>WBZR01000170.1_pt1 | contig 113463 bp, 89 predicted proteins | sample 5204231 | NCBI WGS metagenome assembly WBZR01 (sample SAMN12412403, study PRJNA552823) | activated sludge metagenome | isolation source: activated sludge from anammox sidestream of wastewater treatment plant... | place: USA: Virginia | collected 2017-08
GTGGACGGTCACGGCCTGTGCGAGGATCACGCGTGGATCCCACCCGCCGACCGTCGTGAACCGGAGGAAGCCGCCGGCCTCGATCAGGGTGACCATGAGGCCGATCTCGTCGCGATGGCTGGCGAGCAGGATCGACGGGGCGTCCGCCGCGCCGCCCGCCGTGCGGCTGAGGGCGCCGCGCCGCAGCGCGATCAGGTTGCCGAGCGCGTCCACACGGATCTCGTCGACGAACGGCGTCCAGGCCTCGCGGACGACGTCGGCGACCTCGGCTTCGTGCCCGCTGACGCCGGGAGCCTCGGTGAGGCGCCCCAGCCAGTGCTCGGGATCGAGGTTCATGGACTCCTCGGCGTGTCGGTGACGAACGGCGGCGCGCTCGGCGGCGCCGGCGGCGGCTCGGTCGGCGACTCGCCCGTGGCGGGCGGGGGCGTTGCCGACGGGGGCGCCGCGGTGGCGGTGGCCGGCGCGGTGGTCGCCGTGGCGGGGGCGGCGGTGGCGGTGGCGGGCGCGGTGGGCGGCGCCGGTGTCGCCGATGGCGCCGGCGTGTCGGTGGCCGGCGCGGTCGCCGTCGCCGCGGCCGCGGTGGGCGGCGGCGTCGCGGTGTCGGCGGGCGGGGCGGCGGTGGCCCGGTCCGGCGGCGCGGTCGGGCGCGGTGCGCTCGGCGGCGGCGTGCCGGTGGCCGTCGCCGTGACGGGCGGCGTCACGCTGGCCACGCCGGGCGTCGGCGCCGCCGGGCCGTCCGCCGGCGGCGCGTTGAGGAACAACAGCAGCATGCCGAGCCCGTAGCACGGGACGGTCAGGAGCGTGATGGCGATGAAGGCGGTGTAGAGGCGACGCCGGCCGGGCGGTTGCCGTTCCAGCCAGTCCGCGACCCGATTGAACAACACGGACCTCGTGCTGCGGCGTGGTGCGAGGAGGCAACGGACGCGCTCGGGCGCGGCCCGTCGAGCGACCATCGTACCATCGCCAGGCCCGCCTGTCAACGCGACAGCGCCCCGCAATCGTGATATACTCGCGCCGCTTGGCTTGCCGGCCCGCGGCGGCCCCGCGCCCGGCCGATCCCGACACGCCGACGTTACCGACCCAAAGGACGCCAGTCGCCGTGACCATCCCCACCACCATGCGCGCCGTCGTCAAGCCCGCACCGGGCGAGGGCCTCGCGCTCGTCGAGGTTCCCGTCCCCGCCGTCGGCCCCGACGACGTGCTGATCCGCGTCACCGCGGCGTCGATCTGCGGCACCGACGTGCACATCTACAACTGGGACGCCTGGAGCGCGGGGCGCATCAAGCCGCCGGTGGCGCTGGGGCACGAGTTTGCCGGCACCGTCGCCGCGATCGGTCCGGCGGTCGACGATCTGCCGGTGGGCACCCCGGTGTCGGCCGAGGGCCACATCGTCATGCCGGGCGCCCGCCACGTCGTGTCCGGCCAGGAGCACCTGGCCAAGGACATGGTGGTCATCGGCATCGACCGGCCGGGCGCCTTCGCCGACTACGTGGCGGTGCCCAGGCGCAACGTGTGGGTCAACCCGCCGGAGCTCGATCCCGAGATCGCCAGCCTCCAGGACCCGTTCGGCAACGCCGTCCACACCGTGCACGCCCAGCCGGTGGCGGGCCGCAGCGTGCTGATCACCGGCGCCGGCCTCATCGGGTTGATGGCGATCCCGGTGGCACGGGCGGCGGGCGCGGCGGCGGTGTACGTCACCGACGTCAACCCGCGGCGGCTGGCGATGGCGCGCGACATGGGTGCCGACCTGGCGCTGGACGCCCGCGCGGCGCCGGCCGAGGCCGTGATGGGCGCGACGGGCGGCGCGGGCGTCGACGTGCTGCTCGAGATGAGCGGCAACGCGGCGGCCATCGACCAGGGGTTCACGCTGCTCCGGCCGGGCGGCGACGCCGCGCTCCTCGGGCTGCCGGGCAAGGCCGTCGAAGTCAACTGGTCCGATCACCTCGTGACCAAGGGTGCGACCGTGCGCGGGATCTACGGCCGGCGCATGTGGGAGACGTGGCACCAGATGCGCGCGCTCCTCGGCACCGGCGCCGTCGACCTGCGGCCGCTCATCACGCACCGCTACGCGCTCGACGACTTCCAGGCCGCGTTCGACGTGATGCGCTCGGGCGAAAGCGGCAAGGTCATCCTGCGGCCGTGACGCCCGGACCGGGCCCGGGGACGTGACCGCCGCGGCCCCACACCCGCGGGCCGGTCTGGCGGCCGGGCCCGCCCCGCAATCCCACATCGCGATGGAGGCCAGCATGGCGGAGATCACCGCGCGCACGACCGACAAGCTGCGCTACCTCGTCGACCAGCTCGACGAGATCCGGCAGAAGGGGCTCGCCACCACCATCCGCACGCTCGAGAGCCCGCAGGGCGCCTGGCTGCGGATCGAAGGCCGGGAGGTGCTGAACTTCTGCTCCAACAACTACCTCGGATTCGCCAACGACCCCGAGCTCATCGCGGCCGCCAAGGCGGCGATGGACGCGTACGGCGTCGGGCCGGGCGCGGTGCGGACCATCGCCGGGACGATGGCCCCGCACATCGCGCTCGAGGAGCGTCTGGCGGCCTTCAAGGGCGTCGAGGCGACGATATCGTTCCAGAGCGGCTTCAACGCCAACCTGGCGACGATCCCCACCCTGGTCGGCGAGGGCGACGCGGTCGTCACCGACGCGCTCAACCACGCCTCGATCATCGACGGCTGCCGCCTGACCAAGGCGACACGCTACATCTACCAGCACTGCGACATGGACTCGCTCGACGAGAAGCTGGCCGAGGCCGCGCGGAAGGCGCCGCGCGCGATCCTCGTCATCACCGACGGCGTGTTCAGCATGGACGGCGACATCGCCCCGCTGGACCGCATCGCGGCGGTGGCCGAGCGCTACGGCGCCATCACCATGGTCGACGATGCCCACGGCGAGGGCGTGCTGGGGCACGGCGGGCGCGGGGCCGTCGACCACTTCGGGCTGTCGGGCGTGTTCGACATCGAGGTCGGCACGATGAGCAAGGCGTTCGGCGTGATGGGCGGGTACACGGCGGCCAAGCGGCCCATCGTCGACTGGCTGCGCCAGCGGGCCCGGCCGTTCCTGTTCAGCAGCGCCCTCAGCGTCCCCGACACCGCCGCCTGCCTCGCCGCCGTCGACATCCTCGCCCGCTCGACCGACCGCGTGGACCGGCTGTGGGACAACGCCCGCTACTTCCAGGGCGAGATGCGCCGCCTGGGATTCGACCTCGGCCATACCCAGACCCCGATCACGCCGGTCATGCTCGGCGACGAGCAGCTCGCACAGGCGACCAGCCGCCGGCTCTTCGCGGCCGGTGTCTTCGGCACCGCGATCGCGTTCCCGACGGTGCCGCTGGGCAAGGCGCGCATCCGCGTGATGATCTCGGCCGCGCACAGCCGGGCGGACCTCGACTTCGGACTCGAGACGTTCGCCTCGGTCGGGCGCGAGCTGGGGATCATCGGGGCTTGACCCGGGGCGCAGGCCCGGCGCCGCCGGACCCGGCCGGAGCGGAGGGGTGGCTCGCGGCGTGCAGCACCGCGGCGGCGCGGTCCGCGTTGGACCGCCTGACGGGCATGGACCTTTCGGACGGGCGCCTGCTGACGGTCCTCGCCGCGCTGCGCCGCGACTTCGCGCCCGACACGGCGGCGGCCGTGCTGACGCTGGCCCGGCTGCGCCGCCGCGCCGCGGTCAAGTTCCCGCGGGCCGACGCCATGTTCTTCACGGCCGAGTCGCTCGAGCAGGCCACGGCGTGGCCGGTGGCCGTGGCGCGCGCCGAGCGTCTCGACGCGCTCGCCCCCGACGGGCCGGTCCTCGACCTCGGCTGCGGGATCGGGGGCGACACCCTCGCGCTGGCAGGCCGGCGCGACGTCATCGCATACGAGCGCGACGCCGAACGCCTGGCGCTGGCGCGCGCCAACGCCGAGGCGCTCGGCGTGGCGGCGCGCATCGCGTTCCGCCACGCCGACTGGACCGCCGATCTCGACGCCGGTCGCCTGCCCGCCGCCGCGGCGGCGTTCGTCGACCCCGCGCGGCGGGTCGCCGGCCGCCGCGTGTTCCGGCCCGCGGACCTCGTGCCGCCGCTGGCCACCGTCCTGAGGCTGTGCGACCACGTGCCCGTGCTGGCCGTCAAGCTCATGCCGGGCATCGATGCCGCCGATCTCCCGGACGCCGCCGGGCTGGAGCTCGTCAGCCACGACCGCGTCTGCAAGGAAGCGGTGTTGTGGCTGCCGCCACCCCCGGGCATGGCGCGGTGGGCCACCGTGCACAGGCCAGACGGCAGCCGGCACACGCTCGCGGCGGCGGGCGCGCGCGCGCCCGTCGGCGATCTCGCCACCCCGTGCGTGCTCTACGAGCCCGACCCGGCGGTGATCCGGGCGGGGGCGGTCGCCGAGCTGTGCGGCCGGCTGGGGGGCCACCTCTTCGACCCCCAGATCGCCTACGTCGTCGCTCGGCGCGCGCAGCCCACACCGTTCGCGGAAGCGTTTCGGGTGTTGGAAGCGCACCGCTTCGGCCTGAAGGCCCTCAACCGCCGGATCGCGGCCCTCGGGTTCGGGCGGCTCGAGATCAAGCGGCGTGGCTTCCCCATCGAGCCCGAAGCCCTGCGCGCCCGCCTCCGCCCGTCGCCCGGGGGGCGGGACGGCGTCGTGATCCTGACCCGGCGTGGGGACACGCACCTGGCGCTGCTGGGCGAGCGCGTGCAGCGGGAGGTCACGCCTCCATCGCCTGCTCGATCCGACGGTCCGGGATGAACCAGATGACGGCCACCGCGACGTAGATCGCCATCGACGCCCAAGGGGCGACGAACGCGAGCGGGATGGCCGCCGCGTAGAGGCCGAGCGAGACGAGCCCCTTGGCGTCGCGCCCGAGGGCCTGGGCCAGCGTCGAGGACGTGCCGTGGATGCCGACGAGCGCCCGGCTGAGGATGTAGTAGGCGATCGCCGCCATGAGCATCACGACCCCGTACAGCGCCACCGGCCGCGGCGCGAAGTGGTTCTCGCCCATCCAGGCGGTCGCGAACGGCACGAGCGACAACCAGAACAGCAGGTGGAGGTTGGACCACAGGACCGTGCCGCTGACCCGCCGCGCGGCGTGCAGCATGTGATGGTGGTTGTTCCAGTAGATGCCGATGTACACGAAGCTCAGCACGTAGCTCAGGAACACCGGCACGAGCGGCCACAGCGCGCCGGCCTCGGCGCCGTGGGGCACCTCGAGCTCGAGCACCATGATGGTGATGATGATGGCGATCACGCCGTCGCTGAAAGCCTCGAGGCGCCCCTTGCCCATCGGCGTCAGTCACACCCCGCGGCCGGCGCATAGGGCGCGTAGATGCCGGTCAGCGCATCGTGGAGCGCGCGGCTCATCCGGCCGCACGCCGCCACGGCGCGGGCCTGGTCGGCAAGCGACAGGCGATCCATCGCCCCGGCCAACAGCGCGGGCTCGTCGAAGTCGTCGCGGTGGATGCGGAAGTACTCGGCGCACGCCGCGGGGAGCTGCGGGTAGTGCTCGGCCAGCCCCGTCAGCTTGCTCTGCGCCGTGTAGGGCTGCTGCGACTCGAACGCGTACAGCGCCCCGATGGCGGTGGCGGGGTCGGCGAAGAGCGCGTCGGCCAGCGCGACGAGGTCCGCGACGGCGCCGACCTGCGGCTCCGACACCGTGGTCGACAGCCCCGCGGCAAACGTGCCCTCCCAGATGCGGGCGTGCGCCTCCTCGACGCGGGCGATACCGGGCTCGCCCGCGGCCGCCCAGCCGGCGCCGACGCGGCGAATGAACGCGCCGTACTCGCGGGCGTAGTCGGCCAGCGCGGCGACGGGCAGCGTGCCGTCGCTCCACGCCACGTAGAACGGGTGATCGAGCAGGCGCCACGCCGCCACGGCGGTGTCGCAGCGGCCGGAGGCGGAAGAGGCTGGGTGCATGTCACAGGCTCCTTGAGTGAGGTATCGCGAGCGGGGGATGCCGTCGACGATCGATGGCGCCGGCCGGCACGGCCGGTCGTCGATCCGGCGTCAATGATAGCGCTTCAGCGGCCTGCCGACGACGGAGCCGAACCAGGCCGTGCGCCGGCAAGCTTCCACGCGGCCAGCACCTCGGCCCAGGCCCGGCGGAGGCCAGGGTCGGCGAACGGCGCGACCGTGCCGGCGCCGGCGCCGGCGCCGTCGAGCAGGGCCGAGACCGCCTCGATGAAGCGGGCCAGCTCGGCCTCGCCTGCGCGCAAGGCGTCGGCGCGGCTCTGCGCGAAGGCCGCCGACAGGCCCTCGCGCACCGGCGCGTCGGCGCCCTGCAGGGCGCTCAACGCGGAGTCGCGCACCCGATGGACGAGGCCGGCCCGGGGGTCGCCGCCCTTGAGCACGGCCTCGAGGCTGAAGTAGGCAGTCCGATAGGGCTCGGCCAGCCGGACGCTCTTGAGGCGCACGTTGGTGCCGGCGAGCACGCCGAGCAGGATGTCGAAGTACGCCGCCGCGTCGGGGTCGACGCCGGGCGCCGCCAGCGCCGCGCGGAGCTGGCCGGCGAGCTGGCGCGCGGCGTCGCGATCGCGCTGGCGCAGGATGGTCGCCACGCGCGCCGCCAGCGCCGCGACCCAGTCGTCGGCATCGGCGGCCGCGGCGGCGATGTCCTCCGCCACGAGCTCGATCCCTTCGCGGAACGGGTCGGCGAGGTCGGCCTGGACCACGGCCAGCGGCGTGCCCTCCAGGAGGCGGCGGAGCCCCACGAGGAACCCGGCCACCGACCCATGGCCGCGGTTGCGGAACGCCTCGGCGCGCGCCTCGAGCTCGCGTCCGAACGCCGCGATCGCCGCTGCGTCGCGCCCGCGCGCGACCTCGACGGCGGCGGTGCAGACGGCGTTGAGGATGGCGGCCACGTCCTCGGCGGACGCCGCGTCGGGAAGCGGGGGGACCGCGGCGACCGTCGTCACGGGCGCCGCGGACCGATCGGCGGCTCGAGGCCGTCCTCGTCGCCGTCGTCCTCGTCGAGATCGTCGTCGTCGAGATCGCCCTCGTCGTCGAGATCGTCGTCGTCGAACGCCTCCTCGTCTTCGAGGCCGTCCTCGTCGTCGAAGTCGTCTTCATCCCACCCATCGAGGTCGTCGTCGCCATCGAGGTCGTCGTCGTCGGGCCCGGCGCCCCAGGCGGCCGTGCCGCCGCGCCCGGCGCCGCCATTGGCGCCGAGGCCCAGCCCGGATCCCGGCACGATGGTGTCCCACGCGATCTCGCCCTCGGTGAGGGCTGCCGTGGCCATCGCGTCTTCGAGGGCGGTCGCGAGCTCGTCGTCGTCCTCGGCGATCCGTTCGGCCAGCCGCTCGAGCACCCTCCGCGCCCGCGGGCCGCCGATCTCGCCCAACGCCCAAATCGCCTCGACCTGGATCTGACGGTCGGCGTCTTCGACCGCCAGCACCGAGAGCTGGGGCACGGCACCCTCGATCTGGAGCTCGCCGGCGGCACGCGATGCCTCGAACCGGATCTCGGGCTCGCCGTGCTCGAGGCAGTCCAACACCGCCCCCGCCCAGGCCTCGTCCGCGGAGTGCCCCATCGCGCGCAGCGCGCCGGCCCGCAGCGCGCCGATCGGCGACGCCAGCATGCGCCCGATGAGGTCGCGCACGTCGTCACGGTCGGCATACCCGGCGGACTCGATCGCCCGCCGTCGGACATCGACAGCCTCGGCCTCGTCGGCCGCCACGCCGACCAGGCGGTCGAGCGCTCGGGCCACCCGGGCGGCCGCGCGCTCGTCGAACTCGCCGCGCTCGACGAACGGCCCGAGCGCCGTCGCCGCGCGCGCGCGCACGTCGTCGTTCGCGTCGTGCGCCAGCATGCCGTCGAGGCGGTCGATGAGGCCGGGATCGGTGGCCTCCCACAGCCCGTCGACGGCCGTGGCGCGGACCTCGGGGTCGGGGTCGTCGAGGCTGGCCTCGAAGAGCCGCCGGAAGTCGAGCTGGAAGTCCGCCTCGGCCGACGCGAGCATCTGCCGCACCAGCGTCCGACGGCGTTCATCGGCGATCCGCGGCCAGGCGTCGGACCACAGCGCGACCTCCGCCGCGGACGGCGCGGACAGCGCGTGGAAGATCCCGGGCTCGGGCTTCGCCCCGGGATCGGCCAGCACGGCCAGCGCCGACGCGAAGTCCCGCGGCACGGCGGCGCCCCCGGGCGTCACGGCAGCCCTCCGCCGCCGATGCTGCCGACCTCCCAGACCGTGATCACGAGCATCAACCCGATCACCAGCATGAAGCCGATCAGGTGCACCACGGCCTCGCGGTTGGGCTCGATGCGCCGCCCGCGCAGCGCCTCGACGGCGATGAAGAGCAGCCGCCCACCGTCGAGGGCCGGGATCGGCAGGAGGTTGACGATGCCGAGGTTGATCGAGAGAAAGGCCATGAAGACCAGGAAGGTGTTGGCGCCCTGCTCGCCGGCCTGGCGGCCCATGCGCGCGATGCCGACCGGACCCGCCAGGGCCGGCTCGATGGTCCGCGTGATCATGTCGATCAGGCCCTTGACCATCGCGCCGGCGATGAGCGCGGTCTCGCGCGGACCGTAGGTCACAGCCTCGGCCAGACCGAGCCGATCGACCGCGTACGGCACGCCGATCCCGATGCCGACCTGGGCCGGCCGGTCCGGGGAGGCCCGTTCGGGCACCATCGTGAGCGTCCGGCCGGCGCTGGCGACCGCCGCCCCCGACACGGCGCGGAGCACCAGGGGGCGGTCGCCGGCATCGGCGAGGCCGTCGACGATCACGTCGCCGGCGCGGACGGCCGCCCCGTCGGGCGCGGCGACCACGCGCCGGGCGGTCAGGAGCGGCAGGTCGAGCGGCTCGGTGCGCACGCCGTCCGGCGGGACGGCGCCGAGCGGCTCGAGCCCGCGCAGGACGTTCACCGCCATCGGCTGGTCGGCCGACGCGTCGGTCAGCCGCTGCAACACGCCGATGGCCTCGGTGTCGCCGAGCGTGTCGGCGATGTCCGCGCCGCCCGCGTCGGCGTGGCCCTTGAGCAGGCGCCCGTCGACGGCATAAATGATGTCGCCGGCCTCGATCCCGGCCTCGGCGGCCGGGCGGTCGGCGAGGACCTGGGTGACCTGGACCAGCGCACCGCCGAAGGGCAGGGCCCTGGGCACGCCGTACATCATGGCCCCGATCGACAGGATGGCCGCCGCCAGCACGAAGTTGGCCAGCGGCCCCGCGAAGAGCACCGCGGCGCGCACGCGCTTCGCCGCCGCCGCGAACGCGCCCTCGAGCGTCGGGTCGTCCTCGCCCGCCAGCCGCACGAAGCCGCCCAGGGGGAGCCAGTTGAGGGTATAGGCCGTGCCGCCGTACGAGAAGAGCCGCACCAGTCGGGGCGGGAAGCCGATCCCGAACTCGTCGACGCGCACGCCGTTCAGCTTGGCCACGGCGAAGTGACCGATCTCGTGGATCAAGACCAAGGGAAACAGCGCCAAGAAGAAGTAGGCCGCCGTCTGCGCCATCCCCGGAAAACCGCTCAGCAGGTCGAGCATGTCCGACTCATCCTTTCCGTGCCGTGGTCGAGCCCGCCACGTGCGCGCAATGATAGCAGCCGACGACGGCCGCCGGAAGCACTGGACACCTGTGCTATAGTCAACTTCATGTTGCCTATCGACCAGCTGCGGAGCCTGGAAGCGCGCTACGACGCGGTGACCCGACTGCTCGGCGATCCCGACGTGGTCACGCAACCCGAGCGCCTCCGTCAGGTGAGCCAGGAACAGGCCGAGCTCGAGCCGCTGGTCGCGGCATGGCGCGCCTATCGCGCCGTCGTGGCCGAGATCGACGACACGGCGGCCCTCGCGGACGGCGGCGGCGACGCCGACCTCGTCGCCCTGGCCGAGGCCGAGCTCGAGGGTCTGTCGGCCCGGCGCACGGCCCTCGAGCAGCGCATCGAGGAGCTGCTCGTGCCGGCCGATCCGCGCGACGCCCGCAACGTCATCGTCGAGATCCGGGCCGGCACCGGGGGCGACGAGGCGGGGCTGTTCGCCGGCGACCTGCTGCGGATGTATGCCCGCTACGCCGAGGCCCACGGCTTCAAGGTGGACCTGCTGAGCCAAAACCAGACCGGCATCGGCGGCTACAAGGAGGTCATCTTCGAGGTCCGCGGGCGCGGCGCCTACTCGCGGCTGAAGTGGGAAAGCGGCGTGCACCGGGTACAGCGCGTGCCCGAGACCGAGAGCCAGGGCCGCATCCACACGTCGACCGCGACGGTGGCGGTGTTGCCCGAGATGGACGAGATCGAGATCGCCATCCCCGACGCCGACGTCCGGGTCGACGTCTTCCGGTCGTCCGGGCCGGGCGGCCAGTCGGTCAACACCACCGACTCGGCCGTGCGCCTGACCCACCTCCCCACCGGGATCGTCATCAACTGCCAGGACGAGAAGAGCCAGCTGCAGAACCGGCGCAAGGCGTTCCAGGTCCTGCGCGCCCGGCTCCACCAGATCGAGGAGGACCGGCGCCTTGCCGAGCTCGGCGCCGAGCGGCGCAGCCAGGTCGGCACCGGCGAGCGGTCCGAGAAGATCCGCACCTACAACTTCCCGCAGAGCCGTGTGACCGACCATCGGATCGGGCTCACGTCGTACCGCCTCGACGACATCCTGGGCGGCGGCCTCGACGAGTTCATCGACGCGCTGTCGGCGGCGGACCGGGCCACGCGCCTGGCGGCGGCGCGCGACGGCCACGCCTGACCGGGGCGCCACCCCGCGGCCCATGCCCGATCGACTCGCGACGCCGTCGGATGCCGGGGGCCCGTGCGTGCGCGACGCCTTGCGCGCCGCCCAGGCGGCGCTGGCGCGGTCGTCCACGCCGCGCCTCGACGCCGAGCTGCTCGTGGCGCACGTCCTCGGGCTGTCGCGCCCGCAGGTGCTGGCGCGTTCGTCGGACCCCTGGCCCGCCGAACACGCCGCACGGCTGTCCGAGCTCGTCGCCCGGCGTGCCGACGGCGAGCCGGTGGCGTACCTCGTCGGTCGGGCGTGGTTTCACGGCCTCGAGCTCGAGGTCACGCCAGATGTCCTCGTCCCGCGTCCCGAGACCGAGGCGCTGGTGGCCTGGGCCGGCGACTGGCTCCGCGCGCGCCCGGCGGCGCCGCACCGGCCGTGGCGGGTGATCGACGTCGGCACCGGGTCGGGCGCCATCGCGCTCGCGCTCGCGGACAGGGTCGACGCGGCCGAGGCCGAGATCTGGGCGACGGACGTGTCGCCGGCGGCGCTGGCGGTCGCCCGCCGCAACGCCGCGCGCCTCGGCGTCGGCGCGCGGGTCCGCCTGAGCGTGGCCGACCTGCTGCCGGAGGGCGCGGACGCGCCGGCTGCGTTCGACGTCGTGGTCGCCAACCTCCCGTACGTCGGGCTCCGAGAGCTCGGCGACGTCGAGCGCGACGTCGTCCGCTGGGAGCCGCACGGCGCGCTGTTCGCCGGCCCGGACGGCCTGGACATCGTCCGGCGCCTGCTCGCGCAGTTGCCGAGCCGCCTCGCGCCGGACGGGGCCGCCGCGCTCGAGATCGGGTGGCGCCAGGGACCCGCGGTGCGCAGCCTTGCGGCGGCGGCGGTGCCGGATGCCGTGGTCACCGTCCACCCCGACCTGGCCGGGCTCGACCGCATGGTCGTCGTGCAGCGATGCCGCGCCTGACCATCGCCATCGACGCCAGTCGAGCCTTTGGGGCGCGGCGGACGGGGACCGAGCGCTACAGCACGGCGGTGATCCGCCGGCTCGTGGAGGACGGCGGCCATGCCTACCGGCTGTACTTCCGCGCGGCGCCGGTAGAGGCGCCGCCCGCCGGCGCCGACATCCGCGTCGTGCCCGCACGGCGCCTGTGGACGCACACCCGCCTCGCGATGGAGCTCGCGCTGGACCCGCCCGACGTGCTCTTCGTACCGGCCCACGTGCTGCCGCTGGTCACGCGGACGCCCGGCGTCGTCACGGTGCACGACCTGGGCTTCCTCGCCTTCCCGCAGGCGCATCCGCGGCCACAGCGCCTCTATCTGGCGTGGACGACCCGCCGGCACGCCCGGCGCGCCGCCCACATCATCGCCGACTCGGCGGCCACGCGCGACGATCTCGTGCGGCGCTGCGGCGCCGACGCGGGGCGCATCACCGTGATACACCTCGGGGTGGAGCCGGCGATGCGCCCCGCGCCGCCCGACCGCGTCGCCGCCGTCCGGGCCAGCCTCGGGCTCCCGGTCGGGTCCCGCTACCTCGCCCACGTCGGCACGCTGCAGCCCCGCAAGAACCTGCCGCGGCTGGTCGCGGCCTTCGCTCGAGTGGCGGCGGACCACCCGGATCTCCACCTCGTGCTGGCCGGCATGGCGGGCTGGGGCGATTCCGACGCGGCCGGCTGGGCGGCCCGCGCCGGCGTGGCGGGGAGGGTGCACCCGGCGGGCTTCCTGCCGGACCGCGACCTCCCGGCGCTGTACACCGGGGCGCTGGCGCTGGTGATGCCGAGCCTTTACGAGGGCTTCGGGCTGCCGGTGGTCGAAGCCATGGCGTGCGGGACGCCCGTCGCGTGCAGCGCCACCTCGAGCCTGCCCGAGATCGCCGGCGACGCCGCGCTGCTGTTCGATCCGCTCGACGAGGCCGCCATCGCCGCCGCCATCGGCCGGCTCGCGAGCGACGCCGCGCTGCGGGCCGCGTTGTCCGCCGCCGGGACGGCGCGCGCGGCCTGCTTCACGTGGGACCGCTGCGCGCGCGCCACGCGCGCGGTGCTCGAGGCCGTGGGCGGCGGGCGCCCCGCACGCGCAGCGCCCGGCGCGGACGACCGACGATGACCCCCGAGCGCATCCTGGTCGTCAAGCTCGCCGACTTCGGCGACGCCCTCCTGGCCACGCCGGCGCTCCGCCGCCTGCGGCAGGGCCTGCCGGGGGCGCGGATCGACGCGCTGACCACGGCGGCCGGCGCCGGGGCGTTCCGACACGCCGGGCTCGTCGACGAGGTCCTGACCTTCGACAAGGCGGCCTACGACCGGCCCGCGGCCGCGCTGCGCCGACCGCTCGCGCCGCTCAGGCTCGGACGGGTCCTGCGCGCGCGGCGGTACGACGCGGTCGCGCTGCTCCACGGGCTGGTCACGCGCTTCGGCGCCGTCAAGCACGCGGCGCTCGTGCTGGCCACGGGCGCGCCGGTGCGCGCCGGCATGGCCGTCCCCGGGCGCGGGCGGGGCGGGTTCCTCACCCACGCCGCGCCGGATCCGGGCTACGATCGGGCCCACGTGGTGGTCGCGCAGCTCGCGATCGCCGACGCGCTCCTGGCCGCCGCCGGGGTTCGGCCGCCTCCGCCGCGGCCGGCGGACCTCCGGCTCGCGTTCGATCCCGGGCCGGCGGCCGCGGCGGAGGCGGCCGCGCTGCTCGCCCCGCTCCCCGACGACGGCCGGCCGCGCGTCGCGATCCATCCCGGCGCCGGGGCCTTCAGCCCGGCGCGGCGCTGGACGCCCGCGGGGTTCGCCGCGGTCGCCGACGGCATGACGGCCCGCGGGGCGCACGTCGTCCTGGTCGGCAGGCCGGGAGACGGCTGCGCCGACGTGCGCGCCCGCTGCCGCCTGCCGGTGCACGACCTGGCCGGGCGCACCGACCTCCCGGCGCTGGCCGCGGTGCTGGCGCAAGTCGACGTCCTGGTCGGCAACGACAGCGGGGTGACGCACCTCGCGACGGCGATGGGCACCCCCACGGTCGCCGTGTTCGGCCCCTCCAACGCCGTGGCCTGGGGACCGTGGTGGCCCGGCACGGACACGCACGGCCGACCCGCACCGTCGCCGCACCGGGTCGTGAAGCTCGACCTGCCGTGCCAGCCCTGCCTGTACGTCGGCCACACGCTCGGCAGCCCGGCCGGCTGTCCCACCCGCGACTGCCTCGCCTGGCTGCCCGCCGACCGCGTCCTGGCGGCGACGGTCGCCGTGCTGGCGATGCCCGAGGCCACCGCGGCCCGGGCGGTGTGAGGCCGCTCCGAACACGCACGACGGGGACCCTGCCATGGACTCCACACGCCCAACCCTCTCGCGTGCCGCGGCCGCGGCCATCCTCGATCGCGCCGTCGGCCGTCGCGTGGCCGTCGTGGGCGACGTGTTTCTCGACGCGTACCTCGTCGGCCACCCCGAGCGCCTCAGCCGCGAGGGGCCGGTGCCGGTGCTGGCGTTCGAGCGGCGCTTCTGCCTGCCCGGCGGCGGCGCCAACCCTGCCCGCAACCTTGCGGCGCTCGGCGCCGAAGCCGTCCAGATCGGCGTCGTGGGGGCCGACGACACCGCGGCCGAGCTGCGCCGCGTGCTGGCAGCCGCCGGCATCGACGGCGGGGGGCTCGTGGTCGACCCTGCACGCCCGACGACGCTGAAGACCCGCATCGTGGCAACCGGCCTGTCGGTGCCGCAGCAGGTGGCCCGGATCGACCGTCAGCTCCGGCTCGCCGTCGCCGGCACCACCGAGGCCGCCGTGTGCGCGGCCGTCGCGTCGCACGCGGCCGATGCCCACGCCGTGCTCGTGTCGCACTACCGCAGCGGGGTGGTCACCCCCGCGGTGTGCGACGCCGCCCGAACGGCGGCCGCCGAGCACGGCGTGTGGCTGACGGTGGACGCGCAAGGCGACCTGGCGTGGTTCACCGGCTTCGACCTCGTGCGCGTCGGGCGGCAGGACGCCGCGGCGAACCTCGGCCGGGCGCTCGAGCGCGAGGCCGACTTCGAGCACGCCGCCCGCACGCTGCGCGAGGCGCTCGTCGCGCGCGTCGTGGTCCTGGGCCGCGGACCCGACGGGATGAGCGTCGCCGACGAGGCCGGCTACGCCGTGCTGCGCCCGGCCAACGTGAGCGAGGTCTTCGACGTCACCGGCGCCGGCGACACCGTCATCGCCGTGATGACGCTGGCGCTGGTGGCCGGAGCCTCGGTCCGCGAAGCGGCGGAGCTCGCCAACCACGCCGCCGGATGCGTGGTGCGGCGGCTCGGCGTGGCGGCGCCCACGGCCGACGAGATCCTGGCGGAGATGGGGCACCGCGGTTGATTCTTCGAGCGTGCGCCGATATCATCGCCCGCCCATGCCGATGACGCCGCGGAGCCCGGGCCCGCTCCCCACGACACCGCAGGCCCCCCCCGCCGGGCCGGCCTGCGCGGTCGACCTGGCGGACGCGTGCCGGTGGCGCGCCCGGTGGGCCGATGCCGGCGAGCGGGTGGTGTTGACCAACGGGTGCTTCGACCTGCTCCATGTCGGCCACACCCGCTACCTGGCCGCGGCCCGCGCGCTGGGCGACCGGCTGATCGTGGCCCTCAACGACGACGGATCGACCCATCGCCTGAAGGGGGTCGGGCGGCCGATCCTCCCGCTGGCGGAGCGCGCGGAGCTGCTGTGCGCCCTGCGGTGGGTCGACGCCGTCGTGCCCTTCGGCACGCCGACGGCCGTCGCGCTCGTCACGGCCCTGCGCCCCGACGTCTACGTCAAGGGCGGCGACTACGGCGCCGCCGGCAACCGCCCCCCGGAGGCCGACGCCGCCGAGGCGGTCGGCGCGCGGGTCGCGTTCCTGCCCTTCGTCGCCGGGCGATCGACGAGCGCCATCGTCGCGCGCATCCGGGAAGCGGACCGGCGCGGCGGCGACCGCGGCGCGGGGCCCGCCGCCGGCTCGCCCCGGGCATGAGCCGCACGACGGCGGCGTCGGCGCCGGCCTCCCCCCCGACGCGAACGCCCGGGCGCCTGCTCGGCTCGGCGACGTTCATCATGGTCGGCAACCTGGCCAGCCGGGTGCTGGGCCTCGTCCGGGAACAGGTGATCGCCGGCTTCTACGGCGTCGGGCTCGAGGCCAGCGCCTTCTCGGCGGCGGCGCGGGTGCCGAGCATGCTGTACGACCTGTTGATCGGGGGGATGCTCAGCGCCGCGGTCGTGCCGGTGCTCTCGGCCTACGCCGCCGACCCCGAGCGGCGGGCCGAGCTGTGGCGCGTCGTCAGCGTGTTCCTGACGATGGTGACGCTGGTCACCGGCCTCGCCTCGGTCGCGGTGTTCGCCCTGGCCGCGCCGCTCGCCGGTGCCCTGGCCCAGGGCTTCGGGGCCGACGGGACCGCCCTGGTCGCCACCTACCTGCGCGTGATCGCGCCGTCCATCATGCTCTTCGGCGTCACCGGCGCCGTGATCGGCGTGCTGTACGCCCGCGAGCAGTTCGGACCGCCCTCCGTCGCCATCGCGGTCTACAACCTCGGCCTGATCACGAGCGTGCTGGTGTTCCACGACCGGCTGGGCGGGCTCGCGCTGCCGCTGGGCATCACGCTCGGCAGCCTGCTTCAGCTGTGCGTCCTGTGGCCCGGCCTGCGCGGCGGGCACGTCCGGCCGCGTCTCGAGGCCGGCCACCCCGCGCTCCGCCGCATCCTGACGCTCTACGCCCCGATCGGCGCCGGGCTCGCGGTGTCGCAGCTCCAGGTGATCGCCGACACCCGGTTCTCGTCGGCGGCCGGCGAGGCGGCGCTGGCGTCGATGCGCTACGCGACGACGCTCCGCGAGCTCCCGCACGGGCTCATCTCGGTCGCGATCTCGCTCGCCATCCTGCCCGCGCTCGCGGCGGCGCATGCCCGCCGCGAGGCGCAGACCTACGACCGCACCCTGGCCCGCGGCCTGCGCCTGGTGCTCGCGCTGATCGTCCCCGCCACCGTCGGCCTCGCGGTCCTGGCCGACCCCGTGGTCGGGCTCGTGTTCCAGCGGCGGCTCTTCGGCGACGAGGCGCGGCAGCTCGTGACGGCGGCGCTGTACGCCTACCTGATCGGGCTGCCGTTCATCGGCATCGACTGGCCGCTCAACTACGCGTTTTACGCGCGGCAGAACACGCGGGTGCCGGCCCTGATCGGCGTCGTGTCGGTGGGGGTCTACCTCGTCTTCGCCGTGGCGCTCGGCCCGGCGCTCAACCTCGCGCGCCTCCCGCAGCGGTGGGTGTTCCTCGGCCTCGTCCTCGCCGACAGCCTCAAGCACGTCGCCCATGCCGGCGTCATGCTCGTGCTCGCGCGCCGGCTGATCGGGCGCGAGGCGCTGGCCGGCGTCGGGCGCACCGCGCTGGCCACGGCGGCCGCGGCTGCGGTGATGGGCGCAGCGGTGCTCGGCCTCGATCGGTGGCTGGCCGGCGCCGTCGGGCACGGCACGCTGGCATGGGGCCTCCGCGCGGCGGCCGGCGCCGCCGTCGGCGCGGCCGTCTATCTCCCGCTCGCCGCGCGGCTCGACGTCGGCGAGATCGGCTGGCTCGCCGGCGTCGTCCGGGCGCGGGTCGCCCGGCGTTGACGCCCGAATTTTGGCCCACGGCGGGGCCTTGTGCCTATAATTGAGCAATCAGAAACAGCAGACGGAGGAATAGCCTTGGCCCTGACCAACGAGAAGAAGGCGGAGATCATCGGCGCGCACGGTCGCGCCGGCGGCGACACCGGCTCGGCGGAAGTCCAGATCGCGCTGCTCACCGAGCGCATCCGCCAGCTCACCGAGCACTTCAAGGTGCACAAGCACGACCATCACTCGCGCCGCGGCCTGCTCAAGCTCGTGGGCCAGCGCCGGCGCATGATGCGCTACCTGGCCCGCTCCGACGCGGGGCGCTACCGCGCGCTCATCGGGCAGCTCGGGATCCGCGGCTGACCCCCCTCGGCTGGCCCTGACGGCGTTTTTCCCCGGCCGGTGCCCGGAGTTCAGGAATTGGAGAGCGGCCCGCACCCCGGGTGCGAGGCGGTCTCCAGTCCCTGCCCTCTGGCGCCGGCCCCACGATCCCACGGAGGATAACCGATCATGATGGAATCCCCTTCGCCCTCCCCGACCCGGGGGTGGCGAGCCTTGGACGTTAACGACCATACCTTCACCGCCGACGTCGCCGGGCGGACCTTCACGTTCCGCACCGGCAAGCTCGCCGGGCAAGCCGGCGGCGCGGTGACGGTCCAGCTCGGCGAGACCGTGGTGCTGGCGACGGCGACCGCCTCGAAGGAGCCCCGCGAGGGCATCGACTTCTTCCCGCTGTCGGTGGACCTCGAGGAGAAGCTCTACGCCGCCGGGCGCATCCCGGGCTCGTTCTTCCGGCGCGAAGGGCGCCCGAGCGAGGTGGCCATCCTCACCTCGCGCCTCATCGACCGCCCCTTGCGCCCGCTCTTCCCGAAGTCGTTCCGCAACGACGTCCAGATCATCATCACCGCGCTGGCCAGCGACAGCAGCAACTTCATCGACATCCCGGCGCTGACGGCGGCGAGCACGGCCTTGATGCTCAGCGACATCCCGTTCCCCGAGCCCGTGGCCGCCGTGCGCGTCGGCCTGGTCGACGGCGGGTTCGTCGTCAACCCGACGGCGGCGGAGATGGCGACGAGCACGCTCGACCTGCGCGTCGCCGGCACCGAGCACGCCATCCTGATGGTGGAGTGCGGTGCCCACGAGGTCGACGAGGACACCCTGATCCGCGCCCTCATGCACGGCCACGCGGCGATGCAGCCGCTGTTCGCCGTCCAGCACCAGATGCGCGCCGCTGCCGGCCGGCCCAAGCGGGTCTTCCCCGAGGCGGTGGAGCCCGAGGCGCTCAGCCAGGCCGTCCGCGCGTACGTCGGCGACCGCATCGACACGATCTTCGAGACCCACCACGACAAGCACGCGCGCATCGACGCCCTCGACGCGCTGGCGCACGCGTGGATGGGCCACATGGCGGAGCAGCCGGCGGCAGCGAGCGACAACGGCACCCCGGCCGCGCCGGCGTTCACGCCCAAGCAGGTCAAGGCCGCCTTCGACGCGCTGCTCAAGGAGCGCGTGCGGCAGCGGATCCTCGACCGCGGCGTGCGGCCCGATGGCCGGGCGCCGGACGAGATCCGGCCGCTGCACACCGAGGTCGGCCTCCTGCCGCGCGTCCACGGCAGCGGCCTGTTCCAGCGCGGCGAGACCCAGGTGATGACCATCGCCACCCTCGGCACGCTGGACGAGGAGCAGCGCCTCGACACGCTGCGCCCGGAAGAGACCAAGCGGTTCATGCACCACTACAACTTCCCGCCGTTCTCGACGGGCGAGGCCTACCCGCTCCGCGGCCCCAAGCGCCGCGAGATCGGGCACGGCGCGCTGGCCGAGACGGCGCTCCGCGCCGTGATCCCCCCGCCCGAGTCGTTCCCGTACGCCATCCGCCTGGTGTCGGAGTGCCTGTCGTCCAACGGCTCGACCTCGATGGCGAGCGTGTGCGCCAGCACGCTGTCGCTGATGGACGCCGGCGTGCCGATCACGGCGCCCGTGGCGGGCATCGCGATGGGCCTGGTGACCGAGGACCACTCCGGCCGGTTCGCGGTGCTCACCGACATCCAGGGCATGGAGGACGCGCTGGGCGACATGGACTTCAAGGTCGCCGGCACGGCCCGGGGCGTCACCGCGCTGCAGATGGACATCAAGCTCGGCGGCCTGAGCGAGGACGTGCTGCGGCAGGCGCTCGCCCATGCGCGGTCGGCCCGAATGCAGCTCCTGGAGTGCATGACGGCGACGATCCCGGCGCCGCGCGACGAGATGTCGCCGTACGCGCCGCGCATCACGACGCTGCGCATTGACCCCGACCTCATCGGCAAGCTGATCGGCCCGGGCGGCAAGACGATCCGTGCGCTGCAGGACAAGGCCGGGGTCAAGATCGACGTCCAGGACGACGGCACCGTCCACATCGCCGCCCTCGAAGGGACGGGCGCCGAGCTGGCGCGCGAGATGATCGAGGCGCTGACGGCCACGCCCGAGCTCGGCAAGGTGTATTCCGGGACGGTGGTGCGCACGACGGACTTCGGCGCGTTCATCGAGATCCTGCCCGGCGTCGACGGCCTGGTGCACATCTCGCAGCTCGCCGCCGAGCGCGTCAACCGCGTCGAGGACGTGGTCGAGGTCGGCGACGAGGTGCTGGTGATGGTCACCGACATCGCCAACGGCAAGGTCCGGCTCAGCCGGCAGGCGGTCCTCGAAGGCTGGAGCATCGAGGAGGCCCGGGCGCACGACCCCGGCGTCGGCGGCGGGGGCGGTGGCGGTGGCCGCGGCGGCGGGCGGCCTGGCGGCGGTCGGCCCGGCGGCGATCGCGGCGGCCGCGGCGGCGGTGGCGGCGGTGGGTTCGGCGGCCGGCGCTAGCCACCGGTGCCGTCACGGTGCGGCGCCGGCCGGCGTTATGCACCATGTGGTCGAAGGATGGCACGGGAGGGCGGGCCCCAGGGCGCGCCCTCCCGCGCATGACGCCTCGGCGCGGCCGGTGCGCCGGTGCCGGCAGGTGTCGCAAACGTGTGTTCTCGATTCCCCGTGTGCCCATGGAGGCAGAGCATGACTGGAACCCGTAGGTTCGCCGCCGCGTGCAGCCTGGCGCTGGCGCTGGCCATCCCCCTCGCTTTCGGCGCGCCTCGCGCGTCGGCCGAGACGACGGACGGCGCGGCGCCGGACGTCGCGATCCCCGCCGACCTGCTGACCGCCAGCCCGGCGGCGCTCGACCCGACCCGCCACGATCCCGACGCACGGCTCAGCCTCATCGTCCGCCTTTCGGGGCCACCGCTCTGGGACCTCTACCAGGCGGCGCGCGATCGGGCGGGGGCCAAGGACACCGACGCCGTGGTGCCGCTGCGCACGCTCGAGACGCTCCACGACGCCATCGAGGCCCGTCAGACGCCCGCACGCGCGGCGCTGGGCGCGATCGACGGCGTGAAGGTCATCGACAGCTTCCAGGTCATCGAGAACGGCTTCCTGGTCCACGCCACGCGCCGGCAGATCCCGGCCATCGCGCGGGTGCCGGGGGTGGTGGCGATCCACCGCGCCCCGGTGTGGACGGTCGACATGGACAAGGCCGGCCCGCACGTCGGCGCCACGCGCGTGCGCGAGGAGCTGAAGTACGACGGCACCGGCACCATCGTCGCCGTGATCGACACGGGCATCGACTACATGCACGCCGCGTTCGGCGGCGAGGGCTCGGCCGAGGCGTTCCAGGCGAACGACCCGACCTTCGCCGAGCCCGACACCTTCCCGACCAAGAAGGTCGTCGGCGGCGTCGACCTCGCCGGCAGCCACTACGGGGCCAACTGCCCGCCGCAGGTGCCGGAGGGCGTCGCGTGCGACCCCGAGCCCAACCCGGACGACGACCCGCTGGACGAGATGTACCTCAACGGCGCCGGCGGGCAGGGCCACGGCTCGCACGTCTCCGGCATCGTCGCCAGCGAGGGGACGACCGGCCCGACCGGCAAGCAGCGCGTGCCGCCGGGGATCGCGCCCGGCGCGCGCCTGGTCGGCATCAAGGTGTTCGGCAACCCCACCGGCATGCCGGCCGGGTTCCAGGGCAGCACCGACCTGGCCTCGGGCGGGATGGAATGGGTCGTCGAGCACAACCTCGGCATGGACGTCCAGGGCTGGCCGGTCGAGGACGACGCCGGCAACCGCCAGAAGATCAACGTCATGAACATGAGCCTGGGCAGCCCGTTCGGGGGGGGCATGGCCGAAGCCAACGACCTGATCGAGCGCGCGGTCGCCAGCGGCGTGACCGTGATCGCGTCGTCGGGCAACGCCGGCAACGTGCCGTACATCACGGGCTCGCCGGGCGCCGCCGCCATGGCCGTCAGCGTCGCCAGCTCGTTCGCGGCCGGCGAGTCCGGCGTCGGCAAGTTCCTGGCGGCGTGGGACGGCGGCAACATGGACACGCCGTCGGTCGACGCGGCGCCCGAGCTGGCGCCGCCGTTCACCGAGCTCGAGCCGTACGTCGACATGGAGATGGCGTGGTACGGCCTGGCCTGCAACAACCCCGACGGCACGCCGTCGACGCCGACGCAGGAGATCAACGAGAAGGTCGCGCTGATCCAGCGCGGCACGTGCCCGTTCACCCAGAAGTTCATCAACGCCGCCAAGCTCGGCGCGCGCGCCGTGGTGATCTTCAGCGACGACCGGCCGCCGGTGCCGATGGGCGGCAGCTGCTGGCCCGAGCCGCACTGCGCCGAGATCCCGGGCGTCATGATCGGCAAGGCCGAGGGCCAACAGCTCCAGGGGCTGTTGGAAGGCGGCACGGTGGTCAAGGCGTCGTTCCCGGTCGAGCCGGCGGAGCAGCTCACCGACACGATCTCGGACTTCAGCAGCCGCGGCCCGGACCGCGCCCGGGGCGGCGTCAAGCCGCAGATCACCGGACCGGGGTCCAACATCCTCTCGGTCTGGGCGGGCAGCGGCACCGGCAGCCTCTCGATCAGCGGCACGTCGATGTCGGGCCCGCTCGTCGCGGGCGTGGCGGCGCTGCTGTGGGAGCGCCGGGCCAAGGAGAACCTCGACCTGGCCGCCGACGACATCTCCGCCCTGCTGCTGAACTACGCCGACATGCGCATCCACGCCGAGGGCAACAACGCCAACCCGCTCGTCGGCGTCAGCCGGCAGGGCGCGGGGCTGGTCAACGCCTATGCGAGCGCCATGGGCGACACGATCGTGCGCACCGAGGGCGGCATCGCGGAGCTCGGGTTCGCCGAGGTGTTCGCGGGCGAGGAACCGTCGGTCACGACGCGCAAGCTCACGATCAAGAACATCGGGACCGCGGCCAAGACGTACAAGCTGTCGTCGTCCTTCGTCGCGCCGGACGAAGACGGCAACCAGGGCGTGAGCCTCGCCTTCGAGCCGAGCCAGGTCAAGGTCGAGCCCGGCCAGTCGGCCAGCGTCGACGCGATGTTGACGGCCGACCCGTCCAAGCTGCGCAGCTGGACGCTGCCCGGTCAGATCCGATCGGACGCCACGGTCAGCGTGGCCAACTTCCAGACCTTCGAGATCGACGGGCAGGTGCACGTCACCGAGGTCGACGCGGCCGGCGCGCCGGTCGCGGGCGGCGACGTCGCGCACGTGCCGTTCTCGTCGCTGCCGCAGCGCGCGTCGTGTGTCGACGCCACCACCAAGGACCCGATCGTGTTCGAGGGAGCGGCGGCCGTCGACCACACGTTCGCCAACCCGTGCTTCCAGCCCGGCGGCGTGGCCAACTACCTGCGGCTCGGGACAGACGCCGTCGAGCCGCACAACCCGGGCGAGCTCAACATCGCGAACGTCGGCGTGCGGTGGTTCGACTTCCCGGACCGCGACCCGAACCATCCCGAGACGGCGCTGCAGGTGGTCGAGTTCGCCGTGCAGACCACGGGCGCGCGCCGGCTGCCGCTCAGCACCGAGTTCCACGTGTACTTCGACACCGACATGGACGGGAAGTTCGACCGCGTGGGCTGGAACCTCCAGGTCAACGGCGGGCGCTACGCGACGGTGCTCGGCGACATGCTGCCCGGGACGCTCAACCCCAACCCCGCCACGGCCTTCGACGCCAACGGCAGCACGTTCGCGATGCCGCAGGCCTACAACATCGGCGAGACCACCACGGTGCTGCGCTTCTGGGCCAACCATCCGGTGTGGGGGATCGGCAAGGACCTCGCGCGCGGCGACGCGGTCTTCAACTTCGCGGTGAGCCTGGCGGACGCCGCCGAGGACCACCCGATCGTCGAGGACGGCGACTTCCTGGGCTACGACGAGGCCCCCGACAACATGAGCGCCGGGCTGCTGCCGGGCATCGACGCGGACGAGGCGTTCACGTTCGACCAGCGCGTGGTGGACTGCGTGAGGGTCACCGACGCCGGCGGGCAGCCGGTTCCCGGCCTGCCCGAGCTCGTGTCGGTGACGCCGCGGACGGGGCGCACCAACCTCAAGCTGGCCGCGTGCACCGGCTTCGAGCCGACGCCCGAGCTGGCCGTGATGATGCACTACCCGTACAACATGCCGGGCGAGGACCTCGCGATCCGGCCGTTCGGCATGGCGCCCGGCGCGATCTACCTGCCGCTCGCGCAGCAGTCGCACGAGCTGGTCCCGGCGACGCCGGTCCCGGCCGAGCCGACGGCCGAGCCGACGCCGACCCCGTAATCCAAGCCGTCGACGTCCGCCGCCGGGCCGTGGGCTTGCCACGGCCCGGCGGCGGCGGCGGCCGGGTGTTTTGAGACCGGGGCCGCCGACGATATAATGGGGTCCATCTCCAGCGCCCGACCCGTCGTCGCCCTCCGCACCGCCCGTCGGTGGTCACGTCGTCAGCGACAGCGCTCCGACCTCAGGCCGCCGACCCGCAGCGTGCACCGCGACCCGGGCTGGGCCCGCCAGGCACACCCGCCAGGTCGTCGCAGCCCCGGTTGCGACGGCGATTTTTTATACCGTCGGCGCGCGTCCCGTGCGCCGCACCCACCGCCGAGGCGCCGTGCGCCGGGCCGGCGGTGACGGACAACCCGGAGGCAATCCTTCCATGAACGGCATCGAGGTCGTTTACCTGACCCACGAGGGTCACGAGAAGCTGCAGGCCGAGCTCAAGCACCTCGTCGAGGTGCGGCGCCGCGAGGTGGCCGAGATGATCCGCGACGCCAAGGCCGACGGCGACCTGCGCGAGAACGCGGCGTACGACGAGGCCAAGGAGCAGCAGGGGTTCGTCGAGGGCCGCATCCAGGAGCTCGAGGACATGCTCCGGCGCGCCAAGGTCATCGAGGAGCCGACGACCAAGGACATCGTGGCCATCGGCTCGCGCGTCAAGGTGGTCGAGGACGGCGAGGCCCCCGAGGAGTTCCGCATCGTGGGCTCGGCGGAAGCCGACCCCATGAAGGGGTTCATCTCGCACAACTCGCCGCTCGGCGCGGCGCTGCTCGGCAAGCGCGCCGGCCAGTCGGCCACCTACACCGCGCCGACCGGCGCCAAGATGACGTTCAAGATCCTCGAGATCGGCTGATCCCCGGCGCCGCGCCGGGCGAGCCGTCCCACCCCCGATCAGGACCCGCCGAGCATGAGCGACGACCGCGCCGACGACCGCCCACCGCCCGCCGTCCTCGATCCCGCCGCCGGCGCACCGCCTGCACCCGTCGACACCGACGGCGCGGTGGGCGGGCTGGCGGCCGTGGTCGCCGCGCGCGAGGGCAAGCTGGAGCGCCTGCGCGCCCAGGGCATCGACCCCTACCCGCCGCGGAGCGAGCGCACGCACACCGCCGCCGAGGCGGTCGCGGCGTTCGAGGCGGGGGAGCGGGCGGGCGAGCCCGCCGGCCCCTCCGGCGTGGTCCTCGCCGGGCGCCTGACCGGCGCGCTGCGGCGCATGGGCGGCTCGATGTTCGTCCACCTCCAGGACGGCTCGGGCCACGTCCAGCTCCACCTCCAGCGCGACCGGCTCGGCGAGGCGGCGTTCGAGCACATCGACGCGCACTTCGACAGCGGCGACTTCGTCAACGCCCACGGCGCGATGTTCCGGACGCGGCGCGGCGAGGTCTCGCTCGCCGTCGAGCGGCTCACGATGCTCGCCAAGAGCCTGCTGCCGCTGCCGGAGAAGTGGCACGGCCTGCACGACCAGGAGACGCGCTTTCGCCAGCGCTACCTCGACCTCGTCAGCAATGCCGACGCGCGCGACCGGTTCGTCAAGCGGACCCGCATCGTGAGCCGCATGCGCCGGTATCTCGACGACCGCGGGTTCCTCGAGGTCGAGACGCCGATCCTCCAGCCGCTGTACGGCGGCGGGGCGGCCGAGCCGTTCACAACCTACTACAAGGCACTCGAACAGACCATGTACCTGCGCATCGCCGACGAGCTGTACCTCAAGCGGCTGCTCGTCGGCGGCTACGAGCGCGTCTACGAGATCAGCAAGGACTTCCGCAACGAGGGCGTGGACCGCACGCATCAGCCCGAGTTCACGATGATGGAGTGCTACTGGGCCTTCGCCGACTACCGTCACATCATGGACCTCGTCGAGGACATGATCGCGACCATCGCGCGCGACGTCATCGGCGGCACGGTCATCGACCTCGGCGGCCGTCCGCTCGACCTGACGCCGCCGTGGCGGCGCGTGACGGTGCGCGAGGCGATCCGCGAGGCCACCGGCATCGACATCGACGACACGTACGGCGACCTGGCGGGGCTGCGTGCCGCCATCCGGGCCCGCGACCTCGAGGCCGACCCGCAGCCCACGTGGGCCAAGACGGTCGACGAGCTGATCGGCGAGTTCGTCGAGCCGCGGGTCTGGGACCCGGTGTTCCTGATGGACTACCCGGTCGAGCTGAGCCCGCTGGCCAAGCGCAAGCGAGACGACCCGCGCTACGTCGAGCGGTTCGAGCCGCTGGTCGCCGGCTTCGAGCTCGGCAACAGCTTCACCGAGCTCAACGACCCGCTCGACCAGCGGGCGCGCTTCGAGGAGATGGCCGCGGCGCGGGCGGCGGGCGACACCGAAGCGCATCCGCTGGACGAGGACTTCCTGACCGCCATGATGCACGGCATGCCGCCCATGGGCGGCCTCGGGATCGGCATCGACCGGCTCGTCATGGTGCTCACCGGCACGCCCAACATCCGCGAGGTGGTGCTGTTCCCGCAGCTCCGGCGCGAGCGGTAGGGCCGGGGGGCCGGGCGGACCGGCGGGCGCCCGGCGGGCGGGCGTGCGGGCCGGGGCGGGAAGGCACCGGCCAGCGACAACGACGCGGGGGCGGGATCCACGGATCCCGCCCCCGCGCTGCTTCCTCCGACAGCGTGCCGGCGCGTCGGCTAGCGCGGCCGCGTCGCCCGGTCGTGGGTCCAGTCGGTGAAGCTCATGATCTTACCGACGCCGACCGGGCTCGTGGTCGGGAACGTCGTGCCGTAGACGTGGTTGACGATCCACGGGCTGAACGTGTCGTCGCCCGTCGCCCACCACCCGCCGCACGTCTGGTCGAGGCTGCGCAGGTACTGCACGGCGCGCCGCTCGGCCTGGTCCTGCCAACCCCATGCGTCGTAGCCCTGACGCGCGAGGATCTCGGCCTGCACGAGCACGCCCTGCAGGGCCTCCCACGGATAGCCCGTGTACGTCGGACAGCCCGTGGTGAACGGCCCGCCCCGGCGCATGTCGTCGGGCAGGACGCCGTCGATGCTGACGCCCTCCTTGACGGCGCCGAGCGGGTTGATGCCGCGCGGGTTGGCGGCGTCCAGGTGCCACGTCAGGTCCGACCCGTAGTTGAACCCCGCGTACGACGCGCGGTCGCCGAGATAGCCCTTGAACACTTGAGCGGTGCGCGCCAGGTCGGTCGTGTCGCCGAGGTACGCCGACGCGGCGGCGCGGCTGGCGCCGCACATCGTCCCCCAGTTGTTCGGCCGCTCCTCGTGGCACTCGACGAGCGAACGGCTGTCGCCGGCGAGCACCTGGGTCCGCACATTCGTGAGCCAGGCGCGGAACGTGGCGTCCTCGGCCGCCGTGAGGCCGACGAGGTCGGCGGCGATGACGTATGCCGCGAGCTCCCGGCCCAGGGCGAGGCTGCGGCACGTCGATCCGTCCTCGGTGCCGATGGCGGCCATCACGTTCTGCCGCACCGCCGTCCGGTAGCTCTCGACACCCGTGCGGACGTGGACCAGCGCCTTGGCCAGGACGAGCACGCTGTTGTTGGAGTCCTGGTCGCACACCGTCGCCGTGCCGGCGGCCTGGTCGGCGCGGGCCTGGACGTTGGACCACGCGGCGCCGGACGTCGGCAGCGCCAGCACCTCGGCGCGCGAGATCCACAGGCCGGCCGACGGCGTGGGCGTGTGGGTCGGCACGGGGGTCTGAGTGGGGGGGGCCGGCGTGAAGGTCGGCGTCGGCGGCAGGGGCGTCGCGGTGTAGGTCGGCGTCGGCGTGGGCGACGGCGGGAGGGGCGTCGCGGTGCGGGTCGGCGTCGCCGTGGGCGCACCGGGGGTGAAGGTCGCCGTCGGCGGCGGGGTCGCCGTCCGGGTGAGGGTCGCGGTCGGCGGCGGGGTCGCCGTTCGGGTGGGGGTGGGCGTCCGGGTTCGCCGGCGGTTGTCGAAGGCCGGGTCGGCGGCGGGGCTTGCGGCGGCCAGGTCGGGCCAGACGAGCACGACGCTGGCGAGCAAGGCCGTGGCGGCGGGGGCGAACCGCAGGACGGTGCGGCGAGGTCGGTGCGGGTGGGAACGCACGGGCATGGATGACGTCTCCTTGTCGGTGGGGGAACGGCGGGAAGACGGTCCGGCGTCGAACGCACGAAATTCCAACCGATGTTAACACTTGTTAACGATACTCGGGTCTGCGCGTTTCGTCTAGTCGTGCACCATGGTGCACGAACCGGAGCGCGGCGTTCCTCGATGGTTCGGGGTGCCGAGCCCGACGAAAGGCGCCGTTCGTGCGCCGGTGGGTGCCGTCGGCCCTCCAGGCGCCGGTCAACCGCGTCCCGAGCCGTCCACGAACGCCCGCACCGCCGCCACGTGCGCGTCGGCCGCCCAGAGCGGGGGGAACAGCCCGCGCTCAAGGGCCAGCGCGTCGGCGTACGGGCGCTCCCATCCCGCCTGCAGCAGCTCCTTGACCGCCCGCACGGCAGCCGGGTCCGCGGCCGTCAGGCGGTCGGCCCACGCCAGCGCCGCGGGCAGCGCCCGACCCCGCGCGGCGACCTCGACGGCCAGTCCGAGCGACCGCAGCTCCGGCGCGCCGTAGGCGCGGGCCGACAGCATCATCTCGACGGCCCGCCCATAGCCGACCAGCCGCTGCAGCCGCTGGCCGCCACCCCAGCCCGGGATCAAGCCCAACCTCAGGTGCACCAGGCCGAAGCGCACGGCCTCGTCGACCACCCGCAGGTCGCACGCCAGCGCGATCTCGCTGCCGCCGCCGAGCGCGAAGCCGTTGACGGCGGCGATCACGGGCACCGGCAGGCGTTCGAGGCGTGCGAGGGCGTCGCCCATCACGCGCGCCAGGCGCTCGCCGTCGGCGTGCGCGAGGTGCGTGTGCAGCGCGCGCTGGTCGCCGCCGCTGCAGAACGCATCCTCGCCCGCGCCCGTCAGGACCACCACGCGCAGCCCGCCCGCCGGATCGGCCGCGCGGGCCTCGAGCGCCTCGACGGCCGCGGCGAAGGCCGCCATCGTCGGCCAGTCCATGGCGTTGTGGACCGCCGGGCGGTCGAACGTGACGACCGCCGTCCCGGGGCGGGGCCAGTCCACCCGCAGCGACGGAGGCGCGACGCCGGCCGGGTCCGTCATCGGTAGCCCATGCGCTTGACGTCCGCCGCGTCGCCGCGCCAGCCCGGCCTCACCGACACGAACAGCTCGAGGAACACGCGCTCGCCGAGCAGCGCCTCGATCTCGCGCCTCGCCCGCGTGCCGATGGCCTTCAGCATCGCGCCGTGCCGCCCGATGACGATGGCCTTGTGGCCCTCGCGCTCGACGAAGACCTTGGCCGCGATGCGCAGGAACCCGTCCTCGCGCCGCGACCACTCCTCGAGGCTGACCTCGATCCCGTGCGGGACCTCCTGGCCGAGGTGGAGCAGCGCCGCCTCGCGGACGAGGTCGGTGACGAGCATCCGGTCGGTCTGGTCGGTGAGCTGGTCCTCGGGATAGAACGGCGGGCCCTCCGGCAGCCAGCGCACGATGGCGGACCACAGGGCGTCGAGGTTGTGCCCCCGCGTGGCGATCGTCAGCACCCAGTCGGCCGACTCGACCAGGCCGCGGTAGGCGTCGCAGCGCGACTGGATGTCCTCGGGCTTGAGCCGGTCGCTCTTGTTGAGCGCGATGACGGTCGGCCGGGCGGCCTGGCGGATCCAGCGCGCCACGTCGGCGTCGAGGTCGCGGGGCGCATGGGCGGCGTCGACCACCCAGACCACCACGTCGGCGTCGGGGATGGCGGCGCGGGCGATGCCGACCATGTAGCGTCCGAGCTCGTGGCGCGGGCGGTGCACGCCCGGCGTGTCGACGAAGACGGCCTGTGCCGCGTCCGTCGTGCGGATGCCGAGGATGCGCCGGCGCGTCGTCTGCGGGCGGGGCGACACGATGGCCACCTTCTCGCCGACGAGGGCGTTGAGCAGCGTGCTCTTGCCGACGTTGGGACGGCCGACCAGCGCGACGAACCCCGATCGGTACGGCGCGCCGGCCTCGAGCGCCGCGCCCGTGCCGAAGATGCGCGCGAGGATGTCGTCGCCGGAGGCGCCAGGGCCGGCCGCCGGTGTGCCCGGCGCCGCGTCCGGCGCCTCGGGCGTCGCCGGGGGCTCGGCCGCCGCCGGCGCAGCGGCACGCACGCCGCGACGAGGTGTCGGTTTCCGAGACATGTCCGATGCTGCTCCTCACCGGCCGTCGCATGGGCCGCGTGCCATGGAGGCACGGGGGCCCCGTGCACCCGGGCGTAACGACGGCATCCGTCGCCGCGTTCCATGCGTACGGCCGGTCGCAAGTGTACGGTTGGGCGAGGGGGTGGTCAATGCGCGCTGCAAGGCGGCACGGCCCCGTCGCACAGGCCGGCCGGTGCGTTGGGCGGTTTGTCGGGCGTCTTGGGCCGCCGGCCATCGGCGGGTTTGCGAGGAGAGAGGGGCATGCGAGGCGTGCGGGGGAAGCGTGTGCCAGCCAGCAGGCGTGGGTCCGGGCCGGCGATCGGCGTGGCGATCCTGCTCGTCGCCGCGGTCGGCGCCGCCGCGGTCGTCCGTCCGGCGCGGCAGCCGGCGCACGCGGCGCCGGGCGCAACCGCCGGGGCACGCGGCGTCGGGGACGACGCCACGCCGGCACCGGCCGCGACGCCGGACGCCGACGGCTGGATCGCGTTGGCGGCGGGCGCGCTCGACTATGCGCCGGCGGGGCTGCCGGACTTCGACCAGCGCCAGTCTGCCTGGCGCAGCCGCGACCCGCTCCGCCAGGTGTGGACCCACGACGGCCCGGCGGCCGTGGCGAACGCGCTGTGGTGGCTCGATGCCCAGCACGAGGCCGGCCCGCCGCCGCCGGCGGTCGTCGACCAGTTCGGGCTGGTGCGGTCGTTCGGGAGCTGGGACGACCACGCCGTCGACAACGTCCGGCCGCTCGGCCAGGCCCTGGCCGGTGCCTTCCGCACCAACGGGCTCTTCGGCAACTACTTCGGCACCTGCCTCGACGCGCTCGACGCCGGCCTGCAGAGCTACCTGCGCGAGTCGGGCACCGTGCCGCTCTACGGCACGCGCCTCGTCGAGAAGCCCACGCTGGCCCACGTGGCCGAGGCGGTCGCGCGTGGCGAGCCGGTGGTCGCGCTGCTCGGGCTGTGGCAAAACACCCACCTGACCGGCTGGTCGCGGATCGGCGGCCACTACGTCGCCGTCGAGGCCGTCAACCCCGCCACCGGCAAGCTGCGGGCGTCGGACCCGTACCTCGACCTCGCCCGCGGGGCGGCCGAGCCGGCCGAGCACAACGACGCCGCGCAGGTCAGCCACGACGCGTGGACGCTGTCGCCGGCGCTGCGCCCCGGCCCGGTGCTCCGCCTCGACGGCTACCTCGAGGCCACGGGCGACATGACGGCCTTCATGACCAACTTCTACGGCCAGAACCGCCGGTCGTGCGACGACGCCGACGTGGCCTGGGCCGACGGCGAGCCGGTCGAGGCGCACCTCGACACGATCCTCGTGATCCAGGTGGCCCCGCCGCCCACCGCCACGCCCACGCCCACCCCGACGCCGTCCGCCACGCCGACCGAAACCGCGGCGCCGTCGCCCACCGCGTCCCCGACCGGCACACGGGTGCGGCCGACGACGCCCGCAGAGCCCACCGCCGCCGGCGCGCCGTCGGCGACGCCCGCAACGGCCGGGCCGCCGACGCCGGCGGCCGGCCCGTCGGCCACGGCCCAGGCCACCGCCCCCACGCCCACGGTCCCGCCGCGCCCGAGCCGCACCGCTTCCCCGCCGCCCCCCCCGTCGCCGACCGCGGGCCCGTCGGAGCCGCCGGGCGCCGTGCCGAGCGCGACGGCCACCGCCGCGCCCGCGACGCCGGGCGCGACCCGCACGCCCACGCCGCGGCCCACGGCGGTGATCCCGACCCTGACCGCGCGCCCCTCGCGGACGCCGACGCCGACCGACACGCTGGCGCCGCCCCCGACCGACCCGCCGACGGCCACGCCCCCCCCGACACGCACGCCGGGCCCGGGCGACGTCTGCGGCGCGGTGGTCGAGCAGCGGTCGCGCCGGCCGCTCGGGCGGGTGCGGGTGTGGCTGTACCGCAGCGAGGAGCCGCTGGGCGTCACGCGCACGGTCGACAACGGCACGTTCTGCTTCCTGGCCCTGCCGCACGGGCGCTACGACGTCCGTGCCGAGCGGACCGGCTGCACCACCCTGCAGCATCCGGTCGACGTGGTGGGCGGGATGCGCTACCTCGACCTCGAGATGACGTGCCGCCGCTTCCAGGCGCACCTGCCGCTGGCGGTCAAGCGCAAGCGGGTCCGCTGACCGCCCGTTCCCGCTCATTTGTGCTATCGTATGCGGCCGCCCGGCCGGGCGTGTCGCCCGGCCGGGCGCGCCCCCCCCTCCCGACCGAACGAGGAGCAGCAGCCTCCCCATGGCGCACGAGCACATCGTCGTCCGCGGCGCACGCGAGCACAACCTCAAGAACATCGACGTCCGGATCCCGCGCGACAAGCTGGTCATCATCACCGGTCTCTCCGGCAGCGGCAAGAGCTCGCTGGCGTTCGACACGATCTACGCCGAGGGTCAGCGCCGTTATGTCGAAAGCCTGAGCGCATACGCCCGGCAGTTCCTCGGGCAGATGGAGAAGCCCGACGTCGACCAGATCGAGGGCCTGTCGCCGGCGATCTCGATCGACCAGAAGGGCGTCAGCCACAACCCGCGCTCCACCGTCGGCACCGTCACCGAGATCTACGACTACCTGCGCCTCCTGTACGCCCGCATCGGCACGCCCCATTGCCCGAGCTGCGGGCAGGTCATCGCCCGGCAGTCGGTCGACCAGATCGTCGACGCGGTCATGGCGCTGCCCGACGGCAGCCGCATCCTCGTCCTCGCCCCGCTGGTCCGCGGCCGCAAGGGGACGCACGAGCGCGTGTTCGAAGACCTGCGCAAGGCGGGCTTCGCGCGCGTGCGGGTCGACGGCGAGGTGCGCGACATCGACGACGCGGTCGAGCTCGACCGCTACCGCAACCACACCATCGAGGCCGTCGTCGACCGGCTCGTGGTGCGGCACGGCGAGGGCGGGCTGGACCGCACGCGGCTGGCCGACTCCACCGAGACCGCGCTGTCGCTGGGCGGCGGGCTCTTGACCACCCTGGTCCTCGGCCACGACGGGGCACCCGACGAGGAGCGTCTCTTCAGCCAGCACTTCGCCTGCCCGGACTGCGGCATCAGCCTGCCGGAGATCGAGCCGCGGTCGTTCTCGTTCAACTCGCCGCACGGCGCGTGCCCCGAGTGCCAAGGGCTCGGGACGATGCAGCAGGTCGACCCGGCCCTCGTGGTGCCCAACCCCGACCGGTCGATCCGCGAGGGCGCCATCGCGCCGTGGTCCAAGACCCCCAACGACCTCGGCTACTACATGCAGATCCTGGCGGCCGTCGGCGAGCTGCACGGGTTCGCGCTCGACGTCCCGTGGCGCGACCTCCCGGAAGCGGCGCGCCAGATCGTCCTGGGCGGGCTCGGCGACGCGCGCATCACCGTGCAGTACCGTTCCCGCAACGGGCACCGCCGGAGCTACGAGACGACCTACGAGGGCGTCGTCGCCAACCTCGAGCGGCGGCACGCCGGGACCGACTCGGAGTACATGCGCGCCGAGATCGAGAAGTTCATGGCCACGCGCCCGTGCCCGAAGTGCGGCGGCGACCGGCTGCGGCCCGAGATGCTGGCGGTCACCGTCGGCAACCGCTCGATCGTCGACGTGTCGCGCATGCCGATCCACACGCTGCAGGCCTGGGTCCACGCGCTGCACCACGGCCCGGTGGTGCCGACCAACGGCCGGCTCGACGCCGATCGGGCGCGCCCGACGGGGCGGCTGACGCCGCGCGAGGCGTTGATCGCGGCCGAGGTCCTCAAGGAGATCGGCGAGCGCACGGGCTTCCTGGTCGACGTCGGGCTGGACTACCTGACGCTCGACCGACGGGCCGCGACGCTCTCGGGCGGCGAGGCCCAGCGCATCCGCCTGGCGACGCAGATCGGCAGCCAGCTCATGGGCGTGCTGTACATCCTCGACGAACCGTCGATCGGGCTGCACCAGCGCGACAACGCGCGCCTCATCCGGACGCTCCTGAACCTGCGCGACGTCGGCAACACGGTCATCGTCGTCGAGCACGACGAGGAGATGATGCGCTCGGCGGACTGGATCGTCGACCTCGGCCCGGGCGCCGGTGCGCACGGCGGCATGGTCGTCGCCGAGGGGCCGGTTGCGGCGATCGAGGCGCATCCCGACTCGCTGACCGGCGGCTTCCTCAGCGGCCGGCTGCACATCCCGGTGCCGGCCACCCGCCGGCGCGGCAACGGCAAGACGCTCGGCGTGGTGGGCGCGCGCGCCAACAACCTCAAGGGCGTCGACGTCTCGGTCCCGCTGGGCACGCTGACGGTGGTCACGGGCGTATCGGGCTCGGGCAAGAGCTCGCTGGTGCTCGACGTGCTCTACGCCCGCCTGGCGCAGCTCGTCGGCGGCGCCCGGACGCCGGTCGGCGACCACGACAGGATCACGGGCTGGCAGGCGCTCGACAAGGTCATCGACATCGACCAGAGCCCGATCGGCCGCACGCCGCGCTCCAACCCGGCCACCTACACCAACCTGTTCACGCCGATCCGCGACCTCTTCGCCTCGCTGCCGGAGGCCAAGCTGCGCGGCTACAAGCCGGGGCGGTTCTCGTTCAACGTGCGCGGCGGGCGGTGCGAGGCGTGCGCGGGCGACGGGATCCTCAAGATCGAGATGCAGTTCCTGCCGGACGTCTACGTGCCGTGCGAGGTGTGCCACGGCGCACGCTACAACCGCGAGACGCTGCAGATCCTCTACAAGGAGAAGTCGATCGCCGACGTGCTCGAGATGCCGGTGAGCGAGGCGCTGGCGTTCTTCCACGCGCTGCCGGCCCTGCGCCGCAAGCTCGAGACGCTCGAGGCGGTGGGCCTGGGCTACGTCAAGCTCGGCCAGCCGGCGCCGACGCTGTCGGGCGGCGAGGCGCAGCGCGTGAAGCTCTCGCGCGAGCTGTCGCGCGTGGCCACGGGCAACACGCTGTACATCCTCGACGAGCCGACGACCGGGCTGCACTTCGCCGACGTCGAGAAGCTCCTGTCGGTGCTCCAGGCGCTGGTCGACGCCGGCAACACGGTGCTGGTGATCGAGCACAACCTCGACATCATCAAGGCGGCGGACTGGGTGATCGACCTCGGCCCGGAGGGCGGCGCGCGGGGCGGCACGCTGGTGGCGGAGGGCACGCCCGAGGCGATCGCCGCGTGCGCGGCGTCGCACACCGGGGCGTACCTGGCCAAGGTGCTCGCCGCCAAGTGGACGCCGGAGGCGGTGCGCTGAGCCGAGAGAGGCCGGGCACGCGGTCAACGGGCCTGCGCACGACCGCGTGGCCGTCGGGGCTCGCCGATGCTCACACCCCCCGCCACGCCACATGGGCCGGCGGCGGCGACGGCGAGACGGGGGTGGGAGGGAGCGACATCGGGGAGGGGGGGACCCGTTCAGCCATGCGTCACCCCCCTGCCAAACGCGTGCAGGGCAGGTTTCAAACCTGCCCCTACCGTGTCCGGGTCATTGTCGGCAGCGTCCGCGGCGTCATCGGCGCATCTGCTCAGCCCGGCCCGACACCGCCGGCCGGGGCTGAACGGGTGCGGGGCGGGTAGCCGCGGACCCCCGCAAGGTGGCACCCGGCCGCGGACTGTGGCAAACTGACGCGCACACGTCGCCCGACCTCCCGGTGCATCCCATCGCCCGCACCCGACGTCCCCAACGCAAGGAGCACGCCATGTCGCACCGTCGCCGAATCTCCGCCGCGCTCGCGGCCCTCGCCGTCGCCGCGATCGGCCTCACGCTGGCCGCGTGCGGCGGCGAAGAGACGCCGACGGCGATCCCCGCGGCGCTGCGCCCCAAGCCGGCGACCGCCGCGCCGCTGCCCAGCGACACGCCCGTGCCGACCGACACCCCGGTGCCGACCGACACGCCCAACCCGGCCACGCTCGAGGCCCGGCAGGCACAGCTCCCGGCCGGCGACGCGGTCGTCGTCCAGTTCGCGCGGATCGAGAACGTGCCGTGGGAGCCCGCGATCCTCGGCCAGATGACGCCCAACTTCTCGCTGCAGGCCAACGGCTACGCGGTGTACCGCTTCGACGGCGGGTCGAGCGCCGACGGCTGGTACCAGACGATCATCACCCCCACGCTCGTCCAGGACTTCGTGCAGAAGCTGGCCGACGACGTCCGGGTCATCGACATGGCCCAGCAGGCCGAGGCCCCCGAGATCCGGTTCGAGACCAACGCCGACGGCAGCCCGGCCGGCACGCGGGCGTACGGCGTGATCTACGTCAAGACCGCGGCCGCGGAGGGGCGGCTCATCCTGACGCAGGAAGAGATCGAGAACCCCAAGGGCCCCAACGCCGCCCGCCTCAAGACGCTGCACGAGATGATCCAGGCGCTCGAGTTCTGGCGCCGGACGACCGAGCAGGCCGTGGCCCCGGAGGTCAAGCAGTTCGTCGCCGCGCAGCTCGGCTGGTGGGTGGACCCGCGCGTGCCGTACACGCCGGCGGAGGCCCTGGCCTTCGGGACGCGGGCGCGGAGCTGGCTGCCGGCCGACGTGCCGGTGCTCGCCTGGCCGCTCGCCATGGACCCGGCCGAGGCCTTCGACGCCGACTTCGGCGGCACGCCCGCCGAGGTGACCGTGCCGGCGGAGGACGTGCCGGGCCTGGTCCGCACGGTCCGCGCGCAGCCGCCCGGCTACTGGGGCCCGCTGTGGCGGACGGCCGACGGGCAGCGCTACCTCGTCGGCGTGCGGCCGGCCATCCCGGGCGCCAACCACGTCGTCCTCGACGACTACACCTACGTGGTGCCCAAGCGCTCGATCGCGGCGCCGGAGGACCGCGAGGCGGCGGCGACGCCGGCGGCGGCCGCGACGGCCGCGCCCTGATCGCGTGGACCGCGCCGCGGCGCCGGCCGGCGCGCCGGTCGGGCGGCGCCGGTCCGCCCCCGATCGCACGGGCCGCACGGCATGCATGCGGTCGAACCGTCGATGAGGCCGGCGGCCCGACGCGCCGCCGCCGCCGACCGGTCGCCGCGAGTCCCACGCCGCCGACACGATGACGCCGCGCCTCGTGATCACCGGCGCCAGCGGCTACCTCGGCCGGCACCTGGCGCCGCGGGCCGCCGCACGCGCCGACGTCGTCGCGGTGAGCGGCCGGCGCGCAGACCGGGTCACGGCCGGCACGGTCGCCGTGCTCGACGTGACCGACGGCGCGGCCGTCGCCGCGGCCGTCGCGCGCTGGCGCCCGACGGCGGTCATCCACGCCGCGGCCGCCAACCCCGGGACGCCGGATGCGGCCCTCTGGCCGGTCAACGTCGACGGGTCGCGCCACGTGGCGGCCGCGGCGGCGCGCGTCGGCGCGCGGCTGGTGCACGTGTCGTCCGACGTGGTGTTCGACGGCCGCCTCGCCCCCTACGCCGACGGCGCGACCCCATCGCCGGTGAACGCCTACGGCCGCGCCAAGGCGGCGGCCGAGGCGGCGGTCGCCGCAGCCCACCCCGGCGCGGCGATCGTCCGGACGTCGCTGATCTACGGCCTGGCCGAGATCGACCGCTCGACCGCGGGCTTTGCCGCGCGCCTGGCGCACGGCGGCCGCCTCACGCTGTGGACCGACGTCATCCGGCAGCCGGTCGAGGCAGGGCACCTGGCGGACGCGCTCGTGGCGCTCGCGCTGGATCTGCCGGCGGTCGCCGGAACGGTCAACGTCGCCGGCACGCAGGCGATGAGCCGCCATGCCTTCGGGCGGCGGATGCTCGCCTTCTGGGGCGTGGGCGGCCTCGACCGGATCGAGGCCGGCCGCGCGGCCGACCTTCCGGATGGCGGCGTGCCCCTCGACCTCCGGCTCGACCTCACGCGGGCGCGCGGGCTGTTCCCGACCTTGCTGTCGGGCGTGGACGACCACGTGCCGGCATGACCGGCACGTGGGTGCCCGTGGAACGGCCCGACGGCCCCCCCGACTACGGGCAGGGCGCCGTCCCCGCCGGCCAGGCGACGTAGTTGCCGACGATGCGGCGGCTGCTGGTCACGGCGCCGCTGCCGGTGCCGCCGCGGGTGTTGGCAGGCCGGAGGACCGTCGTGATCTGGCCGGTGTAGGTGCCGCGCACGTAGTCGGGCTGCAGGAACGTGCCGCGGAGCATGATGCCGGTCGTCGGGTAGTCGGCGCACGACCCGCGCCCGGCTCCCGGGCGGTCGCGGCCCGAAGCGCCCGGCAGGCAGCCCGGGCCGGTGCACCGCGTCGGCTCGCACCGGTCGCGGCTGGCGTCGCCGCCGCGGAAGATGAACTTGTCGTCGGCGATCTGGGCGCGCGCCACGACCACGGTGCCCTCGGCCGACGAGAGCGAGCCGCGGTCGGTGTCGACCGCGATCGACTCGACGAACCGCCCGTCGGTCGACACCGTCAGCCGCACCACGCCGCCGTCGGCCAGGCCGCACCACTGGCCGGGCACGGGCGGGAGCGAGGCGCGCGACTGGGCAGCCGCGGGCTGCGGGCCGATGAGCCCCGCCATCGCGGAAAGCACGCCTGCCACCAGCACCCGCTGCCTCCACCGCGTCGGCGCGGGCCGCTGCACGATCTCGTTCATCGCATGCTCCTTACATGTCGGTCCGGCCGCGCCGGCCGGCACCGGCGCCCGCGCGTCCGGACGGGTTGAGGGTAGGACGGCCGGGGCTGCGTATCCCTTACATGCTGGACAGCCGGCCGGGACGCCACCACGCTGGCGTCGGGGCGTTCCCGCGAGGGCGCCGGCGCACCGCGCCGCTCAGCGCGACCGCGCACGGTCCCCCGCGAGCGTGCGCACCCCTTCGTTCTTCAACGCCGGCAGGTAGGCCTGCGGCCGCAGCGCACCCGGCGTAGGTGAAACCTCCGGGTCGGGCGTCGATGTGCGCGAAGCGGTCGCCGGCGCCAGGGTCCGGGTGGCCGTCGGCGTCCGCGTCGCCGTCGGCGTGCGGGTGGCCGACGGCGTCACCGGCGCCGTCGCCGTGCGCGTCGGCGTCGCCGTGCGCGTGGCGGTCGCCGTCGCCGTCGGCGTGACCGTCGGGGCGCCGCCGAAGATCGACACCGGCTCCGACGGCTTGAACAGGTTGCCGGCCTTGTCGCGGAACGCCACCGTGTAGCGGTACGCCGTGCCGCCGGTCAGCGTCGCGTCGACGTAGGTGTTCTGCGCCAGCGGCACCGTCGCCACCGGCCGGAAGGCCCCGGAGCCCTCGGCGCGCGCGACGACGTAGCTCTGGATCACGGTGGCGTCGGTCAGGTCCTTGGCCCACGTCAGCTCCGCCCCGCCGCCGGCCGTCGGGACGGCCGCCAGCCGGCGCGGCGCGTTCTCGTTGCGGCTGTCGCTGACGTTGCCCGGCTTGAGCGGCGCGCCCTCGGGGCCGTAGAGGTTGGCGTAGTACGAGGCGTCGCCGCGCACGTAGTACTGGAGCCACGCCGTCATGAGGCCGCGGATCGCCGTGATCGGCTGCCCGCTCGGGTTGCCGCACAAGAGCCCGCCGTCGCGGTACGGCGGCTCCTGGAAGTCGAGCGGGCTGGCGTCGGGGAACATCAGCCCCGCCTTGTGCACCACGCCCGACCCGAAGTAGACGTCGTCCCACGACTGGCCCAGCGGGCAGAAGAACCCGCCCTCCGACACGCCCCCCAGCCCGAGGTACGGCACGCCGACCTCGTACCGTCCCTGGCCGGGGCCGAACGTCGAGGCGTGGAGCGAGACCACCGCGTTGAAGCGCGGGTCCTCGAGCGCCGCCGCCAGCGCCGCCGTGCCGCCGAAGTGCGCCCCGACGACGGCGGCGCGGTCGGTGAAGCGCCCGGCGACCTGGCTGGCGGCGCGGACCGCGTCGAGCGCCAGCACCGCACGGTGGCCGACCCGCGCGAAGCCGCTCGCGTCGTCGATCAGCCCGTCGCGTACCACCGCGACCACGAAGCCCCAGCTCGCCAGGTGCTCGGCGTGGCCGACGTGGTTCGCGGCGCCGCCCATCGAGCCCGAGGGCAGGATGACGACGATCGGCCCGGGCGGCCCGGCGGTCGGCCACGTGAGGTCGGCGACCCGCTGGCGGTCGGCGTCGGTGTAGGTGATCTCGGCCTTGGCGAAGGCCTGCGGGCCGCGGACGGCCGGGTCGCCGGCGGCGTGCGCCGGCCGAGGCCGGCCGCCGACGCCGTCCGGCGCCGGCCCGCCGAGGGCCGTGGCCGCCAGCGCGACGGCCGCGGCGAGGGAGGTGCGTCGCAGCATGTCGGTCTCCTTTGCATCGGGCGCCTCGATGGGCGCGGGCGGCGCCGGGCCGCGCCCGCTCACGTCACCGCCGCGCGCGTCCGGTAGGCCGGCGTGTCCCACGCGCGGGTCGCGAGCACGTCGCGCAGCGCCTCGACGGCGTCCCACACGTCGACGTGCCGGACGTACAACGGCGCGAAGCCGAACCGCATCACGTCGGGTTCGCGGAAGTCGCCGATGACGCCGCGCGCGATCAGGGCCTGCATGACGGCGTAGGCCTCGGGGTGCGCGAGCGCGACCTGGCTGCCGCGCACCGCCGCGTCGCGCGGCGAGGCGAGCGCCAGGCCGTGGCCCGCGCAGCGCGCATCGACCAGCGCGACGAAGCGCTCGGTGAGGGCCACGCTCTTGGCGCGCACGGCGGCCATGTCGACCCGGTCCCAGACCTCGAGCGCCGCCTCGAGCGCCTCGAGCGCCAAGATGGGCGGCGTGCCGACCAGGTGCCGGCGGATGCCGGGCGCCGGCGTGTAGCGCGGGTCGAACGCGAACGGCGCCGCGTGGCCCATCCACCCGCTCAGCGCCGGCGCGAGCGCGTCCTGGATCGACGGGGCGACGTACAGGAACGCCGGCGCCCCGGGGCCGCCGTTCAGGTACTTGTACGTGCAGCCCACGGCCAGGTCCGCCCCGGCGCCCGCCAGGTCCACCGGCACGGCGCCGGCGCTGTGCGCCAGGTCCCACAGCACCAGCGCCCCCGCCGCGTGGGCCGCCCGCGTCACGGCGGCCATGTCGTGCATGCGGCCCGACCGGTAGTCGACGTGCGTCAGCATCACCAGCGCGGTGTCGGCGTCGATGGCGTCGACCACGGCGTCGCCGCGGGCGTAGCGGATGGCGCGCGGCCCCGGCAGCAACTCCAGCGCGCCCTGGGCCATGTAGAGGTCGGTCGGGAAGTTGCCGCCCTCGGTGACGATGAGGCCGCGGTCGGGGCGCGCGCGGAGCGCCGCGACGACCAGCTTGAACACGTTGACCGACGTGCTGTCGCACACCGCCACGCTGCCCGGCGGGGCGCCGATGAGGCGGGCGATCTTGTCGCCGAGCCGCAGCGGCGCGTCGATCCAGCCGGCCGTGTTCCAGCTGCGGATCAGCCCGGTGCCCCACGCGCCGTCGATGGCGGCGGCCATGCGCTCGCGGACGCCGGCGACCGGCGGGCCGAGCGAGTTGCCGTCGAGGTAGACCACGCCGGCGGGCAGCGTGAACGCGTCGCGCAGCGGGGCGAGCGGGTCGGCCCGGTCGAGCGCGGCGCAGGCGGCGCGGTCGACCGTCGCCGGCGCCCCGCCGGCGACGGCACCGCGGTCCGGCGGCCGGGCGGCGTCGATGCCGGTGCTCTCCGGCCCCGTCGCTGCGCTCATGCGACGTACACCGTCTTGACGTTGACGAACTCGCGGATCCCGAAGGCGCCCATCTCGCGGCCGTAGCCGGAGTGCTTGATGCCGCCGAACGGCAGCCGGGGGTCGGACTTGACGAACGCGTTGACGAAGCACGACCCGGCGTCGAGGTCGTCGGCGGCGATCCGCTCGCCGGCCGCGACGTCCGCGGTGTACACCGCGGCGCCGAGGCCGTAGGCGGTGTCGTTGGCGATGCGCAGCGCGTCGGCGGTGTCGCGCGCCGCGATGACGGCCGCCACCGGGCCGAAGGTCTCCTCGGCGTACGCCGGCATGCCGGGCGCGACGTCGGCCAGCACCGTGACGGGATAGTAGGCGCCCGGACCCGCGGGGACCGCGCCGCCGAGGAGGGGCCGCGCGCCGGCCGCCACGCTGGCCGCGACCTGCCCGTGCAGGGTGTCGCGCAGGTCGAGCCGCGCCAGCGGGCCGACGTCGGTGTCGTCGGCCAGGGGGTCGCCGACGCACGCGGACGCGAGGTGCGCGACGAGCCGCTCGGTGAACGCCGCGCGGACGGCGTCGACGACGACGAAGCGCTTGGCGGCGATGCAGCTCTGGCCGCCGTTGATCAGCCGCGACGCCGCGCACGCGCGCGCCGCGGCGTCGACGTCGGCGTCGGCCAGCACGACGGACGGGTCGCTGCCGCCGAGCTCGAGCACGGTCTTCTTGACGTGGGCCCCCGCCCGCGCGGCCACGGCCCGCCCGGCACGGGTGCTGCCGGTCAGCGTGACGGCCTGGACCGCCGGGTGGGCGACGAGCGCGGCGACCGCGGCGTCGACGTCCGCGGGCGCGATCCGCAGCACGCCGAACAGCCCCTCGGGCAGGCCGGCCTCGTGCCACAGCGCGGCGATGGCCTCGGCGCAGCCCGTGACGTTGGGCGCATGCTTGAGGACCACGGCGTTGCCGGCGACGAGGGCGGGGGCGGCGAAGCGCAGGACCTGCCAGTACGGGAAGTTCCACGGCATGATGCCGAGCACGACGCCGAGCGGCCGGAACGCGACGTAGCTCCGCCGGCCGTCGGTGGGCACGGCCTCGGGCGCGAGGAAGCCCGGGCCGTGGTCGGCGAAGTACGCGCAGGCCCACGCGCACTTGTCGATCTCGGCGCGGCTTTGGGCGATGGGCTTGCCCATCTCGAGCGTCATGCCGCGCGCGAGGGCCTCGCGGTCGCGGGCCAAGAGCGCGGCGACGCGGCGGACGACCGCGGCCCGGTCGTCGATGCCGGTGCGGCGCCACGCCGCCTGGGCACGGCCGGCGGCGTCGACGACGGCGGCACATGCCGCCGCGTCCATGGCCGGCCACGTCCGGAGGACGGCGCCGGTCGCGGGGTTGATCGATTGGAGGGTCATCGGCACGGACCTCGCGGGCGCGGGCGGCCGGGGCGGCGCACGGGGCGCCGACCGGCCGCGCGCGGGTGTTCGACCGACGCGTGCCATGTTATCCTATCCGGCATGCGCATCCAAGAACCGATGACGACGCTGACCGACGCGATCCTGGCGGTCGAGTGCTGGGTGCTGGCCGGCTGGCTCGTCACCGGCCCCACCGCCGGCGAGGACGCCGTGCGGTGGTGGGCGCTGGCGCTGGCGGCGCTCGGCGTGGGGGCGGCGAGCGGCGCGGCGGCGCACGGCCTGGTCGACCACCTCTCGGCGCGCGCGCAGCACGGGGTGTGGCTCCTCTCGCTGGCGGCCATCGGGGCGGCCGGCGCGGGCATGCTGGCCGCGGTGCTGCGCGCCACGGTGCCGGCCCCCGCCCAGGGCTGGCTGATCGCGCTGACCGCGGCGAAGCTCATGGTCTACCTGGTCCGGCTCGCGCGCCGGCCGGTGTTCCGCACGGCGATCGTCGACTACGGGACCGCCATGCTGGCGGTCGCGCTGCTCCAGGCCTGGTCGGCGTGGCGGGGCGACGCGCCGGCGGCGCCGTGGATCCTCGGGGCGGTGGGGCTGTCGCTGGCCGGGTCGGCGGTCCAGCAGGCCAGGCTCGGGCTCGGCCCGCGCTTCAACCACAACGACGTGTACCACGTGATCCAGATGGTCGCGCTCTACGTGTTCTACCGCGGCGGGGCGCTGCTGGTGGACCGGTAGGCGGCGCCGGCCGCGCACTTGCGCCGGCGTGTCGACCGGGGCACAATACGCGCCACACCTTCGCCCGTCGTCGGGGGACATCCCGCGCCACCCACGCCGATCTTCCGGAGCAGCGACATGCAGACCGATATCGACGCCCTGCAGCGTAACAAGTTCTTCCAGGACCTCTCGAGCGAGCACCTCGCCCGGCTGGCGATGCATGTGCAGCACCGGCACTTCAACGCCGGCGACGTCATCTTCGAGGAGGGCGACCCCGGCAACGCCGTGTTCCTGATCGGCGACGGCGAGGTCAAGATCGCCGTCAAGTCGCCGACGGACCGCGACATCACGCTGGCGCTGCTCGGGCCGGGCGACGCCTTCGGCGAGCTGTCGCTCCTCGACAACTCGCCGCGCTCGGCGACGGCGACGGCCACGGCGCCGACGACGCTGCTCGTGGTGCACCGCCGCGACTTCATGTCGCTGGTCGAGTCGGACATGACGGCGCTGCGCGGCCTCTTGTCGGCGCTGTCGCGCATCATCCGCAACATGAACCAGCGGCTGGCGGACATCGCGATGCTCGACGTGCACGGGCGCATGGCCAAGGCCCTGTTCGAGCTGGCGGCGCGGCACGGGCAGAAGACCGACGACGGGCTGGTCATCGACCGCGACGTCACCATCGACGACCTGGCGGGCCTGGTCGGCATGTACCCGGTGCAGGTCGAGCGCCTGATGCGCGACTACCAGTACGAGTATCTGCTGAAGTACGAGAACCGGCGCATCACCATCCTGCGCGAGGACGCGTTCCGCACGGCGCTGGGCGAGGGGCGGGGGTAGGACGTGGCAGGTCGGAAGTAGGAAGGTAGGCGTTCAGCAGGGGGATCGGCAGTCCCCCGGCGGCACCTTCCGGCGGCGCATGTAGGGGCGAAGCATCCGCCGAAATCACCATGGCCCTCTGCCATCCGGTCCGTCGGCGGATGCGTCGCCCTGGATGACCCATCGCCCTCCGCTGCCTCGCCAGGCGGCCGCGGGCGGGGGCGGTGGGCGGGTCCGTGGGATCCGACTGGGCGTGTACGATCGGGTTCGCCGGCTGTGGCGCCCGCGTTGCACGTCCTGCGCCAGCTTCGCTGCGCTTCACGCTTTCGCCCGTTGCTTCCAGCGCTTGACCACCGTGGCCGCGCTGAAGCCCGCGTGGCGGGCGTACGCCAGCGGCCATAGCGGGCCGCGCGCGAGGTCGGGATAGCGGTCGGCGAGGTCCCAGCGCCCGGGCAGGACGATGAACCGCCACACCGCCAGCATCTCGGCGGCCGAGGTCGGCCAGATCCGCGGCACCTCGAGCAGGGCGCGCGCGGCGCCGTCGCGGCCGAAATAGCCGAGGGCGTCGACGTCGGCGGCGGCCACCCACGCGGCGAGGGCGGGCCGGACGGCGGTGCGCAGGTCAGCCATGGTCGCGGTGTCGATGGGCGCGCAGACGGCGCGCTCGGCCAACGCCAGCGCCGGCCAGACGAACCGGGCGTGCGCGGGCGGCGCGGCAAGGGCGCGGACAGCGGCCCAGTTGACGGCCCCGAGCCCGGCGGCGAGGCGCGCGACGTCGGCGAGCTGGATGAGCCGCAGGCGTCGGCCGAGCATGTCGACGCTGGCATGCATCGCCACGTGCACGAACGCCAGCGCGGGCGGCCACGGGGCGGCGGGTCGGTTGAGGCCAAGGTGGGCGGTGACGTCCATCCCGATGCCGCGGAACGACTCGGCGACGCGGGTGTGGAGCTCGACGGGGCGCGGGTTGTCGGGGTGCTCGCCGCGGCCGTCGACGACGGCCGTGTTGTCGGGGCGCAGGAAGCGTCGGTGCTTCGCCGACGTGCCGACGTGCCGGTAGCCGAGGCCGGCGAGCACGCGGGCGGCGGCCGCCGCGGCCGCGGGGGGCACGACCACGTCGACGTCGGCCATCGGGCGGGCTGCGGGTGGATCGTAGTGCCGGGGGGCGAGCCAGGCACCCTTGAGGAAGGCGAAGGGGACGCCGGCGGCCGCGAGCGCGGCGCCGAGGGCATCGATGTCGCGGGCCATGCGCCGCCCGCGCGCGAGCGTGCGGCCTGCGGCGTCGGCGATGGCGGCGCGGGCGTCGGGCGGGGCGGCCGGGGGAATGTGGGGCGCCATGAGCGCGGCGACGCCGTGGCCTTCGGCGAGCGGGGCCAAGGCGCGCCAGTGGCGGGGGTCGGCGGGCGGGGGCGGGGGGTCGGAAGACGCGGGCGGGTGGCCGGGGCGTGGAGGCGCGCCGGCCACGACGGACGCGAGCCACTGGGTCAGCGTGGCGCGCTCGCGGGCGTCGAGGTCGAGCGGCGGGTACCGTGGGATGGCGGGCATGGTGGGCATGGTGGGTGGTACGTGACGTTAGCACAGGTGGACGCTTGGGCGTGACTCATCTCAGCGTCAGCACCCGGATAACCTGTGTGTTCCCTGGGACCGCGGGCTTCCAGCCCGCTCCGGTGCATGCGGGCTGGAAGCCCGCGGTCCCAGGGATGCAGTCCGCGCCGATGCGACGGGTCGCGCCAGCGGCAGGCGGGCGTCGGGAACCTTTTGGAACCGGGCGACGTTCGACACGCAGCTGCCGGCGTGGTCGGCGGCGCGACGCCCCGGGCGTCATCGCCATCGAGAGATAGAGGGAGGGATCGAACGACATGCAGCTCTGGCTCGTGCCGGGCACGGCGGCGGACGCGCGGGTGCCGCCGCCGTACGCGTGCCCGCACGCCGGGTGCGACGGGCGTCGCTTCCGGCGGCTCCAGGCGGTCGCCAAGCCGGTGCGGGACGCGCGGGCGCTCGTGGCGCGCGGCGGCTCGGCGCCCGGTGCGGTGACCGCGGTGCGCTATGCGTGCCGAGCGTGCGGGCGGTCGTTCCGAGTGTACCCGCCGGGCGTCGACCGCGGGGACGTGGCCGCGGGGATCAAGCGCTTTGCGGCGGCGCTGCACTTCCTCGGCCTCTCCTACGGCGACGTAGGCCTGGCGCTGGGGGTGCTCGGGGTGCCGCTGAGCAAGAGCAGGGTGCACGCGGTGGTGGCGCCGCGCATGCGGGGCCTCGCGCGGCGGTCGACGGCGCCGCTGCTGGGCAGGGTGGAGGGGGGCGGCGGCGCGGGGCGCGGGACCGGCGCCGACGATGGCGAGCGCGCCGCGGCGTCCGTCGCGGTGGGGGGCCGGCGGCTGACGCTACGGAGGGCGGTCGATGCGCGCGGCCGCGTGGCGCTGGTGATCGAGGACGTCGACCGCCACACGCGCCGGGCGGTCGAGGCGTGGGTGCGCGGGGTGCTGAAGGGGTTTGAGGTCGAGGTCGACGTGGTCTTCCCGGCGGCCCGGCCGGCGCGCATGACGCCGACGGCCGGGTGGGTGGACGGGATCGGCATGGATGGGCCCGACATGGCGGGCGAGGGCGACGGCTGCGTTGGCGACGAGAACGGCGATGGCGATGGCGGTGGTGGGAGCGTGGACGAAACCGGGCATGGAGTCTGGGGAACTGTCGTTGCGGCTGCCGCCGTCGAGGACATGGGTCGCCGCGGGCTCGGCCGGCAGGCAGGATCGCAGCGCACGTTGCGGGGACGCGTGTCTGTCGGCGGGCGCTCGGCATGCTGGACGTCGGCGACAGTCACAACATTGGACGCGAGCCACCAGTGCCATCCTGGGAGCAGTGCCTTCCTGGGAGCGCCGGCGTCCTCGCCGGCACGCGCTGACCGGCCGGCGAGGACGCCGGCGCTCCCAGAACGTCTCAAGTTGTGACCAGCGCCCTGGGCGTCCGTGGCGAAATGAGGGTGCGACACGGTCGCGCAAGCGGGGCGGGCATGGGGAGCGCGGAGCGGCATACCGGGGACGCTGCCCGGGGGAGCTCGCGGCGCGATGCGTTTACTGCTGACAGGACGCAGGCGGCGATTCGGCATGGGATTTGTCGTTCGTCGGCGTGCCTTTCGAACAGGATGCTTCGGCGGCTCGTGCACTCGAAGCGCTTGACTGCGTGGGGGTTCCTTCTTGGCCCCGTTTCGACAAGCATGGCCGTGGCCGGGGCGGCCGGGAGGGTGGCGAGCGCGTGACACCGGCGCGGAAAGCACTTGACGCGGGGAGCACGGGGGGATTTGCTGGCGCGGGCGAGATTGAAGCTCCTATCCCCCAGCCACCAGGTGCAGCGCGTTCACTCGGCGCCACCGGCCCTCGGCGGCCTGGATGAGCTCTAAGGCCATGGCAAGGCCCGCCTTGCGTGAGTCCGGCCCCGGCTTCGTCCATAACGTGAGATAGTGGTACTTGTGCAGTCCGGGTCGGCGGCGTTGGGCCGGGCCGAGCAGATGCGCCGATGACGCCCCGGATCCTGTCGACGATGACCCGGACCCGGTAGGGGCAGGTTTGAATCATGTCCTGTATGCGTTCGGCAGAGGGTTACGAGTGGCTGAACGGGTACCCGTCGACCTTGATCTCTTCCTTCATCTTCGGCCATATTGCGGCTATTCTTCGCGAAGCGCCCCTCTCGCCCCGTTGCTTCATCCTGTCTGCTCGTTCCTGACAGGGGGGTTAATGGGAAACTACTGTTCTACAATCACAGATTCCAACTCGTTCAGAAACGCTTGTGTAGCTGAATTCACCGTGATGTCGATAACAAGCGGAGGGGATGACTGGATTCGAACTTCAGAGCCCGTAACATCAAGAATGCAGTACGGCCCGTATGTCGGGCCATAGGTTAGGCCATCTGGGTTGCTGCGGAGTAGAAACAGTCTCTCATCTCCTATTTGTGGTATTACAGCAGTCCGGCGAACGAGATATGCTTCATCTGTCCAGCCTTCAGGATTTCCAGGGGTTGGCGTCATGTAAGTGTTGATGTTTCCATTCACGAGCATCTCCACGATCGACCCGTCGTGCAAACTAATCGGTGATCGAGTATACAGCACGTTGCTTGCATGAATTCGAACAGAGCTGATGTCAACGCTCCAGCCTTCCGGTGGGGCAATTCCACCTGTAACAACCGTAGGGGTAGATATCCACGAACCCGGCAGACCAGGAGATGCAGTTGGAACGATGATAGGAAAGAACTGGTTGCCCGAGTACGATACGCCGACGACCGTGCCTTCAAAAATTATCGACGATACACGGACGAGATCATCGACGTCGATCGGGAGGGCAATCGCAGAGCCACCCTGAGATGTATAGCTAACCCTCTGTCCTTCGATGGACCACAATGTGAACGCCGCCACGCTTCCGACAAGCACAGAGGCAGTCATCACCGTTATGAGCTTACGACGCATGACACTCCTCCGTTAAACTCTATTGTGAGAACGCAGATCTTACCATTCACCAATTGTGTAGACGGAATTGATATCGTCTACTACGGGTAGTTCGAGTGAATCCAATTCACGTCACTAGATTGCAGGTCGACAAAGAGTGTGTTTCCATGGTTGCCAATCCAGCGTTCACGACAGTCGTGGCTAAACATAATCGTTGTAGGGGTACAGTCTAGGAAGCGAAAGAAATACACCCATAGGTCGCCAATCTCGTGCCCGCGACCAATCAGATGCCCTGGCTCGTGCGTGGTTACGAACTTCGGCCATGGGAACCACTGCATTTCAGTGACGTTGATCACCACGTCTCCAAAGTTCGGTCGAACGCTCTTATCGCAGTGTCCGGTAGGATTCACTTCCGGGAAGCTATCATTGCAGCTGACATTAGTGCAGCCAAGTTGGGGATCTATCCACACTCTCTGTGCTGATGCGGCTCCATAGAAGGGCCAGACACCTAGCGGTAAGCTTGTCTCGTAGAAGTTAATTAGCTTTTGAGAGCCATCACACGGCCTATTTGCCAAGTACGGATTCGCGAGAACTGGCATTGAAAAACCATTGGTTGAGTAGTCCTGAACTGCTGAGAGAACCTCAGATTCATAGATGGATGTTGTATTATTAATAGTCGCGTATTTCCCATCCCACAGCCACACATCTGCTTCCATAGTGGCAAGAGCAATCCCTGTACCAGAAAAGGCGCCAAGCGCTGTCAACACAGCCAATGGAAAGATGCGATACCGCGAAACCATGGGAAATCTCCTTACTGGCGTCTTGACTGTTCGGTGGACGTCCGTTCGGATCGCGGGAGACGCGGTCTGGTCAAGAACCACGGAACTCCTCTGCCTGCTTCCGCGTCAGTGCCATGCGGCCTCGCCCATAACGTGAGACAGTGTTCGTGCGCCCGGCAGCGGTTGCGGGCTCCTGTGGCGGTCTTGGGTGTCTCGGGTGATGGTCATAGCCTACGCGGTGCATCATCACATCATTTACCCATGGTGTTGCACGATAACACATTCTACAACACGCCCCTCCGCTCTGTCAACACCCAATTCTCCTGGGAAGCAACCGCCGAGCGCTGTATCACCGATCCCGCCCCCATCCACATCGCCACCGGGAACGCCAGGCGACCGACAAGACGTCGGACACGGAGCGCGTACCGAAGAGCAAGGGCAGCCGCCACGGCCTCCCTGCAAAAGGCGGTTCAAGCCGCTGCTGTCCGGGCGGGTCTCAGCCGGCACGCTCCACCTGCCGCTCGCGCTTCGCGAGCTGTGCGCCCCGACGTCCGACGCGTCGACGCCATCCTGGTGATCGATACCTCCACCAGCATGACCGAGCGCACGCCGGCTGGGCGCACGAAGATCGACGCCGCCATCGCCGCCGCCCATGCGTTTCTCGACGCGCTGCGCGTCGACCCCAGCGACCAGGCGGCGATGGCCAGCCGACCGGCGTACGCCTACCGTGCGCCGGAGGCGGAGGGGCTGGCGGACATCTACGCGCAGATCGCGGTCGACATCCCGTGCCCGGCGGATGCGTTTTGGGGCGGGCGGTAGCAGCTCTCGACCCCCCTTGGGACACGGACCCGACCTCGCATGTCGATGTGCCATGCGGCTCGAGATAGGCGGCCTGGACGGCCGATGCGGGCCTCTTGCCTGCCCGCTGCCCGCACGCCAAACCCTGTTGGACACGCCCACCGGACCAGGGTTGGCACAAGGCTTATCCCTGCCAGCCGCGGGAAGCCCAGTCACGCCCGCTGCCCGCCGCCCTCAACCCGTCAATCGTACCCAGTCGAGCGCCCCGCCAGGCCCGCGACCGCCGCCGCGATCTCGCCCGCCACCGCCGCGTTGTTGACCAGGAGCGCCCGGTTGGCCGCCAGCGTCCGGCCGCCCGACAGCGCCGCGAGCCGCCCCAGCACGTACGGCGTCACCGCCGGCCCCACGACGCCAGCCGCCGCCGCCTCGTGCGTCGCCGCGTCGACCCACGCCTCGACCTCGCCCGCCGCCAGCGCCTGCGCCGCCGGCACCGGCACCGCTGCCAACACCGCCCCCGGCAAGCCGAGCCCGTCGCGCGCCAGCGCGACCCGCGCCACGTCGCCAGGGCCGTCCGCCCGCGCGGGCGCCGCCAGGCCCCCGTCCGCGACGTAGAACGCCGGGAAACGGTCGGTCCCGTAGCCGACGACCGTCACGCCGTGCGTCTCGAGCACCTCGAGCGTGGCGGCGAGGTCGAGCAGCGACTTCGCGCCGCTGCACACCACCGTGATCGGCGCGCGACCGAGGTCGACAAGGTCCGCCGACACGTCGAACACCCCGCCGCGGTGCACGCCCCCGATGCCGCCGGTCGCAAACACCGCGATGCCCGCCGCGTGCGCGATCCACGCCGTCGCGCCGACCGTCGTTCCGCCGGTCGCTCCCCCTGCCAGCGCCACCGGCAGGTCGCGCCGCCCGCACTTGCGCGCGGCCGGGGCCTCGGCCAGCCGCCGGAGCGCCTCGTCGGTCAAGCCGGTGCGCACGACGCCGTCGACGACCGCGACCGTGGCGGGCACCGCGCCCGCCGACCGCACGGCGGCTTCCATCGCCAGGGCGACCTCGAGGTTGAGCGGGCGCGGCAGGCCGTGGGTGACGACCGCCGATTCGAGCGCGACCACCGGCCGGCCGTCGGCCAGCGCGGCGGCGACCTCGGGGTGGATGCGGAAGGCCTCGCGGAGGCCGCGGTCGGCGCGCATGCCGCAATTGTACCCCTGGGCGGGCTCGACCACCCCGCGATCCGGCCCCGTCGCCCGTCGCGCCCGCCGGCGCCGCCCCGTCACCTTTTCGCCCGCCGCGTTGTCAACGTCGGCGGAAGCACCGGTGCCCGCGGCGGCCCAGCCGCCGATCCCAAGCCCGCATTCACCCGGACGCACCCGGGGACCCGATCCCCCGGCGCCCACTGGAGGTCGTTCCCATGTCCATCCGCGAAGTACCCGCCGGCACGGCCGGCCGTGCCGACCGCGCCCGCCGCGCCCCGCGCAGCGTGCCGGTGCTCGATCGCCCTCTCGTCGCACCATCCCGCGCCGTCGTCGCACTCGCTGCCGCGGCCGCGCTCGCGGCGGCGCACGCGTCGCCCGCCGCGCCGCCGGTGGCCGGCGCCAGCCGCCTCGCCGGCATCAGCGGCGCCGGGGTCTCCGGCATCCAGATCACCAACCTCGACCCGGCCGACGCCGCCACCGCCGAGGCGCGCTTCTACAAGCAAACCGGCGCCGCGGCCGTGCCCGTCGGGCCGCTGGCCATCGCGCCGCTCGAAGCGGCCAACGTCTACCTCCCCACGCAGACCCGGTTGACCAACGGCGCGTACGCCGCGCTCGTCGACAGCGACCGCCCGGTCGGCAGCCTGGCGCGCACGGACTGGCCCGCGAGCGGCGCGGCCGTGATGGACGACGCCGCGCCGGCCGGGACGACGGTGACGGCGCCGCTGGTCGCGCGCCGGTTCGACGGCCTGTCGTCGCTGGTCACCGTCCAGAACCTCGACACGGCCGCGCCCGCCACCGTCGGCATCGCCGTGCGCCGGCTCGGCGAAGCGGACCCGGTCGTCCAGACCACCGTCACCGTGCCGGCCGGCACGTCGCGATCGCTCGACCTGGTGCGGAATCCCGCCTTCGCCGACCTGCCCGACGGCTTCGCCGGCAGCCTCGTGGCCACGGCCGCGACGCCGATCGCCGTCCATGTGTTCGGCGACTTCGCCGCCAGCCCGCGCGCCGTGTTCGACCACCACGGCGCCGCGACCGGCGCGGCGACGCTCCACGTGCCGCGCATCCGGGCCGGCGACGCCTCCGGCGCGCCCGGCGAGACCGCCGTGGCCACGCACGACACGTGGATCGCCGTCGCCAACGTGTCGGCCGCCAGCGTCGACGTGACCGTGCGCTATGCCGGCCTCGGCGGCGGCTGCGCCGGCCTTGCGGCCACGCATGGCGGCCGCGCGTTTGCCATCCCCGCCGGGGCCAGCCTGCTGTTCAGCCAGGGCGCCGACGGGGCCGGGCTCGCCACCGGCGCCAGCGGCCTGCCCGCCGGCTGCGTCGGGTCCGCGCGCGTCGAGGCCGCCGGCGCGGGGGCGCCGGCGATCGCGGCCGCCGTCGTCGACCTCGCGCGCGATCCCGCGCTGCCTGCCCCCGGCGTCGTCGCGGCCGGCAGCTACGATGCGTTCCGGACCGACGAGGCCGTGGGGCGCGTGATGGCGCCGCTGTTCCGCCACACGCACACCGGCATGCGCCTGTCGAGCGAGGTCACCGTGCTGAACCCTGGCAGTGCGACGGCCACGGTGCGCCTGCGGCTGTTCGACCGCACCGGCGCCGCGGCGCCGCCGTGCGATGGCTGCGAGGTCGTGCTGCCCGCCGGCGCGGCCCACACCTGGCGGGCCGAGGACACCGGCTTCGCCGCCAACGCGTACGGCAGCGCGCGCGTCGAGAGCGACACCCCGGTGGTCGCCGTCGTCGCCGACGCGTCGCGCGCGGGCACGTTCGACACCAGCATCTACCGCGGCCATGGCGCGCCGGTCGGCAGCGCCGGCGACGGCCGGTGGACGTCGTCGGTCCCATTCCTGAGTCGCGCCAGCGAGTCCCCCGCGGCGACGGCGACGCCGTCGCCGGGAGGCCGCGTCAGCGTCTTCGCCATCGGCTTCGTCGACGCGTTCGGGGGCTCCGACCCGGCGTGCCCGGGTTGCGACGGCGTGTTCGACCCCGAGGACGAGACCCTCGCCTCGCAGCAGCCCCTCCCCCGGCTGACGTACGTGCTCCTCGACGACGCCGGCCAGGAGGTGGCCCGGACGACCTCCGAGCCGCTGGCGAGCCTGCAGCGCGCCGTGCTCGACGTGCCGCGCCTGGCGCCGAACGAGACCTACACGCTGGTGCTCCAGGATCCCCCGCCGTCGGACTACGCGCTGTGCACCAACGAGACGGCCCGGCGCTTGCTGCACCCGGAGGACTTCGTGCTCGGCTCGGTGCGGCGCGACTTCCACTTCACGACGCGGGCGTGCACGCCGCCGTCGCGGGAGCCCGGCCCCGCCGTGCCCACCGCCGGCCCGCCGGTGGCCGCGCCGAAGGACGCGGCGTCCAGCGGCGTCATGGTTGCCAACCTCGGGGAGGAGGCGGCCACGCTCACGCTCGACCTGTTTGCCCAGACCGGCGGGGCCGCTGTCTCCGTCGCAGCCACCAACGTTCCGCGGCTGGGTTCCTACAGCTTCTACCTGCCAGCCTTGCGGGGCGTCGCCAAGGGCGCCCACGCCGGCATCGCCAGCGGCGACGCCGCCATCGGCACCCTCACGCTGACGTCGTGGTCCGGCTCGCTCGCCCAGACCATCCACGACGACGCGGCGCCCGCCACCGACATCGTCGTGCCGTGGGTGGTCAAGGGCGCCGACGGGCAGAACACCATCGTCGCCGTGCAAAACCACGACGCCGCGGCCAGCGCCGACGTCCGCATCACGCTGACGGCCTGGGACGGCACCGCGGTGGCGAGCGTCGACCGCACCGTCGGGCCGGGCACGTCGATCCTGCTCGACATCGGGCGCGACCCCGCGTTCGCGGCGGCGCCGATCGGGTTCATGGGCACGCTGCGGGCGCGGGCGGCCACCCGCATCGCCGCCACGGCCCTCATCGACTACGAGCACAGCCGCCTCGGCATCGCCGGCTTCAACGGCGAGCCCGCCGTGTCGGCCGCGACCACGCTGCTCGTGCCGCTGGCCCGCCACCACGCGCCCGTCGACCCGGCGCGGCCCGCGGCCGGCTGGAACGAGACCCGGATCGCCATCGCCAACCCCGGGGCTGCCGACGTCGACGTCACGGCCCGCTTCACCGGCGTGGGTGGGACCTGTGCCGACGAGGTCCACATGACGACGGAGCCGGCGATGATCCCAGCCGACGGCGTCGCGCTGTTCGACCTGGCGGCGCCCGGCGTGCCCGAAGGCTGCGCCGTGGCCGCCAGGTTCGACGCCACCGGCGGCGTGCTCGGCGTGGCGTTCGACACGGTCGAGGCCGCGGCAGGATCGATCGTCCGGACGGCCGCCGCGTACAACATCTTCCGGGGCTCCGACGCGGCGCGGACCACGCCGCTGCCGATCGTGCGCCGCGTGCACACCACGCTCAATCTGTCGACCGACATCGCCGTGATGAACCCCGGGACGGCCCCGGCCGCGGTCGAGGTCGAGGTCTTCGACGCCCGGCTGAACACCGTCATCGGGTGCGGGGCGCCGTGCGCGGCGACGATCGCACCGGGCGCGACGCACCTGTTCGTCACCGATGCCTTCACGGCCTGGCCGCTCAACCGCTACGGCAGTGCGACGGTGAACGCCGACCGGCCCGTGCTGGTGACGGCGGCGGACGTCTCGCGCAGCCTGACGGCGGACGCGAGCATGTACCGGGCGGCGGGCACGGGCGCCGCGGCGGGCCCGGCCGAGCGGGTGCGGCCGCTGCCGCTGCTGCTGAACCAGGCGATGGCCCGGCTGCCGGGCGGCCCGCTCGTCGCCCACCAGACGGCCGCGTCGCCGCCGGACCCGTCGCCGCTGGCGCTGGTGCCGCTCGTCAGGGTCTACCTGCCGCTGGCATCGCACGCCGGCACGGCGCGCTGAGCCGCCGGACCCCGGCGCGCGGACGGCGATGGCGCGCCGGGGTGGCGTTGGCGGCGGGCGAGGGGGACCCGAAGAACACGGATCCCCCTCGCCCCCGTCACCTTTCCGGCCGCCGCGTTGTCGTAACCCTGTGATACCATCCGCCCGCCGCGCCGCCGCCCGTGGAGGAAGCGTGCCGCTTGGCCACCCGCACACCGCCCGGTCCGCCCGAGCCCCCGGCCCCCGCCGCCCCGCCGACCCGCGACGCCGACCTCGTGCGGCGGGTGCTGGCCGGCGACCCGGCGGCGTTCGGCACGCTCTACGACCGGCACGCCGACCGCGTGTTTCGTTATGTGCACTTCCGCGTGCGCGAGCCCGAGACGGCCGGCGACCTGACACACGACGCGTTCGAGAGCGCCCTCAAGGGCCTGCCGGCGCTCGCCGATCCCGACCGGTTCGGGGCCTGGCTGATGCGGATCGCGCACCATCGCGTCGTCAACCACTGGGTCGCCGCGTCGCGCCGTGCCCCGCCCGTGCCGCTCGGCGACGGCGACGACCGCCCGGATGCCGGCGATGACGGCGCGGCCGATGGCGCGGGCGCGGGCCTGGCATCGCCGGACGACGTCCAGGCGATCATCGAGCGGCGCCTGGGCATGGCCACCGTGATGGCCGAGGCCGAGCGGTTGACGGAGGCGCAGCAGCACGTGCTCGGCCTGCGGTTCGCCGCCGGCCTGACGCTGCGCGAGACGTCGGACGCCCTCGGGCTGTCGGAAGACGCCGTCAAGCAGCTCCAACACCGAGCGCTCACCCAGCTGCGCAAGCGTCTGGGCGCACGGGAGGGACCCGCGTGACCGCGCCGACCGTCGATCCCCGCGAGCCACAGGCGGCAGCGCTCATGGACGCGCTCCAGGCCTGCCTCGCCCGCATCGAGGCCGGCGCCGCACCGATCGACGCCGTGCGCGCCTGCCCCGAGCCCGCGCTGCACCCGCGGCTGGCCGGGCTCGTCGCCCCCGCGGTGGCGCTCCACGACGGCGGCGCGCTGCCCGAGGCCCGGCGCGCCGCCATGCGCGGCGCGCTGGTCGGCCTGGCGGCCGAGCGCTACCCGCCGCCACCGTCCGTGCCGTCGCCCGGCGCCGAGCGCGGCAGCGGCGCGGGCGGCGCACCCGCCGCCGGGGGCAGCGCACACGCGGCGCACCTGGCCGGCGTCGTGCTGATCGCCGGCGCCGGCCTGGCCCTCCTGGCGGCGCGTCTCGGGCCGGCGCCGGCCGCCGTGCCGAGCCCCGCCGCGGCGACGGCCGTCCCGGCGGCCGCGGGCAATGCCGGCCCGGGCGGGGGGGCCGTCGCCGACGGCCCCGTCGACGCGTCCGCGACCGCCGTGACCGGCCACGACGCCCCGGCCGCCGGCCGCGCCGGGACCGGCGCCGCATCGCGCCGCACCGCGGGCGCCGGCGACCCGTCCGGCGAGCCGAGCGGCCGTCCGGTCGACACGTCGGGGGAGGGCCCCGGCGGGCGCCCTGGCGGCGCCGCAGCCGCCGCACCCGCGGATGACGGCGTCGACCGTGCCGGGCCGGGGTCTGCTCGCCGATCGCCCGGCGGGGCGATCCCGTCCGAGCCGGCCACGCCGCCGACCCCGGCCCCCCTGGCACGGACGGCCGCGGCCGGGCCGATCACCGCTGCGGCGCCCGCCCGCCGGTCTCCGCCCGGCAGCGTGCCGGGCCCACCGGCGTCGCGCACGCCGCCACCCGGGGCCGCGCGACCGACCGGCGGCGCGCCGGCTGCGCCGCCCCCGCGGCCCGGTGCCTACCCCGCGTGCCTCGCCGCGTCGCTCGGCCGCCCGGCCCCCGCCGCCGAAGGCCGCCGCGCCATCGGCGGCCGCGTCGTCGACGCCCGCTGCGCGCCGGTGGACGGCGCCATCGTCGTGTTCGCGTCCGCCGACGGAGCGGTCGAGATCCTGGCCCGCACCGAGCACGACGGCACGTACGTCATGTCCGTCGAGCCCGGCGCCTACCGGGTCGGGCTCGATGCAGGATCGGGGGACGCCGGCGGCGCCGCGGCCAGCGCCTGGGTCGACGGCGCGCTGCAGCCCCTCGGCGCTGCGGACCGCACGGTCGCCGTGACCGTCGCCACCGAGCCGGCTCGCGCGCCGCGCGTCGACTTCATGCTGCCGACAGGAGGTGCACCGTGATCCCTTCCAACCCCCGGCGCCCGCACCCGCCGCTCCGCGGCCCGGCGCCCAGGCCGACGCGCCGGCGGGCATCGCGGTGGGTCGCGGCGGCCTGGCTGGCCGCCGCCGGCACGTCCGGCGCCGGGCACACGGTCGCGGGCGCCCCCGTCGACCCACCCCTGGCCGCCGACGCCTTCGACCAGATCGGCGGCGCGACGACGGCCGTCGCCGTGGCGCCGACCGACTCCGGCCCCACGGCGTTCGTCGGCGTGGGCGTCCGGGTCGTCACCTACGACCTGCGCGACCCGCGCGCGCCGCGCCGGGCCGGCCAGACCGGCGTGCTGCCGGAGGTCCCCGAGGCGATCGCCGTCGAGGGCGGGCGGCTCTACGTCGGCACGCGCGCCGCCGGCGGGCACGACGACGGCGACCGCAGCGGCGCCGGCCCCGCGGCGGGTAGCGACGGTGCCGCGCGGCTCTCGCTGTTCGACGTGCGCGCGCCGGGCCGACCGGCGCCGACAGGCAGCGTCACGCTCGACACGGCCGAGGTCGGCGCCATCGCCGTCGTGCGCGCCTTCGCGTTCGTGCTCGTCGACCGCGGGCTGGCGGTCGTCGACGTCAAGGACCCGCGCCGGCCGGCGGTCGTGGCCACCACCACCTTCCCGGTCGCCCCCGCCCCCGGCACGCCGTGGCACCCCGGCGCGCTCCTGGCGACGGACGACGGTGACCGCCTGCTCGCCGCCCACCCCGCCGGGCTCTTCGTCGTCGACGCACGGGATCCCCTCCAGCCGCGCACGATGGGGCTTGACGCCGGCACCGCGCCGGCCTTCGGCCTCGCCCGCGCCGGCGACGTTGCGTATGCGACCCGCGGGCCGGGGGGCATCGACGTCGTCGACCTCGCGCGCCCGGAGGGGCCGGCGATCGTCGCCACCCTCGATGCCGGCACCGGCGCCGACGCGCTCGCGGAGTCTCCGACCGCCATCGCCGCCGCCGGCACCGTGGCGGCGCTGGTGGACGGCGACGGGCGGTGGGTGGTGGCGCTGGATGTCCGCGATCCCCGCCGGCCCCGGCGCGCCGGGCGGACGCGGCTGGCGGCGTTCCCGTCCACCCATGCCGGCATCGGCGTCGCCGGCGGCCGCGCCGTCGTCGCCCTCGGCGACGCCGGCCTGTACACGGTCGGCATCGCCGCCGAGGGCGCCCCCTCCCCGCCGTCCGGGCCCGCCGAGCCCATCCTGCCGCCGCTCGCGCACGTGAGCGCGGCGCCGCCGCACGTCTACGCCGCCGCCGGGCCGGCCGGGCTGTACGTCGTCGACACCGCGTCCGCGCCGCGGCGGGTCGTCGGCGCATGGCGCGGCGAGGTCGGCCTGCCCGACGGGTCGGTGCGGCCCGTCGCCATCCGCGGCGTGCAGCACGCGGCAGGGCACGTGTACGCGCTGACCGAAGCCGACGGGCTCTGGGTGTTCGACGTCCGCGACCCGGCGGCGCCCGCGCCGATCGGCGACCCCGTCCCGCTCCCCCGCGTCGACGCCGTCGGCCCGCTGGCCGTGCGCGAGGGGCATCTCTTCGTCGGGGCCGGCGACGGGTCGCTGCGCGTGTTCGACATCCGCGACCCCGCCCGCCCCGCGGCGGTCGCCGTGCGCCGCGGCTTCGGCATCACCAACCTGGCGATCGTCGGCCGGTTCGTCTACGCCACCGCGGTCGGCGCGTTCAACATCGGCCACCTGCACGTGTTCAACGCCACCGAGCCGGACAACCCGCGCTACCTCCGGACGCACGACTTCGACGTGTTCTTCAACCGCCTGAACGGCGCCGACGGCCACCTCTACCTTTCCGGCGGCTACGGCGACCTCGCCGTGCTGTCGCTGGCCAACCCCGCCGCGCCCGTCGAGGTGGCCCGGCTCAAGCACATGGTGGTCGGGCGAACCGACCTGGCAAACGGGCGGCTCATCGCCGCCCAGCCGTCGCGGGTCGAGGCGCTCGACGTCCGCGATCCCACCCGCCCGCGCCGCCTCGGCGCGCTGGCGCTGCCGTGGGGCCGCGACGACCGGGTCGGGACGAGCGACATCACGGTCGCGGGCGGCGACGTGCTGCTGCTGCGCCACGAAGCCGGGTTGTTCAGCTTCGACGAGGCCCGGCTGCCACGGTCGGCGCGGGTAGACCGCTACCTGCCGCTGGCGCTGTCGGGCGGCGCCGCGACCGGCGGCGACCCTGATCGGCGCGGGGCCGCGGGACCGCGATCCGCAGAGGCATGCGCCGAACCGGCCCCGCCGCCGGCGCACGTCACGTTCGTGGTGGACACGTCCGGGGACATGCGCCGGCCCTTCGGCGCGGGCGGGCCAGCCGCGCAGACCCGCCTGGAGGCCGCGCAGTCGGCGCTGCGGGCGTTCGCCGCGGCGGCCCGCGGCCGCCCCATCGCCGTCGGCCTCGTGCGGCTCGACCGCCAGGCGGAACGCACGCCGGCCACCCGCGACCCGCTGCGGCTCGAACGGGCGATCCGGGCCGTCGGCGCGCCGCGTCCCCCGAGCGCCGGCGACGCGGCCTGGAGGCTCGAGCTTGCCCTCGCCGCCGTGGCGCGCGACCACCGCGGCCATCCCGCGCCCCGGGCCGGCGTCGCGTCCACGGGCGCACCCACCGACGGCACGGACCCCCTCGCCGATGCCGAGGGACGGGACCCGGTCCGCCGTCACGCCATCCTCGTGCTCGCCGACGACGTCGGCGGCGAGACCGCGCGCGCGGCGCGCGACCGGGCGGCCAGGCTGCAGTCGGCCGGCATCGACCTGCGGGCCGTCGTCGTCGGCGCCGCCGGCGCCGGGCTCCCGGGCGCTGCGCGGCATCCGGTCTCCGCCATCGTCGGCGACGCCGGCCACGTGTCGCACGCCGCCGATCCGGACGCGCTCGCGGCGGTGCTGGTGCAATGGGCACACGAGATCGGCGGGTGCGGGGGGTAGCGCGCCGCCGCGGGCGCGGAGCACACGGGGCACGGGGCAGTGGACGGTGCCACGCCGACGCGCGCCCGGCCGCGCCCACCCCGCGTCGGCCAACCGTCGGGCGAGCGGCGGGCGAATGCGCTTGCCGTATGCATGTCGGGCCGTTATGATTGAACCGTGCCAGCCGTCAGGGCCGTAAGAACACCGCAGACCGCCGCCCCGCGGGACACGGCATCGCCGTGCGCACGGGGCGGTTTGTGTTTCGGGCGGGTGCCCGCCCACCACCGATCGATGAACACCAGAACGATGAGTGGCGCATGTTGACCAAACCCCCTTCCGGATGGGCCAGCGTCGTGCTGGCCGGCATGATGCTCCTGACCGTGGCGTGGTCCATCGAGGCCGCGCAGCCGTGGCCCGGCATCGGGATCCTGACCCCGGTCGTCGTCGGCGGCGTCGTCGTCGGCGCCATCCTCGGCGCGCAGCAGCGCCTGCCGACCGGCCTGTGCCATGCCTGGAGCATGGTCGCCGGCGTCTTGACCACCGTCCTCGCCGCGGCGTTCGCCGTCCACACCTTCGAGACCGCGCCCGCAGCCGCCCTCACCCAGCTCTCGGTCTACGAGCGCATGGAGGTCGTGCGCGACTGGTACCTGGCCTGGATCGAGCTCGTCCGAATGCCGACGCCGAGCTACGCCGCCATCCAGCCCACCCTCGCGTTTGCGCCGGCCCACCAGAACGACCTGGCGCACCTGTTCTTCGCCGTCACCATGGCCATGCTGATCTGGCTCCTCAGCTATATCTGCACCTGGTTCATCGTGCGCTACATGAGCTGGTGGGGCGCCGTCTTGCCGAGCGGGTTCGCGCTGGTCTTCAACCTCGTCAATGCCCCCGCCGAAGAGCGGCACCTGGTGTACCTGACGTTCTTCCTCTTGTGCGCGCTCCTCCTGGCCACGCAGACCTACCTCGCCGTGCAGACCCAGCGGTGGCGGCGCGAACGCGTCGGCTACAGCCCCGACATCGGGCTCGGATTCCTGCGCGACAGCCTCATCGTGGCCGTGGCCGTGCTCGCGCTCAGCTGGCTCCTGCCGTCGCAGATCGCCAGCACGGGCGTGCGCGACTTCATGCGGCAGCTGACGGCCAGCCCGCAGCGCACCATGGCCCAACGGGTCAACCAGTGGTTCCCGAACCTCGCGTACCCCACCCGCGGCGGCGGCAACGCCTTCGGCAGCGAGATCGGCCTGCAGGGCGCGCTGCAGCTCGGCGATGCCACCATCTTCGACGCCACGCTGGCAGCCGCCAGCCCGGCGCCGCGCTACTGGCGGCAGGCCGTGTTCGACACCTACGACGGGACGGGCTGGAAGCGCACGCCGGCCAGGATCGCCGACGGCAACGCCGCCGGCGCGGACGACATCGGCGTCGACTACGCGCTCACCGTGCCGGTCACGCAGACCGTCAAGACCTACCAGCCGGCCACCACCCAGCTCTACGCCGCGCCGCAGCCCGACCGGTTCGACCTGCCCATCCGCACCGAGGTGGCCGAAAGCGACCTCGACGTCCTGACCGTCGAGAGCGTCGCCCCGTTGGCGGCGCAGTCGCAGTACACCGCCGTGTCGCGCCTGTCGCGCGCCGACGTCGAGAGCCTGCGCAACGCCGGCGATGCCGACCCGGGCTGGATCCGCGAGCGCTACCTCCAGGTGCCCGACAGCCTGCCGCAGCGCGTGCGCGACCTGTCGGCGCAGCTGACGTTCGGCGCCGCCGACCGCTACGACGCCGCCGCCGCCATCGAGGCCTACCTGCGCCAGATCCCCTACAGCGAGTCGATCAACACCCCGCCCGAGGGCGTCGACCGCGTCGAGTGGTTCCTGTTCGACGAGCAGCGCGGCTACTGCGACTACTACAGCTCGGCGTTCGTGATGCTCGCGCGCTCGGCCGGCATCCCGTCGCGCGTCGCCGCCGGCTACGCCACGGGCGAGCGCCTGCCCGACGGCGTGACCTATCGCCAGAAGGCGTACAACGCCCACACCTGGCCCGAGGTGTACTTCCCGCAGTTCGGCTGGGTCGAGTTCGAGCCGACCGGGAGCGCCGGGCACCCGCCCATCGACCGGCCGGCCAACCTCGCCGAAGCCGCCGCCGACGCCGGCCCCGACGCCGCGGCCAACCTGGACGAGACCACCGACTTCCTGCCCGAGGACGAGCGGGTCGACCGCGGGCCCGCGCCGGCGCCGGACCTGGCGGCCGGCGCGGCGGCCGCGCCCGCGCCGGCCGCCAACCTCCCGCTCGGGACGCTCGTGGCCATCGCCGCCGCGGTCGCCGCGATCGCCGGCATCGGCTGGCTGGCATGGGAGCGCCCGCTGCGCGGCCTCAGCGCCGCCGAAGGGATGTTCGCGCGCCTGGTGCGCGTCGCGACGTGGCTCGGGCTGCGCCCACGCCCGAGCGACACCCCGCACGAGTACGGCCAGCGCCTGGCTGCGTCTTTGTCCGACACCGATGCGGAAATCTCCACGATCGTCGACGCCTACGTGCGCGAGCGCTTCGGCCGCCAGCCGCTGCCGGACGCCGAGTCGGGTCGGCTGGCCACGGCGTGGCGCCACCTTCGCGACCGGCTGGTGCGCGCCGCCGCCCCGCTCGGGTGGCGCAGGCTCCGGCACCGACGCTGAGCGGCGCCGGCGGGCGGCGACCACGTGGCCCGCATCTTGCTTACCCAACGGCGCCCGCCTATACTCGCGGGCTTGGGACGGCCCCCGGCGGCGCCGGTTCGACGCGCCGCGCACGACGCGCGGCCGGCATGCGCCGGAGGCACGCGCCGGGGCCGCACGACACGGCCACACACGGAGTGGGAGAGATCGACCATGCGTCAATGGACGGCCCTTGCGATCACGCTGACCACCGGCATCGCGCTGGCGGCCTGCACGGGACAGGACGGCTCGAAGTCGGATGACGGCGCTGCCAACGGCGCGCCCACCGCTGCGTCCGAGGCCGGCGGTGAGGCGGCCGGCGGCGGCGGCACCGGAGCCGAGGCGGGCGGCGACGCCACCGCGGCGGCGACGGCGGAGGTCGGATCCGATGCCGTGTCGGGCGGCAGAACCGACACCGGCGAGGTCATCGCGGTGGTCAACGGCGAGGCCATCTCGCTCGGCGAGTTCCAGCGCCAGGCCTTCGACACGCAGCGCTACTTCGTCGACCAGGGCGGCATCGACCCCAACACCGAGGACGGGCAGAAGCAGCTCTTGTTCCTGCGCCGCCAGGTGCTGAGCGACATGATCAACCAGACGTTGATCGAGCAGGCGGCCACCGAGCTCGGCATCACGGCGAGCGACGAAGAGATCCAGGCCAGCCTCCAGAAGTACATCGACGAGCTCGGCGGCGAGGACAAGTTCGAGCAGTCGCTGGCCGACACCGGCTCGACGCGCGAGCAGGTCACCGAGATGGAGCGGGCGAGCATCATCGGCACGAAGATGCTCGACCAGATCGCGGGCGACGTGCCCACGACGGCGGAGTTCGTGCACGCCCGGCACATCCTGTGCAAGTCGGCCGACGTGTGCCAGGATGCGCTCCTGCGGCTCGAGGGCGGCGAGGACTTCACGGCGGTCGCGAAGGAAGTGTCGGAGGACCCGACGACGCGCGACCGCGGCGGCGACCTCGACTGGGTGACGCGCGGGATGCTGCCGAGCCAGCAGCTCGAGGACGCGCTGTTCGCCCTCGAGCCTGGCACCCGCTCCAACGTCGTGCAGACCGACTTCGGCTTCCACGTCATCGAGCTGATCGAGCGCGACCCCGAGCGCGCGCTCGACGAGGCACAGCGGACGCGGCTGAAGGAGAAGAAGCTGATCGCCTGGCAGGACGAGCGGCGCAAGGCGGCCAAGATCGAGATCATGGTGGAAGACCTCAAGGACGCGGCCGACCCCGTGCCAGCCGGCACGACGCCCTCCGGGACCTAGGGCGTTTCCACACGCTCGACGACGACGGGTTCGAATCGTCGGTCGGGACGCGGTGCCGCCGGTGGGGCGGCCCGCCGACCGGTCGAGGGTCTGACGCACGGCACGGGCTCACCGTGCCGTGCGTCTGCGCGAGGAGGCAACACGATGGACATCATCTGGCACGGCCGCGGCTGCGTCGAGCTGCGCGCCGGCGGCGCCGTGGTCGTCACCGACCCGCCGGCGGCCATCGGCGGCACCCGCCTGGCCAGCCTAAAGGCCGACATCGCCACGCTGAGCGCGCCGCCCGCACCGGCCGGCGCCGACCTCCCGGTCGGCGGCACGCCGTTCGTCGTGACCGGACCAGGCGAGTACGAGGCGCGCGGGATCTTCCTCATCGGCGTCGACACGGCCGTGGCCGACACGACCGGCGCGGACGCGCCGCGCAACACCGCCTACTGCATCGACCTCGACGACGTGACCGTCTGCCACCTCGGCCGGCTGGGCCACCGGCTGACGCAGAGCCAGGTCGACGCCCTCGGCGTGGTTCACGTGCTCCTCGTCCCGATCGGCCACGGCGGCGATGCGCTGGCCCCGGCCGACGCGCTGGAGGTCGTCAACCAGATCGAGCCTAGCATCGTGGTCCCGCTGTACGACCCGGCCGAACCGCCGGGCGGCGGCGGCCCCATGGACCGCTTCGTCCTCGAGCTCGGCGGCGTCGCGATCGAGCCGCGCGCCATGCTCAAGGTGGACGCCGCGCGGCTCCCCGAGGAGCCGCAGGTCGTCGTGCTCGATCCCGTCGCGTGACCTGCCCGGTTGCGCCACCGCCTCGCCGGCCGGCGACGCCGTGACCCACGCGGCCGGCGTTCCCCGCGTCGGAAGCGACCCGCCGCTGCGGGCCGTGGTCTTCGACGCCGGGCTGACGCTGATCCGCAGCGTCACGCCGGTGGCCGGGGTGGCCGCCGAGGTGCTGGGCCGCGCCGGGTTGCCCTTCGACCCCGCCACCCTGGCGACCGCGATGGCCCGTGCCGACGCCTACCTCGAAGCCACGTGGCACCATGGCGACTGGTGGGCGAGCGAGCACACCGTGCGCGAGCTCTTCATCACGGCCTACCGGATCGGGCTCGTGACGCTGCCCGGGGTCGGCGACGCCTCCGGGCGGGCCGATCGCCTGGCGGCCGACATCTACGCCGCCTATCACGACATCCGGCACTGGGCGGCCTTCCCCGACGTCGTGCCGACGCTCGAGGCGCTGCGCGGCGCCGGCGTGACGATGGGCGTGATCTCGGACTGGGGCCACGGTCTCGAGAGCATCCTGCTCGAGCTCGAGCTCGGCGAGTACTTCACCTTCCTGGTCGTCTCGTCGCGGCTCGGCATCAGCAAGCCGCACCCCGAGGTGTTCCGGATGGCGCTCGACCGCATCCACGTCCCGCCAGCGAGCGCCGTGTACATCGGCGACACCTACGTCAAGGACGTCCTCGGCGCACGTGCCGCCGGCCTGACGCCGGTGTTGCTCGACCGCGCCGGGCGGGTGGGCCACGCCGATTGCGCGACGGTGCGGGCGTTGACCGAGGTCCTCGATCTGGTGGGCATCCGGGCCGCGCCCGCCGCACCCGCGGCCGACGCGGCCGCGACGGACGTCGCGTCCGGACCATCGGTATAATTGGGTCCGTCCGATCGGTGCGCCCGACCACCGCCGCCCATCGATCGACGACGGCTTCCACGCCCATCGCGCCGGCTCGGCGCGACACCCGCCGCCCCACGGAGACATGCTCCCATGCAGCCCATGACCGAACCCGCCCGGTCCGCCCGGCGTCGTGCCCTAAGCCTGTGTGCCGTCGCCGCCCTCACGGCCCTCGGCGGGGCATGCCGCACCGCCGAGGCCCCGACCGACGCCGGCGGCCTCGCCGACCCGGCCGCGGCCGGCACCGTCGTCGTCGAGAGCGGCGCCACGCCGAGCGGCCCGGCCGCCGGCACGATCATCACCGCCGCGCCGATCGCGTCGCCCGCCGTGACGGCAGGCACCCCGCGCCCGACGGCCGAGGCGGCCGCCGACGCCACGCGGCAGAAGGCGGCCGAACAGGCCGCGCAAATGCCGCGGTTCGAGGCGAGCTTCGGGGTCGCGGGCTCGCAGCCCGGGCAGATCATGCTGCCGTTCGACGTCGCCGTCGACGGCGACGGGAACGTCTACGTGGGCGATTCGACCGGCGTGCAGCTCTTCACCCTCTCGGGAACGCTGATCCGCCGGATCGGCGAAGGCACCTTGCCCGTGGCCGAGGGGCTCGCCGTGGCGCCCGACGGCCGGCTGTACGTGGCGGGGCACGGGCCGCAGGTGCTGATCTTCGACGCCGGCGGCAATCCGGCGGGAACCCTCGGCCAGGCCGGTGAGCAGCCGGGGCAGCTCAAGAAGCCCAGCGGGGTGACGGTCGACGCGGCCGGCAACGTGTACGTGGCCGACGGCGGCAACGCCCGCGTCGAGAAGTTCGGACCGGACGGCCGCCACCTCTTGACGATCGGCGAGCGCGGATCGCAGAGCGGCCAGTTCACGGCGCCGCGCGTGGTGGCGGTGGACGGCGCGGGCCGGATCTACGTCGGCAGCGGCGACGACTTCCTGGTTCAGCGCTTCAACCCCGACGGCACCTACCTCGACACCTTCGGCCAGGGAACGCTCGACGAGAACCTGTTCCGGACCTCCGGCATCGCCATCGACGCGGCGGGAGGGCGGATCTATGTCAGCCAGTCGATGTCGCACGCCGTGCAGGCGTTCGACCTGGCCGACCCGACGCGCTATCTCGGCGTGATCGGCGGGCATGCCGGCATGACGAAGGGCGAGTTCAACGGCCCGGGCGGGCTCGAGGTCCACGACGGCTTGCTGGTCGTGGCGGACACCCGCAACAATCGGGTCCAAACGTTCAGGCTGCCAGAGCCAACGCCCTGACCCGGCGCCGCCGGGGCACCGGCCCGCTCCGGCCGAGGGCATGACCCGTCGGGTGTGCGCGGCGTGCCGCCGCAGGCGCGCGATGGCCGCGCGGCGTGGTGGGGATCACCCACCCGCCTGAGGAAAAACCCTCCGTTCCGAGTCCGGAACGGAGGGTTCTTCGTTGCATGGCCGTCCGCGGGCGCCTGCCCCTCCCGCTGGGCGCGCGCCGCCTGCCTCCTGCGGGGCATCCGACGGCGAGCGGCCCCCGGTTGGCATGCTCCTTGCATGGCGCATGCCGATGAACACGACGGTGGACGGCCGTTCCCCTTCCTCGACCGCCCAGCTCCGGGCGGCGCCGCCGGCGGCGGCGCCAACCCGGCCATGGGTCGCGCGTGGGCACGGCGATCGGCTAGAAGGGGATGTCCTCTTCGGCCATGTCGGCCCGCATCGGAGCGGCGGCGGTGCCCTTGCCGGCGCCGGCCTGCGGCGCCTCGTCGTGCAGCATGTGCCCGTCGAACGCCGGCGTGGCGGCGCGGTCGCCCGGTCCGCCGAGGAACTTGACGTTGCCGGCCCGCAGCTCCCAGGTGTAGCGCGTCACCCCCTGCTGGTCGTCGTACTGGCCGGTGCGGATCTCGCCGTCGATCAACACCAGCCGGCCCTTCTCGAGGTACTGGTTGCAGATCTCGGCCTGGCGGCCCCAGACGCTGACCCTGAACCACGTGGTCTCCTCGTGGTTCGTGCCGTCGGTGTCGGTCCACTTGCGGTTGGTGGCCACCGGGAAGCTGGCGACCGGCGCCCCGCTGGAGGTGTAACGCAACTCGGGGTCGCGCCCGAGGTTGCCCACGATGACGACGCGCTGATACATGTGATGCTCCCTTCCTTGATTGGATCGTGGGTGACGGCCTTGCCGTGGTGGTCTTGCAGTAGAAAAGATGTTCTACTGTGCTGTCTATTATACCCACGCGCAACGCCGTGTCAACGGCCTTGGCGACACGTCGCGCGACACGTGCGCGACACCCGCCGAACGCCGCTGCCGCGGGGAATCCTTAAGAAATGGGGGCAAGAGGCTCAAAGGGGTTTACAAGGGAGGAAAACTGTTGTAGAATGGTGTTACGGGGCGGTTTGGTGGAGATTTGAGGCGATTCTGCCCACGAATGCCACGGAAATCGCCCTTCGAGTGGAGAATCTTAGTACACATGTTCTACGGCACGCACCCCATCAACATCGATGCGAAGGGCCGGGTGATCATCCCGGTCCGGTATCGCCCCGACCTCGAGGCCGGTCTCTTCGTGACCTACGGGATCGACCACTGCATCTGGGTGCTGCCGATCGAGAAGTGGGAAGAGGTCGAGGCCAAGGCGCAGGCCATGGCGATGCCGAGCAACTTCAAGCGACTGCTGTTTGCCGGCGAGCCCGCCAAGCTCGACAACCAGGGGCGCCTCACCTTGCCGGCCGAGCTGCGGCGGTACGCCGGGCTGGTCGAGACCGACGACACCGGCGCCGAGACGCTGGTCGACACCGTGATCGTGACCGGTGCCGAGGAACGCATCGAGATCTGGCAGCCGGAACGTTGGCGCGCGCTGGCCGCCAAGGCCGGGCAGGCGGGCGAGGTGTTCCAGGAACACCTCAGCAAGCTGGGGCTGTGATGGCCGCGCACGCCGACGCTCGCCACGTCCCGGTGCTGCTGGAGGCCGTGGTCGGGGCGCTGCGGCCGCACGCCGGCGGGCGCTACGTCGACGGCACGCTCGGCGGGGGCGGCCATGCCCGTGCCATCCTCGAAGCGTCGGCACCCGATGGCCGGCTGCTCGGGCTGGACCGCGATCCGGCCGCCCTCGCGCGCGCCCGGGAGCGCCTGGCGCCGTTCGGCGCGCGCGCGGTGTGCGTCCACGCCAGCTTCGGCGACCTCGGCGCCGTGGCGGACGGGCACGGCTTCACGCCGATCGACGGGGTGGTGTTGGACCTCGGATTCTCGTCCGACCAGCTCGACGATCCGGCGCGCGGCTTCTCGTTCCAGGCCGCGGGGCCGCTCGACATGCGGCTGGACCCCGGCGCACCGGTGCGCGCGGCCGACCTCGTCAACGACCTGCCCGAGGACGCGCTGGCCGACCTGCTGTACCGCTACGGCGACGAGCGGCGCAGCCGGCGCATCGCGCGCGCCATCGTCGCCAGCCGGCCCGTCGAGACCACCACCGAGCTCGCCGCCATCGTCGCGCGCGCCGCCGGCGGCCGCGCCGGGCGGATCCACCCCGCGACCCGCACCTTCCAGGCCCTGCGCATCGCGGTCAACGGCGAGCTCGACGCGCTGACGGACGTGCTCCCGCAGGTCGTCGACCGCCTCGTGCCTGGCGGGCGGCTGGCGGTCATCAGCTTCCATTCGCTCGAGGACCGGATCGTCAAGCACGCGCTGCGCGACGAGGCGCGCGACTGCCTGTGCCCGCCCGAGCTGCCGGTGTGCCGCTGCGATCACCGGGCGCGCCTGCGCCTGGTCACCCGCCGGCCGATCGAGCCGTCGGCCGCCGAGGTGCTCGCCAACCCCCGCGCCCGCAGCGCCCGGCTGCGCGTCGCCGAGCGCCTGGCCGCCTGATCGAACGACGCACGCCTCCGAGGAGATGCGATCATGACCAATCCCATCGACGTACCGGCCGCACGCCGCAACGCGATGCCGCCCGGCGTGCCGGCCCGGCGCGCCGGGCGCGGTGCCCGCTCGGCCACGCTGGCGACGGCGGTGGTGCTGGCCTCGGCCAGCATGGCCTGGCTGTCGGTGTCGAGCCGACTGGCCGCCACCGGCCGGATGATCAACGACCTCGAAGCCGAGCGCGCCGAGCTGCTCGAGCGCCGGGCCGTCGCGCTGACGGCCTACGCCGCCGCCAGCGATCCGCGCGCGCTCGAGCAGTCGGCGCGTGCCCTCGGCTTCGCGCCGGTCGCCGCCGTCGAGCGGCTCGGCGTCGCGATCGCCCCGGTGGCTGCCGGCGGGCCGGGGCTCGATCCGCGAAGCCCGTTGGCCATCATGCGCGGTGCGGCCGACCGCGCCGGCACGGCCGGCCCGGCGGAAGGCGGCAGCCCCGACATGCCCGCGCTGCTCCTGTCGGTCGGCGCGGCCGAACGGGCCCATGCCGACGAGATCGCACCGGCGGAGGCGAGCGGGCGATGACGCCCGAGCGCGAGCAGCCGCTCTACCCGCGTATCGCCGTCGTGGCGACTGCCGTGGCCACGACGGTGGTCGCGCTGTCGGCCCGCCTGGCGTGGCTGACGACGCGCGCCGACAGCGCGCAGGCCGCGGCCGTCTCGACCTATGCGATCGAGGCGCCGCGCGGGTCGATCTGGGACCGCGACGGCGACCTGCTCGCCGTCGAGACGTACGCCTACGACATCGGCGTCGACCTGCCGACGCTGGGCGGCTACGACGCGGCCGCCCTCGCAGCCGTCGCGGGCCCGGTGCTCGGCCGACCCGCCGCCGACATCGAGGCCGCCATCGCCGAAGGCCGCGCCGACGTCCGGCGCCGTTGGATCAGCCTCGCCCGCGGCGTCGGCGCCGACACGCTCGACGCGCTGCGGCGCGCCCGCGTTCCGGTTGGCGACGACACCGTCAGCCTGCAGGCGATGGGGCTCACCACCGAGCGCCTCCCGCGGCGGAGCTACCCGCTCGGCGCCGACGCCGCGCACGTCACGGGCTTCCTCAACCTCGACGGCGAAGCGCACTACGGCATCGAAGGCCGCTACGACGCCGAGCTCACCGGCCGGGCCGGGACGCTGGCCGGCTACGAGGGCACCGATCCGCGGGCCTTCCGCCCGTCGCGCCCCGGCGCCGACCTGCGGCTGACGATCGACCGCGACATCCAGGTCGCCGCCAGCCGCGCCCTGCGCGACGTCGTCGAGGACCAGTCCGCCTCGGGCGGGACCGTGGTGGTGCTCGAGGCGCGGACGGGCGCGGTCCTGGCCATGGCGAGCTGGCCGGCGTACGACCCGAACCAGTACGCACAGGCCAACCCCGATGCCTTCCTCGATCCGGCCATCAGCAAGATCTACGAACCCGGCAGCGTCGTCAAGGCCGTCACGGTGGCGTCGGCGCTCGACGTCGGCGCCGTCTCGGCCGACACGCAGTACCACGACACCGGGACGATCGAGATCGACGGCGTCACCATCGCCAACTGGGACCATCTCGCCCATGGCATGACGTCGCTGACCGAGATGCTCGAGCACAGCCTCAACGTCGGTGCCGTCCATGTGGCGCAGGCCCTCGGCGGCCCGCGGTTCTACCCCGCCCTCGCCGCGTTCGGGTTCGGATCCCCGACGGGCGTCGACCTCGAGGGCGAGGTCGCGGGCATCGTCCGTTGGCCCGACCGCGATCCGGGCTGGGCGCCGGTGTACCTGGCCACCAACAGCTTCGGGCAGGGCATGTCGGCGACGCCGCTGCAGATGGCGGCCGCCATCGGGGCGATCGCCAACGACGGCGTGCTGATGACGCCGTACGTCGTCGCCGAGATCCTCCCGCCCGATGGCGCGCCCGTGCCCGTCGCGCCGCGCGCCAGGCACCAGGTCATCGGCCCGGAGACGGCGCGCACCGTGCGGGGCATGCTGCTCGCGGTCGTCGACAACCACGTCACCCAGGCGGCGATCCCCGGGCACGCCATCGCCGGCAAGACCGGCACCTCGCAGATCCCTACCGACGGCGGCTACGAAGAACACGCCACGATCGCGAGCTTCTGCGGGTTCTTCCCCGCGGCCGACCCGCGGGTGGTGATCCTCGCCAAGGTCGACCGGCCCGAGGCCGTGCGCGGCAGCGAGGTGGCGGCACCGCTCTTCCGCGCCGTGGCCGCGGCCGTGATCGACGCGCTCGACCTGCCGCCGGATCGGCCGGTGGCGGAGGCGGCGCGATGAACCCGTTCGCGCCCGGCGCGGCCACGGCGACCCTCGCGCTGCTGTTCGCGGCCGTCGCGTTCGCGGCCACCGCGACCGTCACGGGGCCGCTCACCGGCTGGCTGCGGCGCCGTCAGCTCGGCAAGGCCATCCGCGTCGACGGCCCCGACCACGCCGCCAAGGCCGGCACGCCCACGATGGGCGGGCTCGGCCTCCTGGCCGTGGTCGCCGCGATCGCGGCCTGGCTGGCGTGGCAGGCGCTGGGCGCAGGCCAGCCGAGCGCGGCATGGCGCCTCGGGTTGCCGCTGGCGGCCGGGCTCGGCTTCGGCGTCCTGGGCCTCATCGACGACCTTCAGGGGCTGGCCCGCCGCGGCCGGTCGCGCGAGATCGGGGTCGGTCTGACGGCGCGTCAGATGCTGGCGGCGCAGCTGAGCGTGGCCGTCGTGGTCGTCGCCGCCGCGCACCGCGCCGCGCTCTTCCCGGTGCCCGCCGGCGCGGCGGCGCTCGCCGCGGCGGCCGCGATCGCCGTGATCGGTGTCGTCGGCACCGTCAACGGCGTCAACCTCTCCGACGGCCTGGACGGTCTGGCGGCCGGGCTCCTCGCGCTGGCGTTCGGCTGGGTCGCGTGGCTCGGCACGCGCAAGCTGGCGCTGGCCTCGGCAGCCGACGTCGCGGGCGACGCCGGGCCGTGGCTGGCCTCGGCGTGGACCGAGGCGACGCTGGCCGCCGTGGTGGCCGCCGCGTGCCTGGGCTTCCTGATCCACAACCGCCACCCGGCGCGGGTCTTCATGGGCAACGTGACCTCGATGGCGCTGGGTGGCATGTTGGCAGCCCTGTGCCTGATCTCGGGCGCGTGGCTCTTCCTGCCGATCTTCGGCGTGGTGTTCGTGGCCGAGGTCGTTTCGGACCTCATCCAGATCGGCTACTTCCGGTGGACGGGCGGGCGGCGGTTCTTCCGCATGGCACCGCTGCACCACCACTTCGAGAAGGGCGGCATGCCCGAGACCCAGATCGTCCGCCGTTTCTGGCTGGTCGGCCTGGCCGGTGGCGTGGCGGCCGCGACCGTGCTGGCGGGGCTCTGACCATGCCCGGCCATGATCCGATGTGCGTCGAGCGAGGCACCTCATGCAACTGACCGCACCCCCACACGTCCTCCTGCGCCGCCCGTTGGCGCGCCCGATCAGCGCGCTCGAGACGTTGCTGGCCCGGTCCGCCGCACCGGTGATCGGCGTCGCCGGCACCAGCGGCAAGTCGACCACGGTCGGGCTGGTCGCCGCGATGCTCCGGGCCGACGGGTTCCAGGTCAAGGTGGGTCTGGCCGACGCGCTGGCGTGCGCCGACCAGCTCACGCCAGCCGACCGCGTCGTGGTCGAGCTGATGCCGTCGATGGTCCGGGGCGTGCCCGAGGGGCTGGCGTTCCTCGTGCTCACCGGGATGGCGGCCGACGAGCTGGCGCCGCACCAGACCATGCCCGAGGTGGTCGACGGCCTGCGGCGCGCCGTGGCCGGGACGTCCGAGGGCGTGGTGGTCAACGCCGACGACGCGCGGGCCCTCGGGCTGGCCATGGAGTCGCCGGCGCCGGTCATCCGGGCGTCGCTCCACGATCGAACGGCCGAGGCGACGATGCGCGACGGGGAGATGGTGGTGTTCGATCCGGCGTTCGGCATCGAGCGCCGGGTCTGCCGGCTGGCCGGCACGCCGCTGGCACGCCCCCCGCTGACCACCGACGTGCTCCTCGCCGCCGCGGTGGCGTCGCAGGCGCTCGGATCGATCGATGCCATCCGCGACGCGGCGCGGGCGTTCACGGCGCCCGCCGACCACGGGGGCGTGGTGTCGCATCGCCACCGATTGACGTGGATCAGCGACGCGGCGGCCAATCGGCCCGGACGGGCGGCGGTCGGGCTGGCCTCGGCCACGGACGAGACGACCGTGGTGATCGCCGGCGGGCGGCACGGCGGCCAGCCGCTCGACCGCTGGGCAGCGGTGGCGGGGCGGTCCAGCGCGGTGCTCCTGTTCGGGTCCGGCGGCGACGCGCTCGCCGGCGCCATCCTGCGCGCGGGCGGGCCGGCCGCCATCGTCCGCTGCGCCGACCTCGAGGACGCCGTCGCCGTGGCCGCCCGTGTGGCGCCGCCGCGGTCGACGGTGCGCTTCAGCCCGGCCTGCGAGCCGGACGTCCTGGACGGTCCGGCACCCGGCGACCAGCTCCGCGCGCTTCTCACGTGCCCGTCGCGGCGGGCGGAGGCGGCGTGATGCTGCATTCGACGCCTTCCGCCGCCCCTTCCGCAGACGCTGCCGCCGTGGCCGCCCCGGTCCGCGTCCGACGGCGACAGGTGGACCCGTTCCTGACCTCGGCCACCGGCGCGCTGATCCTGCTGGGGCTCGTCGTCAACTTCAGCGCGAGCTTCCCGGTGGCGCTGGAGTACGGCACGCCGAACACCAGCTACCTGCTGCGCCACGCGGCGTGGGTCGTGGTCGGCCTGCTGGCGGCGACGGTGATGGTCTCCGTCGACTTCCGGGTGTGGCGCCAGTGGTCGGTGCCGCTGATGGCCGGCACGCTCGCCATGCTGATGGTGACGCTGGCGTTCGGGGTCAACCGCTACGGCGGCGAACGCTGGCTCCTGGCCGGCGGATCGGTCCAGCCCAGCGAGCTGGCCAAGCTGCTGGTCATCGTCTACGTGGCCGACTGGCTGTCGAGCAAGCGCGACGAGATCCGTGACGTGACGCTCGGGCTGATGCCGTTCGCGATCCTGATCGGCACGGTGTGCGGGCTCATCGTGTTGCAGAACCACCTCTCGACGGCGATCCTCGTCGGCGGCGTGGCCACCGCGATGTTCTTCACGGCGGGGGCGCACCTCGGCCAGATGGTGGCGTCGGGGGTGGTGGCGGGGCTGGTGATCGTCGGCCTCATCGTGCGCAGCCCGTACCGCTTCGAACGGATCGCCACCTACCTCGATCCGTACGCCAACCCATGGCACGGCGGCTGGCAGGTCATCCGGAGCCTCGAGTCGTTCGAGCGCGGCGGCCTGTTCGGCGTCGGGCTCGGCCAGGGACAGGAGAAGCACGTCCTGCCGCTGCCGCACACCGATGCGGTGTTCGCCGTGGTGGGCGAGGAGCTCGGGCTCGTCGGCTGCCTCGTCGTGCTCGTGCTCTTCGGCATCGTCGCGTGGCGGGGCTTCCGCGTCGCCGCGGGCGTCCCCAACCGCTTCGCGAGCCTGCTGGCCACCGGCCTGACGTGCTGGATCGTCGGCCAGGCGCTGCTCAACGTCGCCGTCGCCACCAACTTCGTGCCGACCACCGGCGTGCCGCTGCCGTACATCTCGTACGGCGGATCGAGCATGGTCGCGTGCCTGGCGGGCATGGGCCTCCTCGTCAACCTTTCGCGGTGGGTCGAGCCCACCCGGGTGAAGCTCTATGGCAATCTGGATCTCAGGCGGGGGGACCGGCGGTCACGTCTATCCCGCACTCACCGTGCTCGACGCCTCGGGCGCTGACCCAAGGGAGTTCGTCTGGATGGGCATGTCGACCGGGTTGGAAGCCACCATCGTGCCGCGTCGCGGGCTGGCATTCCGTGCCATCCCGGCCGGCCCCATCCTGGGCCGGCGTGGTTGGGGGCTGGTGACCAGCGTCGGCCGGCTGGCCCGGGGGTGCTGGGCCGCCTGGCGCGCGATGGCCGCCGACCGGCCCCGCGCGGTGCTCATCACCGGCGGCTACGTGAGCGTGCCGGTGGCGGTCGCGGCGTGGTTGCGCCGGGTGCCGATGCTGGTCTACCTCCCGGACGTCCGGCCCGGCCTCGCCGTCCGGCTGGTCGCCCGCCTCGCCGACCGCATCGCCGTGACGTGCGACGCGGCGGCACGCCATTTCGACGCGAGCCGGACGCACGTCACGGGCTACCCCGTGCGTGCGGCCGTCAGGGACGCCGATCGCACCGCCGCCCGCCGGCGGCTCGGCGCGGTCGGCGACGAGCCCGTGGTCCTCGTCTTCGGCGGCAGCCAGGGCGCGTGGCGCCTCAACGAGGCGGTGGCCGGCGGAGCGCCCGACCTGTTGGCGCGGGCGCGCGTGGTCCACGTGACCGGACCCGCCGGCCACGACGCGGCCGTGGCGGCCGCGAACCGGCTGGACCCGGCGCAGCGCGCGCGCTACCACGTGCACGCGTACCTCCACGACGACGACATGGCGGCCGCGCTGGCGGCGGCGGACCTCGTCGTGTGCCGCGCCGGGGCCGCCACGCTCGGCGAGCTGCCGGCGCGCGGGCTGCCGGCCGTCCTCGTGCCGCTGCCGATCGCCGGCGGGCACCAGGCGGACAACGCGCGCGTGCTGGCCGACGCCGGCGCGGCCGAGGTGGTGGACGATGCGTCGCTCGACCCGGCCGGCCTCGTCGCGGTGGTCGGCCGGCTCCTCGGCGACCCCGCGCGGCGGGCGGCGATGGCCGCGGCCGCGCGGCGTCTCGATCGACCGGACGCGCCGCGCGCCATCTGGCGGCTCGTGGCCGACCTCGCGGGCCTCGCCCCCGACGGCGGTGCGCCGGCCGGCGCGAGGCCCGCGTGAACGCGCTGCTCGCGGCGGGCGCCGGCTGGGCGGCGGACGCGTCGGCATGGCTGCGCCCGGCGTTCGGCGGCGGCATGCCTGCGGGCACGCCGGGGGCGACGCCGACCCCGACGGTCCCCCCGACCCCCCCCGTGGCCGGCGACATCACGCTCTTCGTCCTGCTGATCTGCGCCGCGTTCGCGTTCTTCGGCTTCATCAGCCTGCGCGGCGTCCGGCGCGAGACGATCACGCTGGCGGTGGTGGCGGCGGCGTTCCTCGGCCTGAGCCATGGCTGGGGCAGCGTGGTCCGATGGACCAACAAGCTCTACAAGCTCTTCTACTTCGCGGTGATCAAGGGCGGCATCGCGGCGGACGATCCGACCTCTGCGTGGAAGGAGGTCAAGGACATGGCCGGCCTCCTCCCCACCGAGGGCGACAGCGCCCACGCGCAGATGGCGGCCTTCATGCTCTGCCTGATCGCGGCATACACGCTCACGCTGATGGTCTTGTGGCCGAAAGGCGGCGCCGAGTACAAGTTCAAGGCGCCGACGGTCCTCGACCGGTTGATCGCGGCGGTGGTGTCGACCGTCACGGGCTATCTGGTGGCATCCTTCCTGCTCACGCGGGCGCTGCCGGGCGCCACCATCGACGTCGTCGCGCCCGACGCCCCGGCGCTCGCCCTGCCCAAGCTGGCGTTGCCGGGGCTCCTGGCAACCTTCGTCGTCGCGCTGATCCTCTACGGCTACCGCAGCCTGGGCGCGCGCAAGTACAAGAAGACCTACAGCTGATGGTTCCCTACGAGTACGTCATGCTTCTCCTTTGGATGACCTTCGCGGTCGTCGGCATCACGCGGCACTTCCCGCGCGAGCTCGGCGCGACCATCGGGTTCGTCGGCATGATGTTCTTCTTCCAGTTGCTGGGGTCCAAGGTCGACGGGATGGTCTTCAAGGTCGCCAGCGGGCTCGGCGCGGGCAGCGAGAGCGAGTCGCTCGTCAGCTGGTGCTTCTACAGCGGCACGATCCTGGCCGTCGTCGTCATCATGTACGCCGGCGAGACGCTGACCTTCGGCGGCGAGTGGCCGCCGACGCGCATCGGCGGGATCGTCATCGACGCCACGATGGGCCTGGTCAACGGCTGGATCGTCATCGGCACGTGGTGGTACTACACCCACAAGCTCGGCTACCCTCAACAGGCCCTCGGCGTCTATCAGCCGCCGCTCTCGGACCAGGCGCAGGTGCTGGTCGCGCTGACGCCGCTCGAGCTCATCCCCTCGGGCCAGGCCACCCTGGTGCTCGGCGGCGCGCTGCTCGGCCTGCTGTTCCTCAAGGTGGCCCGCTGATGGCGGGGCGCATCGTCGCCGCAGCCGGCGCGGCACGTCACCCGGACCTGTGGCCGCCGGCCCCCGGCCTGCCGGCGCTGACACCGGGCGACCGGGTGCACCTCGTCGGCATCGGCGGCGCCGGGATGAGCGGCCTGGCGCGCGCGCTGCTCGAGCTCGGGCTGCGGGTCTCGGGCAGCGATCGCCAGGCGTCGCCTGCCACCACCGAGCTGGCCGCCGCCGGCGTCGCGATCACGATCGGCCACGCCGCCGACCACCTGCCCGACGGCTGCGACCTCGTCGTGGTCTCGCCGGCCGTGCCGGACGACAACCCCGAGCTGCGCGCCGCCGTCGGGCGCGGGACGCCCGTGACCAAGCGCGCGGTGCTGCTGGGGGCGCTCATCGACAGCCGAACCGGCATCGCCGTGGCCGGGACGCACGGCAAGACCACGACCAGCGGCATGCTCGCCCACATCCTGACCACCGCCGGGCTCGACCCGTCGTACTTCGTCGGCGGGGACATCATCGACCTGGGGGCCAACGCGCACCTCGGCAGCGGCCCGCACGTGGTCGTCGAGGCCGACGAGTACGACCGCAGCTTCCTGAACGGACACCCGGCCGTCGCCGTCGTGACGAACGTCGAGCACGACCACCCCGACATCTACGCGACGTTCGACGACGTCCGCGAGGCGTTCGCCGCGTTCGCCGCGCGCATTCGGCCCGGCGGCCGGCTCATCGTCGATGCCGGCTCGCCGGCCGCGGCGGCGCTCGTGCCCCCGGCGGGGGTCACGCGCGAGACGTACGCCGTGGCCGAGGCCGCGCCCGCGCCGGCGCCGGATTGGCGCGCCCATGGCGTCGCCGCCACACCCGACGGCCAGATGTTCGACGTCGATGCCGGCGGCGCGTGCCTCGGCACGTGGTCGCTCCGGTTGAGCGGCCTGCACAACGTCGCCAACGCGCTGGCGGCCATCGCGGCGGCCACGGCGCTCGGGGTCGATCCCGCCGTCGTCCGCCGGGCGCTGGCCGATTATCGCGGCGCCCGCCGCCGCTTTCAGGTCCTCGGCCGGGCCGGCGGCGTCACCCTCGTCGACGACTACGCGCACCACCCGACCGAGATCGCCGCGACCCTCGCCGCCGCCCGCCAGCGCTTCCCCGGGCAGCGGGTGATCGCCGTGGTCGAGCCTCACACCTACAGCCGCGTGGCGCTGTTGGCCGACGCCTTCGCCGACGCCCTTCGCGACGCCGACCGCGTCGTGGTCGCGCCGATCTACGCCGCGCGCGAGGCGCCGCTGCCAGGGGTCGACGCGGCCCGGATCGCGGCCGGCATCCCGGGCGCCGACGCCGCGACCGACCTCGACGCCGCCGCCGCCCGCGCGGCGGCGCTCGCGGCGCCCGGCGACGTCGTGCTCTTCCTCGGCGCCGGCGACATCCCGCGCGCCAGCCGCGCGTGCTTCGGCCGCCTGCGCGCAGACGACGCCCGTCGCCTCGTCGACGCGGCCGCCGCGCGCGGCCTCGGCGGCGACGTCGCGCTCGGCGCCGCGCTCGCCGACGTCACGTCGCTCCGCGTGGGCGGGGCCGCGGACGTGCTGGTCCGCGCCCGGAGCATCGACGACCTGGCCGGGTGGTGGCGGCTGGCGCACGCGCTCGCGATCCCGGTGCGGGTGATCGGGCGCGGGACAAACGTGCTGGCCGGCGACGGCGGCTGCCAGGGGCTGGTGATCGTCAACCGCTGCGAGCGGTGGTCCGTCGAGCCGCGCGGCACGGGCGAGGCCGGGCCGGCCGACGCGGCCGAGGTGCGCTGCGAGAGCGGCGTGACCCTCGCGGCCCTGGCGCAGAGCCTGGCACGCGCCGGATGGGCGGGGATCGAGGCGGGCGTCGGCATCCCGGGCAGCGTCGGCGCCGGCGTGGTGACCAACGCCGGGGCGCACGGCTGGGAGATGGCCGACAGCGTGGTCGCGGTCGAGGTCATCGCGCGCGACGGCTCGCTGCAGCGCCTCGCCCCGGCGGCGCTGGGCTTCCGCTACCGGGGCAGCCGCCTCAAGGGCGACACCGAGCACGCCGTCCTCGGCGTGACGCTGCGCGTCGTGCGCGACGCGCCCGCCGCGATCCTCGACCGGATCGCCGCCTACACGGCCCGCCGGCGCGCCACCCAACCCACCGCGCCCAGCGTCGGATCGATGTTCAAGAACCCGGCCGGCGACCACGCCGGTCGGCTGATCGAAGCGGCCGGGCTGAAGGGCGTGGCCGTCGGCGGCGCAGAGGTCTCGCCGGTGCACGCCAACTTCTTCGTCAACCGCGGAGGGGCACGGGCCGCCGATGTGCTGGCGCTGATGCGGCTGGCCCAAGAGCGGGTGCGCGCCCGCTTCGGAATCGCGCTCGAGCCCGAGATCGAGCGGCTGGGGGTGGACGATGTGGTCTAGACGGCGGCGGCGACAGGCCCTGGCCGACCGACACGCGCGGCGCCCCGACACCGGTGGCGCAACGCTGTCGCCGGCGGCGCTGGGCCATGCGCCCGCAGCGCCGAGGGTGCGGCGTACGGCGGGCTGGCGCCAGGGTCTGGGGCTGTCCCGGTTGAAGCGGCATCCGTCGCGGGTCGCCGGCGCGGCCACGGCGGCGGTGGCCGCGCTGCTTGGGCTGCACCTGGCATGGTCCGACCGATGGGTGGTCCACGGGGCCGTGGTCCGCGGCAACCAGCGCGTGCCGGCGGAGACGATCTACGCGGTGAGCGGGCTGGACGCGGGGCGCGTCTTCGCCGTCGACCTCGCGGCCGCCGTACGGCGCATCGAGACGCTCGAGGACGTGCGCCGGGCCGAGGTCGGGGTGGCGATGCCCGACCGTGCCTGGATCCGGGTCGAGGAGACCGCGGCCGTGCTGCGCTGGGACATTCCCGGCGCACGCCTCGGCATCGACGAGAACGGGCGGGCCATCCCCCTGGACGGCGTGGACGCATCCCTCGTCCACGTGCGCGACGAGTCGTCGCGGATCCGGGCGCCGGGCGACCGCCTCCCCCCGGCGCTCATCGCCGCGGCCCAGGCTTTCGGCGGGCGTTTCGGGCCGCTCGGGTACCGCTCCGACGCCGGCTTCGTGATCCAGACCGCCGAGGGCTGGCCCGTGTGGCTGGGCGTCGATGCGGGCTCGCTCGACCAGCAGGCCGCCACGCTCGACGCGCTGCGCCAGAAGCTGGCGGGCAGCGGGCAAACCGTCGAGGTGGTGGACCTGCGGTTCCCCCGCGGGCCGTACTACCGCCTGAAGGAGGCGACGCCGTGAGCACGTTGGTCGGCATCGACATCGGGTCGCACAAGATCTGCACGCTGATCGGCGAGGCGCTGCCGGGCGGCGGGGTGCGGGTGATCGGCATGGGGCACGCGCCGGCGGTGGGCATCCGGCGGGGCGAGATCGTCCACGTCGACGATGCGGCCGGCGCCATCGCGGCGAGCATCGAGCGGGCCGAGCGGGTCGCCGGCGTCACCGTCCGGCACGCCGTCGTCGGCATCTCTGGGCATCACCTCGCCGGCGGGAACAACCACGCCGTGGTGCCGATCGGCCGCCGTCCCCGCGAGGTCGAGGCCACCGACATCCGCCGCGTCCTCGAGACCGCGGGCGCGGTGCCGCTCGAGCACGGGCGCGAGGTCATGCACGTGCTGCCGCGCTTCTTCCAGCTCGACGGAGGGGGGCCGGTGGTGTCGCCGCTGGGGATGGAGGGCTACCGCCTCGAGGTCGAGGTCCACATCGTCACCGGCGCGACGGCGGCCCTGTCGAACGTGCGGCGGTGCCTGCAGCTGGCCGAGGTCATCCCCGACAGCCTGGTGTTCGCCCCGCTGGCGGCCGCCGAGGCGGCGCTGACCCGCGACGAGCGCGAGCTCGGGGTGCTGCTGGTCGACCTCGGCGCCTCGCTGACCGGCCTGGCGGCATACAAGGACGGCGCGCTCGTCCACAGCGCGGTCGTCCCCGTCGGCGCGCGCCACATGACCAACGACCTCGGCGTGATCCTCCAGAGCCCGTTGGACCAGGCCGAACGCATCAAGATCACGCACGGCCACGTGCTGCCCGAGCTCGACGAGGACGACGTCGCGATCGACATCGTGCCGTTCGGCGAGGCCGAGCGCCGCTCGACGACCCGGCGGCACGTCAGCCAGGTGCTGGCCGCGCGCGCCGACGAGATCGCACGGCTGGTGATGGCCGAGATCGAGCGGGCCGAGCTGGCCGGCCTGCTGCCGGCCGGCGTCGTGCTGGTGGGCGGCGGCACCGAGCTCGGCGGGCTGCCGCGGCGCCTGTACGAGCGCTGGGGGCTCCCGGTGCGCATCGGGCGCGCGGCCGACGTCATCGGCCTTGGCGACGCCGCCCGCGGGCCCGCGCACGCCGGGGCCGTGGGGCTGCTGCTGTGGCGCGCCCGAGAGGTCGTCGACGCCGCCGGGTGGACCGTGGCGCCGGCCGCGGGTCGCCCAACGGCCGACAAGGGCGGCATGGCGCGCGTGCTCGACTGGGCCCGCACGGCATTCCTGCCGGGCGGCGGAGGCTATCGTGACGACCGACGTTGACGCGACGGCCACCGGCGGGCCGGCCGCGCGCGCACCGCAAGGCACGCGACATGGACTCATCCTTCATCTTCACGACGACGCGTACCCGACATGCACAACCAACCTTCGGCTCAAGCGGCGTCCGGACCGCCCGGCCGACCCAACCAGGAGGCAGTGACATGCAGTACCCATTCGAGGTGGACGGGCTGGCGACGATCAAGGTGGTCGGCGTGGGCGGGGGCGGCTCCAATGCCGTCAACCGCATGATCGCCGAAGGGCTGACCGGCGTGGAGTTCATCACGGTCAACACCGACGCCCAGGCGCTTCAGCTCAGCCAGGCCACCCGCCGCCTGCAGATCGGCGGCAAGCTGACCAAGGGCCTCGGCGCCGGCGGGCGCGCCGAGATCGGCGAACGCGCCGCCGAGGAGAGCCGCGACGACCTCCAGGCGGCGCTGGCCGGCTCGGACATGGTGTTCGTCACCGCCGGCATGGGCGGCGGCACGGGCACCGGCGCCGCGCCCATCGTGGCCGAGATCGCCCGCCAGACCGGCGCGCTCACGATCGGCGTCGTGACCAAGCCGTTCGGCTTCGAGGGCACGCCGCGCATGCAGTCGGCCGACCGCGGCCTCGAGGCGCTCTCCGAGAGCGTCGACACGCTGATCGTCATCCCCAACGACCGTCTGCTGACGCTCGGCGACCGCCGGATGACCTTCCACGAGGCGTTCCGCACCGCCGACGAGGTGCTCCACCAGGGCATCCAGGGGATCAGCGAGCTGATCACGGTGCCGGGGCTGATCAACCTCGACTTCGCCGACGTCCGGACGATCATGTCCAACGGCGGCGCGGCGCTGATGTCGGTCGGCCGCGCGAGCGGGGACCAGCGGGCCGTCGAGGCCGCCGAGAAGGCCATCGCCAGCCCGCTGTTGGACATCACCATCGACGGCGCCACCGGCGTGCTGTTCAACATCACGGGCGGCATGGACATGACGCTGCAGGAGGTCCACGAGGCCGCCGAGGTCGTCCGCCGCACCGTCGCCGACGACGCGAACATCATCTTCGGCGCCGTGCTCGACAAGAGCATGAGCGACGAGCTGCGCATCACGGTCATCGCCACGGGCTTCCGCGCCAACGCGCGCCGGCAGACCAAGCCGACCGGCCACGACGCCAACATCCTCGAGCTGCCGCGGCGGACCTACGTCGCGCCGGCCGACGACCTCGAGGTCCCGGCCTTCCTGCGCAACCACGGGCGGTAGGCCTCCCGACAAACGCATACCGAACGAGTGTGGATGCTCGTGCGACGCCGGCGGGGAGTCCCCGCCGGCGTCGTCGCGCCGGCGCCGCCCGGCCGGACGCTGCTTGACCCCCCCGGGGGGGCCGACTAGTATTGGCGCCCCTGCCCCATCGAGCCCCCAGGAGCCGGCGGCGATGAAGTGCCCGTACTGTCAAGGATCCAGCCACGTGGTGGACACGCGCGAAGTCGCCGTGGCGATTCGCCGGCGGCGCGAGTGCGAGGACTGCCGTCAGCGATTCACGACCTACGAGCGCATCGCCGCCGCCAACCTCAAGGTCGTCAAGTCCGACGGCCGGCGCGAGGACTTCAACCGCGACAAGCTCGTGACGGGCCTGCAGCTCGCGTGCGTCAAGCGCCCGATCTCGGCCGACACCATCGACGAGATCGCCAGCGACATCGAGGGCCAGCTGTACCGGCTCGGCCGCAACGAGGTGCCCAGCGCCGTCATCGGCGAGATGGTGATGGACGCGCTGCGCGACGTCGACGACGTGGCCTACGTGCGCTTCGCCAGCGTGTACCGGCACTTCACCGACCTCGAGGTGCTGGCCGAGGAGATCGACCGCCTCCGCGCCGTCAAGGAGCAGGCCGAGAGCCGCAAGCGCCAGATGGCGCTCGAGCTGTGATCAGCCCAGGATCAGCGGATACCGGTCCGGGTCGACCTCGTTCATCACGTCGCACACCAGCGCGACGAGGTCCTCGACGCTGGGCTTGCTGAAGTAGTCGCCGTCGGAGCCGTACGCGGGCCGATGGGGCCGCCCGGTCAGCGTGCGCGGCGCGGCGTCGAGCCACTGGTAGCCGCCCTGACGCTCGAGCACCTCCTGCAGCATGTACGCGGTGGCCCCTCCGGGCACGTCCTCGTCCATGAAGACGATCCGCCCGGTCCGGCGGAGCGAGGCGCCGATCCGACCGTGGATGTCGAACGGCAGGAGCGTCTGGACGTCGATCACCTCGAGTCCGATGCCGACGCCGGCCAGGAGCGCCGCCGCCTCCATGGCCACGCGGCAGCAGGCGCCGTACGTGACCAGCGTGACGTCGTCGCCGGCGTAGATCGTCTCGGGCACGCCGAGCGGAACGGCGACGTCGCCGATGTTGTCGGGCAGCCGCTCTTTCTGGCGGTAGCCGTTGAGCACCTCGACGACCAGTCCCGGCTCGTCGCCGGCAAGGAGCGTGTTGTAGAAGCCGGCGGCGCGGGTCATGTCGCGCGGTACCGCCACGTGCATCCCGCGCACGAGGTGGACGATGCCCGCCATCGGCGAGCCCGAGTGCCACACGCCCTCGAGGCGATGGCCGCGCGTGCGCACGATCACCGGCGCCATCTGCCCGCCCTTGGTGCGCCAGTGCAGCGTCGCGAGGTCGTCGGACATCACCTGGAGGCAGTACAGCAGGTAGTCGAGGTACTGGATCTCGGCGATCGGCCTGAGCCCGCGCAGCGCCAGGCCGATGCCTTGCCCAAGGATCGTGGCCTCGCGGATGCCGGTGTCGGTCACGCGCAGCTCGCCGTACTTGTCCTGCAGCCCTCGGAACCCCTGGTTGACGTCGCCGATGCGGCCGACGTCCTCGCCGAAGGCGACGACCCGCGGGTCGCGGGCGAGGATCGCGTCGAACCCGGCGTTCACGACCTCGAACCCGTTGACCACCGGCGACGCGTCGGAATAGACCGGCCGCACCTCGGGAACCCGCAGCGCGGAACGCGGCGACTGGCTGTACAGGTGAGAACCGTAGCGCTCGCGGTTGAGCGCGAGCTGCTCGCGACGCCAGTCGAGGAACCGTCGGCGGGCGTCCGCCGGGGCCGTGCGCAGCGCCACGAGCGCGTCGCGCACCGCGACGTGCACGTCGCGGCGTGCGGGAGGCTCGATCGCCGCGAGGCGCTGGCGGACGTCCGCCAGCGCCGCGGCCTGCGCGGGCGCGACGCCGGCCACCGCGTCGAGCATGTCGGCCACGGCATCGCGCTCGCCGCGAATCGGGCCGATGAACGCCTGCCATGCCGCCTCGCGGATGCCCTCGACGGCGGCGGCGTCCTCGCGCTCCCAGGCCGCGAGCTCGGCCTCGCCGGCGATGCCCTCGGAGATCATCCACAGCCGCATCTGCCGGAGGCCGTCGAAGGCCTCCTCCCAGGCCAGTCGCTCCTTCGACTTGTAGCGCTCGTGGCTGCCCGAGGTGGAGTGGCCCTGCGGCTGGGTGCACTCGACGACGTGCACCAGCGCGGGGACGTGCTCGGCGCGGGCCGTCGTCGACGCGCGATGGTACGTGTCGACGAGGGCAGGGTAGTCCCACGCCCGCACCGAGTACAGGTCGAAACCGTCACGGCCCCCGGGGGCGCGCTGGAAGCCCTGGAGCACCGTCGACAGGTCCTGACGGGCGATCTGGTAGGCGTTCGGCACCGAGATCCCGTAGCCGTCGTCCCAGATCGAGATCACCGCCGGCCCGCCGAGCACGCCGATGGCGTTGACGCTCTCCCAGAACAGCCCTTCGGCGCACGTCGCGTTGCCGATCGTGCCCCACGCGACCTCGGCGCCGCCGCGGGAGAACGCCGTCATGCCGGCGAGGTCCGGCCGTTCGCGATAGAGCCGCGACGCATAGGCCAGGCCGACCAGGCGCGGCATCTGCGTGCCGGTCGGGGAGACGTCCGAGGTCGAGTTGGGCATGGCGGTGAGCTCGCGCCAGCCGCCATCGGCGTCGAGCGCCCGCGTGCCGAAGTGGGCGTTCATCATGCGTCCGGCCGAGGCCGGGTCGGCGTCGGGGTCGGGGTGGGCATACAGTTGGGCGAAGAACTCGCGGATGGTGCCCATGCCAAGGGCAAAGACCAGCGTCTGGTCGCGGTAGTAGCCGGATCGGATGTCGCCGGGGGCGAAGAAGCGGGCCAGGGCGACCTGCGCGACCTCCTTGCCATCGCCGAAGATGCCGAACTTGGCCTTGCCGCTCATCACCTCGCGCCGGCCCACCAGGCTGGCCTGGCGGCTCTGATAGGCCAGCCGGTAATCGCGGACGATGTCCTCGGCCGCGATGCCGAGGTGCGCCAGCGGCGCGGCACGACCCTTGACCTTCGCCATGGTTGCAGGACCCCTTGTCGACAGCGGTGTGGGCGAGCGATGCCGATGCCGTCGCGGTCAGCCGCACGCGCCGGCGATCGGCCGTCGTATCGCGCACGAGGTTAGTCGAGCCGTGGCGATCGCGCAAGCGACGGACGACCGCCGCTGGCGGCGGGCGGCGCCGGGCGGGCCGCGAAGTTGACCGCACCGGCGGCGCCGACTAGCCTTGCCGCCGCCGTACCGATGCCGCGCCACGGAGGTCCCATGCAGCCGCCCGCCCCCCGCACCGATCTGTTCTGGATGCGGATCATCGCCGTCGTCTCGACCGCCGTCGTGCTGGCCGTGGCGTTCCTGATCCTGGGCCCGCGCCCCGCCGGCATGCGGGGGAGGCTCGACGTCTCGGCGCTCCCCCACGTCAACGCCGCGCTCAACGCGCTCAGCGCCGTCCTCCTGGTGGTCGCTTACGGGCTCATCCGCCGGCGCGACGTCGACCGGCACCGCGACGTGATGCTCGCGGCCTTCGGCTCGTCGACCCTCTTCCTGGTCTCGTACGTGGTCTACCACTGGTTCAAGGTGGGGCCGCGGCCGTACGGCGGCGCGTGGCCCGGGCTGTACTTCGCGGTCCTGGCGTCGCACATCGTGCTGGCGGCCGCGATCGTCCCGCTGGCGCTGGTGACGCTGTACCGCGGCTGGACGATGCAGGTGCCGCGCCACCGGTGGATCGCCCGCATCACGCTGCCGGTGTGGCTCTACGTGTCGGTCACCGGGGTGTGGATCTACGCGATGCTCTACTGACGGGGGCCGCCCGCGGCCGCGGCCGTCGGGCGGCGGCGACCGCATCGACCGCGTCGCCCGACGGGTTGGAGGCCCTTGCTCGCCGGGGCGGGTCGGCGCCGTGGTCAGCGCACGGGGCGGAGGCGTCCGGCATCGAGCTCGACGACACGCCCGGCCAGCCGATCGGCCTCGTCGGCCAGGTGCGTCACGTAGACGAGGCTCGCCCTGCACGCGGCGAGCATCCGGTCGATGAGGTCGAGCATGTCGGCCCGCAAGGCGGGATCGAGGCTGGTGAGCGGCTCGTCCATCAGGAGCAGCCGGGGATCGCCCGCAAGCGCCCGGGCCAGCGCCACGCGACGGGCCTCGCCGCCTGAGAGCTGGTCGGGATAGCGCTCGCCCATCCCTTCCAACCCGACCCGCGCGAGCATCTCGACGATCCGCGCGCGCGTCTCGGGCGCGGACCGCCCGTGCACGGCAAAGCCGATGTTCTGAGCCGCGGTCATGTGCGGCCAGAGCGCCGCGGACTGGAACACCATGCCCACCCCTCGTCGATGCGGGGCGAGCCGGACGCGCCCGGCGGTGCTCGCGACCTGGCCGTCGATCTCGATAACCCCCCCATCCGGGGCGTCCAGCCCGGCGAGCAGGCGCAACAACGTGGTCTTCCCGCTGCCCGACGGCCCGAGGACCGCGACGCGCTCGGCCGGCGCCACGTCCAACGCCAACCCGTCGAGCACGATGCGCGCGTCGCGCCGGCGCACCAGGTCCCGCACCCGCAAGCGGTCGGGGATCGCCGTCATCGCCCGGGCGCCCGCCGGACCGTCCGGATCGGCCTGTGGCGGCGGCATGGTGCGCACGGGTTCAGCCGTCGTCTCCGCCGGCCAGCCAGCGGCCCGCCAGCGCGAACGACCCCGCCGCCGCCGCGCCGGCAACGGTGGTGATCACGACCATCACGAGGCACAGGCCGGCCACCGTGTCGAATGCACCGTAGTGGAGGTAGTTGTAGATCCGGACGGTCAGCGTGCCATGCCCGGGCGGCGCCACGAGCAGCGTGGCCCCAAGCTCGCCGAGGGTCAGCGCAAACACCACGCCGGCGGCCGCGAGAGCACCGGGCGCGACCAGCGGCACGCCGACCCGCCAAAAGCCCGCCCAAGGGCTCGCCTGGAACACCCGCGCCGCATCGAGGAGTCGGTCGTCCTGCCGGCGGAGGTGCGCCGCCAGCACGACCGCCGCCAGCGGCGTGAAGCGGGCGGCGCCGGCCAGCACCGGCATGACGACGCTGCCGTACACCGGCACGGCCAGAGGGCGGTTCCACAGCACGACGAGGCCGATGCCGACGAGCGGCGCCGGCACGGCCAGGGGCAGGGTGGCCACGAGCCACCACCACGTCCCGGCGTTTCCGCCGGCGGCCATCGGACCCGCCACGGCCAGGGCCGCCGCAACCCCGAGGATCGCCGCCGCCGCCGAAACGCCGATCGAGTAGGCGATCTCGGGCGCGACCGGCGCGATCGCGGCGACGACGGCGCCGGCATCGCCCGCGGCCACCGTGAGGCTGACCGCGAGCACGGCGGTCTGGACCGCGAGGACTCCAGCCGCCGCGGCCTGCAGCGCCCGCGCGGCCACCGGCAGGCGCATGCTGCAGCCGCCCTGCGCGGTGCGCGACGCCTGGACCATCGCACGTCGCCACACCGTCTGGGTGGCCACGACGGTCGCCGCGGTCAGCCCGATGAGCGGCACGGCCAGCGCCGCCGCCCTGAGCACGCGGCCGGTGGCACTGAAGTCGGCGAAGATCGAGAGCGCGTACACGTTGACCTGGTACAGCGACGCCACGCTGTAGTCGAGCGCCGACAGCACGAAGACGAGGCCCGCCCCGGCCAGGAGCAGCGGTGCCGACAACGGCACGACGATGCGGCGGGCCACGGCGTCGTCCGACCGGGCGACGCGGCCAGCCTCGACCAGCTCGCGCGGGACCGCGGCGAACGCCACGATCGCCAGCGCCACCGCCAGCGGCAGGAGCGATGCCATCTGCACCCAACCCGCCAGCGGCATGCCGGTCTGCGGCAGCCGCGGCCACCCGTTGGCCGCCAGCCAAACGTTGGCACGGAACACCAGCGACGTCCACGCCATCGCGTGCACGTACGCCGGAACGGGCAGGATGGCGAGGGCGAGCCAGCGCAGCGCCCGGGGGCCGCGGGCCGCCGAGAACACGATCGAGAAGGCGACGAGCGCCCCGACCGCGGCGCTGGATGCCGCGACGGCCGTCGAGAGCACGACGCTGCGCGCCAACAGGTCGAGCCGTCGACCGCGTGGAACCATGAGGTCCAAGGCTTCCGGCAGGGCCGGTGCGCCCGCGCGCAGCGCGTCGGCGGCGAGCGCCGTCAGCGGCAGGTACACCACGAGCACGAAGAGCCCCCACCCACCCCACCGCACCAGGCGCGCGGCGCCCATCGCGGCCGAGCCCGCCGGGGCGCGCCGACGTGGGTCGATCGACCCCCTCACCGCACGAAGATGGACGCGAGGTCGGTCTTGGCGCCCTCGATCTGCCCGGCGATGTCCGCGAGCGAGACATCCATCCCGCGCACCCCGCTCACGTCGACGCACGCCGAGGCCGTCACGTCCGCCGGCAGGGGGCGGAGCGCGACCTGGCTCCAACCGGCCCGGACGAGGTCCGCCTCGGCCTCGGCGCTGACGAGGTAGTCGATCAACGCACGTCCGGCGTCGGGGTGTGGCGCGCCGGCCACCAGGCCGACGGTGTTGGGGATGATCAGCGTGCCGAGCTGGCCGTCGCCCTGGTCGGGGAACACGATCCGGACCGGTGCGCCACGCGCGAGCGCGCCGCACGCGTCGTCGGTGTCGGTCAGGCCGAAGGCCAGCTGGCCGTCGGCCACCAGGTCGCGCACGGCGCCATTGCCGTCGACCACCCGCACGCCGCGGTCGGCGATCTGCCGGAAGAAGTCGCGGGCCCGGTCGGCCCCCCACACCGCGTAGAGCGCCGCGGCCTGTGTCGCCGTCGTGCCGAACACCGGATGGGCGATGCCGAGCTGATCGGCCGCGATCGCGGGGTCGAGGAGCGCGTCGATCGACGTCGGGTCGTCGTCTTCCGACACCCGGTCGGCGTTGACGATGAGCACGCGCGCCCGGCCGCCGAACCCGGTCCAGAGCCCGGCGGGGTCCTTGTATGCGTCGGGGATGCCGTCGGCCGCCGGCGACGCGTACGCGTCCAGGATCCCCTGCTCGGCCAGGGCGATCGTCTGGGCGAACTCGCCGTTCCACCAGACGTCCGCCTGCGGCCGTGCCCGTTCGGCGATCAGGCGGTTGACGAGGCCCGTGGTCTTGGCGGCCTCGACGTCGAAGACCGGCCGCACCCGGATGCCGGACTTGGCCTCGAACGCCCGCAACACCGGCTCGGAGTGGCTTTGGTCGACGGAGGTGTAGACCACCACCTCCGAGGCCGCGGCCACCGACGGTGCGGTGGCCGCGGCGGCCGGCGCGGCCGCCGTGGCGTCCGCCTCGATCGTCGGGGCGCCGCCGCAGCCCGCCGCCAGCACGGCGATGGCGGCCAACAGCGTGCCCGGGTACAACGGTTGACGACGCGACGTCATGGACGACCTCCCTCGCGTTGACGGTCGAGCGATGGCAGGAAGAGCGACCGTCGACCCTCAGCCGCCGCCAGGCGCACCGACGCAAGCCCGCCATGCTCCCCGGCCACGAACACGTGTCCCCGGCCAGCCGCGATCCGCTCGGCGACGCCTGGCAAGGGCAGCACGCCGATCTCGCGCGGCGCCGCGGGGTCGGCGACATCGATGACGCGCAGCCCATCGCGCCCCGCGGCCGCATACACACGGTCGCCGACGAGGCTGAGCCCGTGCATCGTGCCGGGCAGCGCGAGCTGGCCGGCGAGCCGCGGCGAGGCGGGCACCGAGACGTCGACGACCGTCAGCCCCGACGGGCCGCTCGCCACGAACGCCAGCCCGTCGCGCACGACGACCCCCAGCGCGATCGCCGCCCGCTCCAGGTCCGCCGCCGGCACGGGCCGCGCCGGGTCGACCAAGCTCAACACCCGCAGCCCGCCCGTGCGGTCGGCGACGTAGGCGAAGCCCCCGTCGACCACGACGTCCCAGGCGTAACCCGGCGTGGCGACGTCGGCCACCTCGCGCGGGCGCGTCGGGTCCGACACGTCGACCGTGCGCACCCCGTATGGGCCGTCGGCGACGTAGGCGAACCCGCCGGCCACGGCAACCCCGAGGGCCTCCCCGGGCGTGTCGAGCGTCGCCGCCACGCGCGGCTCGGCCGGCCGGACGAGGTCGAGCACCGTGAGCCCGCCGGGGCCGTTGGCCACATACCCCCAGCGCCCGTCGACGAAGAGGTCGTGGGCCGCGCCGCCGGTGGTCACGCCCGTGAGGAGGATCGGCGCGGCCGGGTCGCGGACGTCGACGACGACGACGCCGGCATACCCGTCGGCCAGGTAAGCCACATCGCCCGCGAGCCAGACGCTTTCGACAAAGCTGGGGCTGCGATAACGGCCCAGCTCCACGGGCGCGGCGGGGACGCCGACGTCGAGCACCCGCAGTCCCGCGAAGCCGTTGGCCCGGGGTGCCTGGCCCTCGACGCCCCAGATGTGGTTCTCGACGAGGTCGGGATCGCCGCCGAGCGGCTGTCCGTTGGCGTAGCCGCCGCCGTCCGCCACGAACACCCGGCCGCCTGCGGCCGCCACGTCGAGCGCGGCGCCCATCGCGTCGAACCCCGCGAGCCGCGCAGGCCGCTCCGGATCGGAGACATCCAGCACCGTCAGCCCGCCCTCGCGGTCCGCGACGAAGGCGACGCCGGGCGCAAGCGCCACGCGTTCCGCGGTGCCCGGGGTGTCGACATGCGCGAGTAGGCTCGGCCGTGCCGGGTCCGCGAGGTCCACCACCTGCACGCCGGCGGCCCGGTCGGCGACGTACGCGACGCCGCGCCGGAGCGCGACGCCGGCGGCGTCTCCCGGCGTGTCGAGGTGCCCGATCTCGCGGGCCGATGCCGGCTCCGAGATGTCGACCACCCGCAACCCCGTGCCCCAATCGGCGACCACGGCCACGCCGCCCTCGATCGCGACGTCCAGCGCGTCGCCCGGAGTGTCGACCACGGCAAGCGCGCGCGCTGCCGCCGGGTCGCTGAGGTCGATCAGCCGGAGCCCGTCGGCGCCGTCGGCCACCGCGGCGATGCCGTCGGAAACGGCCACCGCGTGGGCGAACCACGGCGTGTCGACCAGGCCGAGCGCTCGCGGATCGGCGGCGGCACGGACGTCGATCACCGCCAACCCCGACTCCCCGAGCGCAGCGTACAGCCTGTCGCCGTCCAGAGTCAGGTCGTGGGCCGGTTCGGGCCAACCGGTCAAGGCGCCGATCTCGACGGGCTGGGTCGGATCCGTGACGTCGAGCACCGCCAACCGCTGCCCCACCGCCACGTAGGCCAGCGGGGGCGCGACCGCCACCGCGCCGGCAGGGCCGCCGAGCTGCGCGGCGAGCCGAAGATCGGCGTCGCCCTCACCGGGCCACGCCGCGAGCGGAACGCGGGGGCCGCGCGCCAGCCCGACAACCGCCGCTGCGCCGAGCGCGCCGGCCACCAGCAGTCCCAGGGTCAAGAGCCCGTCGCGACGGATCGCCATCCCGCACCTCCTCGTGGCCCGCGGTCATCCTTGCAGCGCTTCCATTATAGAAGCCATCCGCCGCTTGACCGATCCGGCTCCACGACGAACGAGCGGGCCACCGTGTGACGGGCGTGCGCGGCACCCATGGGGATCGCGGCCGCGCCGCCGGCGCGGGGGCCGGAAGGGCCGCGTCGGCCTACACGGCGCCGCCCGCACGCGGATGCGGCCGGGTTGGCCGAAAACTCGGGCCACCCCGGCCGCGATAAACGTCGTGCCGAGGGCGCGATGTCAGCCGTGTCCGCCGATCTCGGGAGGCAGATGCGTCTCGACGTGCCGCGCCAGGAGCACGACGTCGAAGCGGCCCCCGAGCATGTCCTGGCCGTGGTCGGGCAGCACGCCTCGCTCGTGAAACGACAACCGCCGCAGGAAGCGCAGCGCGGCGGCCTCGTGCGACCCGACCTCGGCGTCGAGCCACTCGACGCCGAGGTTGGGCGCGATGTCGAGCAACTCGTGCATGATCATCTGACCGACACCCATGCGGCGGTACTCGGGATCGACCGCCATGCGGATGCGCCCGACGTGGGCGTGCATGTGCTGCCGCGCCAGGTCGATGGCGCCGCCACCGATCATGCGGTCGCCGCTCCATGCCGTCACCACTCGGGAACGGCCGCTGGACCAGTGCTGGCACCACTTGGCCACCAGGACCGGGTCGATCATCGCGTCGGGGAAGAACCGGCCGCGCTCGTTCACCGGCAAGCGCCGGAAGAACGCCAGGAGCGCGTGCTTGTCGGACGGCTGGAGCGGGCGAACGGTGATGGCGCTGCCGGGGGCGGGTTGCGGCTCGCGCAGGCGGGGAGTCAGGACGTCGCTGGGGATCATCGGAACCGTGCTCCTTTCCGTCGGGCGAGGTCGTCGCCCGACACGCGTATCGTCTGCATCGGGGGGAGGTGCATGTGCGCCTGCGAGGGCTTGAAGCGCCGGACCGCAGGCGACGCCTACGCCTGAGAACTACACGGTGCCAGGAGGGACGGGGTCCCGGCCGCGCGGCGGCCGAGACCGGCCGCGCCACGCATCTTTCGTTTACGAAAACACAGCATATCACGCTCGGCGCATGCTGTCAATGGCCGGGCGCGCCGTTCGCCCCACGCTCGGCCGGCGCCCGCCCTACTGCGCCAGATCGGCACCGCGTACCGACGCCGCGTGGTCTCTGCCGGCCGTGACGACGTCTATTCCTCGCCCCCGATGTCGCTCTCGAAGGACGGGTCGACGCGTCGGGTGAACAACACGAGGTCAGCGGTTGCGCCGGTGATGTCGCGCGCATGGCCGGGCAGGCGGCCGGCCTCGAGGAAGTCGAGCTCGCGCAAGAGCGGCTCCGCGTCGGAGTCGTCGGAAACGGCCTCGACATCGACCCACGCCAGCCCGAGGTGGGGCGCGAGGTCGAGCGCCTCGAGGACCATCCGGCGGCCGATCCCGCGGTGCCGGTCGGCCGGCGCCACCGCCAGCCGCAGCTCGCCCACGTGCGACTTGATGAACCGGGGATCACGGTGCAGCGAGACGTCGGCAACGATCTGGCCACCCTCGACCGCCACCAAGCTGAGGACCCTCCGCGGGTCGATCTCGCGACACCACGACCCCACGACGACCGGATCGACGACGTTGTCCCTGAAAACGCGCAGGCGCTCGGGAGCCGGGATCGCGTGGAAGAAGGCGAGCAGGGCGGCCTCGTCCGCCGCCTGGAGTGGTCGGATGACCACCTCCCCCCCATCGGCGAGCGCGACCGTGCGCGGGTAGTCGCGCGTCAGGACGATGGAGAGGTAGTTGGTTTCGGCCATGGCAGGGCGCTCCTCGTGATGGCTCGTCGGCGTCGATGGCTCAAGGCGTCGTGATCTTAGCAAACCGCGAGGGATCAAGCCATTCGCCGAATGGCCTAGCGCGGCTCCGGAAGCGCGCCGGCCCGCCATGCAGGCGCCTCTCGGCTTCGACGGACGGGGGCGCGCAGCAGCCGCTCCGCCGGGGCGGCGGGGGCGTTTCGACACCCGGCCGTCCGATGCTATCATTGCAGGCCGACACCATCCGTCCCCATCGGCGGGCCAACTGGTCCGCCCAAGCGTGAAGTCAACGTGAGAACAAGAAAAGACAAACCCTTCGAAGACGTCGCCGTCTTCATCGACTTCGAGAACATCTACATTTCCGTCCGAAACCGTTACGAATCGAACCCGAACTTCGAGTCCATCATGGACCTGTGCCAGCGTTACGGTCGAGTGACGATTGCCAGGGCCTACGCCGACTGGTATCGCTATCCCCGCGTCACCAACGCGTTGTATGCGAACGCCATCGAGCCGATGTACGTGCCCACGTACTACTACGATCGCGAGGAAGGCCGCACCGGACGCGCCATCAAGAACAGCGTCGACATGCATCTGTGCATCGACATGATGAAGACGCTCTATGCCTTCCCCAACATCGAGACCTATGTCCTGATCACCGGCGACCGGGACTTCATCCCCTTGATCAACGCGGTACGCCAGCTCGGCAAGCATACCGTGGTGATCGGCGTGGCGGATGCCACCGCGAGCCACCTGGCGCAGGCCGCCGACGAGTTCCTGTACTACAACCAGGTCGTCGCCGAGGGCACCGAGAGCGAGGCCGACGCCAACAAGGACCCGTTCGAGATCCTCGTCCAGGCGATCCACCTCGCGCGCGAACGCAAGTTGGTCACCACCCTGGCCACCCTCAAGCTGCTGATGATCGACCTCTTGCCGAACTTCGACGAAGGCAAGTTCAAGGGGCGCAACGGCAAGCCGTTCACGAAGTTCAAGGACTTCTTGCGCGAGGCCGAGCAGCGCAAGCTCGTCCAGATCTTCACGCGCGGTTCGGTGACCGAGGTCTTCCTGCCCGGCGAGAACCCGTTCAACCTCAGCCAGTTCGCGCCCGAGCTGCCCAAGCCCGTCGAGGCCGAGGTCGTGGAGACCGCCGAAGTCTCGGACGAGGAGCCGGTGATCAGCGATCGCGACTGGGCGGTGTTCGAAGAGATCATGAACCAGTTCGACCAACCGGCGCTGTTCATCCAGATCTACGACGCGCTCCGCGGCATGCGCAACAAGGAGATCATGGACCTCTCCAACAACGACATCAAGCACATGATGAAGGTGGCCATCAACGAGGGGCTTCTGGAGCGGCTGACGCGCGGCTCGCACGCCTACTACAAGCTCGACAAGAGCCGTCCGTTCCACCCCGCCAAGGCCGTCGTGTAGCGCGGGAACGTTCGAGGAGGGTGCCGATGAGCCGCTTGCCACGCTGGCCGGTCGGGCTCGTGGTCGCGGTGGCGATGGTCGTGGCGGTGGTGGCGCCGCTCGCCGCACAAGGCGGCAAGCTGCGGCACACGTGCCCGCCCTGTCTGGCCATCGCCAACACCCTCATCCGGGCGGATATCGCGCCCAACGGCGCATGGGTCATGGGCACGACGGGCGGCGACCCCGACACGGCCTCCGACGACGACAAGAGCCTGCTCTACGGCTTCAGCCCCGGCAACGACAGCCAGATCGGCTCAAGCTTCACGACGGTCCGGATCGTCGGCCCCCGCGGCATCACCGACGCCATCCACACCGATCCTGCCCGCCAGGCCCATCAGGCCGCCAACCGCGTCACGTCGACCTGGCGCTGGGACAGCCCCTACCGTGTCGAGGTGACCCAAACCCTGCAGATCCAGCCCAACCCGTTCAGCGGGCGCATGGACATCGTCGGGATCCGATACGCCGTCGCCAACCGCGACAGCACCACGCTCGACATCGGTGTGCGGGCGCTCCTCGACATCCAGCTCGGCACCGAGGACGGGGCGCCGTACTTCATCCCCGGCCTCGGGACGGTCGCGACCGAGCACGACTTCCGCGGCGCAGACGTCCCGGCCTACTGGCTGGCGTTCGAGTCCCTGGTGTACGACCCGCGCCGCCTCCGCAGCACCGGGGTGCTCCGGGGACCCGACGTGACGACGCCCGACCGGTTCATCATCGCATGGTGGCGGCGGCTGCAGTTCTCGCGGTGGGACTACACCATCGATCCGACGACGGTGATCACGCACGACAGCGCCGTCGCCCTGTACTGGAACCCCCAACCGCTCGCGCCGGAGGGTGTGCGGGTGGTCGAGACGGCCTACGGCCTCGCGGCCAACCGCGGCGGGTCGGCCTTTGTCTCGGCCCCGGTCAAGGCCGCGTGCGGCGAGACGTTCTCGGTCGCGATCTTCGTCAACAACTTCGACTCGGCCGCGCTCACCGGCGGGTCGGCGACCCTCCAGCTGCCCCCGGGGATGACGGTGGCCGTCGGCGAGCCGATGACCAAGCCGATCGCCGACATCGCCCCGGGAGGAACCGGTTCGGCCGCGTGGCAGGTGCGGGTCGGCGCCGGCGTCCAGGGTCCGCGGACGGTCGCGGTAACCGCCCGGTTCGACAACCAACGGGAGTTCACGGCGACGGCCGACATCGACGTCGATTGCGTGCCGCCCACCTCGACCCCGACCCCATCGCCGACCGCGACGCCCAGCCCGCCGACGCCTACGCCCACCCTTCCGACGCCGACCAGCGAGACGCCGCCGGCCGCCGCGTGCAAGTTCATCCTCAGCCGGGTGCCCCCGGCCGCCATCAGCGCGGCGCTGGCCGACCCGCAGCACGTCCGCGGGTGGCAGGAGCCGCTCAACCCCGGCCTGCCGCCCGGACCCAACAACCCGTTGCGGACCCGCTTGTCGCTGCAGAACATCGGGGTGCCGTACCACCCGCTGCACAACCCGCTGGTCTTCAAGGTCGGCTGCCCGTAGCCCGGCGTGCCCCGGCGCAGGCATCGGCCGACGCGCACGCACCGCCCTTCGACCACATGACCCACATCAAGATCTCGGGCATCACCGACCCCGAGGACGCTCGACTCGCGGCCCGCCTCGGGGTCGATATGGTGGCGTGCGTGTTCTATGCGCGTAGCCAGCGTTATGTCACGCAATCGGCGGCATGGGCGATCCGTCGCGCCTTGCCCGGCCACGTCGCGCTCGTCGGCATCTTCGTCGATACGCCGCTTCCGATCGTGCAGCAGGTCACGTACCACTGTCGGCTCGACCACGTCCAGCTCTTCGGCAGCGAGACCCGTGCCGACGTCGAGGCGATCCGTCCGCACGCGTTCAAGGCCGTGACCGTGACGCAGCCCGAGCTGGCGGAGCGCGCGGTGCGCGCGTTCCTCGGCACGCGGGGGGGGCGTCACGACGCCCCGGCGATGCTGGTCAACCTCACCCGGGAGGCTCGGGAGCGCTGGAGCTGCTTGGCGACGGCCGCCGGACGGCACCCGCTCCTGCTGGCATCCCCCGCCCTCTCGGCCACCACGGCCGGGGCGGCGATTCGGATCGCGCAGCCGTGGGGGGTCGATGTGTGGGAAGCGGTCGAAGCCTCGCCCGGCCGGCTCGACCCCGAGCGCGTGGCCGCGTTCGTCGATGCCGTGAGGGCCGCCGACACGGCTGCGGCCGACGACGCGGCCGGCTGACGCCGCCCCGCAAGCATCGCCACGCCGGCGGTCAGGCGGCGGTCAAGCAGCGCCGATGTGCGCTTGTGCCGGTGCGCGCCCCCGGGTAGAATGCGGCCCGTGCAGACCCGATCGAGCTTCGCGCCCCGTCGTGCGAACGGGCCGATGGGCCGCCCGGCCACCGGGTCCGGCCGGCAGGCCTCCCGACCGTTCACCCGCCGGCTTGCCGTCGCTGCAGCCGTCGCGCTCGCCGCGCTCGCGCCCGACACCGCGCCGACAGCGGTCGCGCAGCCCGACCCGATCCGCGCGCGCTTCGAGCGTCTGACGCCCGAGGCCCGGGTCGGCCAGGTCTTCCTGGTGGCCGTCTACGGCGGGGGCGATCCCCCGCTGGCCGACGCCGAGGCGCTGATCCGCACCCACCATCTCGGCGGGGTCGTCCTCCAAAAGGGCAACAGCATCTTCGCCAACGCGCGCGGCGCCGATCTCCCGCGTGACATCGCCGCCCTGACCGGCCGCCTCCAGGCGGCCGCCCTCGGCGACGACGGCTCCGGGATCCCGCTCTTCGTCGCCGTCGACCACGAGGGCAACGGCGACCCGCTCACCCACCTGCGCGAGGGGTTCACCGCCCTCCCCTCCCAGATGACCATCGGGGCGACGTGGGACCCCGAGGCGGCCACCGAGATCGGCGAGATCGTCGGCCGCGAGCTGGCCGCGGTCGGCGTCAACCTGGTGCTCGGCCCGGTCCTCGACGTGCTGGCCGACCCACGGGTCGACACCGGTGGCGACATCGGGACCCGGTCGTTCGGCGGCCACCCCTATTGGGTGGCACGCCTCGGACGCGCCTATATCGCGGGCGTCCACGCCGGCGGCCGCGGCCGCGTGGCGACCGTCGCCAAGCACTTCCCGGGGCATGGCGGCAGCGACCGCCTGCCCGACAACGAGATCGCCACCGTCAACAAGTCGCTGTCCGAGCTGCGCCGGATCGAGCTGCCGCCGTTCGCCGCGGTATCGGCCACGGACGGTTCGGCCACCACCGACGCGCTGATGACCAGCCACATCCGCTACCGCGGCTTCCAGGGCAACATCCAGGATGCCACCGCACCGATCTCCTTCGACCCGCAGGGCATGGGCGACCTGCTCGCGCTCGAGGGGCAGCCCTTCGGTGCCTGGCACGCCGCAGGGGGGCTGATCGTGTCGGACTCGCTGGGCGTTCGCGCCGTGAAGCGCTACTTCGACGAGGGGCTGGGCCAGTTTCCGAACCGCGACATCGCGCGGCGCGCCCTCATGGCCGGCAACGACGTGCTGATCCTCGCCGAGTTCGGCATCCCGGTCGCATGGTCCAACCAGCGCCCGACCATCGAGGACACCATCGCCTACTTCGCCGACCAGTACCGCAAGGACCGCGCGTTCCAGTCCCGCATCGACGAGGCGGTGCTGCGCATCCTGGGCCTCAAGGCCCGACTCTACGGCGACGGAGACCTCGCCGCCGTCCAGGCGGACCCCGAAGCGGCGAGGGCAGCCGTCGGCACGGCGGCGTCGCGCGCGGCCGTGGCACGCATCGTCGAGCAAGGCCTCACGGTGCTGCGGCACGACGATCACCCCGACCGCGGGGACCGTATCGTCGTGATCACCGAGGACCCGCCGAACCCGGCACGGCAAGATCGACGCCCGCTGGCATGCCCCGACGAGCTTTGCGGGCTCGCCCCCGACCGCTGGAACGCCCTCGAACCGCTCGGGCCGACGTGGATCGAGGCCTTCATCCTCGACGGGTTCGGCCCCGCCGGCACGGGGCTCGTCGCCCCCGACCGGCTGTCGTCACTGACGTTCTGCGCGCTCGAGACGGCGCTGAGCCCCGAGGCGCTGGTGACGCCCACGCCGACACCGGACGCGCCGACCGTGGCCCCCGAGGCCGGCGCGCCAGCCCCGGCGCCCGAGCCAGGATGCCACCCGCCGGCCGACCGCGCCGCCGCCCGCGTCGCCCTCGAGGAGGCCGACTGGATCGTCTTCGGCATCAGCCAGCTCGACCCGGCCGAGATCACGCAGCTCAACGGCTTCTTCCTCGATCAGGTCGACAAGCTCACCGAGGCGCAGCTCGCGGTGTTGAGCTTCGGGCCCCCGTACTACATCCACGCGACGAACCTCGCACGGCTGGACACCTATGTCGCGGCGTACAGCAAGATTCCCGCGGCCGTCGAGGCGGCGGTCGGCGCGCTGTTCGATCCGTCGGGCGGCGCCGGCGACCGCACGGCCCGTCCGCCGGTCACGGTCGAAGATGCCGGCTACAACCTCGTCGAGGCGCTCGAGCCCGATCCGGCGCGCCCGATCGGGCTCGAGCTGCGCTCGGCGCCGCACAGCGGTCCGCTTCCGGCGCGGGTCACGGTGGGCATCCAGCCCATCCTCGACCACAACGGCAACCCCGTGCCCGACGGAACGGTGGTCGAGATCACCACCGATCCGCCCGACGCGCTCGTCGACGGTCCGCTCCGCACCGAGACCGCCGGCGGGGTCGCCGAAGCCGAGATCGTCCTCCCGCGGGGCGGCACGGTCAGGGTGATGGCCGCCACCACCACCGGCGGGGCGACGACGGGCGAGCCGCTCGTGCTCTCACTGCCGGTGCCGTCGGCGACCCCGCCACCGACGGCGGCCGCGGCGATGCCGGCGGGCACCGGCGGTGCGGCCGCGGACGGCGCCCTGCCTGCGCCGCCGCCCGGACCGCTCGGCTTGGCGCTGGCGGCCGCCGCGGTGGCGCTGATCGGGCTCGTCCCCGCGACAGCGCCCGCGTGGCGTCGCCGGGGGCCCACGGTGCGGATGCGAGGCATGCTCATGTCCGCGGCGACGGGGCTGGCCGCGTACGTCGCGTTTGCCGCGGCCGCCCGCTGGGGTGTGGTCGCGCCGACCGGGCCCGGCGCGCTGGTGTCGGCCGCCGGGAGCGCCCTCGCGGGCGGCCTGGCGGGCCTGGGGCTGGCGTGGCGGCGCGCCCGCCGGGCTACCACATCGTGAGCGCGATGGCGGCGGCCGCGAGGATCGCCGTGACCGCGGCGAGCGGTGCGTTGGCGCGCAGGGCGTCGATCCAGCCCGAGGCCGGCTCGAGGCGCCCGGCCGGGACCGCGCCAGTCAGGAGCCGGCGCAGCGCCTCGGCCGATGCCGGCCGGTCGTCGGGGTGCAGCGCCATCGCCGACGCCACGGCGTGCGCGACCGGGGACGACACGTCCGGCCGCAACACCTGGAGCGGCTCGAGCGGTCGGCCGAGGAAGCGCTCCTGGGCCGAGGGCGGCGCATGACCGGTCAAGAGGTGGTAGAGCGTCGCACCGAGGGCATACACGTCGGCGCGGGCGTCGATGTGCGCGCCGTCGCCGTACTGCTCGAGCGGCTGGTAGGGCCGCGAGCCGGCACCCGTCACCACCGTCACGGTCCGGCCATCGGCGGCCTCGACGGGGTGGGCCAGGCCGAAGTCGACCAGCTTGATCTGCCCGTCAGGGGTCAGCTTGACGTTGGCGGGCTTGATGTCGCGGTGCGCGATGGGCGGGTCCTGGGCGTGGAGGTAGGTCAGCGCGCCGCACACGTCCTCGGCCCAGCGCACCACCTGGCGCTCGTCGAGCTGCCGGCGGCGGCTCAGCGCGTCGACGAGGATCGCGCGGAGGTCCTGCCCGGCGACGAAGTCCATCACCAGCCAGGCGCCGTCATCCGACTCGAAGTAGTCGGAGACCTTCGGGAGCGCCGGGTGGTCGAGGCGGGCGAGGATCGCCGCCTCGCGCAGGAAGCGCTCGCCCTCGGCCCGCGCGATGCCGGCCGCTCGGTGCCCGTGCCAGGCGACGTGCTTGACCGCGCAGCGCCGGCCGGGCAGCCGGAGGTCCTCGGCCAGGTAGACCGTGCCCATACCGCCTTCGCCCACGGCCGCCTCGAGCCGATAGCGCTCGCGCAACACCATCCCGATCGGATCCCCCATGACGGGCGGAAGGCTAGTGCCGGCCACGATCCACGTCAAGCCGGCCGCGGGAAGGGCCGCCCGGCGACCACGGCGCGGGGTCGTGCGGCGGCAGCCGCCTCACCATCCGCCCTGCGCCGCGCAGGGACCGACCGAGCCCCCCAACGCCGCGCATCCAACCCACGGAGAACGCCATGTCCAGCCCAGCGCTCTTGATCCTGCACGACGCGGTGGGCGCGGTCGCCCAACGCTGGGTGCTCGACGCGCCCGCCATGACCATCGGCCGCGACGAGGCCAACGCGGTGGTGCTCGCCGACCGCGAGGTGTCGCGCCGGCACGCGCAGATCGACCACGACGGGGACCACTACACCTTGACCGACCTCGGCAGCAAGAACGGCACGTTCGTCAACGGCACGCCCGTGCACCGCGCGACCGTGCTGCGCGACGGCGACGAGATCCTGATCGCGCCCCGCCATCGGCTGATCTTCGTCGACAGCGAGGCCACCGTGCCGGCTCAGCGCCCGCCGCGAGGGCTGCGCATCGACGCCGCCTCGCGCGGCGTGACCATCGACGGGCAACCGATCGATCCGCCGCTCACGGCCACGCAGTTCGCGCTGCTGACGCTGCTGGCGCGCGAGCCGGGGCGCGTGTACACCCGCGACGAGGTGATCGAGGCCTGCTACCCGTTCGAGGACGGCGTGTCCGACCAGGCCGTGGACGGGCTCGTGCGCCGGGTCCGGTCCCGCATCGCGGCGATCGACCCGTCCCGCGAGTACGTCGTCGTGGTGCGCGGGCACGGTGTGCGGCTGGTCCCGGAGCCGTGACGTCTCAATCGATCCACTGGTCCAGGGCCAGGAGCGCGAACAACAGCGGCAGGTAGTACACCGACGCCTTGAGCAGGCGGCGCGCGGCGATGCCCGTCCGTTCGCGCGCCAGGGCCACGCCGCACGCGAGGTAGGCCACCCCGAGCACGACGGCCCCGAAGAAGTAGACGTGGCCCGCCAGCCCGACGATCGACGGCAGCATGCTGGCCGGCAGGAGCGCGAGGCCGTAGTTGACCACGTGGCGCGAGACGGCGTCGCCCGAGGGATCCTCGGTGGAGAGAACCTTGAAGCCCGCGCGGGCGTAGTCGGCGCGGTACATCCAGGCGATGGCCAGGAAGTGCGGCAGCTGCCAGAGGAAGAGGATGGTGAACAGCGTCCAGGCATGGAGGTCGAGGCTGTCGCGGGCCGCGGCCCAGCCCATCAGCACCGGCACGGCGCCGGGCACGGCGCCGACGACGGTGGCGAGGGTGGTGACCGGCTTGAGGGGCGTGTACACCAACACGTAGACCAGCCACCCCAGGGCAGCGCTCAGGGCGGTCAAGCGGTTGACGCCGACCACGAGGATCGCCAGGCCGCCGAGCGTCAGCGCCAGGCCATACGCCGCCGCCGCCCGGCGCGTCATGCGCCCGGCAGGCAGCGGCCGGCCCATCGTGCGCTTCATCTGCGCGTCGGCGTCGCGCTCCATGACCTGGTTCAGCGCGCTGGCCCCGCACAGCGACAGCATGGCGCCGGCGACGAGGGCCGTGAACGCCCCGGCATGGAACGCCGGCGGCCGGGCCGCGGCATACGAAAGCACCACCATGATCAGGCCGAGCACGGCCAGCCGCGGCCGCGCCAGCGCCACCAGGTCGGCGGAGAGCGGCGGGCGGGCGGCGTCGATGGGTGGGTCGGACACGGGCATGGTCACGAGGGCCCTTCCAGGGGCGAGCATCGCGCGACGCCGGGGTGCACGAAGGCGACGCCACCCCATTATACTACGTCCGGCCGCACGACCGGCTGCGGCGCCGGACCGCGGCGCACCCACAGAACCTTTGGTCAGCCTCGCCTCCATCCCCAACCTGACCGGCACAAGACGGCCCATCACAGACAACGCTGACCGTCTGTCAGCACATTGTCTGAATCCCGTCACGGTTTGGTCAACCTCTCTTTGGTACACTAAGGCGCCGCGCGATTCGGCGGGGTCCGGGGGCGATCCGAGGCCGGACCCGACGCGACGCTGGATCGTCGTCGCCTTGTGCCGCCCCGGCATATTCCATACAATACGGCCGAAGCGCGTCGCCGACGCGTCGCGCCGACATACACCGTAGGAGGAGACCCGCTGATGCCTGCATTCCGCACCTCAAGGCATGCTCATGCCTGGCGCTTGTCGTTGCTCGTGCTCCTGGCACCGTTGACCGCGGGCTGCGACAGCATCCCCAACCCGTTCGCCGAGGAGCCGCCACCGGAGATCCTCGTCGAGACCCAGGGCAGCTACGCCGCTTGCCTGCCATGGTACGGGCAGAGCGTCATCGCGGCCGCCATGGACGACGCGGGCAACCGCGTGATGTACCTCACGGCCGACAAGCCTCCAACGTTGCCGGAAGAGCAATCGTGGGGCAGCACCGACCGCGCGGTCATCGTCCAGGACAAGCAGGCCAGCGGCGCGTACAACGAGCGCCACATCCTCACGACGTGGGATCCCATCGACTCCATCCCGCAGTATGCCACGGCGATCCCGGGCACGCCGTCGCCGGAAGGGGTGGGGATCGCCGAGGACATGGTGGACCTCCAGCTCGATCAGGCGGGCAACCGATTCGTCGTCGCGGTCGACATGAAGACGATCCGCAACGCCCATGCCAAGCTCTACACCGGATCGGTGCCCGAGCCGGGCACGACGCTCAGCATCGAGGACAAGTCGCTGGTGCAGGTGCCCGTCAACGACCCGGTCAAGACCGAGGGCGTGGTGTCGTTCGCCCTCTCGCCCGACGGATCGAAGGTCGCCGCGATCGTCGGCAGCGCCGGCGAGCTGCGGGTGTTCGACTTCAACGCGCCGCAGAACGGTCTGTTCATCTACGAGCGCGACAAGGCCGGCAACCCGGTGGTCAAGCACGAGCTCCCGGCGGTCGAGACCAGCATCAACGTCCGGCGCGCGCCCTTGGTCGCCAACCGCGGCCTGATCAGCATGGTGTGGTCGCCGGACTCGACGCAGCTGGCGATCGTCCAGGACGACAACACGGCGCAGGTCGGCCGCAAGACCCTCGACATCATGTCGGTGGCCGACGGCAAGCTCACCCACGTGCGGACGCTGAGCAACACGACCGCCCCTCACGTGGCGTGGGCGGCCGACGGCAAGTCGCTCTTCGTGATGAACACGCCGCTCATCGGCGCCGAGGGGGCCACGAGCGACTCGATGTTCACGGATACCGAGATCCGCCGGATCGCCGCCGAGAAGGGCGGCAAGGAGATCGGCGGCGGCGCCAAGCTCACGCGCCTGCTCGGCATCCGCGGCGAGCCGGTCTACTTCCGCAACTTCGGCGACGACGAGCACTTCCTCACGCTGTGGGACGGGCAGGCGGTGCGCATTCACGCCCCTGGCGGCGACCTGACCCAGCTCACGACGCTGCCGGTCGGTCCCAATCGCGACGACGCTGCGGTGATGCCGGCCTTGCCATACGTCTCCAAGGCCGCCGACACGGCGCTGTTCATCACCCGCGACGGCAACGGCCAGCACGTCGGCCTGCGCACGGCGGTCCTGCAAGACGAGTGCCCCGACCTGGCGCCCGCCGAGGGAGAAGCCGATCCGGCCGCCGGCGAAGGCGAAGCGGCGGGCGGCGACGCCGCGGCGACCGCACCGGCCGACGCGGGCGGTGGCGGATGATGTCGCCGGCCGGCAGCGATCGCACGCCGGTGGGCTGAGCCGACACGCAGAACGCGGGGGACGGGAGCAGGCACCCGTCCCCCGCTTCGCGTCGCGCGAACGCCGGAGCCGGCGCCGACTCACGACCAGCTCGGTCGACCGGTCCGCAGCCGGGTGCCGGCCACCACGGCCACCGCGTGGCCGGCGCGCCCGGTTGACCGGTGGTTCGCGGTGTCATATACTCTCCGCGCCTAACAAGCGTTCGTTCTGGAGCTCGGAGACGACGTGCAAAACACCCGGTTGCTCGAGATCACCTCGGCCGCGGAACGCCTCTTCAGCCACCAAGGCTATCACGCGACGACCATGCGCCAGGTGGCGGGTGCGGTCGAGCTCCAAGCCGGCAGCCTCTACGCCCACATCGCCGGGAAGGAGGCCGTGCTCGAGGCGATCGTCGTGCGCGCCGCCGACGAGTTCGAGGCCGCCATCGCGCGCGTGCCCACGGACGCTGCGCCGCCGGCGCGGCTTCGCGCCGCGATGCGTGCCCACATCCGCGTGATCGCGGCGAACCTGCCGGCGGCCAAGGTCTACTTCCACGACTGGCAGCACCTGCCCCCATCCCGCGTCGCGGAGGTGCGGGCCCGGCGCGACGCGTACGAGGCGGCGTGGCAGGCCATCATCGCCGACGGCGTGGCGTCCGGGGTGTTCGCCCCCGTCGACGTGCGGCTCGCCGCGCGGCTGTGCCTCTCGGCGTGCAACTGGATCCCCCAGTGGTACGATCCGGGCGGCGCGCTCGACCCGGACAGCCTCGCCGACGCGTTCTCCGCCTTGGTGCTCGGCGGCCTCTTGGGCCGCGACCAGGGCGCCGATGGCGGCGCGGCAGCCGCCGATCGATCGATCCCCGACCACTCCAGGAGTGACACCCGATGACCACGTTGAGCGACGAAGCCCAGCTCCATGCCTTCGAGGCGCGCATCGCGCGCGGCGACAAGGTCGAGCCGGGGGACTGGATGCCGGACCGCTACCGGCAGCAACTGACACGGTTGATCCAGCAGCACGCCAACAGCGAGCTCATGGGCGCGCTGCCTGAAGGGCAGTGGATCCCGTACGCGCCGGGCTTCAAGCGCAAGATGGCGCTCATCGCCAAGGTCCAGGACGAGGTCGGACACGCCCAGCTCCTGTACATGGCGGCCGAGACGCTGGGCAAGCCGCGGGTCGAGATGATCGAGGAGCTGATCAACGGGACGAGCAAGTACTCGAACGTGTTCAACTATCCGTGCGAGACGTGGGCCGACATCGCCATGGTCGGTTGGCTGATCGACGGCGCGGCGATCGTCAACCAGACGATCATGCAGACCGGATCGTACGGCCCGTACGGGCGTGCGCTCAAGCGGATCACCTACGAGGAGGCGTTCCATCTCAAGCAGGGCTACGATCTGGTGGTGACGCTCGCCACTGGCACGCGCGCCCAGCGCGACATGTGCCAGGAGGCGTTCAACCGGTGGTGGTGGCCGACGATGATGTTCTTCGGGCCGCCGGACCGCCAGAGCGTGCACACCGAGGTCCTCCAGCGCTGGGGCGTCAAACCCAAGACCAACGACGAGCAGCGCCAGATCTGGCTGCAGAAGTTCGTCCCGAAGATCGAGGAGCTCGGCCTCGACATCCCCGACAAGGGCCTCCACCGCGACCCCGACACCGGCGACTACGTCATCACGCAGCCCGACTGGGACGAGTTCTTCCGGGTCATCAACGGCGACGGGCCGATGAACCGCGAGCGACTCGCCCTGCGGCGGCTCATCTACGAGGAGGGCTCGTGGCTCCGCACGGCGCTCGAGAAGCGGGACCTGCTCCCGCGGGCGGCCTGACATGTACGGCGACCCGAGCGATCCGACCCCCGAGGTCCGCGCGCTGCACGCCGACATGCCGAGCTACACGCGTTCCTGGCATTTCGACCCTTACCATCAGCGGCTCGGCTTCGCGCGCCAGCACGACCCCGGGCACGCCGACGCCGACACCGAGTGGGGGGTGTGGGAGGTGTTCCAGCAGGATCACCGCGGCGAGCACCACAGGCACGTCGGCTCGCTGCACGCCCCGGACGCCGAGGTGGCGCTGGTGTTGGCCAAGGAAGCCTACGCCCGGCGCGGCGACTGCGTCAACCTGTGGGTGGTGCCGGCGTCGTGCATCCACGCCACCGACTACGCCGACGCCGACGTCTTCGTGCACACCACCGACAAGATGTACCGCGAGCCGGGCGGCTTCCACGGCCTGCGCAAGAGCAAGATCCACGGCCCGGGCGGCGCGGCGGCCAGAGCGGCCGAGGACGACGACGACCACCACGTCGACTCGGTCCTTCACACGGCCGACCAGGTGATCCGCGGCAAGGACGGTGCGGCGTGAGCGCCGCCACCGCCGTCGGCGCCGCACCGACCCTGTCCCCCGACGCGGCGGCGCTCGACGACACGACGCGCGCGGCGCTGCGGGCCTACCTGCAGGCCCTCGGCGACGACGAGATGCTCCTCGGCCACCGCGACAGCGAATGGACCGGGCTCGGCCCGATCCTCGAGGAGGACATCGCGTTCAGCAGCATGGCGCAGGACGAGCTCGGCCACGCCCAGGTGTGGTACGGCGTGCTGCACCAGCACTTCGGCGCGCCGACGCCCGACGCGATCGCGTTCCTGCGCGACGCGCCGGACTGGCGCAACGCGCAGCTCGTCGAGCTGCCGCGCGGCGACTACGCGTTCAGCCTCGTGCGGCAGTACCTGTTCGACGTCGCCGAAGCCATCCGCTATGGGGCGCTCGCCGAGAGCCCGTGGCCGGCCCTGGCCGAAGCCGCCGCCAAGCTCCGGCAGGAGGAGAAGTACCACCTCCTCCACGGCCGGGCGTACGTCGAGCGGCTGGGGCGCGCCAACGCCGACAGCCGCCTGCGCCTGCAGCGCGCCCTCGACGATCTCTTTCCGTACGCGCTCGGGCTGTTCGAGGCGCCGGACGGCGAGTCGGCCCTCGTGGCGCGCGGGCTGGTCCCGCCGTCGGCGGCGCTGCGGGCTGCTTGGCTCGCCGCGGTCGTGCCGTTTCTCCAAGCATCGGAGCTGAGCCCACCGGTGGTGCCCGACGGCGCCGACGGCTGGCGGCCGACGGTGGCCTCGATCGAAGGCGGCCGGCGCGGCACGCACACCGAGCACCTGGCCGTCCTGCTCGCGGCGATGCAGGGCCTGTACCGCTCGGACCCGGCGGCCGTCTGGTAGCACCCGCGAAGTAGACGCGTGCCGGCGGTCGCGACCGCCGGCACACGGGGCCGGGGATGGGCCGGCCGCGGAAGGAGAGCCGCATGCCTGCCATCACGCCGGCGGCCGTATGGGCCGCCCTCGACGACGTCAAGGATCCCGAGATCCCGGTGGTCTCGGTGGTCGAGCTCGGCATCGTCCAGTCGGTGTCGGTCGACGCCGACCGCGTGACGGTGGCGATCACCCCGACGTTCACCGGCTGCCCGGCGCTGCACGTGATGCGTGCCGAGATCGCCGACCGTGTCCTGGCGCTGGGCGCGACCAGCGTCGACGTGCCGGTCGTGCTCGACCCTCCCTGGACGAGCGACCGGATCGCTCCCGCCGCCCGCGAGCGGATGCGGTCGATCGGCCTCGCGCCCCCGCCGCCGGCGCGGCGCGCGTTCCGGGCGGACATCGACCTCGCGCCGGTGCCGCCACGGACCGCGGATCCCACGCCCGAGGCGGGCGCACCCGGGGCGAGCCGTCCCGGAGGGTTCGACCTCTCGGCGGGGCTCGCTTCGGCGACCGGCGCAACGTTCGAAGCGGCGCCGGTCGCTTGCCCGTTCTGCGGTTCGATCGACACGACCGTGGCCAACGCGTTCGGCCCGACGATCTGCCGGGTGCTCCTCTACTGCCACGCATGCCAGCAGCCGTTCGAACAGTTCAAGCCGCTCTGAGCCCGACGTGTCCCCCTCGCGCTCGCGCCGCCGCGCCGCGCCCGCCGTCGGCCGGAGCCTGGCCGTGGCGCTCGGCCTCGCCCTCGGCCCCGCCGCCGGGTCGGGCCCGGCGGCGGCCCAGCCCGGCGGCGCCGGTGCCGTGATCTGGGTCGAGGGCGAACAGGCCACCCGCACGACCTTCAATCGGCACGGCTGGTATTGCTGCGACGGCGTCCGGCGCGACCTGCTCTCGCCGGGCTCGCCCGGCACGCGCGACGGCGGCTGGCTGTCGCACTACGCCAACGACGGCGGGGAGGCGGAGGCCGAGTACCGCCTCGACGTGCCGGCGCCCGGCACGTACACCCTGTGGCTGCGGGCGAGCAGCCACACCGTGCGCATGTGGTACCGCGTCGACGGCGGGCCTCGCGCCGCCGTCGACACCGAGAGCGATCGCCGCGAGCACCTGAACCTGCTCGTGGCGGGCCGGATCGACATCCGCTACCTGGCGTGGTTTCGCGCGGCAACCCTCGACTTGGGCGCGGGCCGCCACACCCTGGTCGTGGGGCTGGCGGGCCATCCGGCGCGGCAGGGCGGCCGCGAGGTGCACGGCGGGCTCGACGTCGTCGCGCTGGCCGGCGGCGGCTGGAACCCCACCGGCGCGCTGCGCCCGGACGATCTCCCGGTCGACCCCGGGGCATCGGACTGGTTCCCGCTGATCCCCGCGGACGACCCCTTCGACCCCCGCTCGGCGACGGATGCCAGCGGGCTCGTGCAACGGCCGGCGGGCGCGCACGGCGCAGTGGCGCGGGACGGCGCCGGTCTGCGGTTCGCCGACGGCACCCCCGCCGTGTTCTGGGGCGTCAACGCCGCGATCGGCGGCTCCCAGGCGGTGATGGAGCGCCAGGCGCGGTGGTACGCGCGTCAGGGCATCAACCTGGTGCGGCTGCACCCGGTACAGGCCACGCTCGGCGTGCTGGCCCGCGACGCCGCCGACGGCGAACGCCGGCTCGACGCGGCACGTCTCGACCGTTTGGACCGTTGGTTCGCCGTGCTCAAGGCCAACGGCATCTACATGCAGTGGTCGCCGTTCTACCCGCACGTGCTGACACCCGACGACGGCTACCCGCCGGACCTGTACGCCGAGCTGCCCGACGCAAGCACGTGGAACCTGCCGCCAGGCACGACGGGCAAGAGCACGGCGGGCTTCGTCAACGTCATGCCGGCGCTGCAAGCGGCGGAATGGACATGGCTCTCGGCGCTGCTCACGCACCGGAACCCCTACACGGGTCTGCGTTATGTCGACGATCCGGCCTTGGCGATCGTCGAGGTGCACAACGAGGACAGCATCTTCTGGCACTACCCCCTCAACCCGCTGGCCGGCGGGCGGGACGGCGAACGGTCGCTCGACCGGCACCAGGCCGCCGTACAGGGAATGTGGGCGGACTGGCTGCGCGAGCGCTACGCCGACGACGCGGCCCTGCGGAGGGCCTGGGGACCGGTGGGGCAGGGCAGCCGCGCCGGCGACGGGCTCGCCAACCGGCGCATGGCGCTCTATGGAGCCTGGGAGATGCAGGCGGGCGGCCCGTCGCAAAACGGGGCGGAGCGGCGCCGGATGGGGGACTTCATCGCGTTCCTGGCGGATCGGCAGCGCGCGTACTTCGCAGGTCGCGTGGCGCAGCTGCGCGACCTCGGCTTCCGCGGCGCCACGGCGACCACGGCGTGGCAAGCCGGCGGCCCCGCGGCGGCGCTGGCCAACACCTACACCGACACGGCAGCCGACGTCGTCGACCGCCACCGCTACTTCGGCGGTCACGCCGAGGCGGGCCAGTCACCCCACCGCATCGTCGCCGGGGCGGTCCGCGCGGCCTCGCACCTGGCGGCGCCGGGCAGCGGCATCCTCGGCGCCGGCATGGAGCAGGTCGAGGACCGACCGTTCATGCTGTCGGAGTGGACGCAGAGCCCGCCGAACGAGTGGAAGGCCGAGATCGTGCCGCTGTTCGCGTTCTACGGGATGGGCCTGCAGGGGTGGGATGCCAGCACCCACTTCGCGGCGAGCCTGCCGCGCCTGGGCGGCGGCTGGCCGAACGACATGGACTCGTACGTCACCGAGACGCCGCACTACATCGGCCAGTTCCCGGCCGTGGCGCGCAGCGTGCTGCGCGGCGACGTCGCGCCCGGGGCGTTGGCGGCGGCGCAGCGGTTCGCCCCGGAGCACGTGTTCGCCGGCGTCGACGCCGCGTCGCAGCCAGTCGGGCTGGGCTGGCGCGACGACCCGGCGTCCGACCGACTGGCGGTGCCGCTCGAGGCACTGGCGATCGGGCGCGTCACGGTGGGCTTCGAGTCTCCGGCACGGCCGTCCGAGCGGGTCGACTGGGGCGCGTACCACGATCGGGGTGCCGGCCGAATCCGGAGCACGACCGGCGAGCTGGTCTGGGACACCGGGCGGCGGGTCGTCACCGTCGGCGCCGCCCGCACGCAGGCCGTGATCGGCTTCGCCGGCGGCGGGTCGTTCGACCTGCCGGGCGCGACGGTCGACGTCCGCACGCCGTTCGTCAGCCTCATCCTGACGGCGCTCGACGCCGAGCCGCTCGACCGCTCGGGGCACATCCTCGTCACCGCCCTGGCCCGCGACCGCCAGACCGGCGCCCGCTACAGCGCCGACGGGTCGCGCCTCGAAACGGTCGGCGGGCCGCCGCTCATGCTCGAGCCGGTCGAGGCCACCATCACGTTCAAGGGGCCGCCGATCGTGTCGGCGCGCCCGCTCGACATCCACGGCGTCCCGCGCGACGTCGCCATCCCGCCCGTCGGCAACCGTGTCGTGATCGACGGGCGGTACGCCGCGTACCTGTACGAGGTCCGCCGCGGCCCGCCGGCCACGGAGCCGACGCCGACCGCCGGTCCGGCCACGGCTGTCCCCGGCACGCCTGTCGCCGCGACCGTGACCGTGACGCCGGGGCTGCCCCCGACGCCGACCGACGCGCCGACGCGGCGGATCTACGTGCCGCGGGTGGTCTGGGCGCAGTAGGCCGCCCGGCGCGCCGGAGCCGGCGGGCGCCGGCCCGGCCCCGGGAGGGCGGGCGCCGGACGCCCGCGGCTCCCAAGGGCCATGGCGTCCGGGACCGCGGCCCCGGACGTCGGCGCCGGCGGCGCCCTACCCGCAGCCCAGCGCGAGCACCAGCCGCGGCCGTGCCGCGGAGGTGCCGTGCTGGCGTGATGCGAACCGGAAGTCGCCGCCGGTCGTGGCAGCGGCGTCCTGGATCAGCCAGCCGTGGT
>WBZR01000171.1_pt1 | contig 113174 bp, 82 predicted proteins | sample 5204231 | NCBI WGS metagenome assembly WBZR01 (sample SAMN12412403, study PRJNA552823) | activated sludge metagenome | isolation source: activated sludge from anammox sidestream of wastewater treatment plant... | place: USA: Virginia | collected 2017-08
ACGACGAGGCAATGATCAACATGGATGAGACAGCGCAACAATGTTGTTACGGCCACCAGATCCATCATTGTGAAGGGCTGGATAAGGCTCTGGATCACAGGGTGGTCACCACGATGCTCAATTGGCTATATGCCAGACATGGCTATGTGACTTACATCCAGGATTATCTCAATGAATATTGTTATCGCTTCAACCGACATCGCATGAAAGGCGAGATTCTGGATGACATCATCACCCGCATGGTCAGGCATGAGCCGATGAATAGGAAGTTGAAGGTTGGATGACAATGAGTGAACTTACTAAAGTTTCAGAGTTTGCTATTGTTTGAATATCAATGATTAAATCAAAATCAATCGTAACATCGTAATTTCCACCAACGAAAACAGAGAGGTTCTGGGTAAAATAAAATATATTTTTTAACATGCTGAATATCTGTATGTTGCATAAAAACAATTTTCGTATAGTGCTATAAGCCAGCACATTAAATTATCTCCGAAACTTTAATTATTAATTCCCATTGACTAAATATACGCGATTGCCTTCCAATCTATAAGACTCGCCACTAACATTGCAAGAAGCGTTACCATCATAATCAAATTCCAATTTTATACCGGCCTTGCTTACCCAGCCAACTTGACGACCGGGATTGCCCACCATCAATGCATAATCGGGCACATTTTTGATAATCACAGTACCAGCACCTATTAAGGCATATTGACCAATGGTATTGCCGCAGACAACAGTGGCATTGGCTCCAATGGAAGCCCCCCTTCGGACTATGGTGGGCAAAAATTCTTCTTTCCGCTCAATAAAACTCCTCGGATTAATCACATTGGTAAATACCATGCTTGGACCGAGAAACACATCATCCTCAACGACAACACCAGTATATACCGAAACATTATTTTGAATCTTGACATAATTGCCAATTGTTACACCCGGAGCGATAAAGACATTCTGCCCGAGAATACAATTATGGCCAATATTCGTATCCTTCATAATATGGCAGAAATGCCACACCTTGCAATCAGAACCAAGAGAAGCGCCTTCATCAATGTATGCCGACTCATGTATATAAGTCATAAATAAAATCTTTTAATGAATCGGAAAAGTAATACATATTTAGCCAATAAAAGGTTAATTTTGCGCAATTTTTTTATTACAAAACAATGTCATTCTAATCCTATGAACTTTGCAACACTGCTCATCGAGCAAAAAGGAGCAATATTAATTGTCACCATCAATCGCCCTGAAGCACTCAACGCTTTAAACAAACTCGTTTTTGATGACCTTGACCAATTGTTTGGCACAGTAATCCCAAACAGAGATGACATCAGAGGCGTAGTTTTGACTGGTGCTGGAGAAAAAGCCTTTGTTGCAGGAGCAGACATCAAAGAATTTGCTGAATTCAATGCACAGCAAGGCACTGAACTATCAAGACGTGGTCAAGCAGTTTTCAACTTGATAGAACAATGTCACGTCCCCGTTATTGCCGCTGTTAATGGTTTTGCATTAGGTGGAGGTTGTGAACTGGCGATGGCCTGTCATATGCGTGTTGCGGGTGCAAAGGCTAGATTTGGCCAGCCGGAAGTCAATTTGGGACTAACTCCGGGATATGCAGGCACTCAGCGTTTAATTCGATTGGTAGGCAAAACCATAGGCACCGAATTATTGTTGACCGCAAGGATGATTGATGCGGAAGAAGCGTATAGAACAGGATTGGTCAATAAAGTCACTGAACAAGGTAACGAAGTCATTGCCGCATTGGATATCCTGAACGTGATTGCCGAAAAAGCTCCCATCGCAGTGGCTAAGACCATCCATTGCATCAATGCATATTACAATAAGCAGGTAGATGGATTTGATGAAGAAGCAGTACAATTCGGTCTTTGCATGGAGACGGAAGACTTCAGAGAGGGAACTTCAGCATTCATAGAAAAAAGAAAAGCAAATTTTAAAAATAAATAAGAAGTGATTGAAACGGATATAGCCATTATTGGTGCCGGACCCACCGGATTATTCACGGTATTCGAAGCCGGCTTATTGAAATTGCGATGTCATTTGATTGATTCCCTGGCTCAACCAGGAGGTCAATTAAGCGAAATATACCCTAAAAAGCCTATTTACGACATTCCCGGCTATCCTACTGTTTTGGCAGGTGATCTGGTGGACAATCTGATGGAACAGATAGCGCCTTTCAAACCCGGATTTACACTTGGCGAGCGCGTCGAAGGTCTTGAAAAAGCGGATGACGGCAAGTGGATCCTGACGACCTCTCATGGCTCTAAAATCAAGGCTCCTGTCGTTGCCATTGCTGCCGGATTAGGATCGTTTGAACCCAGAAAACCAGCCATTCCGGAGTTAGAAAGCTTTGAAAGAAAAGGAGTAGAATACATCATCAAGAATCCAGAATTATACCAATCCAAAAAGCTGGTCATTGCCGGCGGTGGTGATTCTGCGCTGGACTGGACGATATATCTTTCTGATGTAGCGAGCCATATAACGTTGGTACACAGAAGAAAGGAGTTCAGAGGCGCTTTGGATAGTGTTGAGAAGGTGATGGCCTTAGCCGAAAGTGGCAAGATCGATCTGATAACCGAAGCAGAAGTAACCTCCCTTTCCGGAAACGGGCATTTGGAAAGCTTGAATATTCGGCACGATTCTAAAGGTGATATACCCACAAAAGCCGACCATTTCATTCCATTATTCGGATTATCGCCAAAATTGGGACCAATCGCTGACTGGGGGCTCAACCTGGATAAGAACGAAATCCTGGTGGATACCTTCGACTACAGGACAAATGTACCGGGTATATATGCCATCGGCGACATCAACACTTATCCTGGCAAGTTGAAGCTGATATTATGCGGATTCCACGAAGCAACACTGATGGTGCAGTCCGCATTCCACCATATCTATCCGGATAAGAAACTTTCTTTCAAATACACAACCGTAATGGGCAAAGATGCCTTAACCCTGTAAAACCGATAAAATGATTCAAAGGATTCAAACTATTTTCCTTCTGCTTGCTGCGGCATGTATGTCATTTCTTTTCTTGCCGAACTTTGATTTTGCATCCAGCGATAGTGCACAGGCCGGCGCCGGAACATTGTTTCAGGATGGCGTCTTCAATTCGTATGACAACTTGATCCTGCAGGTGTTGATTGGAGCTATTGCGGCTTTAATTTTTATTAACATATTTTTATTCAAAAAGCGGGAACTTCAATTACTGCTGTCCAGGTTAATTATTTTCATGGTTTTTAGTATTATATTATTTGCAGGAATAATATTTTATCTTAACTTTGAGAATCGGCAGGAAGAAATGACCCATATCCATGCAAGGCTTGGGCTTTTTATTCCCTTTGTGGTGTTGGCGTTGTTGTTTTTTGCCAACAAATACATTAGAAAAGATATCAAACTTGTAAAATCAATGGATCGGCTCCGATAATCGTTTTTTGCGATTGCCGGTTTGATGATTATATAAATATTTTAAAGAAGTGGCGACGCAAACTCAACCGAATGATCCTGAAGAAGTGCTGTTGATTCAGCGCTCCTATAGGAATTTACTAAAAAGCATCCAAAGCAATCTATCCAAGGAAGACAAGGAGATGATCCGTCAGGCTTATGAGATTGCTGTACAAGCTCACTCCAAACAAAGACGGAAATCAGGTGAACCATACATCCTTCATCCCATAGAGGTTGCGAGGATTTGCGCGGAAGAAATCGGTCTTGGGCCGACAGCCGTTGTTGCCGCACTGCTTCATGATGTCGTTGAAGACACAGATGTCACCTTGGAAGAAATCAAGAAACAATTTGGTGAAAAAATAGCCAAACTGGTTGACGGGTTGACGAAACTGGACAGTTCCTATAATGCTGAGAATCCACAGGCGGAAAATTTCAGGAAGGTATTGAGTACACTTAATTCTGATGTACGCGTCGTGTTGATCAAAATGGCTGACAGGCTGCACAACATGCGGACCTTAGGCTCAATGAAGCGTGACAAACAGCTGAAAATCGCCTCGGAAACGAGTTACATATACGCTCCCCTAGCCCACCGACTCGGCCTGTACAAGCTTAAGACAGAATTCATGGATCTCTGTCTGAAGATTCTCGAGCCATCATTATATCAGGAAATTGCCAGGAAGCTTCAGGAGACAAAGAGAAGCCGCAATCATTATGTCAACGAATTTATTAAAGGAATGCACGATCAACTGGAAGAGTTGGGTGTGCCATACAGGATCACAGGTCGCCCCAAGTCCATCTCTTCCATAGCCGATAAGCTAAAGACTAAAGGAGTACCCTTTGAGGAAATCTATGATCTCTTTGCCGTCCGAATCATCGTGGATGTCGAACCCAAAAGGGAAAAAAGTGTGTGTTGGCAAGTTTACTCTGTCATAACTGATGTCTATACGCCCGTTACAGAAAGACTCAAAGATTGGGTCACCATGCCTAAATCCAATGGTTATGAGTCACTTCACACCACTGTGGTAGGCCCCGGAGGAAGATACGTGGAAGTGCAGATCAGGTCTGAAAGAATGGATGAAATCGCCGAGAAGGGATTTGCTGCACACTGGAAATATAAGGGAGTGAAGCAAAGCAGCCAGAACGTATTCGATACCTGGTTGGACTCTGTTCGCACTCTGCTTGAAGATAAGGATAAGGACGCATTGGAATTTATTTCTGAGTTCAAGTCCAATCTATACGGAGAAGAAGTGTATGTCTATACACCGAAAGGTGATATGATCACCCTACCCAAAGGCGCTACAGCTTTGGATTTTGCCTTCAATATTCACTCGGATGTAGGATACCACACCATAAGCATAAAAATCAACAATAAGCTCGTACCGATGGGTTACGTGCTTGAAAACGGTGATCAGATTCAAGTTATAACCAACAAGAATCAGAAACCTAATGAAAGCTGGCTTAAAATGGTCATTACCGGCAAAGCCCGCAATAAAATTAAACAGGCACTTAAGGAGGAAGACAAGGCTCAGGCGGAATACGGAAAGGAGGAATTGGAACGCAAATTGACCAATCAGAAACTTGATTTCGAGGATAATATCGACTTTCTGGTAAAGCATTTTGGCTTAAAGAATAGATTTGAACTATATCTGGGGATTTCCAAGCATCAGATCAAGATCGACCTTAAAAAATTCAAGATTGAAGGCAATAAATTAGTGCCTATGCCTCAGGTCACAAAGATCAAAACAGAAGATACCAGTGATGAGTTGGGTAATGTATCTTATGCCATTGAGCCAGGCAAAAACAAATCACTTCTGCTGATCAACGGTGAGAGTGCCGACAAATACAGCTATCAATTTGCATCCTGCTGTCACCCATTGCCAGGTGATGACATATTTGCATTTGTTACAACTTCCAATACGCTGAAAATTCACAGAGCGTCATGTCCCAATTCTGAGCATTTACTTGCCTCTTATGGATATAGAGTCTTGAAAGCCGAATGGGCCAATTTTGTCGCATCTTCCTTCCTCGAAGAATTGATAATCACCGGGAGTGATAAAGGCCAGGGAGTTATTCTTGCCATCACGGAGACCATCAATAAATTCGGCCTCAACATTAAATCCTTCACTATGGCCGGCAACGAGGGCGTTTTCGAAGGTTTTGTTAAGTTGGAAATCAGGGATGTCGATCAACTGAATGCTTTAATCAAAGCACTGAAAAACATTCCGTATATTTCAAATGTTAGAAGAGGTAATTGAAGTCGATTCTAATTCTATATCAATCAATAACGTAGGAAAAATGGTTCAAAAAAACGACAATTCCAAAAAAGACAATCCTGACGATAAAAGTGCTGAGATTCCCTTGAATGAAAAGCTTTTTTCGGAAGTTAAAGTGATATTTTCGGATTATCTCGAAAAGAACCAATGTCGAAAGACACCGGAACGATATGCCATCCTGGAAGAAATTTATCGCAGAGGTGATCATTTCGACGCCGAAACTCTGTACTTCCATATGAAAAATCACAATTACAGGGTGTCCAGAGCTACGGTTTACAATACTTTGGAATTGCTCGTCAATTGCGACCTTGTCAAAAAACATCAATTCGGAAAGAACCTTGCACAATATGAGAAATCCTATGGCTGTAAACAACACGACCATTTAATCTGTGAAAACTGTGGCAAAGTTGTTGAATTCTGCGACCCCAGGATACAGAACATCAAAAACATGATCGGCGAAATGCTCAATTTCAACATTACTCATCACTCTCTTAACCTGTATGGTACTTGTATGGGAGGATGTGAGCCTAAAGATCAACAGGAATAATCGCTCGCCGACAAGATCGATAATAACCAATGCCCTTGACTGTCACTTTCTTACTTATTATGATTATGCTATATGCATTAGGCATATTTCGCATCATCATAGAATGGCTAAAAACCAGAATACTGGAAACCAATCGGGATTTGAATGGAATCACATTTTCCATCATCATTCCATTTAGAAATGAGGAAAGAAATATTGAAAGGTGTCTCAAAAGTATTTTGGAACAGGATTATAATTCAAAATTATATGAAATAATCTGTGTCGATGATCATTCTGAAGATAACTCCGCTTCAATAGTCAGTAGCCTTGCTGCAAATCATCCACAAATCAAGTTGATCAACAATCCCGGATTTGGTAAGAAAGAAGCATTGCGGGCAGGCATTGATACATCGACCTATAACCACATCATCACTACCGATGCTGATACTTACCGCGGCACACGTTGGCTTTCCGCATTCTCCACTATGTTCAGGTACAAGGGCATTAAAGTCGTTGCCGGTACTGTTCTGATGATGGAAAGTGAAAACAGTGTCTTGCAAACCATGCAAGTACAGGATTATATGGCTATGATGGCCATGTCAATCGTGGCTGCCAGAAAAGGCTGGTTTTTCAACGGCAGTGGAGGCAATCTTGGATTTACGAAGGATATTTACCTCGAATACATGAGTACCGGAGCGGATAATGAAATAACATCGGGCGATGATGTCTTCCTGTTGGAATATGCTGCCGAGCATTTCAATAAGTCCATATTATTTCCAAAGAATACCGAAATCACCGTATTTACCAGGCCTGAACCTGATTTTACCTCTTTCCTCAATCAAAGGAAAAGATGGGCCAACAAATCATTCAACTATAGAAAAAAAGCGATGCCGGCAATCTGGGCGTTTTTATGGATGATCAATATAGGCCTTATCGTTGAGCTCGGACTCGCCTTATTCTACGGAGGACTTTTTATCAAGGTATTTGCCGTGGCATTGTTTGGCAAATTGCTAGTAGATTATTTATTCCTCAGTCAGATCGCAAAGTTTTACAACCACCCTATTAAAAAATTCCTCATTTCCGACCTCTATCATATTATGTATGTTACGGTTATCGGCATAATGGCCATTTTCAATTCCCCATTCAACTGGAAAGGGAGGAAGTTTTCAAAGTAAATCACAAAAAAAATTTTTACCTTCATCTTGCATTATGGACTTAAACGAGTCCTGCGTCAAATCTAAAGTTGAGCCAGAATGTTGATTATTCATATTGACAGGGCACAAATTTGAGATGGCAATTATACTGAAATAAAGAGCATTGGCCTCATGCACAAAAGGAGAATGATATGAGACTTACCCCTTCTGTTAGGCAGATTATTGCCATTGCGTTGCCAATAATGATAGGCAGTGCTGCTCAAAATGTTCTCCAGCTGAGTGACAGCATTTTCCTTTACCATTTGAGTGAAACTGACTTTGCAGCAATTGGATTTGTCGGCGTATTCTATCTGATGGTCAATGCCATTGGCTATGGATTCAGCAAGGGAGGCCAAATCATCATTGCTAACCTGGCAGGTCGTCAGGATGTAGTAGGTATCAGGCGTAATTTTCAGGCTTTGGGGATGTTTGAAGCTGCTCTTGCCATTATCATGTTTTTATTCATGTTCTTCGCCGGGCCTTGGTTCTTCAGCCTTTTCCTACAGAATCAAAAAGTACTTGACGCCTGTAACGAATTCATTAAATACAGAGCTTTCGGTGTCTTTTTCTCTTATATAGGAATAACGCTTATCGCCCTGTACACGGGTATAGCAAGGACGAAATTTATCATGGTAGAGACTGTCTTTCTGCTTATCATCAACGGCTTGCTTAACTATGCATTGATATTCGGAAAATGGGGCCTGCCGGCCATGGGTATAGGGGGAAGTGCATTGGCCAGCACCATAGCAGAAGCGTTGGGAGCAATAGTATTTATCCTATATTTATATTTTGACAAGAAAATCAAATATCTGCGCATTTTTGCAAGGCCTCGCATTGAATTTAAGCTCATCAAGGATCAATTCAGCCTCGCTGCTCCGATTGTAGCTCAAAATTTTGTTGGGCTTGGTGCATGGTTTATCTTCTTTGCCATCATTGAAGATATGGGTGAAAGAGCGTTAGCCATATCAAATCTGGTACGTGTGGTTTACCTGATCCTTTCCATACCTACCTGGGGCTTCAGTTCAGCAACCAACACGATTGTTGGCAATCTAATGGGTCAGGCTAATTTTACGATTATCCTGCCAAGCATGAAAAAAACCGCACTATTATGCTTTGCAATGACAATGGTTATTGCATTGCCAATCATAATCTGGCCGGATATTATCCTTTATCCCCTTTTGGGCTCTTCCGACATGACGTTGATTACTGAAAGCCGGGGTACGCTTTTTGTTTTACTGGCCATCATCACTTTCAACTGCATCATATCCATCTATATCAACGGAATCGCAGGCACCGGAGCAACTCTGACCGGATTGTTGATACAGACGGTAAGCGCTGTAGTCTATCTCGCATCCATATATCTGGTGGTGGATATCCTTCATAGCTCTCTCAATGTAGCTTGGGCGACAGAATTAATGTATTGGATTGTTCAGCTTGCAGGAGCATTAATTTTTTTCTATAAAATCGATTTCGAAAAGCTGAAATACGGGAAAAAAGGCTTGATAGCCTGATTCCTCCGGTTTCTTTCACATTCCAACTATCCGGAAATGTGTATCAATAGGAAAGTACACAACTAATTCGCTCTCTTTTGGTTGTTCCGTCACCATGTGTAAATTGAAACTCAAGGACATAGATCCCCGGAAGTGCCTTCTTCAGATCATCAGTGCTCCCATCCCAGGAAATAAAGCCATCGCTACCGGTCAAAACTCCGGATTGATCGGACTTAATCAACCTTCCCGCAGCGTCAAAAGCACGCCATCGAAGGATATACCCGGGCTTATCCAAATGATATTGTACAATGAACTGATCGAGGAATCCATCATTATTCGGCGAAAAATGCTCTTCTGGTTTGGTTAGGATTTTATCCACCTTTTGCAGTGTTCTCGCTTGACTATTGACATATCCCGGCGTACCGCTTCCAGCGTCTGAGGCCGCTGATTGCCAGTTGGACTTGTCATTGGAGCCGGCATCAGCAGAAACACGCTCTAATGAAACGCCTTTGACATTGGTGAGGAAGATGTTGTGCATCTTCTGATTGTATCTGAAACTATCTATAACCGTATTGCCATACATCAAGGAAATATTTCCCTGATCACTGTTGAATGCCGGAATACTTGTCTCAATGATGTTCTGCGGACTTTTAAGCGTATAGTTCCCAGCCAGCCAATTTTTATCCGCACAAAACGCCAGATAATCATTCGGTTTGATCAAGGCGGTCTTGTTAATGGTGGAAGTTTTGTTTCCCTGCGTATTCACAATATTCAAACCTCTCAAATCAAAGGTAAGTGTCGTTCGGTTATAAAATTCAACATAGTCAGAACCGCCTGTATTGGGATTGAACAATATTTCATTCACAACAATGTCATTAGGCCCAGGTCTCGGGAAACCCTGACCAAATCCAATCAGTGTATCAACAGGTACAGGTTTGTCCAGACAATTGGCGACATTTCCGGATATCTTAAGCTCATACCAAACCGCATCCTGCAGGGACTCTTCAAATTCAATGATACAGCAATTGTCCACAGCCTGAGAACTGTAGATTTGGAACGCAGGTGTATTGACCGGAGCAAAAGCAGATTTAGTAGCCTCCTCCGAAAAATTGATGTATTTGGAAAAACATACCTGAAGATTCCTATCATCCAAAAGCTCCATTCCGGTCAAAAAAACCTGATTCGGGCCGATCACCGTATTGGTATTGATTCTTCCCGGTGTTCCACCAGAACCATCTGTCGAGGCTTTCCATACGTCATTGCCATCGCAGATACCATCTTTAAGAGTATGTTCCAAACTCCAGCCCCCGTCCTTTTTTGCATTATCTTTATAGGAAGAAAGATCATAAGTGACAGCGTGAATCAAATTCCCGGCGGAATCGACCAGGCTCAAGGTCGCACCATCGTTGTTGAGCGTTGGGAAGGGAGAGAGACCAATTACATTGTTATAGCCATTCCATTTGGCGACGTCGCCGGAAGGAACAACAATAAGGTATTCGTCAGGCGCAAACGGCCTTTTGGGCAGGTTATAGAAAGTAACTCCTTTTACAATCTTGTATTGACTGAGCAGCAGTGCTTTATCACTCGAATTCAATAGTTCAATGTATTCACTTTCCGGCAAGGCTACGACAGGTGTGGGATCCGCCATTAGTTCGTTGATAAGAATATCATACCGTTCAGCTGAGTCATAGGCAATGTAATTGAATTTAAGCGTTTGTTCATTCATAAGATTCCCGGCTAAATCATGCAGTCCTGATACTTTGATAAGATAAGTCCCGGGCTTAAGCGCTTCCGAAATGGTAATATCTGCGGTCAAACCGGAAGTGGAAATATTCTGAATGGCAAGTTGATGTCCGATTACGTCATAAATCATAAAATTGTCGGGATTGCGGAAGTCGCTATCAACCACAGCCTCATTGACTTTTACCCGTATCGAGTTTTGTCCGGTCGCTTGTACGGAGACAACTACCGGACCTTCTGTATCGGCCTTTATCCTGTCAATATCTATGTCGTCAAAAAAGAAATTCTTTGTATTGCCTGAGGAGTATTTCATCAGGAAACCGAAATAGGAAGGTTGATTCAGGGTAAAGCTATCCGGTCTCGGACCGTCAAACACGATCCAAGTGGTTTGATCCAAATTGGTAAACTGGATAAAAAGATGGTCGTCGGTAACGATACCGGAAAAGGTTCCATCGACACCTGCAGCAAATTTTCCGTTACCTGATTCAAACAAGGTAGTTGCAGTTGTTTGATTGCCAAAAGCCATAATTACCCCATCGTCTTCGCCGTTTTTACCGATATTCATCATAAGGCCTGAACCACCGTTCAAATCCGCCTGAGAGTTTAATAAATAGATGCTAATCTTGTTCTGATTGGATGGGGCAAAATTCAATTTGACATAAAAGGAAAAGGCGAAAGAGTCCTTCCAGGTAACAGGTGAAGAAAAATAAGATGATCCGGCAGCCGGAGCATTCAGACGGCCTTGTCCATTGCTAATGGTAAAATTGTTTAGGTCACCGCTCCATAGCCCGCTTGAATTAAAAGAATCTCCGGAGAAATCATCTTTAATCTGCCCAAACGAATCGGACGGATTCAGAAGAAAAAGCAAACAGGCCGATATGAACAAATAACGATATCGCATAAAAAGTAAATTTCTGATCATCAGTGAATTAATAAATTTATTGATATCAAATCAAACCGATTATATATCTTTACAGGTTGTAAATTTAATTTTTTAATTGTCAAAATCTGCCTTCGTTTCAAAATTTCTGTTTTCGATAGGTGGATTTTAATAAATAATTCATTTAAAATCAAGCAATATTAAAATGAAAGTAGCTGTTTGTGGAGTAACGGGATTGGTCGGTACGGTAATGTGTAAGGTATTGGAAGAGAGGAATTTTCCTGTAGATGAATTTATTCCTGTGGCAAGCGAACGTTCTGTCGGCAAAGAAGTGATTTTCAGAGGCAAGAGTTATAAAGTTGTTGGGATGGCTGATGCGGTAGCAATGAGGCCTGACATTGCTCTCTTCTCTGCGGGTGGCTCAACATCCCTCGAATGGGCACCCAAATTTGCTGCTGCTGGAACTACAGTGATTGATAACTCCTCAGCCTGGAGGATGGATCACAACATCAAACTCATAGTTCCGGAAGTCAACGCATCACAATTGACTGCCAATGATAAAATAATTGCAAACCCTAACTGCTCTACGATCCAAATGGTGGTTATCCTTAAACCGCTACATGACAAATATGGCATTAAGCGAGTCGTAGTATCTACTTATCAGTCAGTAACCGGGACAGGGATTAAGGCAGTCAACCAGATGATGAATGAGCGGAAAGGCGTAGAAGGTGAAATGGCCTACGCACACAGAATTGATATGAATGTCATACCTCAAATCGACGTCTTCATCGACAATCGCTATACCAAGGAGGAAATGAAAATGGTCAATGAAACTAAAAAGATTTTGTCTGACGATCATATACGCGTTACTGCAACAACTGTTAGAATTCCTGTAGTCGGAGGGCACAGTGAATCCGTAAATATCGAACTGGAGAAAGAGTACGACCTGGATGACATATTTGATATCCTTCGAAACACATCAGGTGTCATCGTTCAGGATGAACCAACAAAGGGAATCTATCCGATGCCCAAGGACTCACATGAAAAGGATGAAATATTCGTGGGGCGAATCAGAAGAGACGAATCCCAGCCTAACACACTGAATCTATGGGTCGTAGCAGATAATTTGCGCAAAGGAGCTGCAACCAATGCAGTACAAATTGCTGAATATCTGATAAAAAATCATCTTGTAGAGAAACGTGAAGCAATAGATGAAGTAAATAATTGAAGAAATCTGTTGAAAATTTGATTAAAACACATTCAATCAAACATTTAAAAATAAAGAATTCATAAAAAGTCAGGTATATTATTTCACTATCGAAATAAATTTGCGTTTCTTTGTGTTAAGATACCTGAAATATCTTTGATGCATTGAACGAAAAGATGCATTTTTACGTCAATAATTATACAAATGTTAATATCAATCATAAGATTGTAGAAAATTAAGTACGAATGAAATCAAAATTGGTTATTTGGGGTCAACAAGAAGACCGTAAAGTATTGCTTGCATTGTCATTAAGAGCTTTGGACAATAAAATCGATGTGTATGTTTTCCCGGAAGAAATTGCGACAGAAGAATTATTCAAGAATCTGTCCAATGATTGGAAAAATGGAACTGAGATAGAATTCCCTGAAGGTTATCAACACTTTGAAACAGAATTGACTGCTTCAGGTGATATTTTACCGCAAGGGATTTCAACTGAAAATAGCGACATCATTACTAGAGCGCAAACAGAGTGGCAATTTTTTGTACTTTCAGCAAGACTTAGCGCCAGCTATGAATCTGAACTGGAATCCATCAAAGACAAAATTGAGCAATTGAAGGAATTCAGCCAACCGGTTTGGAATGAGTTGAAAACATTCTGGGATAAGGTGCAGGGCCAAATCAGAGAAAAGAACATATTGGCAGACCATATTTCTAGCTTAAGAAAAGCAACCAATACAGCCTTTGACGATTTGAAGGAAAAACGCAAGGAGCTTGATCGGGTATTCAATGATAAATCTGCATCAGCAAAGGATGCCTTTGTTAATACTTTGAACGATATCGAAGAGAAGATTTCGAAAGGACTTAGCCTTCATCCAATCTTTGAAGAGCTCAAGGATGTTCAAAATAAGTTTAAGGCCACTGTGATGAATAATGCGGACAGAAGATCCGTATGGGATAAGTTGGATACATTATTCAAACAAGTAAAGGATAAACGCTTCGGCGGATCAGATAAAGCTTCCTCCGATTCCGCCAAGGAAAGATTGGACAATAGATATAATGGCCTTATTGCTGCAATTGGCAAGATGGAGCAATCCATCCAGTTTGACAAGAATGATTTGGATTTCCAGAATAAAAAAATGGATGGTCAGGTTGGTCAACTCGAATTGCAAATCAGACAGGCTAAAACAAAGATGATCGAAGAAAGGATTCAGTCAAAACAAGCTAAGCTCAATGACATGTTGGCCACTAAAGCCGAATTGGAGCAAAGAAAACTTAAGCTTGAGAGGAGTGAAGCTGCAAGAGCTGAAAAGGAAGAAGCGAAAAAATTGGTTCAGGAAAAAATAGCTGCAGAAATTAAAGCTGCAAGTGATTCTCGTGCTGAAAACACGGATGATCTGGAAAAGGCAGCCAAAATGATTTCGGATCAGAAAAAACAAGGAAAAACCGAAAATAAGGAAGAATCTCTTTTGTCGTCCATAGCTTCCAGCGTTAGCGAGACATTGGAAGATGCAGTTGATACCATCGCGGCTGTCGGTTCTGTGATCGGAGAGAAACTTGGAGACTTCGCTGAAACCATTACTGAAAAAGCAAGTGACCTGATCGAGGATCTTGCAGGCTCAAAGGAAGAGGCTGAGGATGATACGCAATCTAACGAAGCTGCTGAAGAAGCATCAACCGAAGTTGCAGAGAATAATGAGACAGAAACTCCATCCTCTGAAAATCCGGAGGACAATGAGGATAAAGCTTAATCAAGCAAATTTTAGTTTAATCTTAACTCGCTCCAGCATTGAACCGACTGATATGGTAGTTTGCTTGCTCATATCATAAAATTCATTCTGGCTCTGCCAAAGATTAATAGGAAGATTTAATTCTGAGACCCAATCCAGCAGGAAATCAATCAATTCAAGCGGGATTGGGTTTTTTATTTCCTGGTCTAACTTCCTGATTTGGGTAAATATTTGGCGTTCTGTCAGGAAAGCTATTCGCTCCGGATCTTCTAACGATACCTCCCATTTTCTCATATCTCCTGTCAATTGTCTTAACTTTCCCACATCAACACCATTCGCTACGGATAATTCGTCGATGATGTCAGCATTGATCACAAAGGCAACGATTTCCAGAAAACCTTTCGATATTGGAAAACCGATACTTTCCATCTCATGCAGCAAAGGATAATTGACGTTGAATATATTCCGAAAGCTGGCAACCGCACTTTTTATATTTCTTTTTGAAATAATATGTAGTAAATTGATTTTCTCATCCTTAAATAAATTAGAGAAATTAAAACTTTCCGTTCCAAAATAATTCCTGATATACCCGACCAATTCTTCTGTTTCATCCCGGTGAAAAATATCCTTGGATGAACGGATAAAATAATTGAAGCCTTCATCAGGTGCGCCTTGTCGTAAAAATCCAATCAGGTCAATACCTTTGAAAAACACCACACAAAAAGTATATTCCAACTTGGCCATTGTAAGAACAGATTTCATCACGGCATGCCCGATGACCAATTTTTGCTCTCCCCTTTCTTCCCGTACAAAAGTCTCATAATTAGCAAAAAACTTGTACAGGCTCATCTCCGATGGAACTTCCTCAAAAACCGACAATACGGACATGTGCATCGCCACCTGCATCAACCTGATCTCAGACGGCACGACAATGTTGTCATAAACATCCATGCCGGAATGATACTCCGGAAGATTGGACGGACACTGTTCTAGCCTTTGACGAAAGCCCTCTTCAAGAAACAAACCGAAATATTCTGCGTGAGTTATGGCCCTCCGTGCATATTGAAGGATCTGCGTAGTCTCCAGGCCGCTGATTTCATCAAAAAACCAACCACAACTGGTGTACATCAGGTTGGAATGGCGCATCATCTCAAGAAGTTTGAGCGCATCGACCGCATTGCTGCCTGTATCAGATTGAATGACGTATCTTCGAAGGAAATTCTCCGTACTGACTTCACTTCTATCAAGAATAACAGCGATATAATTCATCAAGGCATCATGAGCGTCATGAAAAAGGTAACTTTTCTCCCGAAATAGCTTGTTAAAACCGTCCCTAAGCCAATCAAGTGCATCCCGGAGCGGTCCACGGTATTGCTGGTTCCACCCGGGATGGCTTCCTGTATTGCAGCCACAGTCTGCGCGCCATCGTTCTACGCCATGATAACAACTCCAACTGGTGTTTTCCTTAATCCTGACTTCATCGACCGGTGGAAACATCTCCAGAAAAGCAGCATAATTGGTTAAAACGTACTCAGGTTGTTGCTCGATGTGATAGATACAGGACGAAAGAGCCATTTCGCCGAAACGGTGATGGTGACCGTAGGATTCGCCATCGGTAGCAATACTTACAAGTGCATTATCCCCTTTTTCGTCAGCTGCTTGCATCAACATAGAGGCGAAAGCGGCTCCATCATTGAGCAAACCCTCGAAGGCAACTCTTTGAGAGATGGGACCGTCATAAAAGAAGACTGCTATGGAATCACCATCAGGCAGCATAACCCTGTAGGCTTTCCCGGTATCGATGGCCTTCTCACTACAAGGTATCCAGTCTCCCTTGTTTCCTTTAACAGCCTCTGCCTGCCTCGGAGCAAGGATGGTAAACGAGATGCCTGCTCTGCGCAATGTAATCAAAGTGTCGCTATCTACCGCTGTTTCACTGAGCCACATGCCCTCAGGATTTCTCCCATATCGGAAGATAAAATCGCGTACTCCCCAGTACACTTGCAATTCTTTTTCAGCTGCACTTGCCAGAGGCATGATGATGTGGTTGTATATCTGTGCCAAAGCATTACCATGACCATTGTGTACCAGCGCACTTTTCCGGTCAGCTTCGATGATGTCAAGATAGGTAGCGGCATCATGTTCTTCCAGCCACGACAAAAGGGTTGGACCGAAATTGAAGCTGATACTTTCATAATTATTGACGATGTATAAGATACGGCCGTCATTATCTAAAATACGTGCGGCTCTGTTGGGCGAATAACATTCATAAGATATTCGCTCATTCCAGTTGGAAAAGGGAGCAGCTGATGGCTGAGATTGGATTTCCTCCAGCCAGGCATTTTCTCTAGGAGGCTGATAGAAATGTCCATGGATGCATATATACTTCTTTTTGGTGTCTTGGTCTGCCTGCATCACAGCTTAACCTTTTTTACAGCCTTTTTAACAATTTTTATTGGTTCGAAAACAACAATTGACAACGGCGGACAAGTAATCGACACTGAATAGTCCCGATTATGTTCCGGTTTTTTCACCGCCTTAATGGTTGGTATATTGTGTACTCCACTCCCACCCCAGTTTTTGTCATCACTGTTGAGCAATTCTTTCCAGCTACCTTTACCGGGTACGCCGAATCGGTAATTCTCACGAAGAACAGGAGTCAGGTTAAGGACGATGATCAGTTTGTCGCTATCAGTCTTACCTTTACGCATGTATATCAAAACACTGTTTTCCCGATCATTTACGCTGAGCCATTCAAAGCCGTCAGGATGAAAATTGTGATAATACAAGGCATTGTTGGCAGTATAGAGATGATTCAACTCCCTGACAAAGGCTTGCATGCCGGAATGATAAGCAAATCGAAGCAAATGCCACTCCAAACCATTTATGTGGCTCCACTCCCAGCTCTGGCCGAATTCTCCGCCCATAAACAACAGTTTCGCTCCCGGATGTGTAAACATATAACCCAGCATAACCCTCAGGTTGGCAAATTTCTGCCACTCATCTCCGGGCATACGGGTCAGGAGGCTACCCTTACCATGCACCACCTCATCATGTGAGAAAGGCAGGACAAATTTTTCAGAATAGGCATATACCATGCTGAAGGTGATCTGATCATGGTGAAATTTTCGATGGATAGGGTCAAGTGAAAAATATTTCAGCGTATCATGCATCCAGCCCATCATCCATTTCTCATCGAAGCCGAGACCACCGTCATTGACAGGGGCGGTGACGAAGGGAAAAGAAGTCGATTCCTCTGCAATGGTGATTACATCTGGATGGTAAGCACGGACTGCTTGATTCATTTCTTTGATAAAGTCTATAGCCTCCAGGTTTTCGCGACCTCCGTGCTTATTGGGAGACCATTCGCCCTCCTTTCTTGAATAATCAAGGTGGATCATCGAAGCGACAGCATCCACCCGCAAGCCATCCGCATGATACATTTCACACCAGAATACTGCATTGCTGATCAAAAAGGATTTGACCTCTTTTTTTCCATAATCAAATATCAGACTCTTCCAATCCGGGTGATAGCCCAACTGTGGGTTACCGTGCTCATAAAGGTGAGTGCCGTCGAAATAACTCAGAGAATGGCCGTCACTCGGGAAATGACTGGGCACCCAGTCAAGTATAACGCCAATCCCCTCTTGATGAAAGGCTTCTACAAGTTCCATAAATTCTTGTGGACTCCCAAATCTGGAAGTAGTCGCATAGTAACCAATGATTTGGTAGCCCCATGAAGGATAATAAGGATGCTCCATCACCGGCATTAACTCCACATGGGTAAAGCCCATTTGTTTGACATACGGCACCAGTTCTTCCTTAAGTTGCTTATAGGTCAGAAAACTGGTCTCCTTGCGTTCAGGTTTCTTCCAACTGCCCAAATGCACTTCATAGGCAGAGATCGGGGATTGCAGCTTGTTGAAATTCTTTCTATTAGCGAGCCATGAGCTATCTTTCCAAGTATAATCCTTTATATCCCAAACAATGCTACCTGTGCTGGGAGGTGTCTCCCAACGGAAAGCGTATGGATCACCCTTTTCATAGACTTTGCCATCCGGTCCTGTGATATTGTATTTATATACTGCACCCTGCTTAACTCCGGGGATAAAGCCCTCCCAGATCCCGCTATTGTCCCAACGCGCATTAAGCCGATACTGGGATGTACGCCAATAGTTAAAGTCGCCCATCACGGTGACATTGGAGGCAGAAGGTGCCCAAACAGCAAAATAGACGCCCTTCACTCCATCCACTTCAACGAGATGGCTACCCAGAAAATTATAAATTTTATAATGAAGCCCATTCCTGAAAAGATGAATATCATATTCGGTAAAGAGCGAAAAAGGAACAACCCCACCATTCATATCTATACTGTTTTATTGATAAATGTAAGCATAAAATAGTAATTGGAGGATGAAATTCACAACCAAATAACCAGATGGAGTTGCAAAAGGTAGAAGAACCCTTTAATTTTGTATCATTTTTGGGAGATCACCGGAATTTCAAAAATTCGGGGTGTAGCGCAGTCCGGTTAGCGTACCTGCTTCGGGAGTAGGAGGTCGCAGGTTCGAATCCTGCTACCCCGACATTAAAGGCGGTCTGAATAGGTCGCCTTACTATTTTTGATAAAACTTCTCTTATATATTTTATCTTCATGGACTCCTGTCCTGAGATTGGCAGACAACCCAAAAGTCTTGTCACTAGAGGCCTGGCGCTTAAAACCGATATTCATTAATACCATAATTAGAATTGCTTTTCCAATCATGATCGATCAAAATATTAAAATTTCTAATATTCATATTTTCATAAAATATTCTTCTTCAAATGCTTGCCTGCCCATTTTAGTTACTTCAATCACCCGGCTATTCTCCACTCGGGATAGATAATTCAGCTTTAAGAATTTATTTAAAAGTGCGTCGCCAATTCGGCCGGCTATATGGTGCCTCCTTTCAGTAACATCGACGCATGTTTTTATAAGGCTCTTGTGATTTTTCTGAAGGCTCTCCATATCAATACCCTGCTTTAGGAAGAAATCAAGCCCCTTTGGCGTAATCTTAAATTTACCATCCGCATAGGCTATAATTTGCTGCTTTAACAATGCGTCAGCCAGTGCTGTGCCCACTTGACCGGCTAAATGTCCATAGCAAGACCTGCAATATTCAAAATTATAAGATTTGACATCGGATTTATTTTTGGATAATTTTACATCATTCATTTTAAAATATATTTAGAATATCTATAAATCAAATATTTACAATAATAGAACCTATCGTTCACTGGATTGTTTATTGGGATAGAAATGATTTGAAATAATGACTAAGCATAAGGCATTTGCCGACAAGGTGATTGACTTCAATTATAACCTCCGATATAACGGTCCGCTTCCTGAGGGTTTCAGTGTTCTCAATCCATACCTTGACAACCCTGAGACGATGGAAGTGATGCGTCAGTTCTACAATAAGTTTTACAATGATAATAATCGTCGAAAATTTATAATCGGCATAAATCCAAGCCGTCACGGAGCAGGAATAACAGGTGTTCCCTTTACCGATACCAAAAGATTGGAGGCTGTGTGCGGCATACCGATGCAATCAGCACGAACTCATGAAGTTTCCTCGGTATTCCTGTACGATATGATTGAACAATTTGGAGGTCCGGAAGAATTTTACGGCGATTTTTATATCAATTCTCCTTTTCCGCTCGCCATTGTACGGAAAGCAAAGGATGGGGCTTTCCTCAACGCCAATTATTATGACGATCCAAAATTGTTTGACTGTGTCCGGGAATTCATGATTGAATCCCTCAAACGACACTTCGATCTGGGGCTCGAAACGGATGAAGTATTTATCCTGGGAGTAAAAAACGCCTCTTTCATCAAAAAACTAAACGATCAACACAAATTTTTCGAAAAAATGACCATTCTGGAACATCCGCGCTTTATTCAACAATATAAATCGAAAGAAAAACAACTGTTTATCGATAAATATATGGCTGTCCTGAAAGGAGAAGACTTCCTTCAATAAAATATCGCAATGATGGAAGAAACTCAGGAAAACATTATCTATACTATTGGACATTCCACACATCCGATTGACGAATTCATTGAGATACTGAATCACTTCGGAATCAAGATACTTGTCGATATCAGGAGATTCCCGGGATCGAGGAAGTATCCACAATTTAATAAGGATTCCCTGGAGCTATCACTCAAACAAGCCGGAATTGGCTATCGGCATATCGAACAATTGGGTGGACGGCGAAAATCACATTCCGACTCCCAGAATAAAAGCTGGCGTAACGAATCTTTCCGGGCATACGCAGATTATATGGAAGAAGATGCATTCAAGGATGGTATCAAGGAATTGGAATCTTATGCATATACTCAACCCACAGCATTTATGTGCTCGGAAGCCTTATGGTGGCGGTGTCACAGGTCGATGGTAGCTGATTATCTAAAGGTAAAAGGCTGGGAAGTAATCCACATCATGTCGGGTGATAAAACCGAAATACACCCATATACCTCACCGGCCCGAATCATCAATGGTGAATTATCTTATAAAAGTGAATAAAATCATGACCAAAACGGCAAAATTCAAAACTGGTGACCATGTCCGCTGGAATTCGGAAGCAGGAAAGGTTACAGGAGTTATCATCAAAGTACACACAAAAGATTTTGACTACAAAGGTTATATCCACCATGCTTCGGAGGATGATCCACAGTATGAAATCAAAAGCGACAAGTCAGACCATATAGCCGCACATAAAGGCAGGGCATTGGAAAAAATTGAAGATTGATTCAAAATATCTTCAGCAGATGTTTGTCATTCTACGAAGTTGACTTCAGGAAGAATCTCTATACCATATTTTCCGGCAACTGCCTGCTGAATCTCCATAGCTAAAGCGCGAATCTCACTGCCGGTAGCATTGCCATAATTGACCAGAACCAATGCCTGCTTTTCATGGCTTCCCGTATTTCCCACTCTCCTGCCCTTGTATCCGCAGTGCTCAATCAACCAACCTGCAGGAACCTTTACCTCATCGTCGTTTAACTTATATCCCGGCATATCGGGATGTTCTGTTTTTAATTCGTTAAAGTAAGAAGCACCAATCACTGGGTTTTTGAAAAAACTGCCTGCATTTCCTAAAACAACTGGATCCGGCAATTTGCTTTGCCTGATTTGAATTATTGCATCAGAAACATCCTTTGGCTTGTATGGCTTTGGCGCACCTTCCAACTCAAGGGTTTTCAATATATCGCCATAGGAAACATCCGATATTCCATCGCGACGCAATAATAAATCGACGGTGAGGATGATCATCCTTCCCTTTAATTCGTGTTTAAATACACTATCTCTGTATCCAAAATTACAGTCCTCTTTTGACAGAGTAACAATCTCTCCCGTTATTGTATCAAATGCGCGCAGAGAATGAAATACATCCTTCAATTCAACGCCATAAGCTCCAATATTCTGCATGGGTGCTGCCCCCACTGTACCGGGTATCAAGGACAAATTTTCGATGCCATTGAAGCCGTTTTCCAAAGACCAAAGAACAACCTCGTGCCACACTTCGCCGGAGGCCAGTCTGACCAGAGCGGTAGATGCGTTTTTTACAAGAATTTCCCTACCTTTAAGCCTGTTTAGCAAAATAACGCCACCAAAATCCCGAATAAAAAGCACATTGCTCCCACCGCCCAACAACATCCACCTCGATGATGCATAAAAACCATCATCGTATAATTGACTGATATGCGACGGAGATTTCAGGGTAATCAATTCATTAGCAAAAACATCACAATGAAACGTATGCAGATTCTTCAGGGGTATCTTCATGTTCGGATCGTTAATAAGTCATCTTTCAATTATAGCTACCGATTAGTTTATCCAGATTCATTGAACGAGCCATGGCATCGAATATCTCCTTATAAGTTGCGGATAAGGCATAGACTTCATCGTGCGTTCCTGATTCCATAGTTTGACCGTCTTTAAGCACATAAATCCTGTCACTATCGATGATCTGGGAAAGGTTATGAGAAATTACAATTACAGTCCGGTCTTTTTTGATGGCATCCAGACTATTTTTGATTTGTTCCGTAGCAATGGCATCCAGACTTGCTGTGGGCTCATCCAAAAAGATGACCGGAGGATTCTTGATAAAAAGTCGCGCGATGGCGATACGTTGTTGCTGCCCACCGGACAACAGTTGGGCCGGAGCATCATAGCCACCAGGCAGCTCCATGATCTGATTGTGAATAAATGCCTTTTTGGCGGCATCCACTATCTCGTCAAAACTGGCGTCAATCTTACCATAGCGTATATTTTCGGCTATCGAACCTTTGAAAATATGGTTTTTCTGTAAAACCAATCCAATTTGATTCCGCAGAAATTCAGCATTATAATCACTCAAAGGCCTGCCATCCAGGAGAATTTCGCCTTTGGTAGGTGTGTAAAATTTGTCCAAAAGGTTGATAATAGTTGTTTTTCCGGCTCCGGACAGGCCAACCAAAGCAGTTACCTTCCCGGGTTCAACTTCCAAATTGATATCTGTAAGTGCTTGTTTACCATTCGGATAAATAAAGGTCAAATTCTTTACCTCGAAACGGCCCTCGAAGTGTTCCGGAATGTATGAGCCGCTCATTTCCCTTTCCTTATCCGATTTCATGATATCAAAAAAGCCCTCAGAGTATATCATGGCATCATTCATATCATCGTAAATCCGATGCAATTGTCTTATCGGCGAAGTAACATTGCCCAGCAACAGAATATGAAACATGATCGCGCCTATGGACATATTGCCATTCAATACCAGGTAAGCGGTAAGAATGATGATGACAACGACACCGGCCTGCTCCACGAAACCCTTTATGCCATCATACAAAAAGTTGGTCTTTCGTGTATTCAGTTGAAGGTCTGTCAATTCTACCTGCAATTGGTCTTGTTTGTCCAATTCGGTCTTCTCTCTAACAAAGGATTTAATGACGGTAATCGATTCAATGATGGAAACAATGCCCTGGCTTTTATTCTCGCGGGCAGAACGAAGCTTTCGTCTAACTCCACTGAGCATTTTGGCCTGCTTTCGACTAAGGAGGAAATAAATAGGAATGATGAATAAGCCGACCATTCCGACAATGTAATTGGCATTGAACATGACTATCAATGCCACCAAGGAATTGGCAATCAAAGGTAATATATCAATGAAAAAGTTCTGGACCAACCGGGTTATACTCTCTATGCCTCGGTCGATTCGTGTCTGGAGTTTCCCGGTTTCATTATCATCTGAAGTATAAAAAGCCAGTCTATAACTCAATATTTTCGAAACAACCTCATGTGCCAGATCCTTTGAGACATAAATCCTCAACTTTTCACCATAAAATTTCTGACCAAAGCCAATGAACAAGTTGACCAGCTCCTTAACTCCTAAGATGGTCGTAATAAATATCAGCAAAGGGATTCCATCTTTGATTCCTTTGTTCGCTTCGACCAACACATTGACATGATCGACTGTATAGCGAAGTATCCAGGCATTGATCTGTGCAGTAAATGACCCGATGAAGGTAAGTATGAGGGATCCGAAAACCAACCAACGATAAGGCTTGATGTATGGTTTAACGTGTTTATATAATTCCGATATTTTCAAATAAAGCCTTTTTTAGTAAATCAAACCTCAAATCGGGTTAATTGGTTTCATCGGGCAAATCTCTTTCTTCCTCTTTCTTCTCAGAAATCCAAAAAGCGTTGGGGCCGGAAGCATTTACAATCTTGACGAGTTGTTGATTGATCAATTCCAGCAAAGACAGGAATTGTACAATGGCATGAATCCTGTTTTCACAACCTAAAAACAATGTCTCAAAAGAACATTTCTCAAATTTCCTGACAGAATTGAGGATATCCTCCCGACAATCCTGAATGGTGTAAGGATAATCGACTATCTGGTGTACACTATTGTTTTCATCATCATTCATCCTGGCCAGAAGTCGGTTGAACGTTCTGATCAGGTTGTAAAGGTTGGCGGATTCCAATTCATTATAGCTTACAGAGGCATATTGAATCCGTTTGATATCTGAGAGAATGCTGCCTCTGGTGTGCAGCATGGCACGTTCAGTCTCCATTCTGGATAGCTCTTCGGCAACTTCCTTAAAGCTTTTAAATATCAGAATTTTATTGACCAATTCAGCTCTAGGATCTTCCACTTCCTGAGTTTCCTCATTTTTCTTCAAAGGCAGCAGCATTCTGGCCTTGATGCGCATCAGAGTGGCGGCAGTAACGATGAATTCACCGGCGAGATCGATGTTGATCTCATCCATACTGCGAATATATTCTAGAAAATCGCCGGTAATCCTGGCAATTGGAATATTCTGGATATCCAGTTCATCCCGCTCGATAAAGAAAAGCAGCAAGTCGAATGGCCCATCGAACACCGGTAGATGGATATTATACGTGTCTTTATGAAGAATATCTGCCATGAAGGTGCGAAGATAAGGGATTTGGCTTTACTTTTGAGGTCTAATTATCATTTTGAGATGATACCTGAAAAAGCCAAATTATATCTTGTCCCTGTACCCATCGATGACGCAGCCCCGGATAACATCCCGTCGGCTACCTTAACTATATTGCATAAAATCAGGTACTTCATGGCAGAAAGGAGCAAGACAGCAAGAAAATATATCAAAATGCTGGATCACCCACTGCCTCAAAATGAAATAATCGTAATCGAATTGGACAAACATGGCACTCCTGATCTTCCAACCCTTAAATCATGGCTAGATGCCGGGCAAGACGTTGGATTCATGTCGGAGTCGGGTTGTCCGGGTATTGCCGATCCCGGAGCTGAGATCGTCCAATGGGCGCATCGGTCCGGGTATGAAGTCGTCCCATTAGTAGGTCCGAGCTCCTTACTCTTGGCGTTGATGGCTAGTGGCTTCAGTGGTCAGAGCTTCGTATTCCATGGGTATCTTCCCAACAAAAAGGAAGAACTGATCAAAAAGCTTAGGATACTCGAACAAAACACCGTTAAAATGAACCAATCACAGATATTCATTGAGACGCCATACCGAAATCTATCCTTATTTGAAAGCCTTGTATCGAGCCTTCAGCCTAACACCCGTCTGTCTATCCACATGGGATTGACGGGCGCACATGCCTTTTCTAAAAGCCAGTCCATTAAGGAATGGCGGCAAAATGGTTGCCCTGCACTCAGGAAAGATATACCGGCTGTATTTATTATTGGATAATGGAAGTAGCTGAAAATCAAGGGGCGAAGGAGCGGATTCCGAAGTAGGTAGATGATTAATACTTGAAGACTGCAGAAGCAAAGGAGATGGTGAAGGTGTCATCTAAATTCGGCGTGAAAACCAACCAAAAATTTATTCACTTCTTGTAAAAAACCAGTTATGTGCTTTTCTGGCGGTATTAAACATCTACCTACTTCGATTTTGCCCTCCAATCACCATTCCACCCCAATCCCTACCTGCTTCAATATTCAATTTCCAATTTTACCTCGTTAACAACTGCCGCCATTTATCACGGATTCATTACTTTTACCTTCATACAAATAAATGTTATGCTCGTAAATGCTGGTATATTAAACGCCATCGGTGAAAATGTGGATTACAGACAAGTGGAAATACAGCCTCAGAGAGAAGAAGTGATCGTAAATCTAAAGGCAAGCTCGCTGAACAGGCGGGATTTATGGATACAGGAAGGCAAATACGCTAAAATAAGACTTCCCTGTATTCCCGGTTCAGACGGAGCAGGTCAGTATGAAGGGCGTGATGTCCTTCTTTTGCCGACCATGCATTGGGGAAATTCCCAGGCATTCCAATCCATGCAATTTGAGATTCTGGGAATGCCGCATCATGGCTGTTGTGCTGAGAAAATCGCCGTTCTACCATCCCTGATATATCCAATGCCCGGTCACCTCGAATATCATGAAGCCGCTGCCCTCCCACTCTCCGGGCTGACTGCATGGAGAGCTCTTATGACGCAAACCCAAGCTAAACCGGGCCAAAAAATCCTGATTACAGGTGTCGGCGGCGGTGTAGCGAGCTTTGTACTGCAATTTGCCGTGGCTCATGGTATGGATGTGTATGTCACCAGCGGTACGGACGAAAAAATCAATTTAGCCAAGTCTTTGGGCGCCAAGGGCGGAGCCAATTATCGGAGTCCTGATGCCTATTCCGAATTACAGACAATGGTGCAGGGCTTCGATGTAATTATCGATTCAGCGGGAGGCCAAGGCTTTCAAAAATTATTGAAATTGGCTAATTTCGGTGCCCATGTTGTCATTTATGGCGGCACTTTGGGGAATATGGATGGTATCAATCCACAGAACATCTTTTGGAAGCAATTGACGATCAAGGGCTCTACGATGGGCACACCAGAAGAATTTAGCGATATGCTTCATTTCATCAACAAGCATAAGGTAAAGCCCATCATTGACAGGATCTTTCCATTGCAGAAAATCAATGAAGCCTTTGACTATATGCGCTCCGGCAACCATTTCGGTAAAATCATCATCCATCATACATGAGAATAGCGCTCCTCTCCGATACACACGGTTACATCGACCCTTTGTGGCCTGAATATTTTACTTCTTGTGACGAAATATGGCATGCCGGAGACATCGGCACTATTGAGGTACTGGACCATCTAAAGAATTACAAACCAGTAAGAGCAGTGTTTGGCAACATCGATGGACATCTTCTGCGAGCCGAATTGCCTGAAACGATGGAATTTGAAGTCGAGGGGATGAAAGTTTTGATGACGCATATCGGCGGCTATCCGGGAAAATATGAGGGCCGGGCGCGAAGACTCATTGAGTTCTATCGGCCCGGCCTTTTTATTTGCGGTCATTCACACATTCTGCGTGTGATCTATGACAAAAAGTTTCAATTACTGGCGATGAATCCTGGCGCGGCTGGCCTTCACGGCTTTCACAAAGTCAAGACCATGCTTCGCTTTTCCATTTCTGAGGGAAAAGTTCACGACGCAGAGGTCATCGAACTCGGCACCAAACGCCTGAATTAATCCTTCCACTTAGCGATAAAGACATTGGTATCTCTTGTACCGCCATTGTTTCTGTTGGAGCTGAAGGAAATCTTCTTACCATCAGGAGAAAACATCGGGAATGAGTCGAAAGTCTTATCAAAGGTTATCTGCTCCAATCCTGTACCGTCGATATTTATCTTAAAAATATTGAATGGGAAGCCTTTGGGGCTGTGGTGATTAGAGGAAAACAGCACACTCTTGCCATCCGGATGCATGAAAGGAGCCCAGTTGGCACCGCCAAGATTGGTAATCTGTCTCAGGTCACTTCCATCAACATTACATATGAATAACTCCATAGCGATAGGTTGTACAAGATTTTGTGCCAATAAATCCTTGTACTCCTTGATTTCAGCTTCAGTCTTAGGTCTGCTCGCGCGGAAAATCAATTTTGTGCCATCCGGTGAGAAAAATGCACCACCATCATACCCAAGATCATGAGTTACCTGTCTTACGTCTGATCCGTCGATATTCATGGTAAATAGCTCCGGATCTCCTGTACGCATGCTGGTAAATACAATCTTATCGCCTTTTGGAGATACAGTGGCTTCTGCATCATATCCAGGTTCATTGGTCAATTTCTTGATGATATTTCCCTTCAGGTCTGCTTGATAAACATCAAATTCAGGATATAGCATCCACACATATTTACCGGTATGAGGAGCTTCAGGCGGACAATTGTTCATTGCCTCATGAGTACTGGCATATATGATGCTCTTATTGTCCGGCATGTAGTAAGAGCAAGTTGTTCTTCCTTTTCCGGTACTTACCATGGTTGGCGTAAGTCTGACTCCGGCCTTATTAGGCTTTACTTCCTTGGCCGGCATAACAAAAATCTGGTCACAGGAAAGTCCCCATGCAGGATTATTCGATTGGAAAACCAGCGATTTGTTATCGAAAGACCAGTATGCTTCGGCATTATCGCCACCGAATGTCAATTGTTCGACTTTCTTCAGATGCTTTTCCTGCTTGTAATGGATGGTTGGCTTCTGTGACTTTTGTCCATAAACAACAAACGCCACAAGGCTCAAAACCAAAACGGATAAATTTCTAAATATCATGATAAAATTTTTATTTATTATTCATTTTGTACCTTTGTCCGGCTTTAAAATCCGCGCAAATATCGTAATTTAAAAAGTAACAACATGAAAAAAGGACTCTTATTTATATTTATTCTATATAATTGGTTAAGTGTCAATGCTCAGGACGTAGCCTTAAGTAAAAAGTTTCATTCTGATATCTCATTCTTGGCTTCCGATGCTATGAAAGGCCGTCTGACCGGCAGTATATATCAGGATATCGCAGCGGAATACATAGCAAGCCGTTTTTTGCAGTTAGGTCTGAAACCAATGGGAGACAACAACACCTATATGCAGACTTTTTACTATGTTCCTACAGTAGATCCTCATAGTGCTGCCAACCTAAATCTTGAAGCCGGAGACTCAGCAAAGATCATCAATGTAGCCGGATATATCGACAATGGATCGAAATCGACCATAGTTATTGGCGCTCATTACGACCATCTGGGAGACGGGCACAGTAGTTTCAGCCTTTCCACCGAGGCAGGTATTCACAATGGTGCAGATGATAATGCCTCCGGCGTGAGTATGATAATGGAGCTGGCACAAGCATTGAAAAACACTAAATCCAAATATAACTTTCTGATTCTGGCCTTCTCTGGAGAAGAATTTGGCCTATGGGGCTCAAACCATTTTGTAAAAAACCCTACCATTGATCTGAAGAAAGTTGTTGCCATGATCAATCTTGACATGGTTGGCAGGTTAAAGGACGATAACAGTCTTTTGGTCGGCGGAGTTGGTACGTCTCCTATATGGAAAGAGTTATTGGAAAAAAATAATGTATCAAAGCTAAAACTCGTCTTTGATGAATCCGGTTCAGGGCCATCTGACCATACATCTTTCTACTTCCAAAACATCCCGGTCTTGTTTTACTTTACAGGTCAGCACGAAGATTATCACAAGGTATCTGATGATACAGAGAAGATCAACTTCAATGGTATGGCCAAGATCTACAATAATATTCTGGCTCTTGTCAAATCATTGGAGAAAGTAAATGACATTCCATTCACTAAAACAAAGGATGACAAACAGGAAAGAGTAGTGATGAAGGTCACATTAGGCATAATGCCTGATTATATGTACAATGAAAAAGGTTTGAGAATCGATGGAGTCAAGGAAGATAAGCCCGCTGCCCATGCTGGCCTGAAGGCTGGAGATGTGATTTTGAAAGTAGGTGATTTCGAGATTACAGATATTCAGACCTATATGAAGGCATTGAATGGTTTAGAAGCAGGATCAAAGGTACCTGTCGAGTTTTTACGCGATGGACACGCCATGACACTGGATGTGCAATTCTGATAGCCATGAAACGCATTGTCACATTATCTCTATTTGTTCTACTTTGTTTTTCAGGTTGTGACAACAGCCGTTTTGGAGTAGATATTCCAAAGAATAATTTTGAAGGACTTTGGCTGGTTTCAAGCGTCACGGGTCCCAAAAAGGATGATGCTGCTCTTCCGGCCTTGATCAAATTTAATATTGGCCGCTGGATTCAGTTTTATGATGACAGTACCTATACAACCAATATTAAGGGACAATACGACTACGGCAAATATTCTCCACTGGCCAACGGTGAGGACTCCGTTGAAATGAAGAGTTTCAGGGGAGATAGTTATCACATCGCAGCAGTGTATAATCATAATGGAATCGGGAAAATACTGCATAGGATTACGGTTCCGGATATGACAGGCACTTTCGATTATTATTTTTCCTGCAATGTCCGTAAATATTCCTTCCATGACATGGAATTCGATCCATATACAACACAAAACAACGAGTGGCGGTTACCTGCCGAACAGAGTGAAAATGACTCCTTGCTGGTTAAAAGGATGGTAAATCATATTGATTTCTGGATTGCCTATCTTAACATGGCCGATAAGTTGGATATTAAATCATTCAATTATTCCAACATCAATACGTGTTTCAAGTTTTCTCCTTATGGAGTAATTTTAGAAAATTTCAAGAACTGGGAAAGCACTTTCCAAACCTTATTCTTCACTAAACAGGAAGCCGAAAGAGCATTTAAATTGACTGCGAATGCAATCTACAAATCCAATTATGTTAAGAATGAAAATGCTTATCTTCAGGGCCTCAACCTCTTCAAACAAATTCGTTTCAACCTGCTGAATCCGGCTAAAGGTTGATATTCTTTATTTGTTGAGGGTTAAATATTCTCCCGTCATTTCCCAACGACCTCAATCCCCATTTCCACCATTCTTTTTTACAGAAAAACTGCCATTTTTTTAATATTTTTAGGGGGATATAGAAAAATAATTCACGGCACAATATCTTTACATTTAATTAAATCGTATTTATAACACCATTCCATCTTGCATGACCTTTGACTGTATAATAATTACATTCATCACATTTAATCATAAACACAATAAAAATGCGTAACACTTTATTAATTTGTATTCTATTATCAGGCTTAAACGCCATTTCAGCACAGACGCCACCGGCCTTCCCAGGAGCTGAAGGTTTCGGAGCTCAAACTACGGGAGGAAGAGGCGGAAGAGTTATTTATGTAACCAATCTCAATGCCAATGGCCCGGGAAGCCTAAATGCTGCATTGTCTGAAAGCGGCCCAAGGTACATACTATTCAAGGTCAGTGGAGTCATAGATGCTGCAGCTGAACTAAGGGAAGGTGACGTAACTATAGCCGGTCAGACATCTCCGGGAGGAATCATCACACGAGGTTTCATTGTTGACCAAGTGTATGAGACGGGTGGCTCAGGAGATAACATCATCATGCGACACATCAGATCAAGGCCACATGACCCCGATATTGTCCCTTCTCAGCATTATGTTCTGGATGATGCTCTTCGTCTTGATGGAGCGAGCAATATGATTGTCGATCACTGCTCCTTTGCCAATGCAATAGATGAGTGTGTCCAGGTATCCCAATCCCACAACATAAGCATCCAGAATTGCTTGCTATCTGAAACTGTAGGAGGGCACTATATCTACGGAGGAATGCTGATCAATTATTCAACATCCGAACATCCACAGGATAATCTAAGCATTCATCACAATACCTGGAATCGGATTGCTGCAAGATTACCTGAAGTCGTATGCGAATCACCCTATTGTGGATCAGGGCCCCTTCATCTCGAACTATCAAACAACCTGCTTTGGGACCCCCAGAATTATGTATGGTATGGCGCTAATACCGATCCTGGAGGTGAAGATTATTCTTTCTTCGTCCATATGAATTGGGTCAATAACCTCATGTACACAAGGCCAACATTCCCTTACGCAATGATGGAAATGAGATTCCTTCAGTACGCTCAGAATCAAATATATGGATCAGGAAATAAAATGAATATTTATCCGTCCTATTCCGATTACCAATTATATTATTGCTGTAATGATTTTAATCAACCGGGGAGTAACCCGAATACTAATTTTGGAATCGCTCAGCGCTTGTCAAACAGACATAATTTCCCTTCCATAACCTATCATCCTACCAACGACCTGATAGATCACATGATAGATAACTGTGGCGCATTCCCAAGGGACCAAATGGATACAAGGCTCATGAATCCATTGGTCCAGCAGGTAATCGATCCGAAACCTGTGGATGGAGTAGATTATTATAATGATGCATTCATAACAAATACTCCTACAACTCTGCCGGATGATACAGACCTGGACGGTATGCCAGACTATTGGGAAATTGCCCATGGCCTTAATCCTGCTGTTCAAGACCACAATGGCACCCAGTTATCAGTAGGAATAACGGGAATAGCTGGTTACACCAATCTCGAATGTTACCTTAATTGTCTTTCTGATGGACTTATCACAGGGCATTCTACACCAGCTTGTGGAATTACGCTACCGGTTATTCTGAAAAATTTCGATATCAGTAAGGATCATGAGACGGTAAAACTATACTGGCGTGTTGTCCAAGAGAGAAATTTCAGTGGTTATGAAATCGAAAGAAGTAGTGATGGCAAAAAATGGGTGAATACAGGCTTTGTAGGCTCATCAACAAAAATATCAGCAAATGAGCAGGAAATAATTTATACCTATACGGATGTCAAACCATTGTTAGGGCAAAATTACTATAGAATTAAGATGTTGGACAAAGACGGAAGTTTCCAATATTCAATTATCAGGCAAATAAATTTTAAGGATGAACATGATATTAATGTCTATCCGAATCCTTCTTCCGGAATCCTTCATATTACGGGATTAAAGGGCAATGTAAATATCCGCGTAGTCGATCCAATGGGCAGAGTGCAGATTTCCCAAAATAGCAATGAATTATCGGCAGAAATCAACCTGAATAGCTTAGTCAATGGATTATACAATATAATAATCTCAACTTGGGATGGAAATACTATCTCTAAAAAGGTTATGAAGAACTGATATCGAAATGCCCAAATAAAAACAGGCTCTCCAAATGGAGGGCCTGTTTTGTTTAATACGGATTAATCTTGTCGGAACTACTGGATTCGAACCAGTGACCTCTTCCCTGTCAAGGAAGCGCTCTAAACCAACTGAGCTAAGCTCCGAAAAAAAAAGGGTATCGCAAAGATAACCCTTTCTAAAAAATACCTGAAAGTATTTATTACTTCTGCTCCATTGTTGAGTCAGCAGCAGGTGTAGCTGTTGAATCAGCAACAGGTGCAGCCTCTTCAGGAGCAGGTGCAGCTGTAGTATCAACAGTTGTAGTTTCAGGCTCAGTTGTAGTTGTATCACTCTTACAAGAAGTCATTGCAAAAGAAACAGATCCTACAACAATCAAAGAAAGAATTAATTTTTTCATTTCGAAATAAAGTTTAAAATTATGTTAAAACTGACAGCAAAGATAAAGCAAGTTTTAATATCCGCAATTATTTTTTTAATTTTTACCTAAATTTATAATCATCAGATATACACATAGTTATCAATTTTAGTAGTTTTTAACTATGTTAATATTTTTTAAATTGCCTCAATCGGCCTCAAAATTTTTCTTAACAGAATTTTAACGTGAATGTTAAAATTGATAACTATAGGAAATCCACATCCTGAATATAAGGGTACCTCATCAAAAATCTAATGGCGGTATGCAGGTCATAATTTTCAAATACAACCTTATGTAAAAGAGTTATGATGGGTGCATTCACCTTATAATGCTTGATCAAGCCATTGGTGATTTTCAATACGCGTACACCTTCAGCCAAACCATCCATACTGGCGGCAATTTGCTCCTTGGTCTCTCCCATTGCCAACCTGCGGCCGAAGGTATAATTCCTACTTGAAGAACTGGTAGCGGTCGCCACCAGATCACCGATTCCGGCAGTTCCCAAAAAGGCGCGGGCAGGTACATCCATGGCTTTACCAATATATATCAACTCTCGCAGCCCCCGAGTGATCAATAATGCTTCCAAATTCTTTCCCATTCCAATGCCATTCAACATACCGGTGCATAATGCAATAACATTCTTAAGAGAGCCAGCCAACTCCGCACCCAGCAATTCCTGTGAACCGAAAACAGCGAAGTTGGGCCCGTCCAACACTTTTTGGCACATCTTGACCACCTCATCATACTTGGACGCTACAACTGTTGCTGCCGGTTGACCATCCAGAATCTCACGATATAAGTTAGGGCCTGATAGCGCTCCAATCCTTATTACACTCGTTTCCTCCTGAATGACTTCGCTCATAGTCCTGATGTTGCTCCTGGAAAAGCCTTCGGAATCATAATCAAATTTACCTATGATATCAAAACCCTTTGTTCCGTGGATGAGAATATGTCGTGGGCTCAAATAAGGACCAAGTTGACTAATCGTACTTCTGAAAAATTCGGAGGGGACAATAGGAAAAATTACGGAACAGTCCTTCCCTATCCTGCTGATATCATTTGTCGCTGAGATTCTATCATGCAGAGTGTGACCATACATTTGATGCGTCTGGTTAATCTCATCAACCACTTCTCGCCTCCTTGCATACAACAGCACATTGACATTCTGAGTCAATAAGTGTGCAATGGTAACTGCAAAGGTTCCAGAGCCGATTACACCTACCGGCTCCTGAAAAGCTAAGGGAGATACGCGCATTTTATTCAATCAAAGAAGTAAATATAACTACTTCTTCTTTTTTTGCTCGGCTATTCTTTGTTGTTCTTTCAACATATCACCTAAACGTTCAGAAAAACCTCCTTTCTTTTTAGGCTTTTGCTTATAAGCATGTAATTCCTTTTGAATCTTAGCATCACTGATCAGATAATTTTTAGTTATAAGCGTCTGAGCAATATTTATAATATTACTAAATACAAGATAACATGTCAATCCCGAAGCAAAGCTATTGAAAAAGGCCATAAAGAATATCGGCATGACATATTGCATATACTTGAGTGCCGGATTCGCAGCTGTTGAGGTAGTGTCAACCTTCTTAAAGTTGTACCAGGTATATAGAAGCGTTGTAACCGTCCACAATATCGTAAACAAGCTTATATGATGTCCGAGCATAGGTATATTAAATGAAAACCTGGCTATCACATCATAACTGGATAAGTCGGTAGCCCAAAGGAAGGGTGCCTGCCGGAATTCAATGGCGGCCGGAAAAAACCGGTACAAGGCAAACCATATAGGCATCTGCAAAAGCATGGGGAGACAACCGCCCAATGGATTTACACCATATTCACGATACAGATTCATAGTTTCCATCTGAATTTTCTGACTGTCATCGCCATGTTTGGCCTTAAGCTTGTCAAGATGTGGCTTCAACGACGACATCTTAGACTGGGAATATATCATCTTATAAGTCAAAGGCCAAAGTGCCAACTTGACAAATAATGTCAACATTAGAATAACCAACCCTTTGCTGGACATGAATGAGCCGAGAAAGTTGAACAATGGTCGGATGATCCATTTGTTGATAGAGCCCATGAAACTACTACCAAAAGGAATTACATCTTCAAGGTTGTTCTTGTATTCTCTGAGTCTATTGAATTCATTAGGTCCGGTAAACATCTTCATAGTGAAAGATTGACCGGAAGTAAAACCTGCAGGAATAGTAACAATAGCTTCAGCCTTCTTCAAATATTTATCGTCACCTTGCCCCTGGGTAATCGTCATTTCAGCGTTATCAAACGGCTTTTCAGGTATCCAGGAAGAATTAAAGAACTGATTGACGGCTGACAACCATTCCAATTGCTGTCCTGGCTCCAGTTTGACCGTTGTATTCTTACTATAGGAAGTATAATCGCTCGATTTTCCGACTATTTTAAAATAAAGAGTACTGTATGTACGCTCATAGTTGAAGTTTTTCTCCAATCTGGTCAAATTATTGACCCACCTGAGGGACACAGCTTTAGACTTATCCAAGCCAGGATCACCAACAATCTTTACTTCGTAATCAATTTGATAGGAAGCTGCATCCAGGCTATAAGATTGTTCAAGATATGAATTATTGGGGAGCTCGGTCTTCAACAAGACTTTATTCCCATCTTTTTCAACGCTTGTAGGCAATGAAGACGTTGCCAGTGTACTCCCATTAGCCAATGGTAGCAAAAATGTCATTTCATTCTCCGGCGCATCTTGTAAGTACAACGGATTGCGGACTTCATTTCCTTTGGCATCCTCGGCACTCGTTTTATATTTCTTGAGATGAATTCCTTTCAACTTTGCACCAGCGTTGGTAACAGTCAACGCCAACAGATCATTTTCGATTGTTTCTTCAGCAATAGGCTGACGCTTAACCGTAGTGGCACTGTCGGCCGTCTTCTTTGTTGTCGAATCCTGATTGGTACTTAAAGCCTCAATTGCCTTAAGCGAATCAGCTTTGGATTGATTGATTTTCGCTAAAGCGACGGAATCCTGTAGCTTTTTCTCAGCCGCTACCTTCTTATTGTTGTTCTGGTTGATTGTCATCCAAACGTAAAAAAGGACGGCCAATAAAATGAAACCAATGATACTTTTACGATCCATATGAGTTTCTGTATATTTTCAGTTATTTCTTAATCAAAATTTGTTTTTCCACATCATACTCTCCATCGGTTTGTCAGACCGAATGTTGTATTTAGCTCCTACTTTCTTATTATAGTATTTGTCGATGTCGCCATCTACCTTAAAGTAAATCAATTGACCGACAGGCATACCGGCATAAATGCGCACCGGCTGTGAAACGCTGATCTCCAGGGTCCAGTGATTACAGAAGCCAACATCACCTTTTCCGGCAGTTGCATGAATATCGATACCGAGTCGCCCGACACTGGATTTACCTTCCAAAAAAGGAACGGTCGCATGGGTTTCGGTATATTCCTGAGTTATTCCGAGGTATAATTTATCAGGCATCAGCACAAAACCATCATCAGGGATCTCAAAAAGTTCAATGGCATTATGTTTTCTTGCATCCAACACCTCATCAATATACGTAGCAAGATATTTGCCTAAATGAACGTCATAGGAATTCGTGCCGAGACATGATGGATCAAAGGGTTCGATGACAATCGTACCATCTTCTATTTCCTTTAAAATTTGTTTGTCGGAAAGTATCATATAATCAATAAAAAGGGAGACCGACTAAAGTCAATCTCCCAATATTTCAACTTATTGAATAAATAATTATTCTTCGATAATCTCGAATGCAACTGAAGATTGAACATCCTTGTGGAGATTGAGCTTGGCACTATATGTACCTAAAGTCTTGATATCTTCTTCAAGAATGATTTTCTTCCTTTCGATTTCCACACCTGCTTGGTCCTTAAGTGCATTCGCTATCTGAACATTTGTTACAGATCCGAAAATCTTACCGCTGGTTCCGGCCTTTGCACCAATTTTCAAGGTAACATCGGCAAGTTTAGCAGCGATTTCCTTGTATTCATCCACGCGCTTAGATTCTTTTCGATCTTCCTGCTTTACTAGCTCCGCAAGCATCTTTCTGTTACCTGCATTTGCAACTACAGCCATGCCTTGCGGGATAAGGAAATTACGACCATAGCCATCCTTTACCTTAACGATTTCGTGCTTATTACCGACTTTATCTATGTCTTTCAATAATATTATATCCATTTCTCTATTCTGCTTTAAAGGTTTATTTTAAAAGGTCTGCAACGTAAGGCAACATGGCAAGGTGACGTGAACGCTTGATTGCCGTAGCCATTTTACGTTGATATTTCAATGAGTTACCGGTAATTCTTCTAGGCAAAATTTTGCCCTGCTCATTAATAAACTGCAGTAGAAAATCAGGATCTTTATAATCTATGTGTTTGATTCCAAACTTACGGAATCGGCAATATTTTTTTCTGTTCTGTCCCAAATTGGGATTACTAAGGAACTTTATATCATCTCTTGAAGCCATGTTCAATTAATTATTTTAATGTTAAAAAATTATTCTTCGGTTGATTCGACCTCTACATCTTCTACGGCTGGCGCAGGAGCTGGTGCAGGAGTTGGTGCAGGAGTTGGCTTAGGAGCCGGAGTTTCAGCAACTTCTTCCTTTGCCTTAACTCGATCCTTCATTTTTCCAATCTTACCGCTCCTCTTGTCATCATTGTATTTGATGCCAAACTTGTCCAAGTTAACAGTGAGGAATCTCATGATACGCTCATCCCTGCGGAGAGCAAGTTCCAATTTAGCGATGATTGCACCGGTTTCGGATTGAAACTCAATGGTGTAATATACGCCGGATGATCTTTTCTTGATGTCATAGGCAAGTTGTCTCAAGCCCATTTCGTCAATAGCGACAATCTTACAACCTTCATTTTTAAGCATATCGGTGTAAGTGCCTACTGTCGATTTTAATTCATCGCCCGACAGTACTGGATCTACGATGAAAGTTACTTCAAATTGCTTCATTATTAAAGAAGTATGGTTTAAAATAGGTTAAAAATTAAAATTAGGGTGCAAAGGTATATCTATCTTACGATATATACAAATTTTAACGAAGATATTATCTATTGTTACCGGCTAGCAATTATCTGCGCAATATCCTGAACAGTCGCTGCCTTTTGTCCTCCCGTCTTCATATCCTTCAGGGAAATCTTGCCGGAAAGCCTCTCCGTCTCCCCGATCAACCCCACATATTCAAATCCGAGGTCATTAGCATAAGACAATTGCTTTTGAAGCTTAGCAACAGTTGGATACAGCTCGACAGATAATTGTCTGCCCCTTAATTCATGAGCTATCTCGACGGCATAACCAAAGGAGTTTTCATCCAAACAGGCAATCAGAAGCTGTTTTGTCATTGAAATATGCTCCGGAAACAATTTTTTTTCTTCCATCACATCATATATCCTTTCTATCCCAAATGATATGCCTACGCCGGACACATCTTTAAGACCAAAGAGAGCTGTCAGGTTGTCATATCTTCCGCCACCGCCGATGGAGCCCATGTTGGCATCTATTGCGCTCACCTCAAATATGCATCCGGTATAATAACCCAATCCCCGCGCAAGTGTAGCGTCGAAGAGAAGCTGGTTATGCAATGGAGCCACACCAAGGTATCTCATCACCTCATTGATTTCGGCTATACCAAGCTCACCGGTTTTAGATTTCAATCCATGACTCAGAGCATCAATTGTTTTTAGTGAAATCAATTCCAATAATCCTTCAATGCTGCTCTCGGAGTAACCTTTTCCGGTCAATTCCCTTTTAACACCTTCTATTCCGATCTTATCCAACTTATCCACAATCACTGTAACTTCCTGAAATTGATCGGCAAGTCCAACAGTTTCTGCAATGCCAAATAAAATCTTCCTATTGTTCCAACGGATGATCACCGGTATATTCAATGCCTTAAAAACCTCGTCATAAAGCCTTATCAACTCCGCCTCATAGTATAAAGAGGTGGAACCTGCCACATCGGCATCGCATTGGTAGAATTCTTGATACCTGCCTTTTTGGGGCTTGTCCGCTCTCCAAACCGGTTGTATGGCCGATCTCTTGAAGGGAAACTTGATATGCTGCCTGTTCATCACAATATAACGAGCAAAGGGCACAGTAAGGTCATATCTCAACCCTCGCTTTGAAATGTGGCGAATGATTCCATAGCTATCCTTAGCTGTCAATATTGAATCATTGACATCCTTAAGAAAGTCTCCATTGTTCAAAACCTTAAAAAGCAATTTATCGCCCTCCTCCCCATAATTACCAGACAAGGTCTCCAATGCTTCCATAGCCGGAGTCTCTATAGCATCGTAACCATATAATGCGAAATGTTTTCTGATGGTAGCAAAAAGATATTCCCTTTTTTTAATTTCATTTGGAAGAAAATCTCGAGTTCCTTTTGGCAGTGTTGGTTTCAATTTTAGTATTTTTGTTTCCGGGGGCAAAGGTAGGTTAAAAAGAAAATTATTTAACCTTAAAGCAGCTATTTTCCCTCGATAATCGTTAGATAGATTATTCTGTAAATCTAAAGAATGCTCTGAAACATGGATATACCCATGGCAATAGAATATCAGGAACGGGACCTCATCAGTGCCTGTATAAGGCGTGAAGAATGGGCATTGCGCTTGGTTTATGAAGAAAATTACAGTTTGATGATGTCGATTTGCCTCAGATTTGCAGCCAACGAAAGCGATGCTATGGACCTCTTACACGATGGGTATATAAAAGTCATTAACAACTTTGACAAATATGTTCCGGGGACTTCCTTCACTTCCTGGATCCACAGGCTGATGGTAAATAGCTGCATCGATCATTTCAGAAAAATGACCAGAAGACGGACGGAAGACATCGATCAGGTAAATTATACAGCAACCGTCGATCCTGACGCGGTCTCCATCTGCACAGAAAAAGAAATCCTCAATGCTATTCAAAAACTGAGCCCCACATACAGAACAGTCTTTGTTCTTGCAGCCATCGAAGGATATTCCCACAAGGATATAAGCCTGGAGCTTGGCATTACAGAAAGCACCAGCCGCTCCAACCTGGTAAAGGCGAGGCAACGGTTGCAGGAATTATTAAAGGAAACTATACACTTGCGAAGATGAAGGAACAGGAGTTTGATAGAGTTGTAAAGGATTCGTTGGTAACAATGAATATCCCAATCCCGGAAGATGCCTGGGAAAATTTTTCAGCTAAGTCAGATTGGCAGAATAGTTCTCTGATAGCACTTTTTGATGAAAAAATTCAGGACGGTTTGTCTTCTATCGTACCTAAAGCAGGAGCGAGTTCATGGGCTGCATTTACACAGTATCAGGAAACAAGTCAAACCATGGCGGAAGAAGCATTTGACGACTCAATCAAAAGAAAGCTTACTGCAGATATACCAATCATGATGCCTGACGCAAAGATTCTAAATGAAATTATATTTAGATTCAATCTGCTGAGTCATAAATTGTTGACATATAAATGTCTGGAAGCATTCGTGCTGGCAATTTTCTGCCTGCTACTCATCAAACACCAACCTCAAGAACCGGTCGCAACCAAACAAAACATTCCAATGGCCGCTATCCGGGAAAATGAAAAAATACCTGAAACACATACATCAAAATCAGGTTTAAGTAACCAACCCGGAAACTCTCAGAAATCCATGATTATAATCGGAAAATATACAAATATCCAACACAACAATATTACAGAATCGGAAACTAAAATCCGCTCCACTTCCATCGGACATCCCGGATATATACAACCGGAAGACGGTTCGGCCGTAACATCACTCAATGACTATTCCGACAACGACGCGATAGAAAGATCCGGCTCAACAAACTCAAAACCAGTATCAAGTCCTGAAGGTATTCCTATTAGAGTCGTAACGCCAAATCCCATTACACCATCCACACCAGCATACGTCAGCGGACCAATCATGCCTTTGCAAAAAAACATTTCAAAAGACAGATCATTCTGGCTGGGTATCAAAGCAAGTTGGATTTTTGATAAAATGTGGGCACCCGGTTATATCTCCAATACAAGAACAATCATAACCAACCATTTTCAAAGCAAAGGCATTGGTGTTGATGCTGAAATGGCTATCAATCAATTTTTCGTGGCCGGCGGTATCAATTATTCTTATAAAAACTACAACACCGGAAACAAAGTACATAATGAAGGGCATTTTATAGATATACCGATCACAATAAAAAAAGAATTCGCAAAAACTGAGAGGCTCATTCCTTATTTTAAAGCAGGGCCGGATTTGACACTTGCGGCAACTACAACCTATGAACCAATTAATCCTGAATCTCAACCGCCAAAGGAAGCATTGGCACCAATACATGTACCGGATAGATTGGTCAACGATGGAGTCCTGAGAGGTAATTTTCATAAAAACAGCTATCTTGGCCTACATTTGGCGTTAGGCTTGGAATTTTTGGTTTCACAATCAGGAAAAATATTTTTAGAAGCTTCACAACAAATAAATCCTTTCGAAAAAGGTATAGGGGACAACAATCAACGATTTTCAAACACTACCGTGAGTATTGGCTACAAAAAAAATTTGTTAGAAAATCACATGTAAGCCAAACTTTTTACTGATTGATTACGTCTATATATAAGAAATAAGCATATAATTTCGTTCTCACATCGAATTATATTAAACATTTTTATATTTTTTTTATTAAGCATTGTACCTTTGTGCGATTTTTACGTCATAATGCGTGTTGGTCGGAATCATCAACCTAAATTCAGACGTTTTCGACCATATATTGAAAGGAATTTTTTAACTAAACCATAAAACATGAAAAAATTATTTGGATTTTGGAACTTAATGTTATTTGCAGTTGTATCATTGTTCTTAGTAAGCTGTGATCCGGAGGAAAACCCTACTTCAAGCAAGGGTCCGACTGTTACCGAAACGCATTCATTTGACGCTTCTAAGGATCAGGATCCTCTTCTTCCTATTGTTATCACTGTCAAAGGTGTTAAGGGAGATTCAGATCTGAAGTCATTGACAGTAAAGGAAAATGGCACTAACCTTGATATCGACAGATTTCTTGTAGATGATAATGATCCCAACTCGGCTGCAATTCTTTTGTTAGGTACTGATAAGCAAAGCTTTACCAAGGTTTTTGAAATCGACCCTGTAGCTAAGACAGGTACATACAAGTACGAATTTGTTCTTACTGATGAGAAAAACAATACAAATACGGTAGCTCTTGAAGTAAATATCAAAACCGTTGAGACCGTTACATCAGAGAAAATGTATAACTATTTAGGCCCATTGGCTGGCGGACTTGACCTGTTAACAGGTAAGGCAGTTGTAAAAGGCTCAGACGCCAATAACGAATGGGCAACAGCACATATCAGAGATAATGGTAATGATGTTGTCGGAAATACTTATCCTTGGAAAGGTGAATTTATTCCATGGAGAGGAAGTATCGTTAGAAAAACAGATAACAGCAATTGGGATCTTACTGTAAGTCCAGTTCAGATTTCTTCTCTTTTTGACAATGGCTTGGGAGATCTTGCCTCCGTCAAAATGAAGGTAGGCGATGTCTATGTTGTTAAGAATGGTACAAACTATTTCATGATTAAAGTCAAGGAAGTAGCTGATGATGGAAGTGCCAGCAAAAACGAGGATTACTCTTCTTTCGAAATCAAACAATAATTCCGGCGGGCACGGTCAAATGCCTTCAAATAAAAAAGCCTTTTGTGTTCTCACAAAGGGCTTTTTTTATTGAGCTAAGCCAAATTTGTTTTTTCTGTCCAACTTCCTTTTAGCCAAATTCATCAATCATTTCCAAATTCATGTATGATCAGGCCATTTCTGATTCTGGGCTCAAACCAAGTACTCTTGGGGGGAAGAGTCAAGTGCAAATCCGAAACCTTTTGAAAGTCCTCAAAATCAACCGGATGCAAAAAGAAACCAACATTATTTTTGTCCTTCTTCAGCGCCTTTTCGAAACCTTCCCAACCCTTATATCCTTCAACATACTTGATTCGCTCATCGGTTCTTGCGTCCTTCACCTGAAACACTTCACGGAATAAAACGGCATTTAATAGAGCCGTATCCAGCAAAAGTGGCTCAAACCTGTATTTTTGAATGAGGCTGGGTTTCCAGACACAAGAATAAATCGCTTTACCGGTGTGAAGTATGAAATTATACTTGAATCTCGGCTCACTGAAGGACTCTAATTTTTCGTAAAAACAAATACCGGAAATGGCGGAAAGCAATTCCTGATCTTTTATTTTTTGTCCTGTTGAGATAATCCTATGAAATGGATGAATCTTCAGGCTATTGAAAGGGAAATACACGGACAAAACATAATCGTACTTACCAGTTGGTATTTGATCGCTCAACCGGGCAAAGGTGGCTAAACGGTGATGTCCATCCGCGATATACACTTTCAGTAAATCATGCCCGAAAAATTTAACGATATGCCTAATATCCTTCTCATTGTCAATAGACCAAAATTTGTGATGCTCCTTTTTATCGTCAAAATAAAACTGCTGCATCAAATTGTCTTCACGTTTCAAGGTTTCGAGGTATTCACTAAAGTGTTCAAATACCGGGTAGGTCAAAAGTACCGGTTTGACCATGGAATTACGGGTAGATATAAGCTCTGCTTGCTGAATCTCCTTCTCTTCCAGCGTTTTCTCATGTTTCAGTATGGCCCCTTCTTTATAATCCCTGACATCCGTAAGGCAAATGATGCCCGTCGCATTGACTTCCTCACTGGAAATATTATATAAAATCAGTTGGTCTGTCCCTCCTGATTTCAGTATATGTTTCTTGTTCATGTCGGGGAAACTATCCCTCACAGTCTCCGTATAATTCAATATGTCCCCAACTTTGGAAGTGTCAGGATAAATAGCTTTAAAGGGTTTTACTCGCATAATATACAGGGTTCATAGTCAATATGGTTCAATAACAAGATAATAAAAATAAGCTTTACTGAAATATGACATAAAACAAAATATACAATATCAAGAGATTCATGTAAAGACATTGAGCAGATGGCTACATAACCCATATTTATCATGCGCATCCAAGGACAATATTAAATATTTAAAATTATTATTCCTCAAAAAAGCTATAAAAGATGTTCATAAAATATCAAATTAAAGCATCCGATTTTTATTACATAAATCTAATACTCTTTTTATAATAATAATTATATTAAATCATTACTTTAAGCAAGTTATTACTTATGATGGAACAGAATACTATCGGTTAAAAGTCTAAATGATTACCAAATCATTGCTTTTAATTTCAGATAATTCACTATAATTGGAATTTTACCACCGATAGAGTGTAATTTTGTAGAAATAATCAGCTTATGCGGACCTGGATTTTGTTTTGCTTCATTTTTCCCATATCTCTTTATAGCCAGCATATACCGGTTTACCCCGGATTGGAAGGTGAAGAGTTACTTGAATCCATCAGAACAGGCTATACTCCGGAAAGCACTCTTGGTTATTCCAAGGCCAGAGATACTCTTTTTAGGAATATTCTTGCCGTGGACAATGTAATCAAGTGTATCTACACCGACTGGGCTATAACCCTTGATCCGTCGAAGGATCCAACCGATGATGCCTACAACCAGAAAATCAACTCCGAGCATCTTTATCCACAATCCAAAGGTGCAGAATATGAACCCATGAGGTCCAATATGTACAATCTCTTTCCTGTACGAGAAAATGTCAATACGGACAGGTCAAACGATCCCTTTGGAGAAGTGCAGGACAACAAGGCCCAATGGTGGTACTATCAGGATATCAGGCAGAAGGAAATCCCCACGACCAATATCGACTTATACAGTGAAAAGGGAGAAGGAAAATTTGAACCAAAGGAAAATCGCAAAGGTGACATTGCACGAAGCATAATGTATTTTTATACAGTCTATAGATCAACATGTGATGCGGCTGATCCCAATTACTTTTCGCTCATGTCAGAAGATCTATGCAAGTGGCATTACGCTGATCCTGTCGATACAGATGAATGGAACAGGAATATTTTGATAAGTGCGTATCAAAATAACAAATCGAATCCCTTTGTTTTGGATTGTACGCTTCCTGAGCGTTCCTATTGCTCAGGGCTGGGATTGACCTGCACACCTACAGGGAGTAACAATAGGAACGTCACAATTCAGGTCCTAAAAATATTCCCAAGCAGTGGAGTTGTCGGCTCTCCGTTTCAGATAAATACTCCGGGACAAACCGATAAAATATTCATTTTAGATTCAACGGGAAAGAAAATCGAATTCAACCTCAATGATAGTGGCAAGACCATCAGATTAATAAAAGAGACGCCTGGGTTATATTTCATTTTTTCCACTGATACTGAAGGAAGAATCAATGGTTATGGCAAGTACATCATGCTTTAGAAGCATATAATGGAGACTTCATAAGTCCCAATTTGTTCAGGCGATATGAAATGCTGGTCATAAGGACACCAAGACCATATTTGACACTTCTTTTAAAATTGATGGAGCTCGCTTCCTTGAAATATTTTGTAGGGCAAGTTATTTCTCCGATTTCAAAACCATGGTAAAAAATCTGGGAGATCATCTGATTGTCAAACACAAAATCATCGGAATTGGCCATAAAATTGATCTTTCTAAGCACATCAGAGGAAAACGCTCGATATCCGGTATGATATTCACTTAATTTCTGATTACTCATTACATTTTGGAAAAATGTCAGAGCTCTATTGGCTATGTATTTATACACCGGCATCCCGCCTCTGAGCGCGCCCATCCCAAGAATCCTACTGCCAAAAACCACAGGGTACAATCCTGATGCTATAAGATGAGCCATGGAAGGGATGAGCAATGGCGTGTATTGATAATCAGGATGCAACATAATTACAATATCCGCTCCCAACTCCAAAGCTTTGTTGTACAGCGATTTCTGATTGCCGCCGTATCCTTTATTCACTTCATGTGTAACTATGTGCTTGATACCAATAGACTTGGCAACTTCAACCGTATCATCTACAGAATTGTCATCGCATAATATGACGGAATCAACGATGTCCATTGGGATCTCGTTGTATGTCTTCTCCAGTGTTTTTGCTGCATTGTACGCAGGGAGAACGGCTACAACCTTGAGGTTATTGATCATTCCTCTTCGCTCTTTTCGGAGTTTGTTTCAGATTCGATTGTTATAATATTCCTTGTATCCAGGAAATCAAACCACTTGAACACCTTTTTCATATCGCTGGGATATACCCGGTCTTCATCATAATCCGGGAGAATCTTCCTAAAGTTGGAAGCAAGCGTTTTATTATCTGATTTCAGGATCTCAGGAATATTCATTTCGCCTTTCAGAGGTAAAATAGCCGCAAATACTTCCTCAATAGGAGTTGAATCACTATAAGTATAGATTGCAATCGACCTAAGAGGTGTAAACTGATGTTTTCGGACAGAAACAAATTGTTTGACTCCGGAATCCATATCCTTCAAGATCAATCCATTGCTTCTGCTGCCATCCATATAGAATAATCCGGGCAATCCGCTTACTGCAACAATGTTATCCAAATAATTTGCCATTCGTTTTTATCTTTTTCTTAATATTTTCTCAATTCTTCAATGATACTGCCTAATCTTGAATCAGCCATAAAATTCTTTTCCAATGGAATGGAAAATGGAATTGGCGTATCCAGTCCGGCACACCTTCTGACAGGCGCATCAAGATATTCAAATGCTTTCTCACTTATGATAGAAGCAATTTCTCCGCCTAAGCCGCCAAACAAAGTATCCTCATGCAATACAATGACTTTGTTGGTCTTCCTGACTGAAGCCAAAACAGTCTCTACATCCAACGGAACCAAAGTCCTTAGATCGATCACTTCAATATCGGCCTCTTTGTTTTCTTCAGCTGCTTTCAATGCCCAATGTACGCCCATGCCATAAGTCACGATGGTCATACCATTTCCCTGCCTTGCCACAGCAGCCTTTCCAAATGGAATGTTATAGTATCCTTCAGGCACCATTCGGCTTTGGGAGCGGTATAGAGCCTTATGTTCAAAAAACAAGACCGGATTGACATCCTCAAAGGCAGTCAATAAAAGGCCTTTGGCGTCGAATGGATTGGATGGATAGACCACCTTAAGTCCAGGCACATGAGTAAACCAGGCTTCGTTGCTCTGTGAATGAAAGGGTCCTGCTCCTACTCCACCACCGGTGGGCATTCTGATCACCACATCGGCATGCTGACCCCATCGATAATGCAATTTAGCCAAATTATTCACAATTTGGTTGAATCCGCAGGTTACAAAATCGGCAAATTGCATCTCAACCATAGCCTTGTAACCTTTAAGGCTGAGACCCAAAGCAGCCCCGATGATGGCACTTTCGCAAAGAGGCGTATTTCTCACACGATCCTTACCAAATTTATCAACAAACCCATCCGTTATTTTGAATACGCCACCATATTCGGCTATATCCTGCCCCATAAGGATGAGATTGGAATGTTTTTTCATAGCTTCATTCAAACCATCTGAAATGGCATCAATCATCCTCATTTCATTTTCTGCAGCAGCCGGCTGGGTTTCTTTATATTCAAAGGGTGCAAAGACATCCTCCAGTTCAGTATGGCTGTTGGGTATAATAGGCTGATGTGTAAGCGCTTTTTCTACCGCAGCATTGATATCCTTTTTAAATTCAGTCCGAATGGCAATGAAGTCATTTTCATTCATTACATGCTTATCCTGAAGGAATTTTTCATATCTTAGTATTGGATCTTGTGTCGCCCAAAATTCAAGCAGTTCTTTAGGAACATATTTGACACCGGATGCTTCTTCATGGCCACGCATTCTGAAAGTAAAACATTCTAAAAGCACAGGATGAGGATCAGCCTTAATTTCTTCGGAAAGAATCTTAATCGTATTATAAACATTTATAATATCATTTCCATCTATGGTAAGCGATCGCATCCCATAACCCTTTCCCCTGTCGCTGATACGTTCACATTTGTATTGTTCATTGACAGGGGTAGATAAGCCATACCCATTGTTTTCAATGACGAAAATTACAGGCAGGTTCCATACGGCCGCAACATTAAGTGCCTCATGGAATTCTCCTTCACTAGTCCCACCTTCTCCGGAAAAAACAGCAGTCACCTTCTCATTACCGGCGAGCTTATGCCCTAAAGCAACTCCGGAGGCATAAGACAATTGTGGCCCGAGGTGAGAAATCATTCCCACAATGTGATGTGGAACAGACCCAAAGTGAAAAGAACGTTCACGTCCTTTGGAGTAGCCACCTTCAGTCCCTTGCCATTGGCTGAACAGAGTCTCAAGAGGCATATCCCTCGTAGTGAAGACACCGAGATTGCGGTGCATCGGGAATATATATTCATCTTCATCCAAAGCAGCAGCCACACCCACTGAAATCGCCTCTTGCCCTATACCAGAGAACCATTTGCTTATCTTGCCCTGTCTTAACAGGTTCAGCATTTTTTCTTCTATCAATCTCGGATAAACAATCCTCCTATATAGTTCTACCAGAGTAGAATCATCAGGAACAATTTTTGCACCCGGTAAACTATCAATCAAAATCTTAGATTCTTCGACTAAGTCCATAGTTATAATATTTCAGGAGAACCGATTATCGATCGTTCTCATTATCATCTTTCTTCTTTTCCTTTCGATTAAACATTTTATCAAACAGATTTCTCTTCTTTGCAGTATCGACAACTTGCTTTTCATCCTTATGGTCAGGGAAATTATCATCTGAAATAATCAGATTACCCAAGGAATCCACGGCAGTTGAATCAATCGCAGTAGAATCAGCAACATAATGTGAAGCTGGACAGTTCAATCTGTTCTTCGCATCTTGTGAGATATCAGGAAATCTTTCCTTGACATAATCACTCAAAGCCTTATCTTTTTCAACACTACGCAGAAACATTCCAACGATAGGCAATGCTGTAAAAGCCCCGGTAAAATTACCAGTAAGATGGATTTCCGGATATTCACCACCCACCCAAGCACCGGCAATGAGTCTTGGATTGGAAGCTATAAACCATCCGTCACTGCAATCCTGGCTTGTTCCTGTTTTCCCGGCGAGATCTTCAGTGATTGAATATCGCCATTTGATGGACCCACCAGTACCATGGTTGATAACTCCCTGCATCATAGACCTCATGATATCGGCATTCTCGGGATCCATCACCTGCTCCTTAGCCTGAGCTTCCTGAGTAGTATTGTCAATCAAAACATTTCCATCTGAATCCAGTACTTTAAGGATATAGGTCATTTTGGGTTTTTGCCCACGATCGATTATAGTGGAATATGCAGTCATCATATCCAGCAAGGAAATATCGACTGCCCCAAGGCTCACAGATGGTTCATAAGGAATATTGGAAGTAATGCCCATTTTCTTGGCAAAATCAACTACTGTGTCGATACCTGTCTTCAACATAATATCCACAGTTGCACAATTGAGTGACTTTGCCAGTGCGCCAGCCATGGAATATTCACCACCGTATCCGCCTTCAAAGTTCTTTGGTGACCAATTATCAAATTGTGGATAAGTTTTTTGTCGATTATCATAATAGGCACATGGATCCAAGCCCTTCTCCAAGGCTGCAGAATAGACAATTGGTTTCATTGTCGAACCAACATGCCTTTTTGCTTTCACATGATCGTATTGGAAAAATTTATAGTCAATGCCTCCAACCCAAGCCTTAATGTAACCTGTGCCGGGATCAGCTGCCATAAACCCGGTAGTCAGGAACTGAAGATAATATATCAAAGAATCCTTAGGAGTCATTTTAAGAGTTTGTGGGCCTTTCGGACTATACACTTCCATCTCATAAGGTACATTGAACACACTATCAATATAATGTTGCGACAATTTAGCAGCTGCCATTGACTTATAGCGATCGGTATTCATAATCGCTTTATGGAGAAAAGCGGTATCTTTCCAGGGCAATTTTACCCATTTCATTTGTTGGGTATAGAGTTCCTGCAATTCTTTCATTTGATCTGCGACGGCTGATTCTGCATATTTCTGCATGGATATATTGATGGATGTATATACCTTCAATCCATCGGTATAAAGGTTGTAATGACTTCCATCGCTCTTCTCCAATTTTGCCAATTGATTATCTAGGTCCAGTCTTGCGAACTCTCTGAAATAGGTGCCGATACCTTCGGTGTGAGTCTCCCTGACATAATGCAATTTAATGTCAAGTGATGAAAGCGAATCCATTTCCTGCTTGGTGATGTAATTATACTTTTCCATTTTTGACAAAACAGTATTCCGCCTCTTTTTCGCAAGATCGATATTATTCAATGGGTTATATTTCGTAGTAGCCTTCAGCATCCCGACAAGTGTTGCAGCATCCTCAGTTTTTAAGAATTTAGGAGCTGTTTTAAAATATTGTTTGGATGCGACATCGATTCCATATACATTCCCACCAAAAGAAACCGTATTGAAGTATAGCGTCAACAATTCCTCTTTGGAGTATATCTTTTCTAATCGTTGTGCAATGATGATCTCACGCATTTTGTTGATCAAGGTAGTCCCACGCCAATATGTCCGCCGCTTGAACAAATTTTTTGCAAGCTGTTGACTAATGGTACTGCCCCCACCAGAAGCACTTTCCTTCATGAGGATTGTTCTAAAAAGTACACGGGCCCAGGATTTCCAGTCTATACCATTATGTTCATAGTATCTGATGTCTTCGGTTGCAATCAGAGCGTGAATCAAGTTCTCGGGCAAAGAGTCATAAGTGATGTTGGACCGGTTTTCAATAAAATACCTACCCAAAATTGTCACACCGTCATCAGCATACAATTCAGTACCTTCCGGATTGCTGATTTCCTTTAATTCGTCATCTGTCGGCATACCGCCAAATACACCGATGCGTGCAGCAAAGATCAGGAGAAACAGGAAAATCAGGCCGGTGAGCAAGACACTGATCGTGGACTTTATAAGGACATTCAGGATAGTCTTCTCTCTCAGGAAAGAATCTACCTTGTCACTTTTCTTTCTAATTGAATTCAGAATAAGCTTAAACTGATTCAAAAAATTATTTTCAGCCATTTAGGACGATAAGCAATTAAAAATAAAAATATCCAAGTTGAATTTTGGAAACGTAAAGATATAAAGGAAGTTGAAAGGAAGTTGAAAGAAAATTCATCAATTGGCAATTATTGACATAAATAAAAAGCCGTGTTCTGAAATTAAGTTCAAAACACGGCAAATAGATATTATCTATATCAATTATTGAATTTCACCAAGTATCAGGCATCTTCACCTTTCTCAGCTTCTTCTCCGGAAGCGTCAACCTCAGGTGTTGCAGCCTCTTCAGCCTGCTCTTCCTTAACTTTAGAAGCCTTGGTGGTTTTCTTAGCTTTTTCAGCTTTTTCCGCTTTAGCCTCTTCAGCCTTTTTCTCACCGGCCTCGTCAAACTGTTGCTTCAATTGAGAGAAAGCATCGATATCACCAAGAGTGGTCTTTTCAAGCCTTGACTGCTGCGTTTTAATAGCAGATTTGGTCTCATTGTCAGCAGATTCCTTGTCTCGCTTGATCATGTTGTCAGCTTCTTTCTTGATATCCTCCAAATATCTTGAGTGGGATACCAGAATACGCTTATCATCTCTGTTAAATTCGATTACTTTGACTGTCAATGTCTCATCAACTTCTGCAGTCGAACCGTCTTCTTTCTTCAGATGCTTGATTGGTGCGAAAGCCTCCAAGCCGTATGGCAACTGCACTGTTGCACCTTTGTCATCTCTACGAATAACGGTAGCTTCATGATATGAGCCAACAGGGAAGACTGCTTCGAAAGCATCCCATGGATTCTCCTCTATTTGCTTGTGACCAAGAGACAATTTTCTGTTTGTCTTGTCGATTTCAAGGATAACCACCTCAATCTGATCACCGACTCTTGTAAATTCAGACGGATGAGAGAATCGCTTAGTCCATGAAAGATCTGAAATGTGAACCATTCCACCAATTCCATTGTCAATCTCGACAAAAACACCGTATGGAGTAAGGTTTTTCACCACACCGGTATGACGGCTATTGACAGGATATTTGGTTTCGATGTCTGTCCAAGGATCTTCCTGAAGTTGTTTCAAGCTCAAGGACATCTTTCTTTCATCTCTGTCGATGGTAACTACTTTTGCTTCATACTCTTGATCCAATTTGAAGAAATCACGAGCTACAACAGGTTGATTGCTCCATGAAACTTCAGATACGTGTATCAGACCTTCAACTCCAGGGCTGATTTCAAGGAAAGCACCATAATCCTCAACATTTACTATCTTACCTTTGACGATGGATCCTTCTGAAATATCCATTGCCAATACATCCCAAGGATGTGGGGTCAATTGCTTGAGACCGAGGGAAATACGCTTTTTATTCTCATCAAAATCAAGAACTACGACGTTTATCTTATCATTCATCTGAAGTACTTCCTCAGGATGGTTGATTCTACCCCATGAAATATCGGTAATATAAAGGAGACCATCTACGCCACCAAGGTCCATAAATGCACCGAAGTCGGTAATGTTCTTGACAACACCTTCCAATACCTGTCCTTTCTCCAGACCTGCGATGATGTGCTCACGCTGTTCTGCGATATCGCTCTCGATAAGAGCTTTGTGAGATACAACAGCATTCTTGATTGTCTCGTTGATTTTGACAACCTTAAATTCCATAGTCTTACCAACATACGCGTCATAATCGACGATAGGTTTGATATCGATCTGGGAACCAGGAAGGAATGTCTCAAGGCCATAAGCATCGACAATAAGTCCGCCTTTAGTTTTGGAGATGACGGTACCTTTGATGATAGTTCCGTTGTTAAATGAGTCAACGATGGTATCCCATGCAATCAGCAACTTGGCTTTCTTTCTGGAAAGTATCAACTGTCCTTTTGAATCCTCTTGACTTTCAACATAAACATCCACGTAATCGCCTACTTTAAGGTCAGGCATATCACGGAATTCGGAAAGGGATACAATACCGTCTGATTTGTAATTGATATCCAATACGACATCACCACTACTGATAGCCTTGACAAGACCTTTGACAATCTCATTGTCTTTGATCAGGGTTAATGTCCTCTCGTAATCATCAAGATATTTCTGTGTTTCCTCAGCTGAATAAGCAATTTGGTTTTTCTTGCTTATCGACCAATCAAAGTCATCATGAGCTGTTTTTTGAGGAGCAACGGGGGCTGGTGTGGGTGTTTCCTGAAGCAGATTCTCGTTTTCTGACATAGAATCTAATGGTTTTTAATGGTTAAACAATATTTTTAGCGGCGCAAAGGTAAGTTTATTTGTCCATTCAAAGGTAATGTTTGGAAAATTAAATTTTGCCGGGCCTTTAATTCATTCATTTACAAGGCAAATAATGAGGTGAAAGTTGTTCTGGGCATAACATTTTGCACTTTTATTCAAATAAAAAATTAACGATCAGGATGTTAGCTACATTGTTTGTGGCTTTGCCGTTTGATAGTTTCGCAGTTTGATTTTCCAATTTCAAACAGACGATAGCGCATCAAACTTACAAACTTTTAAACTTCAATATTATTTGATTTGACATTGGCTCATTCAAGACCGCAGTAATACTGAACGAGGCCAATCCAAACAGAAAATGATCGTAACTAATCACCTCAAATTGTCTGTAATCTACGACTTATCAATACCTAAAGCTCCAAATATTTTTTTAACCACTAAATTGCAATGCATATCACGAAAGGTCTATCGTACTACATATTCCCCGGACGGCCGGGACAGGCGTGGTAGAATAAAGAAAACTTGAACTCTTTTTTATTAGGTGAATAGTTACAAATGATCATCGCAAATGCTTGTATTCCTCTCATTTTTGCAATTTGTGATGCACACAAAGTTATTTATATTGTCTTGAACCATAGCTCTTCATCATCAACAGGATCTCCATTGTAGTTGAATGTTATTTCTTCATGTGCATTTATATCCTTGATAGCCTGAATGATCAGTGAAGAATCAACAAAATCCATGATATACTCCGCATTTGGACTATATGAATGATTATAAAGGGAGCCATATCCAAGTGCTATGGCTGCATTATTGTTCTCCCAAAGAAAATAGTAATCGTAAAGCACAGTCTGATCCAATATCTCGATCTGAGCCTTAGGAATCACAACAATCGGGCAAATCTCTATTACATCACCAGCATTGATCGAACGTGCTGTAAACACACCCCGGCCGCGGTCGTCGGTTTCCTTGTAATATATATACGTCAATCGTTGAATCATCTTCTAATTGAGAATAAATTTGTCTTGAAGTTATGAAAAAGCCCGAAAACAAAAGTTCCCGGGCTCAAGAATAAATTATTTCTATGGGATCAATGGTTGATGATGATCTTGGTCACATACCATTGATTGCCACTTTCAAGTCGCAACAAATAAGAGCCATTGCTTAAGCCATCGGTATTCAGGAATATCTTACCTACCTCTGCATTGTATCCGATGTTCATTTTACGTCCAAGAATATCAAATACAGATATATTGGCATCCTTCAGGTCAGTGGATGAAACTACAACCACCCGGTCTGCCGGATTAGGATAGACTTCAACCGGCGCCTTTGTCCAGTTACTATTGCCAAGCTTGAATCCAACCGTAATTTCAGCTCCCACAATAACACAACCGTTCTTATCCTTTATTTCCACTTTATAAACACCTTGCGTCAGACCGCTTGGGTTCTGTTCAGAAGAGACTTGCTCTCCGTTCTTCGTCCAGGAAAAGCTGTAATCAGGATTTCCACCTGTGACCGAAATGCTGATTGCTCCATCGGCAGCAGACTCTGAAGATGCTGGAGTTACAGATACCACTTCCATATCAAGAGGTGCCGGATTGACTATCGTTACAGTTTGAAATGCCACACAACCATTTCCGTCTGTTACTGTCACTGTATATTCGCCTTCTCCAAGATTCGTTATGGTCGGAGTTGTAGCGCCCGTATTCCAAAGAATGTTGTATGGTTCTACCAATCCTTTGGTATCAATTGTGGCCGAACCATTTTCTACATTGTTGCAGGACATATCCCTCTTGTTTACATTAAGCGCCAAGCCTTCAGATACTGTAATATTGAAGCTACATGCATTCTTATTACCCGATTGGTCGGTTACCTGATAAGCAACTTCGGTCACGCCAACAGGGAAAACGGTTCCCGGCGCGTAACCGGCTGTCTGGGTTACATCAACGATCTCACAGTTGTCAGAAAATATGACATTATCCCAAACAGGTGCCCCCTGACATAAGCCGATTGAAAAATCAACAGGACACTGTATGGATGGTCGGATAGTATCCAAAACCGTTACAGTTATAATAGCCTGCGATGTATTTCCGGATTCATCGGTTGCTGTTACAGTTACCGAATTCTGGCCGAGATTGTTGCAATCGAAGGATATTTCCTGATAATTAATATTTACCTGGCCACAGTTATCTTTAAAGAAATAAGTCGTGGGAACGGTATTCAATTCCGCCTTTCCTATCTGATTCAAATAAAGTGTAATTTCATCGTTTACAAGGGCAGGAGACTGTGTATCTATTGGCTTAAGCGTATAAGACTGCGCTATCGTACAATTGTGTGAATCTGTAACGGAAACTGAATAGGTTCCCGGACCGACATTCGCAATACTTTGCGTAGTTGCACCATTTGACCAAAGATAGGTATAGCCAGCTGTGCCTCCATTGACATTCAGATTAATAGCTCCATTGTTATCATCACATGAAGGGTTGGTCAACGATGGAACAATAGTCAACGGTGCCGGGGATACAATTTCTACTACACTTATTTTGGTACAGATATTGTCATTGACGGATACTGAATAGGTTCCCGGAACAAGGTCAGTGATTGTCTGGTTAGTTGAACCATTTGACCACAAATAGCTTACAGGGCCATTTTGATCAGATACAATTGCTACAGCTGTTCCATTTGAGGCCCCATAACAGGAAACATCAGTCTTGGCTGTCTGCATCTGCAGAATACAATCAGGCGCATCGATAGTGAAATACATTACCAACTGGCAGTTGTGGGCATCAGTCACCGTAACAGAATAACTTCCCACCGGAAGATTGACGATCTTGTTACCGGATTCTCCATCAGACCAAAGGTATGTATAAGGCGGTGTTGCTCCATTGACTATTGCTTCAGCAGTACCATCTGCGACATTATTTGATGAAGCATCCGTCGTTTGTACATTGCCAATCAATTGAGATGGTTCAGTTAAAGTGAAAGATGCAGTAGCCTGACAAGAATGATCATCCGTTACAGTAACTCTATATGTGCCGGGGCCTAACTGGGTCAGCTGTGATTCTGTCGAATTATTATCCCATTGATATGTGTATGCACTAGTCCCACCATAGGCACTGACAGAAATAATGCCATCATTAGCCCCAAAACAGCTCACATTTGAGGTATTCGAACTGATTTCAAGTTTGGATGGCTGTCCGACATAATATGATTGTACGCTTGTGCAAAATTTGGAATCAGTAACTGTAATGGAATAATTACCCGAACTGATGTTTATCAAAGACAATGTAGTTGCACCATTGCTCCAGTGATAGGTATAATCAGGCGTTCCTCCATTTACTGTTACGATTATCGTGCCGTTGCTGCTTCCATAACATGAAGCATCATAAGCCTGACCTTGAATATCGATTGCTGTCGGCTCAGTCACTGTAAATGTTGATTCTCCGGGACAACCCAAGGCATCGGTGATAGAAACAGTATAGTTTCCCGGTGGTAAATTGGAAATATTCTTTGTTGTAGATCCATTTGACCATACATAGCTATAAGGAGCCGTTCCTTCAGTAGGGTCAGTCAAGACAATCGAACCGTTATTGCTTCCGTTACATGTTACATTGGTAACTGTCCCGTTAAGAACAAATGTCGGACATTGATTGGCACATCCTGAAAGACAATTGGCTTGTTGTACCTTCTGACGAATCTTATTACCCGGCTGAGTGCCAAAGCCTTTGGTGAAATTGATACCATAATTGGTCAAATGACAGTAGCTCATGATAGTCCCACCACCGGTTGGAGGCGGGCCGGGAGAACAATTTCCCTCAACCTGATAGCAATTATCGAGTGCTCCACCCTGCCATCCACACCATTGAGTATGTCGGGATCCGATATTATGGCCCAATTCGTGAGTCACCACTTCTACAGTCCAGGAATAAGTCGGATAACCACTGTAACTCATGTTGATGTCTGCATAACTATGTTTCGTAGAATTGGAACACAGAACATCCAGCCAGGCAATTCCTCCATTATTATTGGAAGTTTTGGCAAGCAATTGAGCAATATTTCCGTTAAAACCAGTCCTATAATTTGTATAAAAATTAAGCGCATTGTTTGAATTATTTACCGGAAATGGATCAGTTGTAGTCCATACATTAATCTCAGAGATGGCAACATTTACACTTTCATTGTCATATAAGGTGGTAACGACATTAAAAAAGCCATTTACATAGTTTTCTACTGCGGTGACACTCCCTTTATTCTGATAAATACTGTAAGATGCTTCAAAGTAAATATTGACACAATCATTGGCTCCTCTCGTCTCGAGGGAAGGCACGTCATCATCATTGGCATCATCATCCAGGACTCCACATTTAAAATTATACTTATATGATAAAGAATTGCTTTGATACACTACCTGAATATCTTTCTTATCCACCTTTCCTATATCAAACTGGCCTTCATCACAAGATATAACTCCGGCCATTTCATCATTGAAAAAACTGATTGCAACAAGACTATTCTCTTGTCCTAGAACAATTCCCCGGTAATAAGCGGCTTTGCTCATTGGATACTTTTCACCGGTATTGGTTGTAACTATAGCCGATTGTGTAAATGGCTTTTTGTTGTACATCAACACCTCGAAAGTCTTTCCTTCCTGGCCATATGGAATTTTAAGAGTAAGCAATTCAGGCTGATCATTTATGATATTAGCAACCACATTTTTACTTAACTTAAAAAAAGAAGCATCGCCTTCGACATGAATTCCCAAAGCTGCGACTTCTTTTCTATCTACCTTTTCCTGTACAACATAGGCAGCATGGATATCACTTAGGGTTTTTCTTATTTGTAGTTCTCGGGCGAGTTGATTCTGGGCCGAAACTCCTGAAATAAGGAATACGGCTAACAGAGGCAGGAAGAAAAAATGTTTCATCTAAATTAGAAAATAAGTTTAATAAATAAATACACACAGATGATCTGATGCCAAAATTATTTAATTTCTCAATTCTCGTCTCAATATTTTCCCAACATTCGTTTTGGGTAAATCATCCCGGAATTCAACCTCTCTGGGGTGTTTATAATGTGTGAGGTTCTTTTTCATGAATTCAAGCAATTCATCAACTGTCAAAGAGGCATCTTTTTTGACAACAAATAATTTGACGTGCTCACCGCTCTTCTCATCCGGCACGCCAATGGCTGCTGCTTCCAATACTTTAGGGTACGAAACGGCGACCTCCTCTATTTCATTTGGATAAACATTAAATCCGGAAACAAGAATCATATCCTTCTTTCTGTCCACGATCTTAAAATAACCATCAGCTTCCATCAATCCGATATCTCCAGTACTGAACCATCCATCTTTCAATACTTTATCGGTCTCCTCGGGCTTGTTATAATAACCTTTCATTACTTGGGGCCCTTTGATTTGGATTTCTCCAGTCTCGCCTTGTGGCACTTCTACACCGTCTTCATTCACTATCCGCATATCCGTGGAGGGAACAGGCCAACCTATGGTACCTAATTTTTCTCTTCCATCTAGAGGGTTTACGCTTGCCACCGGCGAAGTCTCTGTCAATCCATAGCCTTCCACAATTCTGACTCCTGTAACCTTTTTCCAATTATCGGCAACAGTTGACTGTAAGGCCATACCACCGGCAATTGGAATCTTGAGTTTACTGAAATCAAGCTGCCTGAATTGTTCATTATTGGTCAAGGCATTGAATAGCGTGTTCACGGCAGGGAAAATGGAAGGATTGTTTTTCTTCCAATCCTTTACCAGAGATGGTATGTCTTTAGGATTGACTATTAAAATATTGGGACAACCCAAAGAAAACAATACCAAACAATTGACCGTAAATGCAAAGATATGATACAATGGCAGCGCACACAACCCGACCTCTTCATTCTTTCGAAGCTGGGAAAGGAAAATAGCTTTGACTTGTTCCAGATTGGCCAACAGGTTTTCATTGGTCAACATGGCCCCTTTGGCGATGCCCGTAGTTCCACCGGTATATTGGAAGATTACAGTATCTTCCCGTCGAGAATCATGATGAAGCACAGGTTTTCCGGCCCCTTGGCTCAAGGCTTTACTGAAAGAAACAGCACCAGGTAAGCTGAAGGCCGGAACCATTTTCTTTATTTTACGGATCACAAAATTAACAAGTGGCCCTTTCAGTCCGCCCAGCATTTCGCCGATACTGGCAGTCACAACGTGCTTAATTTCGGTCTCACCGATGATTTGTTGGAGATTATAGGCGAAATTCTCTGCAATGACAATGGCTTTCACCCCTGCATCCTGAAACTGCAATTTCATTTCCCTTGGAGTATAAAGCGGATTGGTATTCACCACCACAAATCCTGCACGGATGGCTCCAAACAATGCAATCGGATATTGTAGAATGTTGGGCATCATGAGCGCGATCTTGTCTCCCGGCTTCATACCCAATGATGACATGTAAGCAGCAAACTGGTCTGCATATTTATCCAATTGGTTATAAGTCAGCTTCTTATCCATACTTATGAATGCTACCCGATCACCATATTCCTTAATGGTTTCCCGAATAAACGTATTCAAATTGGGATAAAGGTCGTACTTTACTTCAGCGGGGATATTGTCGGGGTAGTGTTTCAGCCAGATTTTTTCGTGCATTTCTATAATCTCTGAATCTAGTGATATATATGTTAAATATTCGTCATTTACTGATAAATGGCAAAGTTACTTCAATACCTATAGATAACCAAAATATATTTTATTTTATTCAATATTTGCGTAACAAATTTTAACTTAGGTCAGTTTTAACACTATTAAGACAACAAAGTTTCTTTTAATAAAAAATGATTTCTCAGTTGAACATAAAATTCTAATTAATCCTAATGACTATTTTTAAATACTCGTAACAAGCAAAGCCTAACAATGAACCGATATGTATCCTGAAGGCTAACTTCAAACGAACTTAACTGGAAAAATTTGGTTAAAATGGAGCTTGTACACTTATGAAAAATATTGTAACTATTCACCTCAAATTTTCTCTAATCTACGGCTTATCAATACCTAATGCTCCAAATATTTATTTAACCACTAAATTGCAATGCAAACCACAAAAGGCCTATCGCACTAACTATATATTTCCCCGGACAGTCGGGACAGGCGCGATAGAACAAAGAAAACTCGAACTCTTTCTTATTAGGTGAATAGTTACAAAATATTTATCTTGGCCTCTTTGCAATATATTTATGGAATACAATCTCGCAAAAATCTTATCCGAGGATAAGCCAGGTTTTAAAATCCAACGGATCAACGGCCGCCATCTCCACATAGTGATAGGCGATGACAGGGCGGAAAACCATGTAAACCTATACAATATTATAAGTAAAACTATCGAAAAGGAAAAAATCAACATTAAGGCTCTTACAACACCGGAAAAGGAAATTCTGGCTGGATTTGATTTTGACTTACATCCATTGAAGAGGGGAAAAAAGAGAAAATCCTGGTTTCTAAGGCAGAAACTCGAAAAAGAAGAGGAAATCTATGGAATGGGAGATAAAGCCGTCATTCCCGATCTAAGAGGCAGAAGGTGCATTATCTGGGGGACTGACACCTATTCATACGGATACGGCGCTGAGCCATTGTATAAGAATGTTCCTTTTTATATCAAAACAACTTCTAATAGTCAAATAGGCGTATTCATCAATAATTCTTATCGTCTGGAATTTGACTTTGGATATTCTGATGACAATATTCAAATATCAGGGGCTGGTGGAAATATCGATATGAATTTAATATTTGGGAATTCTCCTCTTGAGATAGTGTCTCAATACACTATGCTTACCGGCACCCCACAAATGCCTCCGTTGTGGGCACTCGGCTTCCATCAGAGCAAATGGTCATATGTCCCTGAATATGTACTGATGAAAGTAGCCGAAAAATTCAGGGCATTAAAGATCCCATGTGATAGCCTTTATCTCGACATTGACTACATGAATGGTTACAGGGTGTTCACCTGGGATAAAAGGAAATTTCCTGACCCAAAAGCAATGCTTAAAGAGCTGAATCAACAGGGCTTTCACATGGTGGCTATCATCGACCCGGGAATAAAGATCGACAAACGCTATTCCATCTACAAACAAGGAATCGCAGGCGGCTACTTCCTTACGAACCCGGATGGAACCCTTACAACAGGCCCGGTATGGCCGGGATATTGTCATTTCCCGGATTTTACCAAGACTGAAGTAAGGGATTGGTGGGCCAGCCATGTCACCAAGTTAATGCAGTATGGACTGAACGGAATATGGAATGATATGAATGAACCCGCCCTGTTTAACAAGGCGGATATGATACAGACTCAGCGTACTCTGGATGATGATGTCAGAATGAGTTTCGAGGGAAAGGGCGGCGAATTTGCAGAGGGGCATAATCTTTATGGCATGCTGATGTCAGAGGCGACTATGGAAGGAGTCAGGCAGGCTAACGACAAGCGTCCTTTCGTACTCACGAGATCGACCTATTCCGGAGGGCAGAAATATGCTGCAGTATGGACCGGAGATAATGTCGCCACCTGGGAACATCTCCGAATCGCCAATTACCAATGTCAGAATCTGGCAATGAGTGGCTTTTCCTTTGCAGGTAGCGACATAGGAGGCTTCGTAGGCAATCCCGATGGAGAACTGTTCTGCCGATGGCTTCAACTCGCTTTGTTGCATCCCTTTTTCAGAAATCATTCCTCCAAGGATTTTGCAGATCAGGAGCCTTGGTCATTCGGTGAGGAATGGACCAACCATGCACGGATGATCATCCAATGGAGATACAAATTACTGGGATATATATATACTGTATTTCACAAATATGCCTTGACGGGTGAGCCAATGATCCGGCCAATAAAATTGGTACCTAACAACAGGCAAAACACACGTAATTACGATCAATTCTATTTAGGTGAAGCCTTATTGGCAATTCCGGTCATGGAACCCGGACAAAGCGGGGTCAGAATTGACTTGCCCGATGGATTCTATTATGACATCAATACCGGGAAGCAATATGAAGGCAACCATGAATACTTTATTCGGGTAAATATGGATGCTGCTCCTGCCCTATTGAAAGGTGGCTATGTATTGCCGATCTGGCCTGTCATGCAATATGTCAATGAAAAACCTCTCAGTGAAATCGAATTGTGGTGTGGCTTCTCAAAGGAAGATAAAGTGGTAAGCACTCTCTATCTGGATGAATTCGATGGGCATTCCTACCTTACCGGTAATTTTCGGGAGATATTATTCGAATACAGTTACTGGCAGACCTACATCTTAATAAAAATCACTCAATCGGGCGATTATACGCCGCCAATCGAGGATTTTAAATTCAAGTTCCCGGGCTTTGATTCATCACTGAAGTCCATTGAATGCGATGGTCGATTAATGAAGGTAGATACAAATAATCCGACAATTACGATAGGCGAATTACCTAAGTATATCAAGCTGAATATCAAAAACTAAAAGAAAGCAATTGATGTATAAAGACCGGCCATAATGCTGGTTTCAATGCAAGTGTAAATACAAAGCCAAAAACAGCTCCGGTTAGGTGTGCCATGTGATTGACATTGTCTTTTGCCCTTTTATCCTGATATATGCTGTAAATGATATAAAGGACAGCTGCCACAATCGAATACAATGGTATGATGCCGTATAGATACAATTTACTCCAGGGATTGAAGAGGACGAAGGCAAACAGTACAGCACTGACAGATCCGGAAGCTCCCAAACTCCTGTAATTGAGCTGATTCTTATGCAGTAGTAAATCAATCAGGTTGGGGACGATTATGCCTAACACCACCAATGCAAGATACAGATAGACACCATTATCTCCAAACAGATCGCGATATTGCAATTCAACAATGGAGCCAAATTGGTACATAACGAACAAATTTACAAGCAAATGAATATAATCTGCATGGACCAAACCACCCGTAAACAACCTGTAATATTCATGTTCGGATGCTGTTCTGTTCGGCCAGCCAATCAATTTATATAAAAGAGCCGGATTTCTGAAAGCCATCAGGGAAATCAGTCCGGATATGATTACGAAAGTATTTGTAACAGACATATTCTGGAGGTTTCTATGATTTGGTAGATATTGTAATACTTTAAAACGATTATAAATGCATAATGTTATTCGGAGAATTCATTTCAATAAGAATTCCAAGATATTAAAAGTTTCAATGGATTTATAATTCGTCTTATAAAAGGTTCTTTCTTTATTAGAATTTATTTTGGTGAATGCAATACGTTCCACTGACCTCTTCATTATCAATAACAATTCCAACATGTAATTTATCTATTTGAGATATGCTTCACGTTTTTATATTACCTTCCTTAATATTGCTTATTTCAATTGCTTCATTTTGAATTATCCTCTTCTTCCAACTTCTTCAGTCGATTGCAAAAAAAATATATGTTTCCTAAAGGGATATAAAGAAAAGATTACCTTTGTGGACAATCCCTCAAGGAAGGGACGACATGTGATTGTGTTCAGAAATTTGTAAAATAATTGGTCGATTGGTTTGAAAAAGAATACGAAATACAATATCCTGCAGACTTTTGTCTTTTTAATTTTTCTATTTGTATCTTTAACCGGTAAGGCTCAAACTACAATCTTCAGGGAAAGATTCGATGTCGGCCCAAATACTGAAGCTAACGGTGCCACAACAGGCTTGAGTGAGGAAGGAATAGCCTGGAATGCGACTTGCCCTGTTTGTTTTATCAGTAATCCGCCAACGTCAGCCGGAAGACATTTTGATGTTGAAAGTGGAGAATTTGAGAATAAAGCCAATGAAGGTGTTGGAATTTGGATTACAACCGGAGCAATTGATGTATCTACGGCCACAAAGGTCACGTTAACCGTCGATTACCACAGTAACCTGCCTTGGGCCGGTGGTGGAAATATGGAATCAAATAGTGAATGTGGTACTTGTGCCGGTGACCCTGATGATCATCCAAACACAGGACCTTGTGGCAGTTGTTGGGACTTCATTAATGTTCAATTAATCCTTGATGGTACCACTGTGTATAACGAAACAGTGGGTAATGGCAATAATGTCCAGACTTATCAATTTAGCTTTACTTCGGCTTGTTTTGCGCCAGGTACTTATACCAATGCTGTCATAAGAATCAGGACTCAAGCATGGTCCTTGGCTGATCCCGAGATAATCAGGTTTGATGACGTCCATTTGTCCGCTTATCAGGCGCCGACTATAACCCTTACTCCTGTCGGCCCATATTGTGTCAATGACAATAATCCGAAGGCACTCACAGCTACTCCATCCGGTGGGGTGTGGAGTGGACCGGGAGTTGTTGGAAACACTTTTACGCCTTCAGCTGCAGGTGCCGGGACACATACACTGACCTATACATATCAAACAGCTGCTACCGGCAACTGTCCGGTTATAAAAACTATGCAGGTAGTTGTAAATCCGGCGCCAACGCCAAGTATAACAGGCAACCTCAATTTCTGTCAGGGGGGCTCTACAACCCTGGATGCAGGCTCAGGGTATTCAATGTATTCATGGTCAACCGGAGATAACGGTCAAACGACCACTGTGAGCACCAGCGGTATGTATTCGGTAACAGTGACCAATAGTACTGGATGTAGCGGCACCGCACAAGTCAATGTCACGGTGGATCCTGCGCCTTCAGCTACTGCCGGAGTCAATCCGACAGCTATATGCGCAGGCGATGATTTTCAGTTGACATCCACCGGTGGTGTCACCTATCAATGGAGCGGCCCGAATGGATTCACTTCAAATATTCAAAATCCCACCATTACAAATGCCATGGCAGTCAATGCCGGAATCTATACTGTAACTGTAACAGGGGCCAATAATTGCTTTGCTACTGCCACCGTCAATGTAATCATCAATGCACTGCCTGTAGCTACAGCAAGCGCCTCACCCAATCCAATCTGTGAAGGTCAGTCGTTATCTCTGACTTCATCTGGAGGTACAAGCTATTCGTGGAGCGGTCCTGGCGGATTTACATCCAATGCACAGAATCCTGTCATCAACAACGTAACAACTGGTCATTCCGGAGCATACACCGTAACTGTAACCGGAGCGGGAGGCTGCAGTTCAACTGCCACAGTCAACGTAACCGTAAATTCACCTCCTGTAGCCACGGCAGGAGCATCACCCAATCCGGTCTGTGAAGGTCAGGCATTAACCCTGACTTCATCTGGAGGCACAAGCTATTCGTGGAATGGGCCGGGCGGTTTTACATCAGGTGTGCAGAATCCTGTCATAAACAATGTAACAACAGGTCATTCCGGAACCTATAACGTAACTGTAACTAATGCAGCCGGATGTTATTCAATTGCATCCGTAACCATCACTGTCAATCCACAGCCTGTAGTTACCATCGTTCCTGTACCTGCTTTGTGTACTACAGACCCACCCTACACACCGACTGGGAATCCTACGGGAGGCACCTGGACCTTCAATGGAACTCCGGTCTCCAATATCGATCCTTCGATATATGCACCGGGCAATTACACGCTTACCTATAACTATACCGGAGCTAACGGGTGCAGTAATTCTCAAAACATTACCGTCACTATACAGAACTGCGGATGCCCAAACCAACCGGATGTCGATGCAGGGCAGGATGCATCAATATGTGAGGGCAACACCTTTTCATTAAACGGTGTATTGACCAATACAACAACATGTACCTGGACGACCTCAGGAGATGGCTCTTTCAGTAACCCCAATATCCCAAATCCAGTATATACTCCCGGGCCCGGGGATATAGGCTTAGGAACGGTAACATTGACCATTACCACGCCTGACCCTGACGGGAACGGGCCATGTAGCGGCGATACCGACAATATGATATTGACTATCAATGCTACTCCGGTTCTTAACTTTCCAGGCGGCGTGTCCATCTGTGAAAATACCTGTGAGACCCTTACACTTAGCGTCACTGGCGGCAGTGGATCATACACTGCCAACCTCGTTATCACCTCACCTATTACCTATACTATTCCGGCCTTTGTCATCAATGGAACGGCTACCTTTACCATTTGCTATCAAGGTACAGTACCGTCCTACAATTCGACGAACAATACGCTTCAGATCCCTCCCTCACTTGTCCCTTCCGGCACAAACGTTACTTTTTCCCTAAACCAGCTTATAGACAACAACACGAATTGTGTGGGAGTCCTCTCCGGCAGTAGCAATACTTCCATTACGGTATATAAAAATCCTACAGTTTCGGTAAATCCTGTGGGGCCATTATGCTCCAATGATGCTCCAATAGTTTTGACAGGAACTCCATCCGGTGGATTCTGGTCCGGAACAGGAGTCAACAATGGAACATTTGACCCGGCAATAAGCGGTCCCGGATTTTTCCAATTGACCTATACCTATACCGATGGAAATGGTTGTTCAGGAAGTGCAACAACAACTGTTCAGGTAAATAATTGCAACTGTAACCTTGGAATTATTGTCAACGCCGGTGCAGATGTATCTGCTTGTGATAATGATCCGGTCCAATTACAAGGGAGTGTAACGAATACCACCAATTATTTCTGGACAACATCAGGCGATGGTACATTTTCCGATATCAATGACCTTAACGCGACATATACACCGGGCACGGCTGATGCAACCAATGGATCGGTAACGATTACCTTAACAGTCCCTGACCCCGATGGCCCCGGTCCTTGTACGGATATTACCGATCAGACAATCATTACCTTCATTGTCACTAATGTAAGTATAAGTCCTGTTCCTGACCAATGTGAAGGTGGATCAAGTGTAACGCTGACAGGTCTCCCGGCCGGAGGCACATTCACTGGAAATGGGGTAAACGGGAACAATTTTGATCCCGCAGTTGCCGGACCAGGCGATCATCTCATCACTTATAATGCAGTTGACAATGGTTGCCCGGGCCAAGCACAGACTATCATACATGTACAAGCCGCGCCGGTGATTGCTATCAATCCTGTAAGTCCATTGTGCGATACCGATCAGCCGGTAAATCTTTCAGCAACGCCTTCAGGAGGTGTATTTTCCGGCACCGGAGTTAACGGAAATACATTCGATCCGGGCTCAGCTGCAATTGGTTCTAATGTAATTACTTATACCTATCAGGATATAGCCGGATGCAAATGGACACAAACCCTTTCCATCACTGTGAATAATTGTGGATGTGCTAATCCTGCTTCTGCTGACGCTGGGGGCGATATCGTCAGTTGCAATGGTTCACCTGTTACCATTTATGGAAATGCTAATTATTCTGCCACATGGACAACATCGGGTACAGGTATTTTTGACTTTCCACAGATGGATACTGTCAATTATCTCCCCAGTCCGGATGATATCAATGGAGGAACCGTCACCCTTACCCTGACTACGATTGATCCGGATGGTGCAGGCTCTTGCCTTCCGGCTACCAGCAGCATGACCTTGACTTTCAACATCATAAATATACAGATGAGTCTTATCACGCAGGTGTGTGAGACCTCTGATAAGGTCGTTTTGACAGCCGTACCGACGGGAGGAACCTGGACAGGAACAGGCGTAAATGGTAACGAATTCGATCCCGTTGTAGCAGGAATTGGAACCTTCACCCTTACATACACTGTTACAGAAAATGGCTGTACGGCATCTAAAAATGTCAATGTAACTGTTACAGCCGCACCGGTTGTGACACTTTCTTCCTTCACAGATCTGTGCCTTAATGACCCAGCCATAGTATTAAGCGGAGGAAGTCCTGCGGGTGGCCAATACTTCATTAATGGGGATATGTCAAACCCGGTATCAACATTCAGCCCAACCATGATCGGCACTTATACAATTACTTATGTTGCCGGACCTATAAATTGCAAAGGGAGCGCTTCCACGACAATAACAGTAAATGACTGTGGTTGTGTGGATCCGGTTTCAGTCAGCGTGGGCAGTGATCAGACAATTTGTTCCAATCAGACTGCACATGTCATAGCCACTTTAAACAAATCAATTGGCGGAAACTGGTCGACGTCCGGAGATGGTACCTTTACTACACCTTCTGCACTTCAGACAGACTATACTCCAGGGCCAAACGATATTACACTTGGAACTGCAACATTGACATTCACATCCAATGACCCGGACGGCAATGGTCCATGCAGTGCGGCTACAGCATCCATGAATGTCAGTATCATAAAAGTACCGGATATCACGATTATCCCTGTGCAGGAACTTTGTCTGGATGATTTACCTGTTTCTCTCCAAGCGACTCCTGCGGGCGGAGTATGGACCGGAAACGGACTTACCGGCAATCAATTCGACCCCGGAAAAGCAGGTCCCGGGAAACATACGCTTACTTATACCGTGGGAACTCAGCCATGTACAGCTACAAAGGCAATTACCATTACCGTCAAGGATTGTGGGTGCACGGTGACGATTGATATCAATGCCGGAAAGGATACAACCGTATGTCAACCGGGCATAATCAAGCTGAATGGCAGCCTTTCAGGAGTATCAAACGGAACATGGACAACTTCCGGATCAGGCACATTCAATGACGCAAATTTGATCAGTCCTGTATATACCCCTTCTCTCAATGACATCAATAATGGCAGCGTGACACTTACCTTTACATCAGAGGATCCGGACGATGTTGGTCCTTGCCAACCGGTTAGCGATGATGTGCTGATCACAATAGAGAAAATCCCGGATGTCTTATTGCTTATTACCCAACCAACATGTATCAATCCAAAGGGAAGTGTAAAGATTACGGTTATTTCCGGCCAAAATCTTCAATATTCGATTGATAATGGGGTGACATTTACAACAAAGCAAACAATTGATGACCTTAATCCCGGTCAATACCAACTGATCGTTAAGAATCCATCAGTGAAATGTCAAACAAATCTGGATTTTACGATCAATCCATTTACAGAGCCATTGGGTGTATGGAAATCTATTTCAGCAGCGTGTAGCAACCAACCACTAAATAGCTTTACCCTCGAATCTGCCGATGAACTAACATTGCCGTTTCAGGCCGTTGTCAATGGAATCCAATATCCTGTAATTACTTCATTGCCATATTTATTTGACGGTCTTCAAACAGGTGCATACCATGTAATGTTAACGGATAAGAATGGTTGCAAAATGACGAAGGATTTTTTATTTGACCCGGGTTCATCTATCAAAGTATCGGTTGACCCGGTTATAGTTGTTGACAAAGGTGGAAGTGCTGAAATAAATCTATCCATCTCCGGCAATTACAACTCCATCACATGGAATCCTTCGACCTACTTAAGTTGTGCGGATTGCTCCAATCCAATTGTCAGTCCTTTGGAAAATACAGAGTACACAGTTTTAGTACAGGATGAAAATGGTTGCCAGGACGAAGCTTCTGTCTTTGTACGTATAAGAAAACAGGTCAACGTATTTATTCCGAATGCAATCTCGCCCAATCATGATGGCATCAATGACGAATTTACAGTTTATACAGATGATGAAGTTGTCCTGGTTCGCTCTATGAGAATATTTGATCGTTGGGGTGGATTAATATTCTCCAGGGAAAATTTCACACCAAATGACCCTAAACTGGGTTGGAATGGTCGATTCAAGGAACAGGAATTAAATCCTGCTGTATTCATCTATTATATTGAATTGGAATTGAAGAATGGCAAGACGAAATTGTACAAGGGAGACTTTACACTGATCAGATAATGTCTCACCGGCTTTTTCTTTGGTAAGGTAAGCTTGGAAATATTATTGGAACTTGTTTTGAATGTACATTTTATTATACTTTACATATAATTTTAAGTAAATCGAAAAATGTCGCATCACAAAAACATATATTACTGAAAATCAACTATTCGCCACTATTCTCTATTCACTTTTAACTTAACACTATTCCTTCACTAAAATATATTTATCCGCCAACTGCCCTTCCACCATTTTACCTTCCATATCCAGCGCAAACAGCTTTCCCTCTCCCACTTTACACATAAAATCTCCGGAATCAGCGTGCAATGTAACGATTGAACCCGTTGTATCCCAGGAAAACTTACCATTTTCTTCAAAATTTTTCTTTCCTTCCCTATTCGTCAAATAGGTTTCTGATTTTTGATAGGTACCATCTTGATTAAGCGTTATCGCCGTTTCGATTCCTTCACAGTCAGCACATGGCAGTGTACCGCGATATGTTCCAGCCCAATCAATTGAATTTTGGGAATTATGCCCATCAGAAATAGTTTCCGCCGTAGTTGTGTCCTTGCCGTCATTATCTGTTACAGATTTCGAAGCATTGTTGAAATTACAGGAAAAAAAAGCTATCAAGGTGATTGTCAGAAAAATGTACATTGAGTTATTGCAAAACTTATTCATTTCTATTTAATTTTAAAAAATTAAAAACACATTCAGTCCATGTACTCATGGGTACAATGAAACCTTAGGATAAAAAATTATTATTTTCGAATCAGATCTGCAATCTATAAAGATTCAATTACGATGGAACTAGCACCTCCTCCACCATTACATATTGCAGCCAATCCATACTTTCCCCCCTCCTGATGAAGTACTGAATTTAACGTCACTAGGATTCTGCTACCGGATGAACCTAATGGATGACCAAGTGAAACACCACCGCCATATACATTCAGCTTTTCATAAGGTATATTGAATGACTTTGCAAAAGTCATGGCAACGACAGCAAAAGCTTCGTTTACTTCAAAGAAATCTATCTGATCGACGGTCAGACCAGCTCTTCTGAGCGCTATAGGTGCCGCTTCAACCGGAGCAGTGGTAAACCATTCCGGATCATGTTCTGCATCAGCAAAGGATACAATCCGGGCTAAAGGCTTAAGTCCCAACGCCTTTACTTTTTCTTCAGAAGCAAGGATCAGCGTGGAGGCACCGTCGTTGATTGTACTGGCATTGGCAGCCGTCACAGTTCCATTGGGTGAGAAGGCTGGTTTAAGAGAAGGAATTTTATCAAAGAACACATTCTTAAATTCCTCGTCTTCCTTGAAAACAACAGGATCTCCCTTGCGTTGAGGGATGTTAATGGCACCGATTTCATTATTAAATTTACCAGCAAGAGTAGCTTCAGCGGATCTTTTGTACGATTGGATAGCGAAAGCATCCTGATCTTCCCGGCTGAAACCGAATTTGTCAGCAGTCGCATCGGCAAAAACGCCCATGGCATTTCCATTATAGACATCAAGCAACCCGTCCCTCTGAAGACCATCCACAGCTTGGACCGAACCGTATTTGCTTCCCCAGCGCATATTGGGCAGATAAAAAGGCGAATTGGACATTGATTCCATTCCTCCTGCAACAACCAGATCATTTTGACCAAGCATGATGGATTGGGCAGCGAGCATAACGGATTTCATGCCACTGGCACAGACTTTATTGACGGTAGTGGTAACGACGTTCTTGCTAAGTCCTGCCTTAAGTGCTGCTTGACGAGCAGGAGCCTGGCCCTGATTGGCCTGAATCACATTACCATAATACACTTCTTGAATTTCATTAGGATCAAGATTGATTTTGGTATATGCTTCCTTGATAGATGCAGCACCCAAATCAGTTGCAGAAAATCCGGAGAGTGATCCTCCAAAACTGCCTATCGGCGTACGGGTAGCCGAAACGATAAAAACTTCCTTCATGCTATGTTATATTTCTGTTTATTAATTCTTGAATCAGGCGGCAAAAGTAAGGCATTTTAATCCATTTATTTTAACATCTCCACAAATTCCTGTTCTATGCAACCCACAAAACGTTGTAATTGTTTAGAATATGTTTCAGGATTCAACTTAATGCGCTCCATTATATTTTGGGAAAATTTTAAAAATCAATTTAACATTTGCTGTATTTTATTGGCAATATTTATAAATAAATTCTTTGCTATATCGAAAAAATACAAGATTTAGGAATATTATTTTGAGATAATTAAATATAAAGTATCTAATAAATGATTCCCGAATCAAACCTCTTTAAAAATCGATTGTGTTAAAATAAATTTTTTATTAAAATTTGAATATATTTCAAACATCATATATATATTCTATTTATCTTTGACCGAAGTTTTAACGATCATATGATTATCTCCCGTAATATATTCCCTTTCTTCATCCTGGTGGTGTCTTTATTCCTCTCCTACTCTATTTATGCACAGGAAGTTGACCATGCTGTTTATCAAAAAGTCAAAGTTCACCTCAACGGCCGTAGCCTAAGGGAATTGGCTCGCCTCGGCGTTGAAGTCGAACATGGATATAAAAGGCAGGAAGACGTCCTTGTCAATTTTTACACAGTGGAAGAAGTAAAGGCTGTACGGGAAGCGGGATTCAAGGTGGATATATTGCAGGAGGATGCAGTCGCGCACTATTTGGAAGAAAGTAAAAAAGTTAGTCCGGTAGATCTTCAATTGGCGGCCAGAAATCCTAAATGCGAACCAGATGGCAAGGTGTATGATGTTCCTGCCAATTTCAAATATGGTTCAATGGGGTCCTATCTTACATACTCGGAGTTGATTGCCGAATTGGATCTGATGCATCAAAAGTACCCACACCTCATTACTGAAAGAAACTGGTTCCCCAACCTAAAGACAAAAGGTGGTAACTTCGTTTACTATGTGAAAATATCAGATAATCCCAATGAAGACGAAGGCGATGTGGAGAATCAGATATTGTTCACGGCGCTGCACCATGCCCGTGAACCTATGAGTATGATGCAGCTTGTATATTTCATGTGGTACATTCTCGAAAAATACGATACCGACCCTGAAATCCGATACCTTGTCAATAAATCAGAGTTGATTTTCGTTCCTTGCGTTAATCCCGACGGCTATATATACAATGAAGCGACTCACCCAAGCGGCGGAGGTCTTTGGCGAAAGAATCGAAATAACACGAATGGCCCTGGAGGCGTAGATCTTAATCGAAACTATTCCGTGGGCTTTGCCTATGACAATGAAGGATCTTCACCGGTGTACGCATCGGATACTTATAGAGGTGATTATCAACTGTCAGAAATTGAAACTAAAACAATACATACGCTCAGGCTCAACAATCAGTTCAAGATTGCCATCAATTACCATTCTTTCGCTAATGTGCTGATTTATCCGTGGGGATATTTGGAACAAAATACACAAGATAAAAAAACATACTTCTATTTCTCACAGGATCTTACCCAATATTCCGACTATGGATATGGCCTGAATAGTGAGACTCTGGGCTATCCAATAAACGGCACTGCTGACGACTACCTTTATCAAAACGGCGTAATTTCCTTTACTTTTGAATGCGGGGGGCCCGAACTGACCGATGAGGAAAGCTTTTGGCCGCTACAAAATAAAATTCAGCCGATATGTGGGCAAATGCTGTATCAGAATATCCGTGCACTTTGGTTACTCAATGAGGGCATTCAATATCAAGTGACAAGTGACAATGTTATAAAACCGGGAAATAATTCCGTGAATATCATGTTTACAAGAACAGGATTGAACAGTGATCCGGTCAACATTAGTATTCGTCCTTTGACAAATAATGTTGGATATTTTAGCAAAGACTTTACCCTGAAGCTTAATCATCTGGAAAAAAATCAGATAGAAATCCCAATAACTGCCTTTGCCAATAACTCAGAAACCGTCTTGTTGGAAGTCAGCTCCGTGTATAACAACAGCTACTTGAAAAGAGATACCATCAAACTTAAATTATTGAATTATGAAGTTAGGTTTGAGAATGACGGAGATGACCTTTCTGTTTTTGTAAAGCAAAATTCAGGAGAAAATTGGACGCTTGATCAGACAAATTATTATGACACCTTTTCATCGTTGGCACTCAACAATCTTTCTACTTATGAAAAGGCGGAAAATAAGATCCTTGAATTAAAATATCCGGTCAACTTACCGGAAACTGACTCTCTTGCTTTCTTCTCATTCTTTGCAAAGTGGAACATTGAAAAGAATATTGACCATTTGAAGACCTACATTTCTACAGATGGGCTGTATTGGGATGCAATTTGCGGGAACTATTCTCAGTCGGGCAACATAGATCAAGGCGAAGACGAACCCGTACTAGATGGATTCCAGCCGGATTGGGTCAATGTTGTTTACAATATTTCAGACTATATTGGTAAAACCATTTACTTCAAACTTGTGTTCAGATCAGATGCTAAGGTCAACAGAGAAGGTATTAATATTGATAAATTGCAGATACTTTCAGTTCCTGGCTCAAGAGTAGGCAAATACAGTCAGGAGGATTATTCAGTTCAGGTATATCCTAATCCTGCTACAAACGATCTATACATTTCAAGATTAGAATCAGGCCAGGCTGTGTTCAAATTAATAGACGGACAAGGGAAAGTTGCCAAAACTGCAATTCTCAATTCGGCTTCTGAAAAAATTGATATCAACTATCTTTCACCGGGTCTTTATATCTATCAGATTCTCAACGCCAACGGCAAAATAACAAACACAGGAAAGACAGTTATTTTAAAATAATGAACTATTTCCTTTGTTATTCATTATATAGTCGTATATTTGCAGCCTAATTAAAGAAATACCGCGGGGTGGAGCAGTTGGTAGCTCGTCGGGCTCATAACCCGAAGGCCGCAGGTTCGAGTCCTGCCTCCGCTACCAGATGAAGGGAAAGTGAAAAACTTTCCCTTTTTTATTTCCAGCAACTTAAGCAGCTTCACCCTTAATTTACCTTCTTACTATTCATCCCGTAGAAATTACAACTCGTCGATTTTTGTTAAATTATCTTTGTCCATCGGAACTAATGACCTGAAAATTATATTTAAAACTGTCAAATGCGATTTATTGAAACGAATATCATGCTAGAAGACCAAAAGGAAATTAAAGACAAGATCCCTGAAAGAAAATTCTGGAGTAAAATAAAGAAAGCAGCAAAGAGCGGTGGAGCATCCTTGATATATGCCGCCTTACTGATGTACTATGCCTTTAGAAGGAAAGAAACTCCGACCTGGGCTAAAGCGGCTATTTTGGGGGCAATAGCCTATTTCCTGTCACCTATAGATTTTATTCCCGATTTGACACCGGTGTTGGGTTATACAGACGATCTTGCGGTATTGGTAACTGGATTGATAACTGTAGGCTCCCACATTGACACTGATGTTCGAAGTAAAGCCAAGGATAAAATGGCACAATGGTTTGATTCGGAAGAAATTCAAAAAGCAATAGACGCTATAGACAAAAAGCTCGCAAAATTATAATGTTCTGCAATTCAGTTGATTTGTTGTAAAACATTTCTTTGTTAAAGCTTTTGTAACTATTGACCTCAAATTGTCTATAATCTACGGCTTATCAATACCTAAAGCCCCAAATATTTTATTTAACCACTAAATTGCTGTGCAAACCACGAAAGGTCTATCGCACTCCATATTTCCCCGATCGGCCGGGACAGGCGTGGTAGAATAAAGAAAAATCGAACTCTTTCTTATTAGGTGAATAGTTACATGCTTTTTATATCAGAATTCATCATCCTCATATAGAGAAGCTCTCTTGACGATGAAGAAACCATCTTCTCCCTTGCTTTGATACAAAGGCATCAGAATAAAGCCATCCATCGGACTCAATATAGGCCCGGCAATATTGTCTGCCAAATGTTCGCCCTTGCTAATAGGTTGGAAATTGTGATAACCTGGTCTCATGACGAATCCTTCCTCCGGATCGATGGGATACCGATAAGCCAATCTGGTCAGTGGCGGTAATTGTCCGGAGTATTCAGACAAAACCTCAATATGACGACCTTCGATATGGCGGCCTTCGACACACCCTGCAAAACGGAGGCAATTGGTTATGGCAGCAATGGCCCGATTGACGGACATGGGGTCATCGTGTTGTCCGGCTTCAAAACAAATACTCGTGACCTCACCCGGAAAATTGCTGCTTGTAAAGTAATGCAGTGTAGTTCCTTTCAAACCCTCAAGGAAACCCAGAACGACCGGCGCCTTAATGCCCAAAGCATATTCAATGGCAAGCGGATGATCAGGAACAATGGTGTAGATGCCGCCATCAGCCGAAGTTGTGTGCAGGTCCAGTATTACGACCCTGTCAGCCCCGTACTCACGAATCTCACGAGTCACCAGAGATTCAAGGTCAAACATCTCCAGATCTTCCGAAGTCAAACTATCTCTTCTCTGCTGACTCAACCATTCTATCCTATCTTTTATCCAAAGTCTGTTGAGATCCTTCTCAATGTATCGTTGATTCTGACGTGCTGCCGCAAGATGACCAGTCACTCCCATAAAGCGGCCTTTAAATTCAAAACCCGTATTGGTAATATGTTCGACTTCCAGCATCTTAAGCATCATATCAATAGCCTTGATGCCAGCTTTTTCATTGCCATGAATGCCACCGATGCAGATGACCAATGGTCCCTTGATGCCTTCATCATAACGGCCAATGACCCTTTCTATCGGTTTCTCCTGACTGAATATATTATGAGGATGTTTCAGATTCATCTTTTCCTTTTAGGTTTACTATTCAATGCCTGAATTTCTTCTTTTCCGGGATAATTATGGTTTTTCCAGTTCCACAATAACAAGGCTGCAGCACTTCTATATGGACGCCATTCTTCAGCCCGTATATCCATATGACTGATCAATTCCTTATCAGGCAAATCGAGACCGAAAAAGTTACTGTAGGCATGTCTGACACCAAAGTCCTTTACCGGCCATATATCCGGACGATGGAGGTTGAATATCTGGAGCATTTGTACCGTCCACTCACCTACTCCCTTGATCGATGATAGCTCCCTCAAAAGAACATCATCGCCCAACGCTTCAAGTGATTCCCGTGTATAAGGCGTATCCAGATAATGCCGGGCTATATTCCTCACATAATTGGCCTTAGAGTTTGAAAAACCAATTTCCCTAAGTTGTGCATCACTCAATTCGACTACGATGGCAGGATTAGGATATCCTTGTGGAAATAAATCTGCGAATCTACTCCAAATGATTCTTGCGACCTTCGTACTCAGTTGTTGGGAAACAATGGACGACATCAACTCAATATAAGGAGGTTCGGGGGCATCAAACTCCGGAATGGAAGTATATTCCACCAAAACCGACCATCCTGCATCTTTTTGAAAAAGAAATTCAATTGCTTCGGGAAGATAATTCATCAGTCAAAGCTATATATTTATTTTAAAATGTAACTATCTTTGAATACTAATCGAGTAATTCAATGAAGTTTTTACATTTTTCTGCCTCTATACTATTCATTTTAGTTTTTAATATTCAACTCCAAGCACAGGTATATGTCGAACCCGGAGTTCAAAAAGAGTTGAATCAGAAAGGATTTTCATCCTGTGTCCTGGCTTTCGAGCCTTTGATACTGAAAGATAAAATACCGAATGACCTGACAAAGACGGAAAAGGGAAAGCTGGCCTTTACACTTTTAAAAGAACATCTCGACAAAAAAATGGTGAATGCCACCAATATCCTGAAGATCAATCATATAAAATATCGGGTCAATTATCTTTCATCGACTGTTAACGTCTTACAGTGCCCGACCGATATTTTGAATGAGGTTGCAAGAACACCCAATCTCAAGGCAATTCTTTACAATTATTCCTTTTATGGTCTTAAGGGAGATTTTGAAGATCATCAAAGTGGGCAAAGAGATACCTATACCTGGGGCATTCTGAAAACAGAAGCTAATGTCGTCCAGGAGTTGGGCTATCGTGGGCAGGGAGCTGTAGTCGGTGGCAATGATACCGGATTTGACTGGACACATCCTGCCATCACCGCTAAATATAGAGGCAGTAGCAATGGAACTGTCAATCATAATTATAACTGGCACGATGCTATTCATGAAGTCAGTCCATTGAGCAATCCCAACGATGTAAACCCATGCGGCTTGAATCTCACTGCACCATGCGACGATCATAGTCATGGAACACATACCGTTGGAACTATGGTTGGTGTTAAAGATGAAAACGAAGTTATTGGTATGGCACCTGACGCAAAATGGATCGGCACACGAAATATGGAAAGGGGCAATGGCAGCCTTCAAGCCTATTTGGAAGCACTGGACTGGTTTTTGGCTCCTACCGATACAAGTGACCTAAACCCGGATCCTTCAAAGTCGCCTCATGTCATCAACAACAGTTGGTATTGTTCTGTTGAAGAAGGATGCAACGTGGACAACTGGAATCTGATGCAGGTTTCCATCGCCAATCTAAAGGCAGCAGGTGTCGTTGTGGTTGCATCAGCAGGAAATTCAGGACCGCGCTGTGAAACCATCGCCTTTGTACCGGGTATGTTGGATGAGGTATTCTCAGTCGGAGCAACAGATCAAGTGGATACCATTGCCGGATTCAGCAGCCGCGGTATAGTCACTGCTGACGGCTCCAATCGCTTGAAACCGGACATTTCAGCTCCGGGAGTTGGTGTACTGTCTTCAGTGCTCAATCATCAATACAGCTATTTTTCAGGAACCAGTATGGCTGGACCTCATGTGGCCGGACTAGTAGCTTTGATAGTCGGTGCCAATCCTGACTTGGCGGGACAGGTGGATACGATCCAGGAAATCATCAAGAAAACAGCCGATCCATTGACCACCGATCAGGATTGTAATGGACATTCCGGTTTGGATATTCCCAATCCGGTATATGGATACGGCAGGATAAATGCATTCAAGGCTGTAATGGCGGCAATCAATTACGGCACCAATAAAACGGAACATCTGGCATACGCAATTCCCGACTTGTACCCAAATCCGGTCAAGAATCAATTGATCATTGGTGGATGGCATGATAGCGACAATGTCCATGTCGAAATCTATGACATGAATGGAAAATCCGTTTTCTCAACTATTTTGAATCAAGAATATTCTACTTTGAATCTTGAAAAAATACCTACAGGTGCCTTCCTGATACGTGCCGTTACAGGGCATTCGGTATATGTAGGAAAATTTATCAAAAATTGAGAAGATTTATTGGATTCGTCGGATACTAATAAATATTCTCACGGAAATTCAGATGGAATATACTCAACAATTAAATTCACAACTTGTCCAAGTTATACGCCATTGTCGATATTGAGACCACCGGAGGTTCTGCCGGACAGGATAGAATCACCGAAATTGCCATCGTGCATCATGACGGCGAAAAAGTGACCGGCCACTACTCTACTTTGATCAACCCAGAGCGTTCCATTCCGCCATTCATTACCGGGCTGACAGGCATCTCCAATGAAATGGTGAAGGATGCCCCAAAATTCTATGAAGTTGCAAAAGATATCATTGAGTGGACCGAAGGCAGAATTTTTGTAGCCCACAATGCGCATTTCGACTATCGATTTATCAAGGAAGAGTATGCCTCTTTGGGCTATACCTATACCCGACACACTTTAGATACAGTCAAATTGGCCAGACTTGCCTTTCCAGGACATAAATCTTACAGCCTCGGTAATTTGACTCAACGGATGAATATTGTGATTACAGACAGACATAGGGCACTGGGGGACGCAATGGCTACAGCACAATTATTCAGCATGATCATGGTTTCCGGTACCTTTACCGGATCTTCAGATAATTTCCTTACGATGAATATCAGGTCTTCCAGTCTCCCGAAGAGCATCACGATCGAAACGATTTTGAACCTGCCTGAAGATAACGGCGTTTATTATTTCCGGAATGACCAAAATACGTTGATCTACATAGGAAAAAGTAAAAATTTAAAGTCCCGAATAGCAAGGCATTTCTCGGACTATACCGGAAAATCGGAAAAGATCCGCCAAAGTACCCACTCGATCGATTATGAAATTACCGGCAACGAATTGGCAGCTTTGATCAAGGAATCCATAGAGATCAGAAAGTTAAAACCCATTTATAACAAGGCCCAAAGAAACAATTCCTATCCTTATGCAGTGGTGGCTGATTTTGGAGAAACCATTCCCGTGCTTAAAGTACTCAAGGTTCAAAATGAAAACCCCGAACTGCAAACTTTAAAATTTTTTACCCATAAAAAACTGGCGGAACAATATATCCTTCAAAAGATGAATGAGATGGAGGAAAACATCCGTGAAGCAATCGATTCATTTCAATTAGGGAGCTTTTATACAAAGGGCAAAGAACCATTTTTATTCAAATGGACACCGGATGTATTGACTGAGTACAATCGCGTATTCAGGCAGGTTGTAAGCAATTCAAAACAATGGTTTGATGAAGATTTGCTGATCATCACCAAAGGGCGAACCATTCACGAGAAATGTCTGTTTTTAATAGAAGGAGGACATTTTTATGGGTATGGATATTTTGAATCTATTCAATCCATCGACAATATCGAGGATGTAATGACTATCGTGGAAAGGGTGACTTATCATCCTGAATTGGATATACTCGTCCACAACTATATCAAGAAGAATACAAGGGAATTGTCCATCATCAAGATAAACAGAAGATATGAATAACCGGCAGTTGTTTTTAAGCAGTTTAGCACAGACCAGCCCTTTCCCGCTTGGTTTGGAAATTGCCGGGTCGGAAGGCATCTATCTGATTGACGCGGATGGCAAAAAATACGCTGACCTGATCAGTGGCATAGGAGTCAGTATCATCGGCCACAGTAATCCGGATGTTGTTGAAGCTATACGACAACAAGCCGGTCGTTATATGCATGCTATGGTATATGGCGAACATATATTAAGTCCGCAGGTGCAACTAGCTGCCTTTCTCAGAAGTAAATTGCCACAGGAACTCGATAACATTTACTATGTAAACAGTGGAACGGAAGCTGTGGAAGGCGCCCTAAAGCTGGCGAAGAAATATACAGGTCGTTGTGAGATCATTGCTTTCAGAAATGCCTACCACGGAAGTACAGCGGGAGCGGCTGCCTTGATGTCTGACCCTACTTACAGCGCCATAAGTGGCCCACATATTCCAGGAGTAAAATTTATAGATTTCAATGATAACGCCCAACTGGGAAGGATAACCAAAAGGACAGCCGCTGTCATTTGTGAAATCGTAAAAGCAGAGGCTGGCGTCATTTCCGGCAATCGGGATTTTTTGATGCAACTTAGGCAAAGGTGCAATGATACCGGGACGTTGCTGATTGTCGATGAAATACAAACAGGCTGTGGCAGGACAGGGAGCTGGTTTGCCTTTGAACCGACCGGCATCATTCCGGATATCCTGTTGCTGGCAAAAGGTTTTGGAGGTGGATTGCCATTAGGAGCCTTTATTTCCAGGAAAGAAATCATGAATGTATTGTCAGAAAATCCCATTCTTAGCCATATAACCACCTTTGGAGGGAATCCTGTTTGTTGTGCTGCATCATTGGCCACGTTGAACTATATTGAAGAGAACAGGCTCATTGAAAGTGTCACAGTCAAGTCAAAGGTTATAGCAGAAATATTTCGGGAATATAACATTAGGCACTCCGGTCTTATGGCAGCCATTCAGCTTAATTCGTTTGAAGAGGTGCACAAGGTCTGTATGGCATGCATGGATGAAGGTGTGCTGATCGATTGGTTTCTCTTCAATGACAGCAGTATTCGTCTGGCGCCTCCACTTACAATTTCGGAGGAAGAATTACGAAAATTCCTGAGAATAGTAAAAAAGAACATTGAAAATCTATAATTTCTTGAACATGATATTGCCAAGAACAAACATATTCAGCATTAACCATTCTTTATTACTAATAATTAGCCTGTTATGTTCCGTCACTTTGTCGGCACAGACTTATTCATTCACCAAGGCATCGGTCGTCAGGGATGGGAAGAACCTGATCAATGCAGTGGATGGCGGGATGAACAGCCCGCAATTCTCGCAATTTGACATCGACGGCGATGGAATTCTCGAAATAATCATATTCGACAAGGTTGGCGACGTTTTCAACGTATATCGACTGAATACGATAACGAATGAATATGAATACTGGAGCGATCCGCCGGTCGTCTTCCCCTTGGTCAATGACCTTGCACTCATCAGGGATTATGATGGAGACGGAATAATGGACATGTTTGCCATACCTACCGACGACATTATAGGATTCGGCGTATGGAAAGGTGTGAAGACCGGAGGAGTAACCGTGCTGGAAAGAGTACAATTGAACAAATGGTATTTCAATGTTTTGAGCTTCCCGGGGAACAACGGCCAACTTAACGTCTATACAACGGCCATAGATATACCCGATATCCAGGATATAGACGGGGATGGCGATCTGGATATCTTTTCCTTCAATGAAGAGGGATCCCATATGATACTTTACAAGAATAACAGTGTCGAAATAGGCTATGGGAGAGATTCTTTATTATTTACCTTGGAGGATTTATGTTATGGAAAATTTATGGAAGGCGGTCTGGATAATACCATTTCGCTCAGTTCCGATCCAAATAAGTGCGCAAGTAATTTTACCGATGATGACCCCATCGAGTTGAGACACTCCGGCTCTACCATATTGGTCAAGGATATAGACCATGATGGCATCAAAGACATATTATTGGGAGATATTTCTTTTCCCAACGTAGTGTATCTGCATAATACAGGAAGTAATTTAAAGGCTTTTGCCTCAAGTCAAACAAGGGATTTCCCGAAGGGCGATGTTACTATTGATCTGGGACCATTCCCCTCCGTTTACGCCTTGGAATATGGCAATGACAAAAAGGAATGTATTGTTGCAACAAGCAATGCCGGACTAATTGAGGCTGAAAAACAGCTGAATTGGCTATACGAATTCGACCCATCGAAAGAAAATAATTTCCGGCTTGAGGAAAAGGACTTTTTGATAAAAAATTCATTCGATCTGGGCTTGGAATGCAATCCGGCCATTCTGGATGTGGATGCAGATGGCAAGCCGGATTTGGTCATAGGCAACAAATTTTTCAAGGAAAAGGACAACAGCCAATACGGACAACTGGTGTATCTTAGGAATACTTCTGAAGGCAACGACATATCCTTTGAAGTAATGGATGAAGACTTTGCAGGGCTAAAAAGCTTCGGAATCAATCAATTCGGCTTCAAACCACTATTTACGGATATCGACCACAACGGGTATATGGACATGCTTGTAGGTACAGAACGCGGTACTTTATTGCACTACGAAAGTAAAACGCCAATCGGTCAACCGGTAGATTTTGAATTAAAATCCGAATCTTATCAGAATATCAGAGTCCCTTCCAGAGCGGCACCGGAAGCGTTCGATTTTGATGGAGACGGCGATACAGACCTGATCATCGGCGATAAGAACGGGTTTTTCTGTTTATTTGTAAATACAGGAAGCGCCACGCAACCGATATTTGCGCCATCATTTCAGGATGCACCTAATGTATATCAATACGGAAAAGTATCGGTAAAGGAAGTTGGAAATACGGAAGGAGATGCTTGTCCTTTCGTTTTGCATTTCAATGACAAGGATATCCTTATATCAGGCTCTTACAGTGGAATGATACATTCCTTTGAAGGTTTGCAGGGAGGCAGTGACGCCACCCTTACTCCTTTTTCATTAAATACAGGGAATATCTATACCGGCAGGCAGAACAATCCTGTTTTCGGTGATCTGGATGGAGATGGACTGCTCGAATTGATTCAAGGAAATATCCGCGGCGGATTCAGCATTCTGAAAACAAATATCACAACTGAAGGAAAATTATCAGTGGGTAAAGGATTAGTGGCTGATGATGACTTGCTTTTATTCCCCAATCCCGTTAAAGCAGGATCAAGGCTATATCTTCAGAATTTCAAGGAGATAGCTCAGGCTGACCTGTACGATATGTCGGGAAGGTTGATTCAGTCCAAAAAGGGCATTGCTAGCGATGGTAATATCTTGCTTCCTGCTGATCTGAATGCGGGTATTTACATAATCAGATTCAGGTTGAATAATAATCATATTTTAGCAAAAAAGGTCGTCATTATGAATTGATGATGATGGATAAGCTTTCGCCAGTTTACTGTCAATGATCCGGGCAGTAAGGCAGAGTTGGAGATATCACAGATATTCGTAAGACAATTACAGGTTTTAGAAATACGCTTGGATTGGTTTAATCAATCAGCGAAGCGTTCAAAAAGTGCAGCCAAGGCTCTGAAAGTGGCGTCACAACAAATATTATATTGATTAAAATAATGTTTTCAATTTAACTGATCAAAATACCGGAGATTTAATAAATGGTATTCTGATTCAAGTTTCCAGATAATCCAGGTCTCTGTTGAAACTTTCTTTTAGTCGGCTCAATGCCCAGATGGCAATGGCGGTAAGCAGGAAAATCATAATATAACCGGCAGTAAGTATGCCATATTGCTTTACAAAAAATTCAAATAGAAACGTACTGGGGATCAGGGCGCCACGGACAAAGTTTGGTGCTGTAGTGGTAACTGTTGACCTCAGATTGGTGCCGAATTGTTCGGAAGCTATTGTCACGAATGTCGCCCAATAGCCTACGCCCAAGCCCATAAAAAACGCAAGCCACATGAATTTAGTTTCGCTGATACCATAAGCGCTGAGGTATAACACACTGGACACGATGATGCCCACTTGAAAGATGATGACAGCGAATCTTCTGGACTTCGTTGCCTGGGCCAATAAGCCGGCTAGCAGGTCGCCCAAGGAAATGCCAAGATAGGTGTAAAGAATTCCCTTTCCGGCGCTAAGTGTAACCGGCGCACCCAAAGCCTTTCCGAATTCCGGTGCCTGTGTAACGAAAATCCCAACTACAAACCAAATCGGCAGACCTATCAGCAAACAATATAAGTACCGCATCGCCCTTTCCCGATTATTGAACAACATGGAAATCCTGCCTTTGGAAACATTGTCTTTTAGAGATTTCTTAAACATTCCGGATTCAAATGTGCCCAATCTAAGCAAAAGCAAGACTAAACCCATGACACCACCTGCAATGTAAGCATTGCGCCATGCAAAATGTTCAGCGATATAAAAGGCGACAACAGCTCCAATGACGCCTATGGTTGCAATCAACATGGTGCCATATCCTCTTTTATCCTTGTGCATGGTTTCATTGACCAGGGTGACGCCGGCTCCCAATTCTCCGGCTAATCCCAGACCGGCGATAAAACGTATGATGGCATAGGAATGCAGATCATGAACGAAGGCGTTGGCGATATTGGCAGCGGAATACAATAAAATTGAGCCAAAAAGGACTTTAATCCGTCCAAACTTATCGCCGATGATACCCCAGATGATGCCTCCCAGGAGCAACCCGCCCATCTGCATATTCAATACATATTCACCACCGGTACGCATTTGCTCTTCCGGAATGCCCATGTCGGTAAAACTGGGAATCCTGACGATGGAGAATATGACAAGATCATAAATATCGACAAAGTAGCCTAAGGAAGCAACCAAAATAACAAAAAAAACGTGCTTATTTCCAGAGTGAGAATAATCTGACATGATGAGTCAATCCGGTTTTAGGAAATAAAATTACCGAAACATTTTTATTTATCAGAAAAAAAATTATCAAAGCGCAAATCAAAGCCTCAACCATGAAAGCCCGGTAATAATCATGAGTAAAACAATCAAAAGGATTAGGTGAGAATTATGGGCAAAAAAAAAGCACGGTGCAGTTACCGTGCTTTGTATTTTAAAAAAAACACTTTTACATTTTAGAAGAGGCTTCAGCCGGCTTTGGTGTATCCACGCTGGCACTACCCTTCTTTGAGCAGCAGCTACCATTGGTTGCAGCTCCTCCCATCTTTGAGCATTCTTTGCCATCTTTCATCTCTCCAGCACATGCCTTACCTGTAGTAGCGGCAGGAGCGTTAACGAATTTTGCAGTAGCGGCATCATAAACCACAGGTGTATGAACCTTCTTACCGGTAACCGGATCTTTCTCTTTACGAGTGTAAGTCACAGAACCATCCTTGTCTTTTTTTACCTTAATGGTCTTATCAAGAGAAGCTGCCTTTTGGATATCCTCATTAGATACTTTTTCAACAGAGGCGGTTTTCTTTGCGCAGCAACTTTGAGCATTCACGTTGGAAAAGCCAACAAATCCGATGAATGCGAGAACGAAAAATAATCCTTTCATAATAGTTTTAATTTTTTAACTTTTTAATTCACTGCAAATATAACGCATATTTCACTATCTTTGACATATTGCAACAATTATTATATCGTATTTAACGAAATTTTAATTTCTCCAATCGATTACATTTTAAATGTTAATTAATTTTTATGAAATATCCTTTATTTTTATTTGTTTTCGGGCTATTCTGGCTGGTAGGCTGCAAGTCCACACAATTACCCCCGGAAAAATACGATAAAGCATCATTGACATTCGGTTCAGGAGGTGGATTTACCGGTGCTTATCATGAATACATCCTGTTGGATGACGGTCGGTTATATTCCAGGAATATCGGTGGCAGCGCCCCTACTTTCTTAAAGAATGTAGATAAGATGGCTACAAAACAATTTTTTGACAACATCAAGACCTTCGGACTGGATAAATTCAATTATAACGAGCCTCAGAATCTTTATTATTTCCTGAATTATAAATCACAAAAAGACTCCTCCGGGATCACATGGTCGGGTTACCCTGAAGGTAAAATTGCAATCGCCAATTCAATTTACAGATTATTGATTGATCAAACACAAATTAAAAAATGATGAAGAAGCTAATCATTTATACCATTTTGGCTTGTTTGCCATTGTATTCCTTTGGACAATTGGGCAAACAAAAACCTACAGGTGGCAAGGCCGAAAGCCCTTCCAACCTCAATATCAGTTTTGAAGAACTCAGACAGCACCAGCACGGATCCGGGCACACCTTTGATATTCCATTTTACCCTAAATCCTTCGGAAAGATGCTGGCCTCGAGCCCAAAGGCTAAAATAAAGGCATACAGCATCACAGGTCTGCCTGTATGGATAGAAGGTGACTTGATGGATGTATCTATCGTCAATCGTCAGGATGTATCTGCTACGGCCATTGAATTTCTTACCATCAATCATACTTCTTTTGGAATTAAAAATGCCGCTCAGGAATTTAAAGTAATTAATGTTACTTCAGACAATGAAGGCTATTCGCATGTGCGCATGCAACAGGAATACGACGGGATCGAGGTCTGGAATGCTGAAGTCATGGTACATACCAAGGATGGCGCGCCCTATCTCTTCAATGGAAGGTATATCCCAACACCTGTGGACGTAAACACTCAACCTAAAATCTCCCTGGAGCGAGCGCTCGAAATAGCCGGAAACATTAGGCCCATCCCTGATTACACCGAGGGTCAGCTTAAATTGCTGGATGGCTCTCCCAAAGCCGGGCGACTCGTGATCTATACGCAACTGGATAAAAACGATAAAGGCCGACTTGCCTATCTGATAGAGGTACATCCAAATCTTGTTTCAAAATATCAAATGTTTATCGATGCACAAGATGGAAGTGTTTTGGATGAAATCAAGGCTTCTTGTGCAATCCATTATGAAGAAGGAAAAACATATGATCCGGGAGAAATACACGTGGACCTTCCCTTAGAAACCGGTACAACAACCGATGTTTTTTCCTTTCACCCACCTTTGGATGGTCCTGCCACAGCAAAAGCGACAGACCTCAACAATGTCACCAGAACGATCAATACATATCTGAAAAGCGGGACCTACTACCTAATAGATGCTTCAAGACCCATGTGGGCGGGTGGAAATCTTCCGGATGACCCGAAAGGAGCTGTATGGACGGTTGATGCTAAAAACGCATCTCCAGAAAACAGTAATTTCTCTATTTATCATAACACTTCTTCCAATAATACATGGAACGTAAAGGGCGCGGTATCCGCTCATTACAATGGAGGCATTGCATACGAGTATTTCAAGAATACCTTCAACCGCAATTCCATCAACGGCTCCGGCGGCACCATCATTTCAGTCATCAATGTAACCGAATCAAATGGTACCAGTATGGACAATGCATTCTGGAATGGGCAGGCCATGTTCTATGGCAATGGCAATCAAAGTTTCAAGCCTCTTGCCGGTGGACTTGATGTTGCCGGTCACGAGATGTCACACGGAGTCATTCAGGCAACAGCCAACCTCACCTATCAAGGCGAATCCGGAGCCTTAAATGAATCCTTTGCAGATGTATTCGGAGTATTGATCGATCGGGATGACTATAAGATAGGTGAAGATGTAGTAAAACCAGGCGCCTTCCCCGGTGGCGCGCTCAGAGATATGTCCAATCCTCACAACGGAGCTTCCAAATTAGGTGATCCGGGATGGCAGCCCAATCATATGAATGAGAAATATACCGGTTCGCAGGATAATGGTGGTGTGCATATCAACAGCGGTATCGTCAACTTCGCTTTTTATAAAATTGCAAGCAAACTTGGGAAGGATGAAGCAGAAAAGATTTATTACACCGCCCTTTCCAAATATTTGACCAAATCCTCTCAATTTATTGATTGCAGGAATGCTGTCATCCAGGCTGCCAAAGACAAATATGGAGCGGGGTCTCAAAATATCAGCGTCATAGAAAATGCATTCTCAGAAGTGGGAATCGGCGCAGGCAGTGGCACACCTGACCAACCGGATTATGGAACCAACCCTGGGCAGGATTATATACTCTTTGCAAGTTCGGATCTTAATCAGATCAAACTTGGCAATCTAAAGTCCGGCTCTGTTACTACTTTAAACTTCAATAAAGGGTTGGCTTCCAAGATTTCCGTTTCCGATGATGGTTCACTTGCTGTTTTTGTTGGTAAAGATAAGTCACTTTATTACATAGAGTTTGACTGGTCTGTCGGGAATTACAATATCGGCCTTTTGGACAACAATAATCAATGGCGCAATGCGGCAATATCAAAAGATGGTTTGCTACTGGCTGCCTTGCTTAATGTCGAAGAACCTGTAATATATGTGTTCGATCTGATAACGGATAAGTACAAGGCTTTCACCCTATATAACCCGACAACAGGTCCGGGCGGGATATTCACAAGCGACGTTGAGTATGCAGATGCGCTTGAATTTGACCATTCCGGCGAATATCTGATGTATGACGCCCTTTCATCCCTTGGTTTCTTCGGTGCTGAATACTGGGACATCGGATTCCTGAATGTGTGGAATAATTCATCAGATAATTTCGGAAATGGATCCATTGAGAAGTTATTCTCATCGTTGCCTGACGGAGTTAGTGTGGGCAATGCGGTGTTTTCAAAAAACAGTCCAAATGTGATTGCATTTGATTACATCGAAGAAGGTTCTACGGACGTATATGAATTATTAGGGGCAAATATAGAAACAGGAGAAGTGGATGTTCTATTTGAAAATCAAGTACTCAGTTATCCATGTTATTCCAAGGATGACAAGAACATCATTTTTAACGCAAACAGCACTTCGGGCAGCGATGTCATTGCAGTTATGCCTTTGGCCGCAAACAAAATTTCTCCGGCTAACAAAGCAAGTATTCTCATTGAAAACAACACTTTGGGCACTTGGTTTGCCAATGGCAAGCGCATTATCAATGGCACGAAACAAGTCAATTCCTTGAAGGACAAAATCTCCGTCTTCCCTAACCCTGCCTCTGATAAAGTCACAGTCTCCTGGAATTCTGACAATACCGCTGTCGGCATTGTAAACATTTTCGATGTCAATGGCAAAAAACTTTTTACCAGGAAAATAAGTTTACAATCAGGATATAACTTAAGCGAGATACCGATTGGCAATTTGACTCCCGGCGCTTATTTTATCGAGATAAATAAGGGCAATCAATCAAAATCAATTGGGATTATCAAAAAATAATTTATTGGTTTAAAAAGTGAAAGGTCCTTCTTTACCTCGCGTAGAGAGGGACTTTTTATTTTTCCCGTCCATAAAAATCAAGGCTTAAATATTGCCTAATTTATTGAAACTGTTTTGTCAATCAAAATGAATCATAACATAAAAGTTCTCATCGTCAGATTCAGTTCCATAGGCGACATTGTATTGACTACGCCGGTCATTCGATGTGTGAAGCAACAACTTGGAACAGAAGTGCATTTCCTGACAAAGCCCGGATTTGCCAGCTTGTTGGAGGAAAATCCATACATCGATAAGTTGTGGACACTTGAAGACGATTATGCCGGATTAATCTGTAAGTTAAAAGAAGAAAAATTCGATTACCTGATCGATTTGCATAAAAATCTAAGAACCTGGAGACTCGCCATCAAATTGAGAATCAAGCGACTAACTTATCACAAAGCGACTTTTGAGAAACTCTTAATGGTCAAATTTAAGATCAATATGTTGCCAAAGACACACGTTACGGAAAGGTATTTGGAGGCAGTCAAAAAGTTGGGAGTTAGTTACGATGGACAGGGTTTGGACTATTTCATACCTGAAGGAACAGAAAATATAATGACAAGCATGGATAGCCCATACATTGCAGCTGTCATCGGTGCTACCCATTTTACCAAACGCCTGCCTGAAGAGAACTGGATAAAATTCATCAATTCGACAGATCAGAAAATTGTCCTTATCGGAGGGAAGGCCGAGATGGAGGCTGCCGGGAACATCGTCGCAGCCACAGGCCTCAATGTCATCAATATGGTAGGAAAAACCAATCTTCAGGAGTCAGCACTTTTGATAAGGAATGCAGAGCGGGTTATTTCCAATGATACCGGCATGATGCATATTGCCGCTGCACTTAGGAAGCCAATCGTTTCTATCTGGGGTGGCACTCTATGGGAATATGGATTTTGGCCATTTTATCCTGATGGAAAGAATCTCAACAAATCACTCGAAGTCAAAGGTCTCTCCTGCAGGCCATGCTCCAAATTTGGTCGGGATGACTGCCCCAAGAAGCATTTCAAGTGTATGAAGGACATAAATATCGAACTCTAACCTTATAACATTACGTCATGGCAGATTCCAAATCTTTATGGACAACAAACAAGAACGATGGCAATTCCGTCCAAAACAACGTAGTTGAAGGCGATCGGGTATATATTACTACCGACAACAATGATAATTACATCGATGCAACCTCTATTTACAGCACAAGTATTTTGGGATATGGCAATAAAAAGATTGCACAGGCAATATACGATCAACTGATGAAGTTGGAGGAAGTCGATACACATTGGTTCAGTCATAATGCCCTTGAGAAGCTCGCGACAGAATTATTATCAAGAGCAGAAATATCGTCCGGGAAAGTACATTTCTTCCACGATCGTTTCTTTGCACTCGAGGCAATCATCTGCATGGCCATCCGCTTTCAATACAATTCCGGCAGGGAGCGGAAAAAGATACTTGTATGGAGTAATTCCACTTTTACCAATATCCTGAAATCATCCATCCTTATGGCCTCTGCATTGCCAAAATATTTCCCGGAAAATCAACAACCGGAAATAATAACCACTGCTCTACCCTCTTCACCGGATGATGAGGATGCATTCGGCAAAATAGAAACCTTGCTGAAACAGGAAGAAATAGCAGCCTTCATTTATGAACCATTGGTCCAATGCGACAGTTGCATGACTATATATTCAGCGGAAATACTTGCTAAAACATTGGCACTGACAGAAAAATACAACGTACTCAATGTCGCTGATGAAACCATTACGGGAATATATCGTAGTGGAAAATTCTTTGCATCCGATTTGGCTGATATCAAACCCGACATCATTCTGGCTGGCAATAGTCTGACCGGAGGCATAGGCACTCCAATATTTACACTGATTGCCGACCAGGTCTTCATTTCATTGAAAAATGATGAGAATATGCAGTCAACGTTAAAAACATTGAATAGGCCGGTAAATTTATTGGGGTGTGTGGCAGCAATTTCGACGTTGGAACAAACTACAGAAAAGGATTTTGCGGACAATCTTAACCGAATCATCACCATCATCAGGACAAAAACACTCGCTTATAGTACCGCTTATCCCCAATTGAAAACGAGAAGTGCGGGGACCATGTTTGCATTGGATATTCCAAAAGAAAGCATTGTGAAGTTTAATTCTGACTCGATAGCCGGATATTTCAAGGAAAGGAACGTTTTACTGCAACCCCGGGAAAATGTCCTGTCAGTCATGGTACCATTGACCATCACACCGGAAGAATTGTATTATATTTTCGAGAAGATTGATGACTTCCTGATGGAGATAGGATTAAAATAATATCGGCTTTAGGCTGCAATATTCGTATTTGCTATTCAAGTGTATGGGTAATAGTAGATTCGCTTTTTGAACAGAAATAAAAAATCCCGCAATCATTCATGCGGGATTCTTATTTCAGCCAAGGCTGATTTCAAACAAGTATAAAACATTCGTATCAAAACCTGATTTCGTACATCAAATGCACACCGAGCATCTGATATTTCTCATTGAATGGTACGTTATCAAGAGCAAAGTTATTTGGGTTGATATTGGCCCGGACTGCCAAGGCCAGAATATTATCATTGTATAGTGGAACTCCGACCTGTATGCTTGCAAGATACGACAATCCGGTTCTTTTCCTGTATAAATTCGCATCGCGGACGAGGCCAAATTGATTTGGTGTAACCATGACGTATCCTGTCTGATCAGAGATAAGATTAATGTTGACACCCGCTTCAATACCAAAATGAATCCAATCAAACTTCTTTTGGAAGCCAATCACGACCGGAATGCTTAAAAGATGGTGATAATAGTGTCTTTTTTCATATTTGCTGATGGTGGTTTCGGTTACAATAGGGCCCTTAATGATTGTCAGTGTATCATGATTTTGAGATTCTGTGATGGCGATGATGCCAATAGTTGTGTCCCTTTGGATATAAGTATCATTGTAGGTCATTTGTCGCGTGATTCGGCCATAATTAACGCCGGTCTTAAAATACCAAGGACTGTTGGACAGATACAATTTACCATACAAGGCGGCCTGCAATCCTTCCAGGCTACGCTCTTTATTCTCCCTCATAGCAAACGGCTGACTTTCGGGACCTGCTTCATTTTTAAAATTAGCGAGTGGATAAAAAACGCCTACTTCAGGTATCAGGGCGAATCCGACTCTTCTTTTGGGTCTGAAGGTAGGACACTTCACTGAAGGGCCAAGGTTGATTGAGGCATTGAATACTGAATTTAAACCAGTTGTTTTTGAATTCAGAAAATCGATGCCTGCAACACCTTTCACAACTTTGTTATCAGAGGCTACAGCTGTCGATTGTAGGCCGATAGTGTTGCTTTTCTGCCTTGTGATAAATTCATTGGTATCAGGTAGTTTTGAATCATCCACACCGGATGCCTTGATGGTTGACACTTGTCGGGAATCCCTTCTTACTTTAATGTTGCTGTAAATATTTTTATCATGAGAAAAAGAAACTACACCGGGTTGAATATCCGATTTTGCTGCATTGGCCATTACTGTCTCTTTATTATCCACAACCGAGCCGGCCTCCTTACGTATTGTGCCTTCGGGCGTCCGGTCATAAACTTCATCATAAGAAAGATCAGATCTGTCAGGGGCAGTGGCTTGCGTCTTGACAGCCATATCTTTTAGTGAAGAATCCGGTCTGCCTGAATAGTAAAATATGAGAAAAGAAACTACAGACAAAACAGCCAAAGCTCCACCATATCCCCACCATGCGGGGAAGCGCTTAACCTTTCCTTGTTTTTCGAAAATCGCCGAAACAAGCGCATTCGTGTCTATCTGCGCTTCATGTTCGGATAGCTTTTCCTTTACACTTTTTTCGAATTCTTTATAATTCATAACAGAGCAATTCTGGAATTAAAAATCGAATTATTATTTTTATCTTCAATATCATTGATCATCTCGATGAGTTTCGTGCGGGCGCGTGTCAGAGTCGATCTCGAACTGCTTTCTGTAATGTTCAAGGCCTCCCCTATTTCCTTATGACTAAAACCTTCCACTACATACATATTGAAAACAACGTATTGGCTATCGGGCAATTTTCGCACTAATTCCATGATGGATTCAACCGAAAGGTTACTGTATGCCTCAGGGATATATGATCCGTCATTGAATCTTGCTTCAGCCTCATCGACAAATTGCAATCTGAAATATTTTTTATTGATTTTCAGACAATTATTAACGGCAATCTTCCTTGCCCAGGTAATAAATTCTGTCTCACCATTGTAACTATGGATGTATTTGAAAATATTGATGAAGGTTTCCTGCACCGCATCGCGCGCCATCTCCTTATCCTTGCAATATCGCTCACAGATAGACAAAAGCTTTGGTGCAAATGCATGCACCAAAAGCTCTTGACTACTTTGCTGTTGTTGACGACAGCCCTGGAGTATATTGTCAATATCCACCCCTATATAATTTTCACTTTAACAAATGCAACAAAACATCCCGTATTCGCATCCTTCAACACTACATAATACTCACCGGAAAGCAATCCGGTTACATTCATTTGAACAAGATCGTTATTAAGATCGTTCGCTTTGAAGATGGCCACATCACCAGCATCGCAATTATAGCAACTTCCGTTACTCGCTGTGTATTTAATAATATTGCCATCGATGACATTACCGGTAGTAAAATTCAACACCCTCAATCCATCATACTGAGGCAGACTGAATTCGAATGGCTGTTCACATCCCTTGCCATTATTCACTTTACCCCAAAGCACATAACCTGTTTCAAAAATGTTCAGGTCAACAAGGTCAGACGGGCTATTAAGTGTTTTTGAATAGCCATTGGCACCCTGAATGGTTCCAGTCTTAAATCTGCTCGGCAACGTAATGAGGTTTTTATTGCATGTCCTTGCCGGGCTTACGTATGGGAACAAATCAGGATCAACTTCTATGGAAGTGGTTAAGGTACATCCGATTTCGTTGGTAACTGTAACGCTATAGGTCGTTTTTGTTGCCGGCTGAACTTCCTGCATAGCTCCATCAAAACCATTTGACCATTTGATTTTGTTATAATTTGCCCCCTTGAGCCTTAGTGTAATAGGCCAATGACAATCAGGCAATTCGATGCTGCAGGAAATGACACCGGGAAGATTTTTGGTAAATACCTGACTACAACTTGGATTCTGTACATCCGTGACTGTTACAGAATACAATTTTGCATCGGCACTCGATATACTGATATTATCGGTAGTCTCGCCTGTATTCCACTGATATTTATAATCTCCACTCCCGCCAGCAACTTTAATGAAGATCGGATCGCAATTGGTGATGAATACACCGGACAATGAGCATCCTGAATTGCATACATCGAATTCATATACGCCGTTTGCGTAATCAAAGGACTGATCGGATGAGGTCTTTCCGGTCTTTTGCTCAAAGCCAAAGATATTGATCGGAGAGTTGTCATCGCAAGTATAGTTGTACAGGTTGAACGCAGATGACCCGTTTGGCACATCAACCAGGATTGCCTTTCCATTCTGCTCAAGTACGACAATGGCATCACCCGTAGGCTCTCCGTTGCAGGTAACCTTCACAGAAACAGGCTTTTTCTGTGCGTCAACCACGATATTGTTAATACTCGCATTGTTGGCAAAAGGACCAACGACTACTTCCTTCGCATTGTCAGGACAAATGATCGGCCGGACAGTGATATGCAGTTCGGCGCCTTTTGGCATCAATCCACAGAAATTACCCTCAGTATCTGTATATCCATACCCGGTGACTAATTTTCCACCCTCGACAGTTGCCTCAATAGTGACCATGGCCTGATCCATTGGCTTGCCGTCAGAATCAACTACAGTGCCACACACTCTCACGAGGTCAAACTTAGCATCCACGTTCCAGAAGCTGAAATGGGAAACCTGTCCTGTATATTGGCCATTGACGAGGGTTGCATGTCCTTCTTCTTTCCAAAGTCCGTCCTTGGTATCAAACCACCAGGTGGGCATAGACGCAGGTTTAGCCTTGGATTTGGCGGGTATGGAGTATTCAGCTTTGGTGCCTTCTTTCAAGTTCAGTTTTTCGCCGGAAGGAGACCTTAGCTCGACAGCAAACATACCACCGGTACCCATGACTACCCGATTGCCGTTGACATCAATGCCCATGAGGCCACCGGGCATTTCATCTACAAGGTAAGGCGAAGTAGGGTCGATAAAACGTGCAGTCAAGGTCACCTTACCGGAATAAGAATCGCCATTGTCTTTTCTGATGGCATTCGCCGGAAAAGTGATGCTTCCACCACCTTCAAAAGGAATGGTACCTCCCACTGAAGATTCAAAGGACTTATCCTGTTTGTCGCGTATCATGCGGATATAGGAGAATTCCTTGCTACCTGCCTTGGGAAACAAATAGTCGGTCGCAGTGAGGTAGCCTTCCTTGATTACCCGAATATAAGTACCCAATTGGTCCATTTTCTCAGCCTTGAAGACAAACAGCCCCTTGGCATTGGTAGTCGCATTTGTGCTGTACATCTGGACCAGCGCATTGGCAACCGGTTGACCAGCCTCATCATAAACATATCCGTAAACTGTAGCATTCACCTCTTCATAAATCAATGCGGAGGGTTTATCAATCTTCTGAATATCTAAATCGATGTCATCCCTATGGCACGACCAAAACGCTGCCAAAACAAAAATCAAAAAAACACGATTCAACTTCATAACTATTTAAAATTTCTGTGTATTCACCTCATTTTAACTTATTATAGTTCACAATCCACCATTTCGCTGCAATCCAAAGAATAAAATTCATAAAATCAAGGTGAAAAGATAGGTAAAATGATTGACTGTCAGGTAGATAATTTGGTAATTAATTTAAAGTAACTATTCACCTCAAATTGCTTAGAACCTTCTATAACCTCGTAGTGGAAGGCAGGTCCTGGAATCTTGATTTATTTCAATAGATAACCGGTACAATATTGATTCCTGGCTACTGGAGATTGGCCACTATAACCCTCCGGAATCAAACCATTCATTTACGCTTTCTACCATCAAATGCTACATCCCCGCAATCATCATTTCATTGTTTCTAAGCCTGGAGGAAGTCAACTGAGGGCAAATTATCCTTTTTATTTCTTTCGATACGGCATCCAACAATCGTTGCTTGGCATAAGGTCTGTAGAAGACTAAACTAATTTCCCTGACCGGATAAGGCGAGACGAAATCACTGACCATCCTCTGTTTTTCATGCGGAAGATCGCGGTAATACAATTCCGGAATAAGGGTAACGCCGTTCATTCTGTCCACAATATTGATCAGGCTTTCAAATGACCGTGGTTGAAAAGCCAGATTCCGGTTGAGTTCGATGGGATTCAGAGAACAAACATTGATTACCTGATCTGTCAGGCAATTCCCCTTTTCGAGTAACCACAAGTTTTCAATTGCCAGATCCTTAGGTCTTAAGTATTTGACATTTTTTCGACCGGTTTTACCATAGACCATCAATTTCTCATAATACAACACATCTTCTTCCAATCCAGCATGTTCCAGTGGCGTGGAAAGAATGCCTGCATCAAGATCACCAGACTTGATCAACCTTATGATATTCTTGGTAGTCGTCTCTTTGATGGACAATCTCAATTCAGGATATTTATCAAGCAATTCAGGCAATACCCTGTGTAGCAGGTTTCCGGCAATCGTGGGAATGACGCCTATTCTAAGCAGGCCTTCCACTCTACCTTTCAGCTCTCCGGGAAGGCTCTTCAATGTTTCGACCTGAGAAAGAATTTTCTTTGCCTGATCGACGATTTCACGTCCACAATCCGTGGTAATAACAGGACTAACTTTCCGGTCAAAAAGCTGGATGTCGAGTTCTTCTTCCAACCTTCTTACCATAGTACTGAGCGTGGCCTGAGTGATGTGAGAGGCTTCAGCTGCAAGGGAGAAGCTTCTGTGTTTATCAAGAGCCACAATGTATTCCAATTGTTGAATATTCATTATTATAGATTTTGTCTATAACAAATATAAATATTATTTTCTATGTCAATACATAGATTAATCTGAACTTTGTAGCATTATCTAACATAAAATCTAAGTAAAATGGAAGTTCAGGTTTCTAATCCGATAAGTATGCCAAGAATCGGCGACAAGGCACCACAATTCAAAGCAATAACCACTCAGGGAGAAATCAATTTCCCGGCAGATTATGCAGGCAAATGGGCAATTCTATTCAGCCATCCGGCAGATTTCACGCCGGTATGCACATCAGAGTTCATAACATTCGCCAGTCAGCAGGAGAAATTCAGAAAAGCCAACTGTGAGTTGATTGGTCTTTCGGTTGACGGTCTATACAGTCATATTGCATGGTTGAGAACCATCCGTGAAAAAATCGAATACAGAGGCATGAAGGATGTAGAAGTTACCTTTCCGCTGATTGAAGACATCACCATGGAAGTCGCTACTAAGTACGGAATGATACAGCCGGGAGAAAGCAGCACCAAAGCAGTGAGAGCAGTATTCTTTGTAGATCCAGCAGGTACCATAAGGGCTATCATCTACTACCCGCTCACCATTGGAAGGAATTTCGATGAATTGTACAGGGCGCTTATCGCTATGCAGACTACAGATGCATTTAGCGTAGCTTGTCCGGCAGACTGGCAACCCGGTGATGATGTAATCGTGCCGACAGCCGGTTCTTGTGGTGTAGCCAAGGAAAGAATGGAAGATAAGGAGAACATGGATTGCAAAGACTGGTTCTTCTGTACTAAGAAATTAGGCAAAGAAGAGATCATGGACAAGTTGCTTAATGCCTAAGCATCCCTGATCTCACAAAATCAGAAGGGAAATGGATTTGCCAAATCGGTGATGTTCTAACTCATGGCCAACATCCGAAAAAGGCAAATTCATTTCCTCTTTTTATTCAACCATTCACTGCAATAATAATCACAGGAGACTCCGGTTTCAGAATTCTCCTTCGTACAGAGGGAATTGTTTCATTTTGTCATTGATAGCTTTCTTTACGGAAGCGATCTTATCGTCATTGCCGATATTCATCAGTACGGTATCTATAAAATCCACAACTTCCCTGCAATCTGCCTCTTTGAAGCCTCTCGTCGTAACTGCAGGCGCTCCGATACGCACACCGGATGTGATGGTCGGGCTCTCGGTATCGAAAGGCACCATATTCTTATTAACTGTGATATCAGCCTTGATCAGGGCATTTTCAGCGTCTTTACCGGTGACTCCTTTTGATCTGAGGTCAAGCAGCACCAAATGGTTGTCCGTGCCGCCACTTAAAACCTTATACCCTTTTTCGGTAAAGGCATCACTGAAAGTTTTTGCGTTGGCAATCACCTGACGCGCATATTCTTTATAGGCGGGCTGAAGAGCCTCGTAGAAGGCCACGGCTTTAGAAGCTATGACATGTTCCAGCGGACCGCCCTGCATACCGGGAAACACTCCGCTGTTGAGGATCGCTGACATTTTAATGGCTTTGCCTTTGGCGGTGGTTCTTCCCCATGGATTGTCAAAATCCTTGCCCATCATGATGATACCGCCACGTGGACCGCGGAGCGTCTTATGGGTAGTCGATGTCACAATGTGGCAGTGAGGAGCGGGATCATTCAACAGTTTAGCGGCGATAAGTCCGGCAGGATGCGCGATATCGGCCATAAGGAGGGCACCGACCGAATCAGCTATCTCTCGGAATCGCTTGTAGTCCCAATCCCGGCTATAAGCGGATGCACCGCAAATGATCAGCTTCGGTTTTTCGCGTTCAGCGATTTCGGCCACCTTATCCATATCCACGATACCTGTATTCTCCTCTACTCCGTAAAAAACCGGATGGTACACCTTTCCGGAATAGTTGACCGGAGAGCCGTGAGAGAGGTGACCTCCATGCGAAAGATTGAAACCCAGTACCTTATCGTAAGGCTGCAAGCAGGCGAGGAAGACGGCTGCATTGGCCTGAGCGCCACTGTGCGGTTGAACATTGGCATATTCCATGCCGAACAATTCTTTCAATCGGTCAATGGCCAATTGCTCGGATTCGTCCACCACTTCACAGCCGCCATAATATCTTTTGCCGGGATAGCCCTCGGCATATTTATTGGTTAGAACGCTGCCCATGGTCTTGATCACCTGGGCTGATGCAAAATTTTCGGAGGCAATCAGTTCGATTCCTTCCCTTTGTCTTTTCAATTCCTTTTGGAGTATAGCTTGAATTGCGGTATCCATTATAATCGTTTTGTTTACAAAGTTAATGTTATGGAGATAAAGGTAGCAAATATAATCGCAATTGGAGGGGAATTCCAGATCTGGATGTAAAAAAAGCAATCAATAAATTCCAAATTATTATGAAGTACCAATTTGATAATCATCCCGATTTGCCGACAAGAAGCCCAAAAAAAATAAAATCAGAATATTCAGGCAAATGACATTCCATCAGATGCTTTGAAATTCGCCTTATACTGAAGTTAACCATCTCTATATACTTACAATCAACACTCCGCCAACCCATTTCATTCCCCAAAATGACCTTTTCGTGGTAAGGAATAGCATGTTTAATGGTAAACCGATTAACGAATTTACATTTTGATTAACTTTATGGGCATATATTGAATGATCATGCAAAACGGAAATATTTATGCGACTTAATCTCTACTTTTTTTTATTTTCTCTTTTCATGGCAGGCCATTGTCTCGCCCAGACCTCCCTCGCCACCATCGAATCCGAAATGGTGCTGGTTGAAGGCGGGAGCATGGACATCCAGGGCAGATTGGTGACATTACCTTCGTTTTATTGCTCAAAGTTTGAGGTGACGCAAAGGTTGTTTGAGGAGGTGATGGGGTATAATATGGTTACAAAACCCTCTGTTAGTATTAATCCTTTGAAGCCCGTTGAATATCATGATACTGATGAATTTTTTTATTTGGATTACATGGTGTTTTGTAATGAGTTGAACAAAGTGAAAGGCCTTCCGATCCGATATTATAAAGATCCTGAATTGAAAATTCCGGTTGACAAGGCAGATCTGAATAAGCGTTTTAACAGCTATGAAGATTACGGCAGTAATGGATACAGGCTGCCTATTGCTGTTGAATGGGAGTATGCTGCAAGGGGTGGAACAAAATCATTAGGTTATACTTACAGTGGGAGTAACAATTTGTATGAAGTTGCCTGGGTGCATACCAATGGCCTGGGAGTTATCCAATTTGTTGGGTTGTTGAAGCCTAATGAATTGGGGATCTATGATATGGCGGGTAATGTAGCAGAATTAATATTCGATACAAAGAAAAGGGAATATTTTGAGTGCGATCAAATTTGGGATGGCGGTGGTGAAGCGAATTACTATGGGGGCTGTTCTGTGCGTTTTGAAGCAAGTATGGATTGCATGATAACTCCGGATGGAATATTTGGTTTGAGACTTTTTAAGGATATTAATTGATAAACGATGGCAACAAGAAATATTTATCCGGTTTTACTTTTGTTTATTTTGCCTTTATTTTTATCTGCCCAAAATTGCAGCGTCAATGCCGGTTTGGATGGGAAATGGTGTACAGGACAGAAGATCATTCTTGATGGTGCAGTAGCGGGCACAATCGCCTCCGGGCAGTCCCCGGTATGGTCTTTGATATCAGGGCCCGGTCAGGTAACTTTCGAAGATGCAAATAGGCCGAAGACTACTGCCATTGCTTCTGTGGCAGGTGAGTATATTTTTCGACTATCTGTACAATGTGGGAGTGGTATGGCCAGCCAGGATGTTAAGCATATCGTGGCCGGAGGAGCTCAGCCGGATGCCGGAGATGACATTACCGTAGCCTGCCTTGATGAAGGTTTTTCACTGCCTTTGACGGGAAGTCCGCCACCACCTGGATTTACTGCATACTGGACTGCATCGAGTGGCTCGGTAACTAATAATATATATGCGCCTTCTTTCAATGATTTTATCTATTGTCTTCCCGGACCCCATGCCATTACCCTACAATACAATTTGAAAGACAATAATGGCTGCATATTTTCAGACACCAAAACAGTCAGCTTTCTGGAGTTTGTACCGCCTCTTGAATTGGGAACTGCCGGTGGCTGCGGGCAGCAGTTTCATTTGTTTGCTACCTGTACCGGTGCCGGACAAGGTCAATGGTCATTTGTCTCGCCTGCTGATGGCGGTGGCGCTTCTTTTTCAAGTCCAAACGAAAGGGTTACCGGCATTATGAACCCGGACTTAAACCAAGAATACGTTGTTCAGTTTACTATCACCGGGTCTTGTCACGATCAGATAAAAACTATTAAGTTTACAATACCGCAGAATATTACAGATGCGAGCCAGGCTGATTTTGAAGATTTGAATTCAACTTTTGAACAAGTGTCATTGAGCACGGACGATAAAACAATTACCTACAATACTCAGATTTGTGGTGTCCCTGATACCTTAATCATAAAAGCCGCAAAGGAAAATTTGAAAGAAGGTGAAAGTATAATATGGTCGTCTCTCAGTATAGCAAAATGTAACCCATACTACGGCACTACTGAGAACAACGGTTCTGTGTATCTTTCGGATGAATCTACGGCCGTGTTGACAAATCTGGGATATGGGAACTATTCCATTTCCTTTAAAGTCGTCAATTCAGCCGGATGTGAGTCTTATGCCAATTTGAACATAGTAATCAATCAGCCTTACGAAAATAGCATCTATTTCCTTACTAATGAGTGTGGTAGGATAGATTTAAATAAATTTAATTTTAACAATCAATCCACAGATATAGAATTATATAGTGATGGCTATATTAATATACCTCTTCCGTATTATAAATTGCCTAAATATGGTCCTATTCGGCCACAATTGCAATCCGGTCCCAGGAAGCCGATTCAAGCCCCACAGGGTGGAGAAAATATTGAAGGTAAATATCAAATTATTCCAAACCTAACAACCCATAAATATGAGCAATACATCTCCATCCCTGCATCTGCTCCCTCCGGTCAATACATCTTCCAGGTGCCCTATGATTACTCCTGTGGTAATTATGCGACGCTAGTTGTGGATTTTTCTCAGCAGCAGGAAAAGGTCAATGGGGGTACGGATCAGTATTTTTGTGGCAACACCGGCCAGTTGATAGGCAATGACCGCAGCAACCCGGAATGGATTTTGCTGTCCAAAAAACCGGCGGACATTCCTGACCCGATTTTGGAAGATGCAAAATCAAGATTGTTAACCATATCCAACCTTACCGCACAGTCTGAATATTTGTTTGGTTATGTGAGCCGGGGCGGTTCGCATTGCCCGGATGTGATCGATACGGTGAGGGTTGGCGTATCAGATGTGCCACCGCCAAAGCCTGATGCAGGAGCGGATCGTACCGTATGTGCTTTTTCAGCAGTTACTCTACAAGCTCAACCCGCAGAGATTCCGTTTGGATCGTTTGGCTACTGGGAAGTAGTCAGTCAAACGCCGTCCGGTATGCCACCCAGCTTTAAGCCTCAGGACAAGCCTGTGACACAAGTGTTCAATCTTCAGCCCAATACAACCTATGTTCTTCGTTTTACATTGGAAAACAAATGTGGTAAGGTAAGCGATGAAGTGACCATTTCCACCAATGAGACCCAAGGCCCACCTCCGGCTTACGCCGGCGCAGACCGGTGCCTCGATCCCGGCACTTCACAGGTGGAACTATCTGCCATCAAAGTTACCGGCGATTTTGTCGGTCAATGGACTGAAGTGGCAAATAATCCATCAGGAATAACGATAGCAGATCCCAATAATCCTAAATCTGAGGTAAGTGGCTTCTCTTCCGGAATGTATGGCTTCATCTGGTCAATCAGCGGTGCTTCATGCTCATCTACTGCAGATACTGTGTGGATTACAGTAGGCACTAATGCTCAAGTAGAAAGAGACGAAATTCTGTTGTGCAATCAAGTTCTGCCCACTGTAGTCATCCTCAAAGCAACGCCGGCACAGGGCGGTTATTGGACAATGTTAAGCCTGAAACCCGGCAATATTACAGATCGCAATAATGCAACAACGACTGTGACGGGGCTGGAAGAGGGTATTTATATTTTCAGGTGGACAGTGAGTCAGGGCACTTGTTCCGGATATGCAGATATAAAGGTAATCGTGGGTGGACCGACTCTTGTTGTTGATGCAGGACCGGACATTGTACTTTGCCTCAATTCTGAAGGAACAGTAACCTTGAGTGCTGCACTTCCTGCCGATTATACAGGATATTGGACGATGGTCAATGTCGATAATAATACACCAAGTGCCGGATTTGCCTTCGTTTCAGGGAATGAACTTGATCCCCATGCGGTCATCAAGGTCAAGCCGGGTGTGACAAGATTAAGATGGACTATGTTGATCAATGGTATTTGCTCTGATAATCCACCTTATGACGATGTCGTCATCACATATTACTCAGAATCTATAGAAGAATGTTGTCCTAGTGTATGTACCAAGCCTTTTGATGAAAAACTGTGCAACAATACACCGAACCTGGTTTATTTGAATGAATTAGTTTGTGCCAATACTGGGCCGGGCAGATGGGTCTTGACGGACGGCCCGGGCGGAACGGATACAATTCAGTTAACCGATACATTTGATCCATTGCACCGAATGCCGGGAATATATACAACGACTTACATGCTGACAGATACCTTAGCCGGGTGTCCGACATCATCTGATGTAAAGATTACGGTAGTACCTCAACCGGAAGATCCTACGGAAATATTTGCCGAAATCTGCCCTTCAGAGATGTATTTACTGCCTTCCGGTATAGCCATCAATCAGGCAGGAGTATATAAAGATACCTTGCAGACAGGCTTTGGTTGCGATAGTATCATTGTCACCACATTATCTATTATGACAGATGAGGCATATCATCAAACCTTGCAAATAAATTCTAATCCTGCCAGTCCGGTATCTGTTGGAGTGAAAGTAGAGTTGACCATTGTAAACCCTATTCCGGGTGCCCAATATGAATGGTATAGAAATGGAGTTTCTCTCGGAATTTCTAATGAAAAGATTGAAGTCGAATACTTAAACGCCAAAGATTCTGTTTATGCAAGAATGGTCGCACCTGCTGATGAAATTTGTTCGGCGGATGGAGCTATCAAACTTGAATGGATATTTCCTTCCTTCAAGCTCCCCAACGCCTTCACGCCCAATGGTGATGGAGAAAACGACCAATTCAGAGCCGTCATCGATGAAGGTGTTGAAATCGTAGAAATGACCATCGTAAGCCGGTGGGGACAGACGATGTACAGCGCATCAGGCAATCAAGGCTGGGATGGCAAGTTCAACGGTAAGAATGCACCGTCTGACACCTATCTATACCTGATAAAATACCGTCTGGATCCAAAATCTGAAGTGGTCGAGTTGAAGGGGGCGTTGACTCTGATTCGGTGATTTTTTCAAAATATTTTGAATAGAAAATAAATATATAGAGTCTATGCGGCAGATATTACTTATCTTACTCTTACAGTTGTCAATTTACAATTGGGGATATGCTCAATTACCCCCTCCCGTGGCACATTACCCATTTTCCGGCAATGCTGACGATGATAGTGGAAATGGAAATCATGGTATTTTGGGAGGAGAGACCAACGAGCCAGTATTAACCACAGATCGATTTGGCAATGTTAATAGTGCTTATCGGTTTGGAGGGTTCTATAATAAAAATTGGATTCGAGTGCCAAATAGCCCAAGTCTGAATTTTAATAAGCAGATGAGTATCTCTTTTTGGTTTAGGCAGTGTTCATTTGCCGGTATGGATGGATGGGGACACTATACACCCAATGGCTATCATATCATTTGGAGCAAAGCAGGTGATGGCATAGCAGCTAATCCGGGATTATGGAGTGGCACTTCCACAGATGCTGAATCTACACTTCATATTAACTTTAACAATACAAATGTGACCGGCAATCCAAATCAAACATCTACCAATTTTCTTGGAGACACCACCTTTACCTGTTTTGATACCTGTGAGTGGGTACATGTGGTGGAAGTGATAGACTCCAACATGTGGCGTATGTATATAGACGGTACATTGCGAAAGGAGAAAACTATTAAAGTAGCTGATTTTTCTCAAGCCAACACGAGAGACCTCCTTATAGGACGGATGTGGGGTAGCAGTGTTATTTGGTATCCTTTCAACGGCGATATAGATGACATATATATATTCAAACAGGCTTTAAGTATAAAAGATGTAAAAGAACTATTCGGAGATTACGTCGATCCACTTAACACCGGAATCATTGCATCAAGTGATACCATCTGCTCAGGCACTTCGGTGACGCTGACCGCTTATGGTGGCAACCAATATATATGGACTGCAGATCCAAGTTTGGACAATACCACCGGCTCGGTAGTCACTGCTAGTCCGCAGGTCTCGACCACTTATTTTGTGCAGGTTACTACTGCTGAAGGATGTACTGGAGTGGCGGAAAAAAGGATTGTGGTGAAAAATTGTAATTCCGAGCAAGACACCTGTCTAACCAATAAAATATATTTTAACACTGGAAGAAATCCAATTACTGGACAGTTAATACCAATTGGACAACAAGACCCTTTTTGGAAAATAACAAGTGTTGAACATGGGGATATTCCTTTGGGAATCTCAATTCCATATAACCCTTACATAATAAGCAAAGAACAAACTTGGTGGTCTCCAATTAATAGTCGCTGGGTTAGTTATAATAATTCTTATATAGGAAATCCTGGCGTTTTAGTTGAAATAACAAAGCATTTTATTACATCTGCGACAGGGCTTTATAAATTAAAAGCTTTATTTAGTGTAGATGATTACGTTAAATATTTCAAAATTGATGGAGAAAATTATTTCACCTCATATGATTCGTTAGCCGCTACAAATTATACAAATCAAAACATATCAATAAATGATTCAATTATTTTTTTAGAGGCGGGATGTCATGATATTACTTGTCTATTCGGGAATGCACAAGGAGTAAAAAATGCAACTGGAATAAACATTGAAGGTTATATAGAAAGCCTAAGTGGAGATTCTACATTATTGCGTGAAGCATGCTATGAAACGAATCCTATTAAACTCATGGGAGATAACACCATCAATTATTGCAGCGACTGCCAGTTTGTAAGCCCCAAACTTGAATTAATATCAGCGGCTAGTTGTAGCAATCTTCAAACAGCAAAGGTATATTTTATATCGGGATATATGGATGGAGAAGATACATTGAAGTTTGCACCATTTGGCGGTATTACAAGTTCTTTTAATACTGCTACAGGTGTATTAACCCTCACCGGTAATGCCAACTACAGTGTATGGCAGGATGTACTACGCACCGTATGCTACCAAAGCCTTGTCGATAATAACTCAAATAAAAACAAAAACATTGTCATTTCACTCGGAGATGCACTTTATAATCCAGATAACGGACATTATTACAAATTAGTTAAAAATGAAAATAGGATTTCATGGACAGATGCTCGGGATGCCTCAGCTATTTCTACTTATTTTGGATTGCAGGGATATTTAGTAACCATTACCAGCGAAAAAGAAAATAATTTCCTTACCAGTTTAATTAATAGTAATACATGGATTGGGGCAAGTGATGTGGCAACTGAAGGTGTATGGCGTTGGGTTACTGGCTGCGAAGGGTTGGAAGAAGATGGGAAGGGAAGACATTTTTCAGATCAGCAAGGTACTTGTGGGGCTATCACGGGTACCGGAATTAGCTATGGTGGTAATTATCAAAACTGGCGTCAAAATGAACCTAATGATTTTGCATGCGAGGAGGATTTCGCTTTTTTAGTTTATGAAGAAAATACGAATGATAGTTTTTGGAATGATGATCCAAATTTTGGAGCTACTCCTGTTTACAATTACATCATCGAATACGGTTGTATGCCCGGCGACCCGGAGGTGCATATTCAAGGGAGCATAACAATCCATGTAGGCTCACCCGACGAGTATATTATAGATGCTAGAATCTGTAAAGGCCAGAGGTTTACCTTGCCGGATGGTAGTCAAGTCTCAACATCAGGAATATACATTGATACATTAACTTCCACAGGGGGCTGCGACAGCATCGTCCACATCAACCTCACCGTGCTGGATGGTTCGGATCACTTCGTGGACTTTACAATTTCAGCTTTGCCCACCGGCACACTTCCCATTGGGTCTGACGTAACACTATCCATCACCAATCCCGTGACCAACGGTAACTATGAGTGGTTTTTGAATGGTGAATCACTGGGCCAGCACGGAGCTGTTTTCACTACCAAGATTGCATCTGAAAATAATGTTTTCTCGGTAAAATTAATTTCCGGCATAGGTGATATCTGTGGTGGCGAAGGCAAAATAACAATAACCGGTATTCTACCCACCTTTAAAATGCCAAATGCCTTTACTCCGAATGGTGATGGAAAGAATGATGTTTTCAGAGCCGTCATCGATGAGGGCGTGGAAATACTGGAACTTACCATTGTAAGCCGGTGGGGTCAGACAATGTACAGCGCTTCCGGCAATCAAGGCTGGAATGGGAAGTTCAATGGCAAGGATGCACCATCTGATACTTACATCTATCAAATCAAATATCGACTCACGCCAACATCTGAAGTCCAAAGTGACAAAGGAACAGTAACATTAATCCGATAATAATTCGTCTTCAAAAAATATTGATTATGTATCATAAAATATATAGCATCACCTTTTTCATCCTGCTGTGCCTATCATCGGCTATGGGTCAGGATATTCATTTTTCCCGCTTTTATGATGCGCCTGCTTGGCTTAATCCGGCGCGAACAGGTGATTTTCTGGGTACATTTCGTGTCGGGGGCATATTTCGTGGCCAGAATCATCAACTTTCCAATGTTTATACCACACCAAATATTTATTTAGACGCACCGGCATTCAGAGGGATAAGCAAATCTCACTGGGTGGGAATTGGGCTTGATGCAGGATTAGACAATACCGGACCCGGCAATCTCCGTACCACCGGGCTGACTGCATCCCTGGCTTACCATATTGGTTTTGATGCCACAATGCGTTCTTCTATAGCTATTGGCGTTTCTTACGGCTTGCGGAGCAGACAGGTGTCTAATAAAGAGGCATATATCTTTGAGCAGTTTTTGCGAACAGGAAGCACTACCGATCAGGATAATATAAGCGACCAACCCACTAATTACGGCGATATCAGTATCGGAACCCAACTAAACCTCAATGTCCGCGACCGTGGAAACATCAAAGGCGGTCTCTCACTACAGCACATCAATAAGCCATCATACGGAGTACTGAAGCAGACAGCCGAAAAGCTGCCTCTCCGCATCAACGCCTATTCTTATGTCGATCTGTCGATCAATGATGCAGTCGATATCTTACCGGCTGTGTATGCTTCTTTCATAGCCGGACAGCGTGATATTGCCGTACAACTTGCCGGTGGATTGAAGATTAATCCGGAAAGTAAAACTCGAATCATTGCCGGTGCAGGATACAGGCTGGGTGATGCCATACAGTTCCTTGTCGGTATGGACATTAAAAACACACACATCGGGCTAAGTTACGATCTGGCTCAAAATCCCATCAAACCGGCTGGTGGATATGAGATTTCCGTCAGTCACTACGTGAATATCTTGAAAAAACCGAAAGATAATCCTATCATCTTATGTCCGGATCTTTAATCCCAATAATTAACCAAAATATATATTTCTCCATGAAGAACAGCGTTGTATTTCTTATCATGCTTTTGGTTTGCTATAATAAAAGCTATACTCAACCATTGAACGAGATTTCGGTGGATGCCCATGTGGATAAAGCAAATGATTACAAAAATCGAAAATATATTTATAGCGAACTTGCCCAGTTAGAAGAGGCTTATCAGCAAAATAAAGATAAAAAATTACTTCCTCGAATGGCTGAATTAGCCTATAAACTGCGTGATTACCAACGAAGTGAAAAATACTTTAAAAGCATTGTGGACGTCGATAAAGCTAATGGTAACCATACAGCCGCTTTTTATTACGCCAATCTGTTAAAGTTACAAGGTAAATATGACATGGCATCACCCATATTCCAACGACTTGCCCAAAATGGATCAGAACCATGGAAAAGCTACGCTGCACTGGAACTTGAGGGCATATCTTTGGCCAATAATTCCGGGAAAGAGGCAAAATACACCTTACAGTCATTGGGCAAGAATATAAACTCGAAAAATGCCGAATATTCTCCGGTGATTTTTGAAAACCAATTGTATTATGCTTCTGCCAATGCCGGCGAAAATGAATTAAAAGGAAATAATTATCGTGTAAAGTTATATAGCAGCGCAATAGGGACGGATGCTACCTTTAAAAACAGTAATCCTCTTCCTGCCAAAATTAATAATGCCGGAGATGTTCTGTCCAATATTAGTTTTTCGATGGACGGTAATATCATGTACATCACCAAAGCTACTCTTGCAGGCGATATGCTGAAGGAAAGTCAATTGTTGTACTCCGTCAAAAATGGCAATGAATGGTCAGAACCCAAACCAACTAAAGGTCTTTTTAATTCTGCCATCATTCTGCATCCATGTGAAGGAGAATTGTACGGAAAGAATGTGCTGTTTTTTGTGTCTAATGCGCCCGGTGGCAAAGGCGGTTATGACATATATTACGCCAATATTAAAAGCCCGGGCGTGTTTGAACATCCCATCAATCTCGGAGATCAAATAAACACTAAAGCAGATGAGATTACGCCATTCTATGCTGATGGCAAGCTGGTTTTTGCAAGCAAAGGACATCCGGGTTTCGGAGGATACGATTTGTTTCAGTCGGCATGGAACGGCACTTCCTGGGGTACACCGCAAAATATGGGATTGGGGATAAATTCTTCTGCAGACGACCGTTTTTACTTTATGGAGAAAGATGGATTAAACGGCGTATTGACTTCTAATCGGGAAGGAACAATGTCATTTGAAGCGAAGTCCTGTTGCGATGATATATTTGGATTTACCTTGCCCATGCCTCAGATCAAGTTTAATATTGAAGTATTTGATGGCAATAAGCCTCTGTATGAATCTGTAATTGGCCTGGTTTCAACAACACGTACCAATGCCAATCGAACCGTAACTTTGGATCAGACCAACACAACAGTTTTTGACGGAGAGATAAAAAGTGACTATATGATCAAAGTGGAGAGACCAGGATATTTTCCGGACTCAATAACCGTTAGTACGCATGGAATTCGGAAAGACAGTGCACTCAATATACAATTCCGCCTCAAACCCAAGCCCGAAGTAGAAGTGATTACTTCCAATCAACCCATCCGCCTCAATAATATTTACTATGACTATGATAGCGACAAGATACTAAAGGAGTCTGAAACCGAACTTGATTTTCTATATGATATTCTGAAAACATACCCGGACATGGTCATAGAGTTATCATCCCATACAGATTCCAGAGGTAGCGACGAATACAACCTCGACTTATCCCAGCGCAGGGCGCAGAGCGCTACGAACTACTTATTAAATAAAGGTGTTGATGCCGAAAGGATCGTCCCTAAAGGCTATGGCGAGACCATGTTGCTCAATAAATGCATCAATGGCGTAAAGTGCACCGATGAAGAACATAAATATAACCGCAGAACGGAATTCAAAATTATAGCAGGCCCCAAAACTATTGAGATTAAAAAGAGAGTTGTGAAGGAAAGGGGGCAGGTGATAAAGACTGAAACGATAGACTAAAAAGTTTCCTTTTGGGATAAAGAGGCAACGTGACAGATATTTCTTCAGAAAAAAGGCGAAACGCACCGTACGCTATGATCAGGTGATTAAAGTGGATTGTCTGTCACACTTAGGTCTTTTTAATGATAAATTCGTATGTAGATTTTGTTTGATTGGGATTGTACCTGCGATGTAATGGAATTCATGAATGGATTTCCTCTTGAGAAACTGAAAATAGGTTTGTGATAGGTGTCACTAGTGTTAAGTAAATCGAAAAATGTCGCATCACAAAAACATATATTACTGAAAATCAACTATTCACCACTATTCTCTTTTCTCTATTCACTTTTAACTTAACACTAGTTTCAAACTTGCGCCGTCAGCGTAGTTGGATATTCCTGATTATATTGCCCCCCAAATTTCGCAGAAAAAAATCCCAAATGTCGATTTTAATTTTTTTCAACATCTGCCATTCCGGCAGATGTTGACCCCTATAGTGTATGCCATGACACCAAAAGCGTATTACGGTGCATATTGACATCTCCACTTGGATTTGGGTTGTATTTGGATTTAACCATAATATAGAATACCATAGCAAGTAAACCAATAAGCATTGGCTAAACAAACTGACTAAAACTAAATAAATTTAAAAGTATTATTGACAAAGTATTACCGGCTTTTTAACGTTTTTCTTATTTTTACAACATCCATATACTCCAGACGGCATTGATTTGTGATATTTTTCTAATTGGAGATACAAAAATTATAATAGAAAGCGTCAACAATCAAGTACGAGCCGTAAGTTAAATAATAATTTTTATTACAAAATAACCGTTTAAACCTTATGGATGATGAGACCCGCATAAAAGAACCAGTAATATCTTACGACGTGATTACGTCACTCGACCAATTAGACATGTCCAAGCGTTATTCCTATGCTGATTATTTCAAATGGAAGTTTCCGGAAAGAGTGGAATTGATCAAGGGCTTTATCCACAGGATGACTCCTGCACCAGCACCTGTACACCAAAAAATTGCAAAAAAATTAGTATTGAGAATTGGCAATTTCTTAGAAGATAAAAAATGTGA
>WBZR01000172.1_pt1 | contig 112813 bp, 105 predicted proteins | sample 5204231 | NCBI WGS metagenome assembly WBZR01 (sample SAMN12412403, study PRJNA552823) | activated sludge metagenome | isolation source: activated sludge from anammox sidestream of wastewater treatment plant... | place: USA: Virginia | collected 2017-08
ATTTACCGAAGGCGTGCGGAAAATCCTGGGAGAGCCCGTCACAGTGCAGATTGCCAAGCGGAGTGAGCTGCATACCTTCAAGGTCATGCCCAAACGCTGGATTGTTGAGCGTAGCTTTGCCTGGCTGCAGAAAAATCGGCGGCTGTGGAAAAACTGCGAGCGTAAACTCAATACCAGCTTGCAATTCATTCACCTGGCATTCCTGGCTCTTTTGCTTAAAAGATTTTGAACAGGTTCTTAGATGTGCTGATCGCCCAAATATGGAGGATGTTGAACCGATAAGAATTATAGATCCTTTTGCTTGAGGTATCATAACTTTGGCAGCCGCACGTGAAATGAGAAATGAACCAAAACAATTGTATTTCCAGCCATCTTCAAAAGCTGGTACCTCAATGTCCATGCAGTTACCTGGGCCAAAATTCTGAATTCCGTAAATAACTAGCTCTGGTACTCCATAGTATTTAACTATTTTCTCAAACAGCTTATTGACAGACGTTTCTTTTGTAACATCACATGCAAAAGCAGAAGCCATTCCGCCTTTTTTTCGAATATCCGTTATTAAGCTATTAAGCTTCTCAATGTTTCTAGATATAAGAATAACGTGAAATGATTCTTGGAAAAGTCTATATGCAAGGGAGTAGCCAAAATTAAGACTAACGCCAGCTAACACAGCAACTTTTATATGAGTTACAGGTGAGGATATGTTTTGCCATAGGTTAATTGACTTACTTAAGGGTGCAGGAGAATTTTTGTTACGTAGTTTAGTTCTTTTTAAAAAATTGAATTCTAGACAAACCGGACCCAGAGGAATTTGCCGCCGTATTTTTAGCTTTTTCCAATAGTTGTACATTTACTGAATTTAGTATGTAAGTTGTTATATCCCAACAGATTATCTGGATTTTCATAGAAAAGGTGGGGAGGGAATATATCATTCTTTTATAGTCTGTACAGGAGTTTTATTCCTAGCAGCCTGTCGGGCTTTACAGATTAAGGGATAATATATTTTTTCTGTTTGCAGGATATTGATATGAGTCGCTTTCGTCCGGTAGATCGTGGTACGGCGTACATGAGAACTTTTACGACGAATTGAAGCAATATTTGCGACATGAAAAACAATCGGGAGAAACACGATGAGCCAAACCCTAACTGCTGAGGATCTTTACGCCGAGATGAAACGGATGTCGGCAAGCGAGCGAATCCGGTTTTTTTCCATGCTGGCTAGCAATGCCTTCCGCGAAGATGATTTCACGCATGGGCAAGTGTTTGGCGAAACCCACCAGGAACCGTTTTCCGCTTGGGAAGCCGCTGAATATCTGGAGGTATCCGTGCCGACGCTACGTCGATACGTACAATCCGGGAAACTTGTACCCAGCCACGTCGTAGGTCACAATCAGATATTCTCCGCCCAAACGCTGCGAGCCTTCAAGCGTAGCCGTGGAACACGCAAATAAGTAAATTGCCGAAGCAAACCCGGTTAACGCCTTATCGGCGCGAGTCAGAGGATCGGGTCCGGAATCAGGAAAATGAGTAGCAAGGTTGAATGAGGAAATTTTGCCAAACAAGCTAACATCAAACTATGAGTACGATGAATATTTCTTTGCCTGAAACGCTCAAGGTTTTTGTCGATGAGCAAGTCAGTCAACGTGGCTATAGCACCAGTAGTGAGTACATTCGCGAACTGATCCGAAAGGATCAGGATCGTCAGCAACTGCGTAGCTTACTGATTGAAGGAGCTGCTTCTGCACCTACCTCTCCTGTCGATAATGATTACTTTGATTCACTGCGAGCGCGTGTGCGTAAAGCCCGTGCATGAGGATCAAGCCCGTTATTCCGAGGGCGCTCGCCAGGCGGGATGTTGAAGAAGCGGTCAGCTACTACCTGAGTGAAGATGCCGAGCAAGCAGCGCTGGGCTTCATTGATGCGCTGGAGCAGGCTTATACCCATATTGGCCGCCACTTTGCAGCAGGTTCTCCCCGTTACGCTCATGAGCTGGATCTTCCCGGCCTGCGCAGCTGGCCGTTGATGCAATACCCATACATCGTATTTTATGTCGAGTGCGATGATCATATTGATGTCTGGCGTGTGTTGCACGGTATGCGCGATATTTCTGCATGGCTGCGTACGAGTGACGAAGCGCCGGATTAATTGGGGGGTTCCATATCAGAGTGCGGGAACCATCAGACCCGGATCGTCATTGTGAGCGCCAACGGGCGTGAAGCAATCCAGAAGCAACGGTAACAAAGGCACTGGATCGCCCGTCACTTACGTGACTCGCGATGACAAATCACTTCGCAAAAACGGCTTGTTATCGGGGATCACGTCATCACGAGAAACATAGCGACGTGTTTGATATGGATTGGGTAACCGGTCAGCCTTCATCAAACGCATTTTGTATCCATTCGATGTCATTTTCCTGTGTGCCGGAAATCAGAACTGCATCGAAACGGCAGGGAAGATCATTATCCTGTCTCGCCAGATAATGTCGGGCGGCGCGTATCAGTTTGGTTTGCTTGGTGGCGGTGATGCTGGCGGCTGCACCACCAAACTGGTCGCTGGAGCGCATCCGAACTTCAACGAACACCAGCGTATCGCCTTCTTGCATGATCAGGTCGATTTCACCAAAGCGGCAGCGGTAGTTTCTTTCCAGCAGGGTGAGTTTTTGCTGCTGGAGAAAGGAGGCTGCACGCTGTTCGGCGGCACTGCCTTTATTTTCTGTGGACGACATGAGAATGTCTGTAATTATTGGCAAGGAGTTCTGGAATTGACCCGAAAAGCCAATTTCATGGATGCGCTTTCATCTTTTCCCCGGTTTGCACCAGCCACAGGTTGGCGTACAGACCGTTGCGCGCCAGGAGTGCCTCGTGTGTGCCGGTTTCCACCACTTCGCCCTTATCCAGCACATAAATGCAGTGGGCGTTGCGGATAGTAGAAAGGCGGTGGGCGATCACGATGGTGGTGCGGCCGACGGTAATCCGTTCCAGAGAACGCTGGATGGCGGCTTCTGTTTCGTTGTCCACCGCTGAAGTGGCTTCATCGAGTACCAGCACCGGTGGATTTTTGAGAATGGCCCGGGCGATCGAGATGCGCTGGCGCTGGCCGCCGGAGAGCTTTTGCCCGCGTTCGCCCACGATGGTTTGATAGCCGTCTGGCAGTTCCATGATGAAATCGTGGGCCTCGGCTGTTCTGGCTGCGGTAATGACATCTTCCATGCTGGCGCCAAAAGAACCATACGCGATATTTTCATACACGGTGCCGTGGAACAGGTAAACATCCTGGCTGACCAGGCCGATCGACTGGCGCAAATCGTACAGATGCAAGTCGCGGATATCGTGACTATCCAGCAGGATACGGCCCTGTTGCGGTTCGTAAAAACGTAGCAGCAGTTTGACGATCGTGCTCTTGCCGCTGCCGGTGGCGCCCACCAGCGCAATCGTCTGGCCGGCATGCACCGTCAGGGAAAGGTGATTCAGGGTGGCGGTGCGTTGTTCATAATTGAAGCTGACATCATCAAACACGATTTCGCCACTAACCCGTGCAGTGGGCAGGGTTTGTGGTCCATTTACAATGGTTGGTTCGGTCTGCAGCAGATCCAGCACGCGGTGGGTGGAGGCCATTGCCCGCTGATACAGGTCAAGTGTTTCCCCCAGACGGGTGAGCGGCCACAGTAGGCGCTGGGTCATGAATACCAGAATGCTGTAGGCACCAACATTGAGCTCACCACCAGCAGCCATTAACCCCGCTGCAATCATGATGGCGCTGAAACCGAGCGCGATCACCATGCGGATAATGGGTACAAACGCGGCGCTCAGGGCGATGGCGTGCTGGTTTTTTTCTTGATAGATCTGGCTCTCGCGCTCGATCTGGCGCAATTCGTACTGCTCAGCGGTGTAGCTCTTGATGGTGGCAATCCCGCCGAGATTGTTGGCAAGATAACTGTTCAGAATGCCGACTTGTTCGCGCATGGCCGTGTAGCGCGGGGCGATGCGTTTCTGGAACAAGTAAGAGCCGGCCACGACGAACGGCATGGGCAACAGCGCCATCCAGGCTACGCCGGGCGTCAGATAGATGAACATGCCGCCTACCGTGATGACGGTGGTCAGCAGCTGGATGAGATCATTTGCGCCGACATCGAGAAACCGCTCCAGCTGGTTGACGTCATCATTCAGCACTGCCAGCATCCCGCCGGTGCTGCGTGCCTCGAAGTAGGCCAGATCCAGTTTCTGTACATGGTTGTAGGCATCCAGCCGCAGGGAGTGCTGAATATCCTGCGCCAGATTGCGCCAGCAGAGCTTGAGCAGGTATTCCCAGATCGATTCAAATCCCCAGACGATGAGCGTGAGCGTAGCCAGTATCCATAACTGGGTGGATACCTCCGGGAATCCGAATCGGGAAAAAACGGATGTTTGCTGATTGACGACAATATCCACTGCCATACCAATTAGTACGGGGGGTGCCAGATCAAATAGCTTGTTGAGTACTGAATACAGCGTGGCGAGCCAGATGCGGCCACGAAAAGCGCTGCCATAGCGCAGCAGGCGAATTAGCGGAGTGGTTGTGTGACTGGGTGTCATAAAATACCGGATGGGTTGGTTAAACAGGCTGGAATCTGGCTGGTCGTGCATGGAAAAAGTAGGGGAACTGCCGTATAGTGCGCGCAACTTGCCGGGAAATACCGGCTTCAGCCATTTTCAGCCGGGGTTATGAATATGCCAACTGCAGCAGGAGTATCCAGAGGGACATTATATGTGGTTGGCACGCCCATCGGTAATCTGCGCGACATCACGCTGCGGGCGCTGGAGGTGTTGTCTGCGGTGGATTGCATCGCTGCCGAGCATGTCCAGCATGCGCAAAAACTGCTGGCGGGGCACCTGTTATCCGCTGCTCATGCCCGTATCGTGCCGCTGCATCAGCATAATGAAGACAGCGCGGCGCACAAAATCATCACACTGTTGGAGCAGGGCAAGGCAGTTGCCCTGATTTCCGATGCGGGCACACCTGGCGTTTCTGATCCCGGTGCCTTGCTGGTGCAGCGGGTGCGGGCGCGTAATCTGCCGGTGATACCGGTTCCCGGTGCCAGTGCTGCGTTAACTGCGTTATCTGCCTCCGGGCTGATTGCGCCGCATTTCTTCTTTTATGGTTTTCTGCCCACCAAAAGCGGCGAGCGCCAGCGCAAACTGGCCAGCCTGAAAACCCTGTATGCCTGCATTCCAATTTTTTACGAAGCCCCGCACCGCATTCTTGAATGTGTGGCGGATATGCAGGCTGTATTTGGCGCCACCCGTGAAATCACGTTTGCTCGCGAGCTGACCAAGCTGTTCGAGACGATTCATACCTGCCCGCTGGGGGAGGCATTGGACTGGCTACAGGGCGATGAAAACCGGCAGCGGGGCGAGTTTGTGCTGCTGCTTGCGCCGGTGGAAGAGCCGCAACAGGAGGAGATCAGCCCGCAGGCCGTGCAGATTTTGGCTATTCTGCAAAAGGAGCTGCCTTTGAAACAGGCCGTGCAACTGGCTGCAGAAATAACGGGCGAGAGCAAAAAAAGACTGTATGCCCGGGCGTTACTGGAGCAGAAAATAAAGGAATAGAAGCGGATCTATTCCATTTTCAAATCAAAACTGACTTTGTCGGCTTCGCCTTGCCGTATTGTTTATATTGTCTGCAGCTCGCCTGAATATGGTTTCACAATAAGCAGGAACCAGTCTTTGCGAGACGGCGCAGCCGGTGAAGCAATCCAGAATAACGTTGACGCAGGTACTGGATTGCCGCGTCGGCCTGTGGCCTCCTCGCAAAGACGGAGTTGGGGATGGACCGGAATCTTCTCCGTCATTGCGAGGAAGCGTAGCTGGTGTGGCAATCCAGTCGTTCTGTTGTCACTCAGATTTGAATGATTGATTATTCGTGAAATAGAAACGAAATTACGTGGGAACTCCGCTTTCTTGTCGATTTTTGCCTTGAACTGACTACCTCGCTAACGTTTTTCAGCAGTTTCCTCATTTGTTTTTACGCAGCATATACTTCAGAGAACAGGTGGCATCATGCCACGATGAAATATCCATGCGACGCCGTAAGCAATTGGCGCAATGATGCAGAACAGCGCAATCGCGTACAGCAGCGTCAGCTTGCCCATGCCTTTGAGTTTGCTGAAATCGGTGATGATGCCGATGCTGATAAAGGTGAGCATGAACATCATGTTACGCATTGGTCCTTCGACTGGGGTGGCAGCTTTATGCAAAGTTTCAGCGGCTTCTGCTCCGCTGGAGGCGAGCGTGATGTAGGAAAACCAGACCAGCAGATAACCCAGGACAAATTTAGGGAAGCGGTGCCAGATTTCCATCAGGCCGATTCTGGATTGGCCGGGCTTGCGCTCCACTTTGTATACCCACACCAGCGCCAGAACAAAGGCCCAGACACCGATAAACATATCGATCCAGATTTTTGTGGTGAGGGAAGCCATCAGAATCCAGCCTTCTTTCCATACAACGCCCAGGTTGGCTTCGGCATTAGCCCGCATCAGTTCATCCAGCATGGCTCCGGCGGCTGCATCGGCGCCGTCGGTCTTGACTGTCAATCCCAGTGCAGAGCCATTGACGATCGGTTGGTCCGGTGCGATTGCGGTATAAAACCCCGGGAGGATGATGAGTTCGAACATGGCAAAGATTACAACCAGTATCGAGACAAATACGGGGAGTATCGGGCGGGCACGGATGGCGCCAGCGGTAGCGATGGCAGCAGAGATGCCACAGATGGATATGCCGGAGGCCAGAACTGCGGCGGCATCGCGTGATAAACGGAACACTTTGCGGCCGAGTGCATAGACGATAGGCCAGAACAGCATATAAGCCACAAAGGTGGCGGCCACTCCGGTCATGACCAGCTCGGTAATGAAACCGGATGCTTCGATCGACATGACGCCGATTTTGATCCCCAGGAATACGATGGCTGTTTTGATGAACCATTCGGGTTTAGCGGCTTCGCTAAGAAACCGGGCAGTATTTTTGAAGAAATTGCCAATGATGAGCCCCGCCAGCAGCGCTAGCAGGTAAGAAAATCCACTGCCAAGCGATAATCCCCAGGTCAGGCCGTATTTATCCATTTCGTAAACAGAGGCCTTGAAGTGGGCTTCGTTACCGATGACCCAGATGATCCAGGTCATGACGAACAGGATGCTCCAGCCGATAAAGAATTGTTTCAGATCAAATTTCATCGACCATGCTGCCAGGCAGGTCAGGGTGGTGAAAACCAGATAGGTCACCAGCAGAGATTGCATTGGGTGCCACTCCGGTTTGCCGCTGGCTTTCAGTACACCTTCAAGGGAGAATTTTTCCCATACCCAGGTTTCGGGTTTGGCCATCCAGCCAGTCAGTTCCAGTCCCCAGAGTGAACTGACGCTTGCCATGAACATGATCAATCCCAGCCAGACAGCCCACCAGTCTTCGGTTCTGGCCATGCCCGAATACCATTTGCTATTCATTGCGTTCATGTGTTGTTTCCTTGTTCTTATTGCGCCCCTGATATGGGCATTTTCAAATTCAAAAGGATGTGGCGGTTGAAGTAATGGTAGGCGTATTGCCGTATCCAGACCGGGATGCAAGTATGATCGAACACCATGAATACCGTTACGCAGCTATGTTTAGGGAATAGCTGCCCGTCCTGCAGGCATTTGGTCAGGTTTTCATCCAGTTCTGCCAGGGTTTGTCCGCTGGCTTCGAAATTCTGGTGGTAGGCAACCCATTTATTGCCATCATGTATCAACCGGACTTCCAGATCAGCTTTCATTGCTTATCCGGGAAGCAGAAACAAATCCACCAGAATACCCAGGATAATCAGCGCCGCGATTCCGATGCCGATACTCCACAGACACAGGCTGGTTTCCCAGCTTTCCCAGGGTTCGGGTTCTCCCAGTACGGATTGGCTGGCGACCAGTTTGTCCGCGTTATTTTCAATCGCTCGTTCGTAAATATCGTGATCCTTGGTTGTCATGATTGTGCTCGCATAGAAAAAATATCTGATACCGGTAGGGCAGGTTTTTCGCGTATCCGGGCGGAACAGGTTCCCGTATTTTTTCGGGAAGGGTGATGATGCTTCCGCTTGATCATTGTTTGCTGCGCACGATACGCATACTTGCCCTGGCTACATGGATAGGGCGAAGCTGCCTTTTAACCCGAATAATTCATTAGGGAGCCTCTGAAAAACCAGCTGCGTTGTCATTTCTGCGTTAAACATCGGCTTAAAATGCTCATTTATACGGATAAACTCCGCTTTTTTGCCGGTTTTTGCCTTGAACTGACTACCTCGCTGACGTTTTTCAGAGGTTCCTTAGGGCATGAGATGCAGGTGCAACAGGTTGCGAGATGGTTTTATTGCTTGGAGGAGATCCATAGAGGACCTATGGATGTCGAGCAGGCGATAAAAACGACCGTAAGCCGGTCATTGATACTCGCGCACACGTTATATCGCCTAATTCATTACCTAAATCCAACCTTATCACAAATTATTCCATCGTACGGAAATGATGTGAAAGAAATACTTGTTTTGGTTTGTGGATGAAAACGGGGGGTTAGCCTGTCAATACATTTTGTTTCAGCCTGTTTCCGGTCGTGCTGCCGATTGCTGCTGCTCTACCTGATTTTGCCGGTTGAATTATCCGGCAACGGTCAGGCGACGGCCAGTTGTTGTGCGCGGAAGGCGCGGCCTATTTTTTCGAGATCTAGCACGGGCAGCATGCGTATGCTGTTGCCGTTGCCGATCTGCGCCAGCCTGTTGGAGCGGATGGCACGTTTCAGATCATCGTTTGCTGCTTCTCCACCAAATTGCGGTAATTCTGGCTCCCATTCCACTGTTTCGATCGATTTCAGAGCCGGGATAGCAAAACCGATTGCTTCATGGTCGATTTCCACTACCAGGATATTGGTGGCAGCTTTTTGTGCCGGTTGTCCGGTAATCAGCCGGTGCAGGCAAACTACTGGAATGCTGCGTCCGCGTACCACAATCATGCCCAGCAGCGGGCCGGTTTGTTCGAAAATGGGAATGCTGTGGCTGAAAGGCAGGATTTCCCGGATTTGTTCAAACGGGGTGGCTGTTTCGCTTCCCAGCAGGTAAGTTACCATGGTGCGCTTGCGGCCGGTTTTGTCTGCTGTAGACGTTTGTGGACGATTGTGCCGGACAAGCATTTGTTCCGGGGCGCTGACATTGGCCAGTGCTGTGATTTCATGACAGGATTTCATCCCTGCGCCGTTCAATACCAGAAACTGGGAGGCGAGGATGGCGTCCTGTTGCGAGCAGGATGCCGGGAGCGAGGATTTGGGAATCGCGCCACTGAACAATGCCGGCCGTGGCAGGGCGTAGGCGGGCACATCAATGATTTCACCCGTGCGAATGCGCACGACATCAATTACCTTGTTGACCAGAAATGCGGCCATTCCCTTGGGTAATTGAACGAGAAAGGCTTGTAGCGGGGTGTCGGGTTCGATCTTTCCGAATCCGCATACTTCCAGCAAATCCAGAACCGGGATTTTGCTGCCGGCGTATTCGATCACTCCCCGGCAGCTACCCATGGCTAGCGGAGAGGGTTTGATTTCCGGGTCGGATAAGGTGGTATACACCTCCATCGCATCAATGGTGAGGGCGATCTGGTTGCAGCGCAACAACAGTACGGGTATGACCTTATCCTGACCCTGGCGCTGATCCTTGTTCTGGCTGTTGGCTGTATCTGCCTGGATTCCGGTTGGTTTTTTCATTTCCCGGTGTTCTGCCAGCGGCACATCCCGCAGCATGGCCAGCGCAGCAGGGGAGAGCAGGTTGACAAGGGTGCCGTTGTCGGCGCGGCGAATGCTGCCATAAAACACGGATTGATCCGCTGCTGCAAAATGGACGTGATTGATTTCGCCGGTTTCCCCGGTGAATACGCCAGTCACGCCTTCTGTCAGCAGACCCAGTAACCGGTTTTCATGGATCATGATCATGACGCTCTGAAAAGGCACGTGCGGTGTCGGCATGCCGAACAGGATGCGCAAGTCGATTACCGGCACCATGATTCCGCGCAAATTGATTCCGCCTGTCACACAGGATGCCGCACAAGGTAATCTGATCAGCTCCTGGCAAGGGATGACCTCGCGCAGCACCTGCATTGGCAAGCCGAGTTCCATCCCGCCAATGCGGAATCCACCGAATCCCGGCCTGATTGCCGCCGGTGCCATCAGTTCACCTGGCTTTTTGCGTTGGCGATATGGTCGATCAGCGCGCTGACTTCCTTGGCGACGGCGCTCTGATTTTCGGCTGATTCGGCGATTTCCGCCACGCTCTTGCTGGTTCTGGCCACACCGGACATGATGCCTTCAAAGCTGCGCGAAGCTTCCCGGGTGACTTCTGCACCCTTGTCCACATGCTGGGTCGATTCCGCGATCAGTTTGGTGATCTCGCGTGCGGCAACCGAGCTGCGTTCAGCCAGTTTGCGCACTTCATCGGCTACTACCGAGAAGCCGATACCGTGTTCACCGGCGCGTGCCGCCTCGATGGCTGCATTGAAGGCGAGCAGGTTGGTCTGGTTGGCGATTTCGTCGATTACTCTGACGATTTCGGATACTTGAGAAGAGCTGGTCTGAATGGCGGTAATGGCGGAAATAGATTTTTGCAGGGCGTCAAATCCGTTTTGTGCCGCGCTGGAGGAGTTACGTGCCAGTTCCGCTGCTACATTGGAGTTAGCTGCAATGGCATTCACACTTTCAGCCAGTTTGCGCACATGTGCATTCATTTCGGTTGTTCCGGCGGCGATCAGTTGTTCGAGCTGGACTTCGCTGGTGACATCATGGGCAAACTTGACGATCTTCATGACCTTGCCGTTGAGATCAAAAATCGGGTTGTAGGTCGCTTGAATCCAGACATCGCGATCGAATTTGCCGATGCGGTGAAACCGGCCGCTGATAAATTCGCCATTGCCCAGTCTGAGCCAGAAATCCCGATATTCCTTGCTTTGAGTGTAGTCTGCCGGGCAGAACATGCTGTGGTGCTGTCCCTTGATTTCCCGCAGGGTGTAGCCCATTGCCGCAAGAAAATTATGATTGGCATCGGTAACGCAGCCATCCAGATCGAATTCGATCACGGCCTGGCCACGGCCAATGGCGGCTACTTTGGCTTCGAATTCGGATTGGCGCAATTTGCTTGCGGTAATGTCCGTGGCGAATTTCACCACTTTGACCAGTTTATTTTTATGATCGAAGATAGGGTTGTAGGTGGCCTGTATCCAGATTTCCTGATTGTTTTTGCCGATGCACTTGAATTCCCCTGTTTCATATTGTCCCCGCCCGAGACGTTCCCAGAAAGAAGAATAGCCGGCACCGGCAGCTTCTTGCGGATCGACAAACATGCGGTGATGGTATCCTTTGATGTCTTCCAACGCATAACCCGTGAGCTTGAGGAAATTTTCATTGGCGTGCAGTACCTTGCCATCCAGATCAAATTCAATGATGGTTTGCGCCCGGTTGATCGCCTGCATTTTTCCGATGTAGTCAATGTGTTCGAATTTCGTGGCGGTGATGTCATCTGCCAGTACTACCACCTTGGCCAGTTTTTCATCTTTTCCGGAGATGGAGCTGAAGTTGGCCAAAAACCAGCGCTCTTTTCCGTTTACATCCTTGTAGCGCAATTCCAGATTTACCGGTCTGAATTCTTTTAACGCTACCCACAAGTCGGTATGTTTCTGCGTTTGTATATCCTCTTCAAACAGAAGCTGGTGCTCGGGTTTGCCGGTCAATTCGTCAAGCGGATAGCCCAGAGCTTTCAGCATGCGTTCGTTGGCGCCGAGAATGCGGCCATCGGCAGACAGTTCCATCAGGCAGCTGCTTGCCGAGACGGCTTCCATGCGGGCGGCCATTTCCATGGCTGCCAGTTTTTCGCGGGTGATGTCGCTGGCCAGTTTGATGATTTTGTAAGGGCTGCCATCGCAGTTGCGGATAGCGGTATAGGTTGCCTGCAGCCACACCGGGTGCCCTTGCTTGTCGAGTCGCATGAATTCACCCTGCCTGGATTCACCTGCCCGTAAATCCTGCCAGAAACTCTGATATTCCTCGCTCCGGGTATAGGCTTCGCAACAAAAAATGCGGTGATGTTGCCCGATTACCTCCGGCAGGGTATAGCCGAAGGCATCCAGAAATTTCTGATTGGCAGCTACTACAATCCCTTCAGGGTCAAATTCGATAACAGCCTGAGTACGGTGAATGGCCAGGATCTTGCCTGCGTTTTCCAGTGCATTTTGCTTGCTTGCAGTGATGTCGCTGGCAATCTGTATGATTTTGACCGGATTGTTTCCGGCATCGAGTACCGGGATATAGCTTGCCTGGATATGGAGGATGTTGCCGTCGGCAGTTACGCGGCGAAATTCGCCATTCGCTCCTTCGCCTGTCCGCAATTTTTCCCAGAAGGCGGCATATTCCTCGCTTTCTGCGCTACCCGAGGGGCATAGCACGCTGTGGTGCTTGCCAGCCAGATTTTCTTGGGTGTAACCGAACAGGGAAAGAAAATTGTTGTTGGCGTTGATGATATTGCCCTGCAGATCGTATTCGGCCCCCGCCAGGCAGCGCCCGATTGCCTTGTAAATATCGTTGTTATGGTAGGGCGTATCGTATTCTGCCGGGGTTTTTGTTCTGCTGAACGGTAATGATGACATCGTATTCGTCTCCCCTTTGGGTTGTTTTTAAATCCACGGCACAGTTTTACTTCCTGTTTTTCGGCCGGAATGACAATGGCTTGAGAACGAACAGAAGGGGGAACAGCGGTCTTTTCTTCAATCCGGTGATGTGGTGTGGGAAGAAGGCGAGGATTTTTTAGGATTGCGCTGCCATAGCCGTTGTTTTGAAATGCAAAGTATGTCTGCGAGATAAAGCCGAGTTATGCAGCTGCTAAAAAGAATCAGGTAATTTGCCCCGATATTTATCCCGGATGATTCATCAGGGAGCCTCTGGAAAACGTCAGTGAGGCAGTCAGTTCAAGGCGAAAACCGGAAAAAAACGGAGTTTATACGTAATAAATGAGCATTTTGAGCCGAGAAATGACGGCACAGATAGTTTTTCAGAGATTCCCTAACGGATGGATAAATTCTTTGCAATATTGATCTGTCAGTCTCTTTGCGGGATCTCTGAAAGTTGCAGATTTTGGTGGAAATTAGCCAGATAACAGTCAGTATTCCAGCGAAGACTTTGATCCGCCGCTGGTTTGTCGTATCCTGAATTTGACTTTGTTCATGGGGTAACTCATAATCCGTGGTTATCTTGTACTACAAAAACAAAGGAAAATCAGTGAAAACCTTTTCTGCCAAACCGCATGAAGTAAGGCACGAGTGGTTTGTGGTTGATGCAACCGACAAGGTTCTGGGCCGGTTGGCCGCAGCTATTGCCCATCGCTTGCGTGGTAAACACAAGCCTATTTATACACCGCATGTCGATACGGGTGATTATATCGTGGTCATTAATGCCGATAAGATCAGGGTTACCGGTAATAAGGCTGAAGATAAAAAGTATTATCGCCATAGCGGCTACCCCGGTGGTATTTACGAAACCACTTTCAAGAAAATGCATGAGCGTTTTCCTGCTAGGCCACTTGAAAAAGCAGTAAAAGGCATGTTGCCCAAAGGCCCGCTTGGGTATGCCATGATAAAAAAACTGAAAGTTTATGCCGGGGATGTTCATCCACACGCAGCCCAGCAACCACAATCATTAGAAATTAACGCTTAATCTGACATCATGGCTATTCAATATAATTACGGAACCGGTCGCAGGAAAAGTGCAGTTGCACGGGTTTTTATCAAATCGGGTACAGGTGTTATTACGGTAAATCATAAACCTGCTGATGAATATTTTTCCCGTGAGACAGGCCGGATGGTCATACGCCAACCTTTAGAGTTAACCGGAAATACCACCAATCTGGATGTGATGGTTAATATCCATGGTGGAGGTGAGTCAGGGCAGGCTGGAGCTGTCAGACATGGTATTACACGTGCGTTGATTGATTACGATGAAACACTAAAGCCGATTTTAAGTAAAGCCGGTTTTGTGACCAGGGATGCACGCGAAGTCGAGCGGAAGAAAGTTGGTTTTCGCAAAGCAAGACGTCGCAAACAGTTCTCCAAGCGGTAATAATCATAATTGTTCAGAACAAACTGGAGAGCCGCCCATAAAAGGGCGGCTTTTTTGTATTTGGTTTTGTTGGATGTCACAATAGGGCGTTCATTATTCTGATGAATAATTAATTCTTTGACTGTTGGTTTAGAAATGATCAATGTTGGCATAGTAGGTGGGACAGGTTATACAGGCGTTGAGCTGTTGCGCATTCTTGTGCAGCACCCGAAAGCGAGGATTAAAGTTATTACATCTCGTCAAGAGGCGGGTGTGGGAGTTGATGAACTCTTCCCTAGTTTGCGTGGTCAGCTTGCTCTCAAATTCAGCGATCCAGCCAAAGTCGATTTCAGCAAATGTGATGTTGTTTTTTTTGCCACTCCCAATGGCATTGCCATGCAGCAGGCAAGAGCCTTGCTTGACTCTGGAATAAAGGTAATTGATCTGGCAGCTGATTTCCGGATCAAGGATGTCACGGAATGGGAAAAATGGTATGGAATGACACATGCCGCGCCTGAATTGATCGCCGAAGCTGTTTATGGTCTGCCTGAAGTTAATCGGGAAAAAATCCGGAATGCGCGATTGATTGCCAATCCCGGCTGCTACCCGACGGCAGTGCAATTGGGTTTTATCCCGTTGATTGAAGCAGGAGTGGTGGACGTAAATCATCTGATTGCTGATACCAAATCGGGTGTTTCCGGAGCGGGCCGCAAGGCTGAAATACATACTTTGCACGCAGAGGCATCGGATAACTTCAAATCCTATGCTGTGCCGGGTCATCGTCACTTACCTGAAATCAGGCAGGGATTATCCGAAAGATCAGGTGGGCCGATAGGATTGACTTTCGTGCCTCATTTAACACCGATGATTCGAGGGATTCACGCTACGCTGTACGCCAGATTGACCAAAGATGTTGAGTTACAAGCGTTGTATGAAAACAGATATGCCAGTGAGCCTTTTGTTGATGTGCTGCCTGCGGGGAGTCATCCGGAAACGCGCTCGGTGCGCGGTTCAAATTTTTGCCGTATTGCGGTTCATCGACCAGGTGGCGGCGAAACGGTGGTGATACTCTCGGTGACGGATAATTTGGTAAAAGGTGCTGCTGGCCAGGCTGTTCAGAACATGAATATTATGTACGGGTTGCCGGAAACAACTGGTATCCGGCATGTTCCGCTGTTACCTTGATCCGTTATGTGCCGGGTGGGTGAAGTAACTGAAGAAATATCGTGTTGCAGATAAAGCAATCGTAAGACTTCCAGAAATTTCTGAAAACCGGAGGGAAAGTGTTGCATAACAGACAAAATATAAGCGCACCCAGGTTGGTCGTGCGCCCTCATGTCCCTTGGTACCGACGTTTATTGACAGCTTTTGTCGGATTGTTACTGATTGGCCTGCTGGCTTATGGAATGTTTATTGTTGGACAAAATACCGTTCAACCTGCCACGGCAGTTACGGCTGATCCCGTTCTTGAGCAGATTCTTGAGTCTAATAGCTGCCTGGAGAAATATGATGCCACCCTCTGCGCGCAGCTAGCCGAGCTCGTCAGGCAGCTGCAAATTAGTAATGCTACCCGTGCTGATCTGGTTAAGCAGGTCAAAACCCTGGATGAAGAAAATGATCGCCTGCGAGAGGATTTATCCTTGTTCCAGCAGATGATTTCCGGAAATGAGGAATCCCCGGATGTAGAGCTTGTTATTCACCGTTTTTCAATGGAAGCAGGTCAGCTTCCTGGTGAATATCTGTATACATTGTTGCTTGCCCAAGGGGGGCAGCGTTCAAAAGAATTTAAAGGCAGACTCGAATTTGTGGTTGGTTTGCTTCAAAATGGCGAAGAAAAATTCATTTCGCTTGTAGATGAAAATGCTTCCAAGGAATTTCCGATCAATTTCCGCTTCTATCATCGATTGGAAAAAAGCTTCCAAATACCAGCAGATACAGTAGTAAAGAGTTTGCAGGTTCTTGTTTATGAAAATAGTGCCAGTCAGTCCATTCTGACAAAAACCATCCAGTTATCTCGAAAGGCAGAGGACCATGTTCGGAAGAAAACATAAAATAACCAGTGATATCAGTACATTGATTGGGGCTGATACGGAGATAACTGGCGATATTCAGTTTTCTGGTGGATTGCGTGTGGATGGTCGTGTTTGTGGCAGCGTTGTATCAACCGGAGGGAAGCCGCATTCTTTGCTGGTGCTCAGCGAACAGGGCGTGATTGAAGGTAAAATCAAGGTGCCCTATATCATTATCAATGGTACGGTGCGAGGGCCTGTTCATTCCGATGAGAGCCTCGAACTGCAGCCTGCTGCAAAAATTACCGGGGATATATTTTACAAGACCATAAAAATGCACCAGGGAGCGGTGGTTGAGGGAAAAATGATTCGTAATGATGCCTCTCAACCAGAGAAGTTGATTACATATGTTGCTCCAAAAGAAGAGCCCAAAGAGCCCCAGGATAAACAGAGCTAATTGGTTGAGGTGGCTCAAGCCCGCTTGTTTTGTTCGTCGTAACCCAACATTTCCGCTGCATGTCGGCGTGTAGCTGCAGTCAGTTCTTCTCCGCCCAGCATGCGGGCAATTTCCTCGATTCTTGCCGCTGTTTCAAGTTCAGAAATATGGCTTGCCGGTAGCGAATCGTTTTCTGATCCGGGAGTCTTGGAGACTCGCCAGTGTTGATCGCCTTTGGCAGCAACTTGAGGGAGATGCGTAATGCTCAAAACCTGCCGTGTTTTCCCGAGTTGCTGGAGTAGTTTGCCCACTATTTCGGCAATGCGGCCTCCTATTCCGGTATCGACTTCATCAAAAATCAGCGTGGGAACTGTGCCTGCCTTGCTGGTAATAACCTGAATTGCCAGACTGATGCGTGACAATTCGCCACCGGAAGCCACTTTGCCCAGCGGGCGCAATGGTAAATCCCGGTGAGCCGAAACCTGGAATTCGATCTGTTCCATACCATGCAGATTGCCTGTTGGCACCGGGATCAATGCTGCCTTGAAACAGCCACCTGCCATTGCCAGCGTTTGCATGGCTTCTGTAACCAGGTCAGATAGCTGATCTGCAGCACGTTGCCTGGCCAAACTCAGCTTTCCAGCCAGATTTTCAAAATGGCTTCTGGCAGATTTTTCTGCTTCCATCAACGCGTCACTGCTTGTAATGTTCCTCAGGACATCCAGACGTTGCCGGGTCGTTTCAAGCAAATCCGGTAACATTTCAGGCGTGGTGCGGTGTTTTCTGGCCGCGCCATGAATGGCTGCAATGCGTGCTTCGGTTTCCTCCAGTCTCTGTGGGTCAATATCAAGATGCTGTAGATAGCGCTTCAGCTCGTACACGGTTTCCTGTAACTGTATCTGGGCAGATTGCAGCTGGCTGCAGAGAGGCTCAAGCATGCCATCGATGCTGGCCTGGCCATGCAGGCGGGTGATTATGGTATTGAGCTGCGTGAGCACCGCTGTTTCATTTTCTGATAAAGATTCCAGGCTGGATTGTGCTGTTTCCAGCAGGCTTGCTGTGTGGGTTAGCCGATTATGTTCAGTTTGCAGATTTTCCCATTCTTCCGGTATGAAGTTCAGCGTGGATAGTTCATGGAATTGCCTGGTAAGGCTTTCGTGCTCGTACAGGCTTTGCTCGCTGTGCTGCTCCCATTCCAGCCTCTGCTGGCAGAGGTCTTGCCAATGCCGATATGCGGAGGCTACTTCCCGGGAAAGAGCTGATTCGCCAGCCCAGGAATCGAGTAATTCGGATTGTTTGTGGTTGTGCATCAGCAACTGATGGGCATGCTGGCCATGGATATCTACCAGCCATTCGCCGATTGTACGTAATTGCTGGAGGGTGGCAGGATGTCCATTGATGAAGTTGCGTGAACGTCCGCCCGATTCCATGACTTTGCGTAACAGGCAGATATCAGCTTCGTCTTCCAGTGCATTATCCATGAGCCATTCCTGCAAAGCGGGAAGAGTGCTTACGTCAAATTGTGCGGTGATTTCTGCTCGTTTGCAGCCGTGTCTGATCTGGCTGGTGTCGGCTCGTCTGCCCAGCACGAGTTCCAGTGCATCAATCAGGATGGATTTTCCCGCGCCAGTTTCACCTGTCAGGACGGTAAAACCCGATTTAAAGTGCAGATCAATATGGTCAACAATGACAAAATTCTGAATGGACAGGTTTTGCAGCATGGGAACTAGCGATTGTTTTTCTGGAGAATACCGCTCCAGCCAAGTTTCTCACGCAACATGCGGTAGTAACTGTGGTGGACGGGATGGAGCAGTTTGATGGTTTTCGGACAGCGCCGGACAAATACTCTGTCATGTTCGCCCAGATCAAACCAGGAATGGCTGTCGGTGTAGATCTTCGTCTCGGTCGTAAAATGCACCTTGATCTCGATGGTTGCATCCGCTCCGATGACGATGGGGCGATTGCTGAGGGTGTGCGGGCAGACCGGCACCAGTGTCATCAGATTGAGTCCTGGGTGCAGGATGGGCCCGCCGGAAGATAGTGCATAAGCGGTCGATCCGGTGGGGGTGGCGATAATCAGGCCATCTGAGCGCAAAGAATAAACATATTCATCATTGATATGAACTTCGAGTTCAATCATGCCACTGCTGATGCCGCGATGAAGTACCACATCATTGAAAGCCAGTTCTTTGAAAATGCTTGCTCCGTGACGTGTGACCTCGGCTGTCAGCAACATGCGATTTTCCACAACAAACTGACCAGCCAGCATGTCATTCAGAGTTTCATGCATGGTGTCAGCGGTAAGATCGGTTAAAAATCCCAATCTCCCCTGATTGATGCCAATAAGCGGAACACCGAATGGAACGAGTGCGCGGGCAATATTGAGCATGGTCCCGTCACCTCCCAGCACGATGGCAAGATCTGTCTGCTTGCCGATTTCCTCCAGTGTCAGTACAGGGTATTTGCTGTTACTGATATGTGTAGCGGTCAGGGAATCCAGCACTACACTGGCACCCCGGTCAGTCAGATATTCCGCCAGATTCAGCAGAGGAATCACGATATCGGGGTTTTTATGTTTCCCGATTAAAGCAATCGTTTTGAATAAGGCGCTGCTCATTTTGAGATAAGAGGATCGGAACAGTTAAAAATACCCGGATTCCTGCTTTGAATTATCCGGCTGATTTCAAGTGGCTGTAAGGATCGGATATTACCGCAGCCCATTGCAAAAAAGGTAAAAATCCATTGAAAAGGGTGGTTCCGCCAATATATAGACTGGCGCAATTTCCACTTCAGACCAACCCTGCTTAAAGTAGGGCTGATTCGTGTAAAATAATTAAATGCTTAACGAACGCGAGAAAATCCTGCTCAAAACCCTGGTCGAACGCTATATCCATGAAGGTCAGCCAGTCGGTTCGCGTTCACTCGCCAGATTTTCCGGTCTTGATCTGAGCCCGGCCACGATTCGCAATGTGATGACTGATCTTGAGGAAATGGGATATGTTTCCAGTCCTCATACATCTGCCGGGCGAATGCCGACAACGCTCGGGTACCGTTTTTTTGTCGATACCCTGCTAGTAGTCAAGTCGCTGGATAACGAGCAGATCACTTTGCTGGAGAACCAGCTGCATCCGAACAACCCCGCACATCTGATGAATGTCACCTCCCGTTTGCTCTCGGATCTGACCCGGTTTGTCGGTGTGGTAGTCACACCCAAGCGGATGGGAGGGGCAGTTTTCCGCCATATAGAGTTTGTGGCATTGACTGAAAAACGGATTCTCCTGATTTTGGTTACACCGGAAGGTGATGTTCAGAACCGCATCATTCTTACGGAAACCGTTTATGGTCAGTCGGATCTGATTGAGGCTGGAAATTTTCTCAATCAGCACTATGCCGGTTGTACGCTGGAAGAAATTCGTTCAGGGTTGCAGCACGAGCTGACACAACTGCGCCGCGATATGACCGGACTCATGAATGCTGCGATTGAAATAGGCAATGATGCTTTGCAGGAAAGCAGCGAGGCGGTGGTGATTGCGGGGGAACACAGGCTGTTTGATGTGCGTGATTTATCAGATAATCTTTCCAGTCTGAAAAGTCTGTTCGAGCTGTTTGAACGCAAGTCCAAGCTGTTACAGCTAATGGAGCTCAGTCGCCAGGCGCATGGAGTGAAGATCTTTATTGGAGGGGAATCGGATGAAACCATGCTGAAAGAAGTCAGTGTGGTGACTGCACCCTATGAAATGGAAGGTAAGATCGTTGGCACGGTGGGGGTAATTGGTCCACGGCGCATGGCTTATGAACGCATTATTCCCATTGTAGATATCACCGCAAGATTGCTTTCGAGTAATCTGTCGTAACGCCCTTTTTAACGCTATTTATCAATGACCCAAATGTTGCCGGAACCCTCTTTTCGCCATGGCTCGGCCAGTAAAATTGGCATTTTGATGATCAATCTGGGTACGCCAGAGGCTCCGACCGCCAAGGCGTTGCGGGTGTATTTGAAGCAATTCCTGAGTGAACCCCGTATTGTGGAACTGCCGCGCTGGCTGTGGTGGTTTATTTTGAATGGCGTCATTCTGACTGTCCGGCCAGAAAAATCGGCCAGAAAATATGAACAAATCTGGACAGACGAGGGCTCCCCTCTGAAGGTGCATACCGAGCGACAGACAGCATTGGTAGCTGCTGTGCTGAAGGAGCAGGTGGATCCCTCACTAATGGTGGAGTACGCGATGATCATTGGTAATCCCTCCATCGCAGAAAAATTGCAGCAGATGAAGGCACAAGGTTGTAACCGGATTCTGGTATTGCCGTTGTTTCCCCAGTACGCAGCCAGCAGTACCGGTTGTGCGCTCGACAGTGTTTTTTCCGAGTTAAGGAAAATGCGCACTATTCCTGATATTCGAACTGCCAGGCATTACCACGATGACCCGGGCTATATTGCGGCGCTGGCGCAGAATGTGCGTGATTATTGGCAGGAACATGGACAGCCCGACAAACTGATCATCAGCTTTCATGGCGTGCCGCGCAAGACACTCGATATGGGTGATCCTTATCATTGCGAATGTCAGAAAACCGGGCGCCTGCTGGCTGAAGCACTGGAGCTTGCGGATGACCGCTACCAGGTATGCTTCCAGTCACGGTTTGGTTTTGCGCAATGGCTGAGCCCTTATACTTCCGAAGTGCTTGAGGAATTGGGTAAACAGAAAACAGGGCGGGTTGATGTTGTTTGCCCGGGTTTTGTTTCGGATTGTCTGGAAACGCTCGAAGAGATAGCCATGGAAGGAAAAGCAACCTTTACCGGAGCGGGTGGGGGTGAGTTTCATTATATTCCCAGCCTCAATGAGCACCCGTTGTGGATCGGGGCAATCAATAACATCATCCGGACTCATTTGGCCGGCTGGCTTGATCATTCTTTTTCCGAAGAAGCTGCGGAACAATCCCGCAAACGGGCGCTTGCGCTGGGAGCCAGGGAATAAGGTATGTTGATGTGGTTCTGCCGAAATCCGTCCAATGGATTTACCCGGAGCGGGAGCTGCCGGTGGTTGGGTTTTGTCCAGAGCTGAAAGAGGAGTGGATATGAATATTTCGGAAATAAAGTATTTATTACCTTGTTTGCTTGTTTGTATACTTTCTGCTTGTGCGACCTCTCCCACGGGGCGGACTCAGCTTGTTTTCATGCCGGATACGGAAGTGAACAGCATGGGTCTTCAGGCATTTGATACTTTGAAGCGTGAAAACAAAATCAACCGGGATGCGGCAAGTAACCGGTTTGTCAATTGCGTTGCCAATGCGATTACCCGGGAAGTAGGGGGGGAATGGGAAGTTGTTGTCTTTGAAGATAAATCACTTAATGCCTTTGCATTGCCTGGCGGAAAAATAGGAGTGCATACCGGTATGGTTGATCTGGTGGATAACCAGGATCAGCTGGCAGTGGTGATTGGTCACGAAATCGGGCATGTGATAGCACGGCATAGTAATGAGCGTTTGTCCCAGCAGGTGGGAACCAATCTGGGAATTTCTCTCATCCAGGCAGTGGCTGCACCGCAAACTGCGCTAGGACAGACGGCGATTGGTTTGCTTGGTGTTGGCGCCCAGTATGGAGTGATCATGCCCTTCAGCAGATTACACGAAGCCGAGGCAGACAAGATTGGTTTGGATTTGATGGCTGGTGCGGGGTTTAATCCTGCAGAGAGCATAAGATTATGGCAAAAAATGGCGCAAGCAAGCCAGGGGCTTGAGCCCGTGGAATTTTTATCCACGCATCCGTCACATGCCTCCCGCATAGAAAATCTACAGGCAAATTTGCCCAGGGCACAACAATTGCAACATCAGGCAAATGCGACAGGGAAAATTCCCCGCTGCGCCAAATAAATTGAATACATTCATTCTTTACTGCCTGGGCGATGAGTTGGGTATCTCGTAATGCAGTGATTGAATAGCGATTTGCTGGTTTTTTGGAAATTATTTTTTATATTGAAGGAGATAAACACAAATGTCGCAGAAACACCCAGTTATTGCTGTCACCGGATCATCCGGAGCCGGAACATCCACTGTCAAAACCAGTTTTGAGCATATTTTTCAGCGTGAACAACTGAAGGTGGTGGTAGTGGAGGGGGATAGTTTCCACCGCTATGACCGCGAATCCATGAAAAAAGCGGTTGAAGAATCGGAAAAAAATGGCGGACGTCCAATCAGCCATTTTGGTCCGGAAGCCAATGAATTCGAGAAACTGGAGGCATTGTTCAAGTCGTATGGCGAGAGCGGATCGGGAGAGACTCGCCTTTATCTGCATAATGAGCAGGAAGCGCAGCCTTACAATCAGAAGCCCGGTACTTTTACGCCCTGGAAATCGGTTCAGCCTGGCACTGATCTGTTGTTCTACGAAGGCCTGCATGGCGGAGTGAAGAGTGATACAGCTGACGCGGCCCGGTATGTGGATCTGCTGGTGGGCGTGGTTCCAATCGTCAACCTGGAGTGGATACAGAAGATCTATCGTGATACTGCAGCCAGAGGCTATTCGGCCGAAGCGGTAACCCATACCATCCTGCGCCGCATGCACGATTATGTTCATTACATCACCCCCCAGTTTTCGCGCACGCATGTCAATTTCCAGCGCGTACCAACGGTGGATACATCCAATCCATTCATTGCGCGGGATATTCCCACCCTGGATGAAAGCATGGTGGTTATCCGCTTCCGCGATCATCATGCAGCAGATTTCCCGTATCTGCTCAACATGATAGATGGATCATTCATGTCCCGTCCCAATACCATTGTGGTTCCGGGTGGCAAGATGGGCATGGCTATCGAGTTGATTCTGACGCCTCTGATTCTGGATCTGGTGGCCAAAAGCAGGAAATAATCCTTTCAAACTCCCCGCCTGCCATCAGGGTTTGGCGGGGAATTCCGCTGTTCCCCTCCTTATGACTGCATTATTGACTGATCTCAATCCGGAACAGCTGGAGGCCGTTACCTGGCCTCACCGGTCAGCGCTGGTGCTGGCAGGCGCTGGAAGCGGCAAAACCCGGGTGCTGACCACGCGAATTGCCTATTTGCTGCAAGCAGGCCATACCCAGCCGCAAAATATTCTGGCTGTGACTTTTACCAATAAGGCAGCGCGCGAGATGATTGCGCGTATTGGTGCCATGTTGCCTGTCAATATCCGGGGGATGTGGATTGGCACATTTCACGGTTTGTGCCATCGCATGCTGCGTGCCCATCATGAAGATGCGGGATTGCCGCAGGCATTCCAGATACTGGATATGGCCGATCAGCTGGCTGTCATCAAGCGCGTGTTGAAAGAACGCTCACTGGATGAAAAAACACTTCCACCCCGTCAACTGCAATGGTTTATCAACAATGCCAAGGAAGAGGGTTTGCGAGCTTCGCAGGTTGATGCGCGTGGCAATTTTAATCAAACCCTGGCTGAATGTTACCGGGCCTACGAGGCCATCAGCATGCGGGAGGGTACGGTTGATTTTGCTGAGCTATTGTTGCGTAGCCATGAGCTGTTGAGCCGTAACGAAATTTTGCGCGATCACTATCGCAACCGTTTTGAGCATGTTCTGGTGGATGAATTCCAGGATACCAACCGGCTGCAGTACAAATGGATCAAATTGCTGGCGGGCTCCGGTTTGCAGCAGCACGCAGCGATTTTTGCTGTCGGGGATGATGATCAGAGCATTTACGCATTCCGGGGTGCACATGTCGGAAATATGCGGGATCTCGAAAAAGATTTTAATGTTCCGAAAATTATCCGGCTGGAGCAAAACTACCGTTCTCACGGCAATATTCTGGATGCAGCCAATGCGCTGATCGAGAACAACAAGGGGCGCCTGGGCAAGAATCTGTGGACCGCAGCGGGCAAAGGTGAGCTGGTACGGGTGTATCACGCTTCTACAGATATGGATGAAACCAGCTTCATTGTTGATGAGATCAAGGCGCTGCATGCCGAGGGTCTGGCACTTTCCGATATAGCGCTGCTCTATCGATCCAATGCGCAATCGCGAGTGCTGGAGCATGGCCTGTTCAATGCTTCCATTTCCTATCGTGTTTATGGCGGCATGCGTTTCTTTGACCGGCAGGAAGTCAAGCATGCGCTGGCCTATTTGCGGCTGATTGCCTTGCCGGATGACGATAATGCCTTGTTGCGGATCATTAACTTTCCACCCAGAGGGATTGGCGCCCGCACGCTGGAGCAGTTGCAGGATCAGGCTGGAGAGCTCGGAACCAGCCTCTGGCAAGCGGCGCTCAAGGCTTGCGAGAACGTAAAGACTGCTGCGGTCAGAGCGGGGCAATCCGGGCGGGGCGTTCCCGGTTTTGCCAGCCTGGTGTTATCGCTGCAACAGGAATGTGAAGGATTGCCGCTGCCGGAAATTATCCGGCGTGTGGTGGATCAGAGCGGGCTGGTGGCGCATTACCAGGCCGAGCGCGAAGGTGGTGAGCGACTGGAGAATCTGAAGGAACTGATCAACGCCGCAACCAGCTTTGTACATGAAGCCGAGGATGACAGCCTGACAGCTTTTCTCGCGCATGCCTCGCTTGAAGGAGGTGAGCATCAGGCAGAAGGGCATCAGGATGCAGTTCAGTTGATGACTGTACATGCAGCCAAGGGACTGGAGTTCCAGACGGTATTCATCAGCGGATTGGAAGAGGGATTATTTCCCCATGAGAATAGCCGTAATGAGCCCAACGGCCTGGAGGAAGAGCGGCGCCTGATGTATGTGGCCATGACACGCGCACAACAGCGCTTGTATCTGAGTTATGCCGAGAGCCGTATGCTGCATGGACAGGTGCGTGTGAACGTGCCATCCCGGTTTATTGATGAAATTCCTGACGATTTTCTGAAGCGATTGCGCTCCAGCTTTTCCGGAGGAGGTTATCGTCAGGCATTAACTGGAACGGGGTATGCAGCCCCCAGTACTACAAGCTTTGCAAGCACGCGCCACCAGAGAAATAGCGATGGAAACGCGGTAACCAAAATGGCAGCGCAACGATTGAGTGGCGAGGGTTTTCATATCGGGCAGCAGGTATCTCACACCAAATTTGGCACAGGAACTATCCTGAATTGTGAGGGCAGTGGGGCGGATATGCGGGTTCAGGTGAATTTCCGTCAGGCGGGGACGAAATGGCTGTCACTTGCTTACGCAAAGCTGGAAGCGCTATAGCGCTTAAGCATTGCCTCACTTGTCTTTCATTCCTCCATCCGCAAAACACAGTGCGGGCTATGCGGGATTGAATCAGAGATTCTCTGAGGACGTATTTTGATCTGAAAACAGGCAGCGTTTTCAAGCTGCCTGCCGGTTTTTTGCTTTTGCGGGATTACTAAACTTGGGTTTTGTACCCTAATTTGCTTCTTCTTTGTTTTCACTTTCTTCAGCATCACCCTCGGGCATTGATTGGATATCTTCTTCCTGTTCGTGGTGAAAGATGTCCTTGTAACTGACATAGACAGAAGCAAATGCGACTGGAAACCAGACAATGAAACCCAGCCCGTAAGGTATGGCTGCAAGTACGCCAAGAATGAGCAAGGTGACCGCGTAGACCTGGAAGGCAAAGAAGTTTTTCAGGCATGCAAAAAAGCTTTTACGTAAAGCGATAAAGGGAGGCATTTGCTCGAAAATCACCAGCATGGGAGCAAACCAGATTGCCATTAGCAACGGAATGGATAGCAGCAAGGAAAATAAGGTGGCTGATAAAATGTCATTTGCGACCCCGGCCAGCTCGGTTTCATCAAATCGTTTGCCATGTAGCCACATGTCAACGACGGCATCTCCCCCGCGCAGCATGAAGAAACCGGTAATCAAAATATCCCCGACCAGGTAAATGCCGCCAATTGTGATCAGTGAAGAAGTATATTTCTTGAACCCATAAAACAGATACTCCAGTTCAAGTTTTCCGCTTAGATCCAGTTGTCTGCATCCGACCATAATTCCAGCTACAAAAACGGGTACGGTCAATATACCGACAAAGCCTCCGAGATATGGGACAAGCCCCAGTGTCGTCCCAATTAGTAAATAAGTGAAACACAAGAGTATCCAATTGAGTGGCGCCATGCGGAAAAAATAGAATCCACTCAGGATCCACTGTAATCCCTGCTTGCCGCGTACATGTCGCGCTTCCATCCGTTATCCTCCGGTAATTTGAAGTAAAACTCGGTCAAAAATCTGATTGTTTACAAGATGCAGATGAGCGGAGTGTCCTTTGCTCGCTTATCTGTCTTGAATGTAATGATAGATGATCTGCTCCGGGTCAGGCCTGAAAAGCGGGTAAAACGCCTGGATGATTGATGTGATGTTCCAGAATTTTCTTGAAGTGATCTGGGTCTTTTTTATGAGTCAGTTCCCCGGGGCGAGGAAGATGGTAGTCATACAGACGTGATAACCAGAAGCGCAGAGCACCCGCACGCAACATGGCTGGCCACGCAGGATATTCAGCGGGTATCAGCGGCCGGGTAGCGTGATACGCATTAACCAGGGCATGCATGCGTGTTTTATCCATTGCGCCGTCTGCAAACATACACCAGTCATTGGCAGTAATGGCTAGATCGTAGAGCAGGGCATCATTACAGGCAAAATAGAAATCAATGACCCCGCCTATTTCGTTGGATGTGAACAAGACGTTATCCCGGAAAAGATCAGCATGTATTACACCTTGCGGCAGGTCGGCCCTGACTTGCGTTGTCTGGAACCACAATTCCTCTTTGAGCAGGTTTTGTTCGGAAGGAGAGAGAAAAGGCATGACGGTTGTGGCCGTATCCTGCCACCATGCCAGTCCGCGTGGATTTTTATTCCGGCCCGGATAATTTTGCCCCGCCAGGTGCATTCTGGCCAGTATTTCGCCAGTTTGGGCACATTGTTTTTCCCCGATTTGTACTATGGAATGTCCGGGAAGCAATGTCACGATACAAGCCGGTTTGCCATTTAGCAGCCCCAGCAGGCGATGGTTATGTGATTCAACAGGTCTGGGGCAGGGAATTCCCTGTGCCGAGAGGTGTGCCATCAGGTTGAGGTAGAAAGGCAACTCGGTACTGGTCAATTTTTCGAACAGGGTCAGAATGAATTTGCCCTGTGTGGTGGTAACAAAGTAGTTGGTATTTTCAATACCGGAAGAAATGCCCTGTAAGTCGACCAATGATCCAAGCGAGTAATTGTGCAGCCAGAGAGCAAGCTGTTCTTTGGAAACCGGGGTAAAAACGGACATGGATGAAGCGTTGAAAAGTTGGTTGAAAAAAACAGTCGTTAAATAAGCAGGCTGGATGCAGCGGAGCTGTCTTTCTGGAATATCAGAAACGATAAATCTGCCACATCGGGACACTTACACCTGATTCCATGTCTCCTCGGTGAGGTGTTCCGGCAGCACTGCGCCGGTTCAGCAGATAATAGGGTTTGCCGATCCTGGGCGTGATCTTGATCATGTAGAGTTCGCCATTGACCCGATATTCCTCAATCATTTTGTCTTTTCCTTCATGAATCGTTATCTCTGGTTCAAGAGATGGATCCAGTCCTAGTTCCGGAGGAAGTGTATTTTCTTCTTCTGCAGTGGGGGGTTCCGGGATTTCTGGCAATGGCACTAGATTATCCGGCTGCCGGGCTGTCTGTGCCCATGCCAAAGGTGAGAGCCAGATCAGGTTGCCGCAGAGAAATAAAATAATGACTGACTTCATGCTGATTTACCGGAGAGTTGGAATGTTCTGATGTGCTTTGGTGACATGCATCTGTCTGGTGTTAAAGATTGAGCTGTATGTTGCGTTCGGCAGCTGACGGTTCAAATCCGGACGTTTCGTAAAAACGGAAGATGGCATCTACAACCTCGGATGGTTCATCCACGATCTGAATAAGATCAATATCTTCTTCTGAAATAAAGTTATCCCGGACAAGGGCTTCCCTGAACCAGTCGATCATTCCCGCCCAGAAATCTGAACAAACTAGGATAATCGGCATTTTGCGGGTCTTGCCGGTTTGAACCAGAGTCAATGCTTCCATCAATTCATCCAGTGTGCCAAATCCGCCAGGCATCACGACATAGGCGGTTGCAAATTTGATGAACATATATTTACGAGCAAAGAAGTGGCGGAAAGTCTGGCTGATGTCCTGATAAACATTGCGGTGCTGTTCGTGCGGAAGCTGAATGTTTAATCCCACACTGGGAGATTTGCCATAAAAAGCACCTTTGTTGGCTGCTTCCATGATGCCAGGCCCACCGCCGGAAATGACCGAGAATCCGGCATCGGACAATTGTCTTGCGATGGCTTCGGTTAATTTATAATGTGGATGGTCGGGGTGGGTTCTGGCGCTGCCGAAAATGCTGATTGCAGGTTGTATGCATTCGAGACGTTCAGTGCCTTCGACAAATTCCGCCACAATTCCCAAAACCCGCCATGATTCTTTGGCAGACCAGGGTTTTTCCAGGGTAAGGGCATCTCCCAATTTTGCTTGCAAACTCATAAAGGTCCTTGTTTTATGAAAACACTTTTGCTGGTTGACGGTTCTTCCTACCTGTATCGTGCTTTTCATGCCCTGCCCGATTTGCGTAACCGCCTGAATGAACCCACTGGTGCAATTTATGGCGTGCTGAATATGTTGCGTCGCCTGCTTAAGGAATACCAGCCGGATTATAACGCGTGTGTGTTTGACGCAAAAGGTAAAACATTCCGGGAGGATATTTACCCACAATATAAGGCGCATCGTCCGCCAATGCCGGATGATCTGGCCAGTCAGATCATCCCCCTGCATAGCTGTATTCGTGCAATGGGGTGGCCGCTTCTGATGGAAGAAGGGGTGGAAGCTGATGATGTGATCGGTACATTGGTTGAACATGCGGTCAACAGACAAGTGCAATGTGTGATTGCAACGGGCGATAAGGATATTGCGCAGTTGGTCAGACCGGGTATCCGGCTGGTGAATACCATGAATAATGAATCACTGGATGAACCAGGTGTTCTGCAGAAATTCGGTGTAACACCTGCGCAGATCATCGACTTTCTGGCGCTGGTGGGAGATAGCGTGGATAACATTCCGGGGGTAGAAAAAGTGGGCCCCAAAACGGCGGTTAAATGGCTTGACCAGTATGGCACGTTGGATAATCTGATTGCGCACGCAAACGATATCAAAGGAGTGGTGGGAGAAAATCTGCGCAAAGCGCTGGATTGGTTACAGGTTTCAAGGGAACTACTGAAGATCAAATGCGATGTGCCGCTGGCGCTGGATTGGCAGGATCTGATTGCAGCACCTCCCGATACCACCAGATTGACAGAGCTTTATGAACATCTTGAATTCCGGAGCTGGTTGCGCGAGCTTAAACAGATTGATGCAGAAAATCATGCGCACACTGGGGAAAGTACGCCAGTCAGAGAGATAAATAATTCTTCTGGATTGGAACAGAAAGATGATCATGGACGTGACTATCAGCTGATTCTGACCGATTCGCAACTGGATGATTGGCTGGCGCAGTGTGAATCCGCCGAGGTGGTTTCAATTGATACCGAGACAACTAGCCTGAGTCCGCTGGAAGCAAGGCTGGTGGGTATTTCAGTTTGCACAGAACCGGGGCGTGCGGCTTATATTCCTGTTGCCCATCATTATCAGGGGGTGCCTGCGCAACTGGATCGCGAACAGGTGCTGCAGCGATTGAAGCCCTGGCTGGAAAATAATGATAAACCCAAGCTTGGCCAGAATCTGAAATACGATAAGCATGTGTTTGCCAATCATGGGATTGCTCTGAATGGAATCGCACATGACACCTTACTGCAATCGTATGTGCTGGAATCCCACCTGCCCCATGATCTGGATAGTCTGGCCAACCGGCATCTGGATCTGCAAACCATTAGTTATGATGATGTCACCGGTAAGGGGGCAAAACGTATCGGGTTTGAGCAGGTGGAAATTCACCAGGCAGGCGTTTATGCGGCAGAAGATGCGGATATTCCTTTGCGCCTGCATCGGGTTTTATACCCAATCATCAGTCATGATGAACATCTTGGCCATATTTACCAGCAGATCGAAATACCGTTGCTGGAAGTATTGTTCCAGATTGAACGCCATGGCGTGCTGCTTGATACCGAATTGTTACGAGTGCAAAGCAGCGAGCTGACGCAACAATTGGTTGCACTTGAGCAGCAGGCGCATTCTCTTGCAGGTTATGCCTTTAATTTGAATTCAACCAGGCAAATACAGGAAATTCTGTTTGGGCAACACAAATTACCGGTGATAAAAAAAACGCCCAAGGGTGTGCCATCTACCGATGAAGAAGTACTCCAGCGCTTGGCTCTGGAGTATCCATTACCTAAAGTTTTGCTGGATTATCGCGGGCTGGCCAAGTTGAAATCGACTTATATTGATAAATTACCGCAGATGGTGAATGCACAAACAGGCCGTGTGCATACCCATTACGCTCAAGCCGTGGCAGTAACCGGCCGCCTGGCAAGTAATGATCCCAATCTGCAGAATATCCCGGTGCGTACATCCGAAGGCAGGCGTATTCGTGAGGCTTTTATTGCACCGGACGGCTGGTTGATTGTATCAGCAGATTATTCCCAGATTGAATTGCGCATCATGGCCCATATTTCCCAGGATGCAGGATTGATACAGGCTTTCCTGGGTGGGCAGGATATTCATCGTGCCACAGCCGCTGAAGTGTTTGGTGTGGCCGTCGATCAGGTGAATCCGGAACAGCGTCGTTACGCCAAGGTTATCAATTTTGGTTTGATATATGGTATGTCCGAGTTTGGGCTCGCGAATCAGCTGGGTATAGATCGTACGGCTGCCCGTACTTTTATAGATCGCTATTTCGCGCGTTATCCGGGTGTGGCGGATTATATGCAACGTACCAGAGAAATTGCCAGGCAGCACGGGTATGTCGAAACCGTACTGGGAAGAAGGCTGCAATTATCCGATATTCGCAGCAGCCAGCGTATGCGCCAGATCGGAGCGGAACGGGCGGCAATCAACGCACCGATGCAAGGCACGGCGGCCGACATTATTAAACTTGCGATGATTTCTGTGCATCGCTGGTTGGTGGAAGCGCGGCTTGAAAGCAGAATGATCATGCAGGTGCATGACGAATTGGTGCTGGAGGTGCTTGAAAGTGAGTTGCCTGTTATCAGGGAAAATTTACCCCGGTTGATGGAGAACGTGCTCGAATTATCAGTGCCGTTGAAAGTGGAGGTAGGCGTGGGAAGGAATTGGGATCAGGCACACTGATTCTGTTTTTAATACAGAGTCTTGGATGGCTATATTTGAAAAATATCGTGAATTTTCTTGACTTATAACAAGCATCTCTTTAGATTGACTTTCCATGAGGCTGTAATAATTAAAGAGGAGGAAGTTTATAAATATGGATATTATATCGGTACTCATGACCGGACTCATTGATCTGCCGTGGTGGGGTTACATTGTCGTAACACTGGTGTTGACCCACATAACCATTGCTAGCATCACCATTTTTCTACATCGTTATCAGGCGCACCGGTCGCTGGAGTTGCATCCGGTGCCCAGCCATTTCTTTCGTTTCTGGTTGTGGCTCACAAGCGGAATGGTTACCAAGGAGTGGGCTGCCGTTCACCGGAAACATCATGCAAAATGTGAAACGGTAGATGATCCCCATAGCCCGCAGGTTTTCGGGATCCAAAAGGTGTTGAGAGAGGGGGCGGAGCTCTACAAAGTTGAAACCAAAAACCAGGAAACACTTGATCGTTATGGGCATGGCACACCTGATGATTGGGTGGAGCGTAATGTCTATACCAAGCACAGTGCAGCCGGTATTGCATTAATGCTGGTGATTAATGTACTCCTGTTTGGTCCCATTGGATTGACGATTTGGGCTGTACAAATGATGTGGACGCCAGTAATGGCGGCTGGCGTCATAAATGGTATCGGACATTTCTGGGGTTATCGCAATTTCCGTTCGGAAGATGCCAGTCGTAATATCGTTCCCTGGGGTATCCTGATTGGTGGGGAGGAATTGCACAATAACCATCATGCCTATCCAACATCTGCCCGGTTATCTAACAAGTGGTACGAGTTTGATATTGGCTGGATGTACATCCGAATACTGGAAATGGTGGGGTTGGCTCATGTGAAGAAAACAGCACCCAAATTACAGTTGAACAAGGCCAAGGCGGAATGCGATCTCGAAACGTTGCAGGCGGTTATTTCTCATCGTTATGAAATATTGGCAAAATATACCAAATCATTGCAGGTTGCGTTCAAGAGCGAGTTGGTACATTTGCAACAAGCTGCAATTGAAAATGGCGTGGATGGCCTGACTTTGAGGAACTGGGTGCTAGCTGATGCCAAAACATTGAAAGAGGAAGAGCGTGCCAAGCTAGATCAGGTGTTAAGCCATGCCCAGGTGCTGGATAAGCTCTATCGCATGAGAGAAGAGCTGTCTTCAATATGGGAACGTTCTGCTGCGACCAAGGATGAGCTGCTTAAACAGCTCCAGGACTGGTGTCATCGTGCGGAAGGTAGTGGCATCGAATTGCTGGAGAATTTTTCCCGCAGATTGCGCTGCTATGCTATGGCCTAAAATAGGTTTGGATGAGCAACAAAAAACCCGCTCTAGGCGGGTTTTTTGTTGCGTTTTAACATGAAAATATTTGTTGCTTGAGTGTTTGTTACTTGAGCTTGGTCTCTTTGTAGGTTACATGTTTTCTTGCTACAGGATCATATTTTTTGAGTTCCAATTTTTCTGGCTTGGCTCGCTTGTTCTTGGTTGTAGTATAAAAGTGACCTGTACCTGCTGAAGATTCCAGCTTTATTTTTTCCCGCATAAATATACCTTTCTCTGTTTGTTTTGCAGAGTGCTAATCAAACACGCTCTCCGCGTGCGCGCAAGTCGGCAATGACGGAATCAATGCCGTTTTTATCAATAGTACGAAGTGCTGCATTAGTAAGGCGCAGTCGTACCCAGCGACTTTCACTTTCCAGCCAGAAGCGGCGCGATTGAAGGTTGGGCAGAAAGCGGCGTTTGGTTTTATTGTTGGCATGAGAGACATGATGGCCACTCATGGGGCGCTTCCCCGTGACCTGACATACGCGAGCCATATTACACAACTCCTGTGATTAAATACTGAAGCTAAACATTATAGCTTGTATGGACATGTTTTTTCAATTCAAATCAGGCCGCGTTCTGCAAAAGATATTACCTCGCCGCTGCCGACAATAAAGTGATCCAGCACTTTTATATCTACTAGGGCTAGTGCCTGTTTGAGAGATTGGGTTAGCACTTCATCTGCTCTACTTGGTTCAGCGACCCCGGAAGGGTGGTTGTGCGCAAAAATCATGGCTGCTGCATTGTGGTACAAGGCGCGTTTAACGACTTCTCGCGGATAAACACTGGCCTGAGTCAGCGTGCCGTTAAATAGTTCTTCAGTTGTGATGGTCCGGTGTCTGGCGTCCAAAAAAATACCAACAAAAACTTCGTGTGGTTTTCCTCGCAAACTTAGGCAAAGATAATTACGTACTGATTGTGGTGAATTCATAATGTCGCCGCTTTTGAGTTCTTCCGCCAACGCGCGCCTGGCTATTTCCATAACTGCCTGCAGTTGCGCAAATTTGGCGGGTCCCATACCAGGTAGCTCTCTAAATTCGCGTAGATTGGCGGCACATAATTTTGTCAGGCTGCCGAAATGAGTCAAAAGATCGCGAGCGAGTTCGACTGCATTTTTTCCGGTAATACCTGTGCGCAGGAAAATAGCCAATAATTCAGCATCTGAAAGAGAGGCGGCACCTTTCTCAATTAGTTTTTCCCGCGGGCGCTCGGCTTCTGGCCAGTCAGAAATTGCCATATCGATATGAATCCTGTAAAAGTGAATTGGCTTGGTGCAAATAATCAAGAACAGTGAAACGGCTAATATGATCAAAAATAAATGGTTGTTTTGCTTGTTTGCTGGTTAACTTTTAATCATGTTTACATGAATCTGATAAATTCACTTGCAGGGAAACGTTTGTTGCTAGGAGTGACAGGTGGAATTGCTGCTTATAAGGCGGCCGAATTTGTTCGTCTGCTGATGCAGGAAGGTGTCGAAGTTCAGGCAGTAATGACTGAATCAGCTTGCCGGTTTGTCGGTGTAGCTACATTTCAGGGGTTGACGGGTAGAAAGGTGTTTACCGAACTCTGGGATGCTGATAATCAGAATGGGATGGCGCATATCCATCTTTCCCGGGAGGTGGATGCCATCGTGATTGCCCCGGCAACAGCGGATTTTATCGCCAAAATGGCGCATGGGCTGGCGGACGATTTACTTTCCACGCTTTGCTTGGCGCGTGATTGTCCATTGCTGGTTGCGCCTGCCATGAATTTGCAGATGTGGGAAAATTCGGCTACTCAACGAAACCTGGCAACTTTGCATCAGGATGGCGTAATCACACTTGGGCCTGCCAGTGGCTACCAGGCGTGTGGCGAAATTGGAATCGGTCGGATGCTCGAACCGGAAGATTTGCTGGATTTGACCAGGCGCTTCTTTCAACCCAAATATCTTGACGGTAAGCGAGTATTGATCACAGCGGGGCCTACTTTTGAGGCGATTGATGCTGTCAGGGGGCTGACTAACCGCAGCTCTGGGAAGATGGGAATCGCGATTGCGCAAGCTGCACTTGAAGCAGGCGCACAGGTAACATTGGTGTGTGGTCCGGTTTGCCAGCCGTTACCCGCTGTGCAGAAATGCATTCATGTCGTCAGCGCCGATGAAATGTTTGCTGCTGTTAAAGCAGAAACGGGTGGTAGCGATATTTTTATCAGTGTGGCAGCTGTTGCGGATTATCGCCCGGCTGAGCACTATACGTCCAAGCTGAAAAAGACATCAACAGCCATAACATTGGCACTGATTCCCAATCCTGATATTTTGCAATATGTGGCCGGTCAGCCCAATCCTCCATTTTGTGTGGGATTTGCAGCAGAAACAGACGCAGTCGAACACTATGCGGAAGAAAAAAGAAAAAGGAAGAAGCTGCCACTGATTGTGGCCAATAATGCGATTGAGGCGATCGGTGCAAACGAGAGTGCGCTCACACTAATTGATGATGAGGGAATGCACCATTTGCCAACAGCCGATAAGAATGTGCAAGCCAGGCGGGTTATGGCGCATATTGCTCGTCTCTATAACGTACATAATTGAACATATATCTACCACAATGAAACAAGTTAATATCAAATTACTTGATCCGCGTCTAAAGAGTGTTTTCCCCGGTTACGCCACACCCGGTTCTGCTGGTCTTGATTTGCGTGCCTGTATCAGTGAAAAAACTGAGATTCATCCGGGTGAAACGCTTTTAATCCCATCAGGAATAGCCATTCATCTGGCTGATCCCAGTTTTGCGGCCGTGGTTTTGCCGCGATCCGGTCTGGGGCATAAACATGGAATCGTGCTGGGTAATCTAGTGGGATTGATCGATTCGGATTACCAGGGACAAATTCTGGTTTCCTGCTGGAATCGGGGGCAGATCGGATTCACGCTTGAGCCGATGGAGCGAATTGCGCAACTGGTCATTGTTCCGGTTGTGCAGGCCAGTTTTAATTTGGTAGAGGATTTTCAGCCAAGCAAGCGAGGGGAACAGGGATTTGGAAGTACTGGTAAATGTTGAGAGTCTGTCTTGCGGTATGGTTGATAGTTGGCAATTTGCTGAACACGGCTGGAGCTGAGGATCGGCAGCTACCAATCATGGAGCTCGACATTCAGGGCCACATAATTACTGCCGAGTTGGCGGAGACAGCTTCTGCCCGTACAACAGGACTTATGCATCGTACTCATTTGCCCGAAGATGTCGGCATGTTCTTTATTTTTCCAGTTGCTGGTATTCATTGCATGTGGATGCAAAATACCTTGATTCCTTTAAGTGTTGCCTTCCTGGACGAGTCAAGGAAAATTATCAACCTGGCCCGGATGCAGCCAGAAACACTAACGCCGCACTGTTCCACCAGTGCGGCAAAGTATGCACTTGAAATGAATATAAACTGGTTTGACGAACGAAAAATCAAGGCGGGGGATAAAGTTGTGACAATTCCAGCCAAAGCAGATAGGCAGTAGCTCAACACCTCGCGGGGATGTGTAAATTTTCTGGCTCCTGCCCAGAGAGCCTCTGAAAAACCACCTATGTTGTCATTTTTGCGTTAAAAATTGATTCAAAATGCTCATTTATTACGCATAAACTCCACTTTTTCTCCGATTTTGCCTTGAACTGACTGCCTCACTGACGTTTTTTAGAAGTTCCCTAGCGCATGTTGGGGAGCATTCCTTTGACGGCTCTCATCATTTTTGCCATTCCACCCTTATTCATCATTTTCATCATCTTGCGAGCCTGTTCGAATTGTGAGAGCAGGCGATTGACTTCCTGCACGGATACTCCGGAGCCTGTGGCAATACGGCGTTTGCGCGATGCTTTGATGATTTCCGGCTTGGCTCGCTCCTGAGGTGTCATGGAGTTGATGATTCCTTCCGTCCGGTTAATGATTTTTTCATCGACATTCATGTTTTGAGCTGCCTGGCTTAACTGGTGAGGCAGTTTTTCCAGCATGGCGCTCATGCCCCCCATTTTTTTCATTTGCTGAAATTGTTGCTGAAAGTCATTGAGATCGAAGCTTTTGCCCGATCTCAATTTTTTCATCAGGCGCTCTGCTTCCTTTTGATCAGAGGTTCGTTGTGCTTCCTCGATCAATCCAAGCACGTCACCCATGCCCAGGATGCGCGAGGCCATGCGATCTGGGTAGAATGGTTCCAGCCCATTCAATTTTTCGGCAACGCCCGCAAATTTGATCGGCTTGCCGGTAATGTGGCGGACGGAAAGTGCCGCACCACCGCGTGCATCACCATCAAGTTTGGTGAGAATTACGCCGGTAAGTGGTAACGCTTCGGAAAAGGCTTTGGCTGTATTGACGGCATCCTGCCCTTGCATGGCATCGACGACAAACAGGGTTTCGATCGGTTTGAGCAATTGCTCAAGCTGGCTGATTTCCTGCATCATAGCTTCGTCGATGCCCAATCGTCCCGCCGTATCGACGATGATTACATCGTGGTGATGTTTGCGTGCGAAATCCAGAGCGGCTGTGCAGATCCCGGCGGGCTGCTGGCCGGTTTGTACCGGAAAGAAATCGGCTCCGGTTTGTTCGGCCAAGAGTGCTAATTGATCAATGGCGGCAGGGCGGTAAACGTCACAGGATACCAGTAGAACTTTCTTTTTCTTCTGATCCATCAGCCATTTCGCCAGTTTGCCACTACTGGTGGTTTTTCCCGCTCCCTGTAATCCTGCCATCAGGATAACGGCGGGAGGAGCAACATTCAGGCCGAGTTCCGCTTTGTCACCCCCCATGATGGCGACCAGCTCTTCGTGAACGATACCGATCAGCGCCTGCCCCGGAGAAAGTTTGTCCAGCACCTCATGGCCGATGGCGCGCTGCCTGACTTGCTCGATAAATGTCTTGATCACCGGCAAGGCTACATCTGCCTCAATCAGTGCCATGCGCACTTCGCGTAACGCGTCCTGAATATTACTCTCGGTTAGGCGTGCTTCACCGCGCAGGGTTTTGATGACGCCGGAAAGTCGTTCGGTTAAATTGTCAAACATGTATGCTCCTGTAAAAACGTTACCCGCTGGCGAGATGCCCGCCCTGTGTTAAACTTTGTGCAAGTCGCCAAACACCGTTTCAGCTTAGTTGCAGCGGTGAAGATTGGCGACCTCTTTGTCGATTGTTCAGACCGATTACCCATGCCCAGCATTCTAACTTATCTCTGCGCTTCATTGCTTTACGGGATTGCCGGATGGTATTTCTGGCAAGCCATGCGTACTGCCAGTCCTGTTGCGGGGGTGGCCCCAAGTGTGAAGTTGCAGCAATATGCAATGTTGATCCCGCTGGGGATGCATGGATTGCTGCTGTATCAATCGGTGTTTACCGGTGACATGCTGAGTTTCGGTATCGGAAATGCGCTATCGGCAATAGTTTGGCTTACTGCCCTGATTTACTGGGCGTCAGGTTTCTTTTCATCATTGCGAGGGTTGCAAAATCTGATAGCTCCGATCTCGGCTATTGCTGCCGTTGCTGTTCTGATACCGCTGCTGCTGCCCTCCATTCATCCGCTTGCGCATGCCGGCATGACGGCTTTCATTGCTCATTTGCTTGCCGCCATGCTTGCCTATAGTCTTTTTACGATCGCAGCTTTGCATGCCGTGCTGATGACCTTGCTTGAGCGCCGTTTGCATCATTCGGTGGTCTCTTCCCTGTTCATCCAGTTGCCACCTCTGCTGGTAATGGAAAAAATGCTGTTTCGTCTGGTTTGGACTGGATTTACCCTACTTAGCCTTACCCTCCTGAGCGGAGTCGTGTTCTCGGAGGAGTTGTTCGGTCAGTCGGTTACACTCACGCATAAAAATCTGTTCGGTTTTATTTCTTGGGGAATATTTGCTGCTTTGCTGGCGGGCAGATATTTTTACGGATGGCGCGGCCGCACTGCTATCCGCTGGCTATTGGCCGGATGTGTTGCGCTTGTCCTGTCTTATCTGGGCAGCAAATTTGTGCTGGAAATTATCCTTAATCGTTAATCTTTGTCGGCTTGATAGTAGTGTGATTGTCACTCAATCAGGCTTGTTAGCCAGAATTGGGTTCGTTCAGTGTTAATAAGAAGGCATACACCAAGTTTTTATCATTACATGGAGTATGTACCTGTATGACAGTTTCTGAGGCTAATGTCCGGATGCTGGATGGATTCGTGGACACCTTGTGGCTGGAAGATGGGTTGTCTCGTAATACGCTGATTAGCTACCGAACCGATTTGACGCTGTTGGCAGAGTGGCTCGGCAGACAGAAAAGAGCTAATGGGCTGTTAAGTGATGTGACTCAGGCAGATTTGCTGGCTTTTCTGGCAGATAGAATCAAGCAGGGAATAAAGGCGAGCACAACAGCAAGAGCATTAACCTGCATCAAACGGTTCTACCGTTATCTCCTGCGTGAGGGGAAAATCCTTGCGGATCCCGCTACAAATATTGATAGCCCAAAAGTTTCCCGCCATTTGCCGGTCAGTCTGACAGAAACCGAGGTGGAAGCTTTGCTGGCCGCACCGGATACGCAGCAGCCGCTGGGTTTGCGTGATCGTGCCATGCTGGAAATGCTTTACGCTGCCGGTTTGCGTGTCTCCGAGTTAATTGGATTGGAAATTTCCCAGGTTCGGCAGGATATGGGGGTGGTGCGTACCATGGGCAAGGGCAGCAAGGAGCGCCTGATTCCGCTGGGAGATGAGGCGATGCACTGGCTGAGTTTGTACCTCGAGCAGTCGCGCCCCGTACTGCTGGCCGAGAAACACGGCAATGTGCTGTTTGTTACAGCGCGCGGTGATGCCATGACACGGCAGGCGTTTTGGTATCTGATCAAACGCTATGCATTGCAGGCCAGTATCATGAAAACATTATCCCCTCATACATTGAGACATGCTTTTGCTACTCATTTGCTCAATCATGGAGCCGATTTGCGAGTGGTTCAGCTATTGCTTGGCCACAGTGATATTTCAACTACGCAAATTTATACTCATGTTGCTCGTGAGCGATTAAAACAGTTGCACGGCCAGCATCATCCCAGGGGCAAACTGTAGCGTGCCCTCTCCGCAAGGATAAAGCACGCCCGCCAATAAACTTGACAATCAGGAGTTAGTCTCTGGTTTCTACCTGTACCAGAGGCCCGATGTCTTCATCGGATTCCACCGGGAGGACCGGTCGGATGCGTGTCCTTCTGGAAGGTATTAAAGAAATATCCTCTGCTTCGGATATTTTGTCCGGAGCAGTTTCTATCATGACCAAACCACTTTGAGTGAGGTCCGGTAATGTAATTGCTTGGCTTGGTACAGATGTCCCCTGAATTTCTGTATCCGGGCTATTGCTGCCGGTGTTTATTTCCTCGGTCAGTTCGATAGTTGAGATATCAGGCTGACCGGTTACCAAGGTATCCGGGAGATCTGCTGCCGCCAGTTCAATTTCTGGAGTTGGTTCTGCTGTTGGAAGATCTATATGTTCTGCCTCCACCTCTGGACTATCACCAGTTGTATGAATAACAGGCTCAATCAGATTACTAGCGGTAATTGGCGCTGTTTCTTCCAGCTCGGCAATTTGACTTGGGCTTGTCCGGTCTTCCCGGTCATGGTGCGAATTTCCACGACGACGACGCGAACGACCTCGTTTATCCGTTTTTCTTTCGCTGGCTGAATCTGTAATGGCAAGCGAATCAGATGATGCTGTTGCCATGTCGGGTTGCTCACCCTCTGCTTCAGATTTTTGTGGCTGATTCTGGCGGTTGCTTCTATGACGCGGTTGCTCATTGTCATTGGTCTGTTCAGCAGAGTGTTCTGCAGAATGTTCAAGCAATGTAGGTTGGATTGTTTCTTGTGACGATTCGCTAGCCATTACCTGAGCATTTGTTCTGCTGCGTTTGCCACGACCCCGGTCCCGACGGTTGCGGTTGCGTTCGCCATGAACCGGCTTGGCTGGCGTCTCTTCTGCCGTCTGGTCGTTTTCTGGCCGAGTGTGTCCTGCTGATTTGAACAGGCTAAAAAATTTATCTAAAAACGAGGGTTGTTCGCGAGGTTTATCTTCGTGAACCGGAGCGGGTTGCTCGGGTTTGATCCCGGTTACTGCTGCCTTGGGCCGAATGGCCTTGGTTTCCTGAGTGGTAGATGGGAGGGCGACTTCTTCAGTGGTTTTTTCCACCATTTCATAACTTGGGGGTAACTCAGCTGATTTTACATCTTCATGGCGCAGTCGCGTGATTGTGTAGTTGGGCGTTTCCAGATGAATATTGGGGATCAGGATAATTCCGACTTTCAGGCGCGCTTCCAGGGAATAGATTTCTGATCGTTTCTCGTTCAGCAGGAATGTGGCAACATCGACCGGCAATTGCACTTGCAACATGCTGGTATGCTCTTTCATTGCTTCTTCCTGAATAATGCGGAGGATATGCAGGGCGGATGAATCCGTGCCGCGAATATGGCCGGTGCCGTGACAGCGAGGGCAAGGAATATAGTTTCCTTCTCCAAGGGAAGGGCGCAAGCGTTGACGCGATAATTCGAGTAAGCCAAAGCGGGAGATTTTACCGATCTGGACGCGTGCGCGATCCAAACGCAATGCCTTCAGCAGGTTGGTTTCCACTTCTCGCTGATTGCGGGTTACTTCCATGTCGATGAAGTCAACGACGACCAGGCCACCCAGGTCACGCAGGCGCAATTGCCGGGCGATTTCATCAGAGGCTTCAAGATTGGTATTGAGGGCAGTGGTCTCGATATCTGATCCGCGAATAGCGCGTGCCGAATTGACATCGATAGAAACCAAGGCTTCGGTGTGGTCAATGACAATCGAGCCGCCCGAAGGTAATGTAACCTGGCGAGAGTAGGCTGTTTCAATCTGATGCTCGATCTGGAAGCGGGAAAACAGGGGGATATCATCCTGATAGAGCTTTAAGCGATCTACATTGGCCGGCATGACGTTAGCCATGAACTGGTAGGCTTGTTCGTAAATTTCTGGGTTATCAATCAGGATTTCACCGATCTCCGCGTGAAAGTAATCACGAATCGCGCGAATTACGAGACTGCTTTCCTGATAAATCAGAAAAACACCTTTCTCGTTACTGGCTGCTTCCTCGATTGCACGCCAAAGTTGCACCAGGTAATTCAAATCCCATTGCAACTCTTCCTCGTTGCGCCCGATGCCCGCAGTGCGCGCAATAATACTCATGCCATCAGGTACTTGCAGATTGTTGATGACTTCACGCAATTCCGCCCGTTCTTCTGCGCTGACCCGGCGAGAAATGCCGCCACCTTGCGGGTTATTGGGCATGAGGACCAGATAGCGTCCAGCCAGGGAGATGTAGGTTGTAAGAGCAGCACCTTTATTGCCACGTTCATCCTTGTCAACCTGTACAATCAGCTCGTGGCCTTCACGTAACCGGTCGGCAACGCGATGACTGGATGAGTTGGTGTCTTTGCCAAAACAGGTAGGGGCAATTTCCTTGTAGGGCAGAAAACCGTGGCGGCCAGCGCCGTAATCGACGAAAGCGGCCTCAAGGCTGGGTTCGAGGCGGGTAACAGCTGCTTTATAAATATTGCTTTTGCGTTGTTCCTTACCGACGGTTTCGATATCAATATCGATGAGTTTTTGCCCATCTACGATAGCAACGCGCAGCTCTTCAGGCTGGGTCGCATTGAATAACATGCGTTTCATTTAGTGTCTCCCGCGCTCGATTTACGGGTAAACCTTTCGTTCATTGTCAGTGTGGCGCCCTGATGATTTATCGCTTGGATATGTCCTTTGTCCGGTTTGCTGGATCATGGTGCGGATAATGATTCCGGCATCCTTTGGAGATCAATTGACAGGTTATCCGGTATCTTGGTCCCAGAATTGGCCGGATCAGGAACGGGCAGGCTACAAAAGCTGCAGAGAATATACCCGGTGTATCCGGGTATGAAATCAGGAACTTGGGTGTGTGTATGTCGAGCACGTAAATTGAATATCATCGCTGCTTTTTTATATGGTGAGCGATATTAACCAGCTGGAAACCAGATTCATCCAGCGTATGAAAACGAAAATTCGGGTACACGATTTCTTGATTGACCGCACAATCGCTTCATGGTGAAAAAACAGATTTATGGGAATTCGGGTATGAAAAGTATAGGTAATAGCAAGGTACCCGGTAAAGAGAAAATTTTGCCGTCCATTATATCGGAACATGCGGCCATTAAACAGGTTGATGAAACTGCCGAAGGCCAGCGTGTTGACAATTTTCTCATCAAATTGCTCAAGGGTGTACCCAGACGTCATGTTTATCAATTACTTCGCAGTGGTCAGGTGCGTGTTAATAGTCGGCGTATTGATGCAAGCTATCGCCTTCAATCAGGCGATAAGGTGCGTATTCCGCCTGTTATTCGGCCGGTGAAACCGGCATCCACGCATGAAACGTTCCGGACTGATCGTTTCGATATTCTGTATCAGGATGATGAATTGCTGGTGATCAATAAACCAGCCGGAGTTGCTGTGCATGGCGGCAGCGGTATCAGTCATGGTGTGATCGAACAACTGCGCAGACAACATCCAGACTGGAAATTTCTGGAGTTGGTACACCGTCTTGATCGTGAAACCTCAGGTATTCTGCTGCTTGCACGGAAACGGCAAGCATTGTTGGATCTGCACCGGCAAATTCGTGAAGGTGCGGTCGAGAAGCATTATTTAACCCTTGTTCGAGGGAAATGGAAAAACCAGGTGCAGAATGTTCGTTTGCCACTGAATAAATATCTGACTGCAGAAGGAGAAAGACGTGTTGCTGTTGCTACTGACAGAGGTGATCAGGATAGGGCGCAACCGGCGCATACATTGTTTACTTTGCAAAAAAACCGGGAAGAGTTCAGTTTGCTGGACGCGGAACTTAAAACCGGCCGTACTCATCAGATTCGTGTGCACTTGGCGCATCTTGGGTATCCCATAGTGGGCGATGACAAATATGGCGATTTCACACTGAATAAGCGCTTACAGAAAGACGATGGAAGCGGGTTGGTGTTAAAGCGCATGTTTTTACATGCTTCAACGTTTACTTGTACACATCCGGTAACAGGCAGTCCTTTGCGTCTGGAAGCGCCTCTGCCGGATGAATTGCGTGTTATTTTGAGAAACCTGGATCTGGATACCTGTTTGCCCTGAGCATTTTTTTGTAAATGGTGTTTTATTTTTGGTTGCTACTATTGGGGTGATTCGGTGAATATGCCTGTTTCCTTGGCAGATGGGTTGCCGCCATCTGTTTGTGTCAATGCAGAAACCAGGGTGGGCCAGATATTATCCAGCATCTTTTCCTGTGCAGCGCTGGTGGGATGGATTCTATCGGGCTGAAAGAAAGCGAGTTGATCGCCAAAACCTTCCATCAGGAAAGGTGCCAGCTGCAAATGTTGATCCCGCGCCAGGCGCAGGTAAAGATCACGAAATTTTTGCGTATAACTTATGCCATAATTGGGCGGCAATTGCATACCTACCAGAAGCGGAACAGAGTTATGCTGCTTGCAAATCCGGATGATGGCTTCCAGGTTTTCGTAGATGGATGAAATCGAATGACCTTGCAGGCCATCGTTTGCTCCCAGCGCAACGATAACGATATCCGGCGCATGATCTTTAAGTGCCGGTTCAATCCGGTTGCGCCCGCCCAGGGTAATTTCCCCGCTGATACTGATATTAATCACCTTGTAATCAGGGGACAGGCCATGCAATCGTCGTTCAAGCAGATTCACCCATCCCGTTCCCGGTGGTAAACCATATCCTGCGGACAGGCTGTCGCCCAGCACCATGATAGTGGCGTCCGTCCGTGACCAGGCCGGGCTGAACGGGAACATACCAAACAAGCATAATATGACAAGTAATAGTTTTTTCATGGTAAATCCTCTTTCTGCAGAACAATCAGTTGCTGTAAACGATGGCCAGCCTATCATACAGACCTGCAATTTAACCAGAGAGGTGGAAACAGGTGATACCCGGTTGGTCATTTTGCAGGATGCTAATCTGCAAATTGACGCGGGGGAATCTATTGCGATTGTGGGCACTTCCGGTTCCGGAAAATCTACCTTGCTGGGTTTATTGGCAGGATTGGACAGGCCGACCAGAGGCACAGTTCTTCTTGATGGCGTGGATATTTTCAAGCTGGATGAAGATGAGCGTGCCGTTTTGCGTGGCAAATTGCTCGGGTTCATGTTCCAGTCATTCCAATTGTTGCCATCGCTGACCGCGCTTGAAAATGTCATGTTGCCGCTTGAACTGTCTGGTGCTGATAATGCCCGGGAAGTTGCGCATACCTGGCTTGTTCGGGTGGGGTTGGAAAAGAGAGTAGGGCATTATCCAAAACAACTTTCCGGTGGTGAGCAGCAGCGTGTGGCGATTGCGCGAGCTTTTGTCACGCATCCCAAAATGCTGTTTGCGGACGAGCCGACAGGCAATCTGGATGCAGCAACCGGTACGCAGATTATTGATCTGATGTTCACCCTTAACCGGGAGCAGGGAACCACCCTGATTCTGGTCACACACGATGAAAATCTGTCTGCCCGGTGTTCACGCGTTATCAAATTGGCTGCCGGAAAAGTGGTGAGCTGACGCAAGTTCAACCCAATTTTTAATCATCCCTGTTTTGAATCTTCTATTTGAGGTTACTCAAAAATGAACATGATCCGGCTTTCCTTGCGAATGCTGCTGCGGGACTGGCGGGCTGGCGAGCTGCATATTCTTACGCTGGCTCTCATTATTGCGGTGAGTAGCGTTGCTACTGTCAGCTTTTTCTCGGATCGGGTGCAAAAAGCACTGGTGCTGGAAAGCAATCAGTTACTGGGAGGAGATTTGCTGGTCATGACCGATAATCCCTTGCCAACCGGTTACGCCGAGCAAGCAGAAAGACTGGGTTTGAAAACAACACAGCTGGTCAAGTTTCCCAGCATGATCAGTTTTGGTGATGGCAATCTCTTGACCAGTATCAAGGCGGTTGCTCCCGGCTATCCATTACGGGGAGAGCTGAAACTGGCTGATCCGCCAACTGAGGAAATGGTTGCTCATCCTGTCAGGATTGCCCAGGGGATTCCCGAGCCAGGAACTGTCTGGGTGGATGGAAAGGTAATGTCGGCCTTGAAAGTGTCGCTGGGCGACAAAATTGAGGTCGGTGCCGCCGAATTGACTGTGATGTCCATGGTGGAGAGTGAGCCGGATCATTCTGTCGGATTTGTCAGCATGAATCCCAGATTGTTGATGAACGAGCAAGATCTGGCTGTCACCCGGTTGATTCGGCCCGGCAGCCGGATCAGCTATCAGCTTTTGATTGCAGGTGAGGATGGACGGGTAGCGGAATTTCGGCGTTGGATCAGTGAGCGGTTATCTCCTGGTGAGCGTGTCGAGGGTATTCAGGATGCGCGCCCTGAAATTCGATCTGCGCTTGATCGCGCAGGGAAATTTTTAAGTCTGGCAGCTCTGGCCAGTGTGGTTGTGGCCGCTGCTGCAGTGGCGCTGGCCATACGGCGCTTTATCCAGCGTCACCTGGATGGTTGTGCGGTGATGCGTTGCCTGGGTGCAACTGAATCCGATCTGCTGCGTTTGTATGCTTACTATTTCGCTATGCTGGGTTCGGCAACCAGTTTTCTGGGGTGTGCGTTTGCCGTGCTGGCACAGGAATTTTTGTCGTACTGGCTGGAAGAATTGCTGGGAATAACATTGCCGCTGCCAAGCATGCTGCCGTTTATGCAGGGCATATTGACCGGGATGGTGCTGCTGCTAGGTTTTGCTCTGCCACCCTTGCTGAATTTGCGCCAGGTGCCCGCATTGAGGGTGATCCGGCGTGATCTTGAGATGGCCAATCCGCACAGTCTGGTTGGTTATGGATTCGGCATTGCCATGCTGTCTGTGCTGTTTGTCTGGAAGGCGGGATCATTCCAGTTGGGCATCATGATCATGTCAGGATTTTTATTGGCGGTGGTTGTGTTTGGCCTGGTTGGTTTATTGCTGATCAGATTGTTTTTGCTGACGCGCCCGCAGGGATCAAGCCCATGGAGTTATGGATTGGCCAACATACGCAGACGTGCAATACCAAGTCTGGTACAGGCAACAGCACTGGGATTGGGAATGATGGCACTTTTGACGCTGACCTTGACCCGTAATGATTTGCTGGAGGATTGGCACGCCCGCCTTCCGGAGAATGCGCCCAATCGTTTTTTAGTTAATGTTCAGCCGGATCAGCAGGAAAAACTGATGGCGTTTTTTGATGAACATGCCATCCCACGTCCGAAAATCTTTCCGATGGTGCGTGGCCGTCTGACGAAAATCAACGACCGGCCGATCAATCTCGATGACTTCTCTGATCCGCGCGCCAAGCAATTGATCAATCGGGAATTTAATCTTTCATGGACGGATACGTTGCAACCGGATAACGAGGTTGTGGCTGGTCAGTGGTGGCAGGAAAAGCCAGCATCGCTCTCCCCCGAGCTTTCCATGGAAGATGGATTTGCGGAAACAATTGGTCTCAAATTGGGTGATCGCCTGGCTTTTTATGCCGGGGGAAGGGATTTTTCTGCAACGATCACCAGTTTGCGCAAGGTGGATTGGGATACCTTTCAAGTGAATTTCTTCGCAGTGGTTCGTCCCGGCGTGCTTGACAGTTATCCCGCCAGCTATATCACCAGCTTTTATTTGCCGCCAGATAAGCAGCCTGCCATGCAGGAAATGGTACACGCCTTCCCAAATTTTCTGGTGATTGATGTGGCGAGCGTAATCGAACGTGTGCAAAGCATGATCGAGCAGGTAACGCGCGCAATCGAATTTGTATTCCTGTTTACACTGCTGGCCGGGTTCGCCGTGATGTATGCGGCGATTGCATCGACTCAGGATGAAAGAATTTATGAAGCAGCCATCTTCCGTACGCTTGGAGCCAGAAAGCAGCAGCTCGCACGAGCTTGGGCGGTAGAGTTTGCAGTGCTGGGAACATTGGCCGGTTTTTTTGCAGCAGCGGGCGCAAGTGTTCTGGGTTTTCTGATTGGGAAGTATGCTCTGCATATCACATACTCTCCCAGCCTGTGGATTGGCGTGGTAGGCGTGTTGGTGAGTGTGTTGGGCGTGACTGTGATCGGTTTGATTGGAACGCGCGCAACTTTGTCTCAGCCACCTTTGCTGGTGCTCAGGAAATAAGATTCTTCAACCATTTCTATTCTTATAGTCCGGCAATAACTCGTTTACCTATAAAAAGCAAATTCTGTTTTTGGAGTTTGTCCGCTGTCATTTTGTAATCTTGTGCTTGAGTCTTTTTCAGCTTATTCGGACGAATGAAGCTGCTCTGGCTAGTTTTTACAGGGGTGCCGTGTTGTGTCTATAGTTGACTAATATTGTCGGGTATTATACAGTCACGCCTAAGCAGCATTGACGATAAACGTTTCTAAGTTGCTTTAAAACAAAATGCTAGGGGGTAGCAATGAGGTTGACGACAAAAGGACGGTTTGCAGTAACGGCGCTTCTGGATATCGCAATAAGGCATGGCAGTGGGCCGGTGGCGCTGGCTGACATCAGTGAACGACAAAGGATTTCACTCTCTTATCTGGAGCAGTTGTTCGCCAAACTGCGTCAGCGCAAACTGGTAGATAGCGTGCGCGGTCCGGGTGGAGGGTATTGTCTGGCCAAGGGGCTGGATGAAGTCTCGGTGGCAGATATTATTCTGGCGGTGGATGAGCCTATTGACAGTACACAGTGTGGCGGCAAGGAAAACTGTCTGGGTGACAGCAAATGCATGACACATGATTTGTGGGCGAAGCTTAACGAAATCATTTTTGATTATCTTGGCCACGTTACCCTGAAACGATTGGTGGAAGAGCAAAGTCAGCGTGAATTGTTACGCGAATTGCAGCGCGAGCAGGCGGTCGTCAAGTTGTATGACATGCGGGAAGCTGCATTCTGATTATTTGCTTGCGGGAAATTATAATTATGGCAATTACATTAACCGAGCGTGCAGCCAGTCAAGTCCGGCAGCAACTGGATAAGCGGGGAGGAGTTGCGCTGCGGCTGGGTGTCAAGAAATCGGGCTGTTCCGGGTTTGCGTACAGTTTTGATTATGCTGACAAAATACAGGCAGATGATCAGTTGTTTGAATCAAATGATGCCAGAGTCGTCGTTCAACGTGACCAGCTGGTTTTCATTGATGGCTCCGAGGTTGATTTTGTCCAGGAAGGTCTGAACAGTTCGTTCAAATTTCGCAATCCGAACATAGATAACACTTGTGGCTGTGGAGAGAGCTTCAGCCTTAAAATCGAGTAAATCCAGGAATTATAAAAATGAGTGCTGTATTACAAAATTTGGTGAACCAGCCATATAAGCACGGTTTCGTCACAGATATAGAAGCAGATATTGCGCCAAAAGGGCTTAATGAGGACATTATCCGGCTGATTTCCTCCAAAAAGAGTGAGCCTGGGTGGCTGCTTGCGTTCAGATTGGAAGCCTATCGGAAATGGCTCGACATGGCCGAACCTGCCTGGCAAAACGTCAAGTATCCCAAAATCAATTTTCAGGATATTAGTTATTATTCAGCGCCCAAGCCGAAGAAGAAACTTGCCAGCATGGATGAGGTTGATCCCGAGTTGTTGCGCACCTTCGAAAAGCTCGGTGTGCCTATGCATGAACGGGCTGCGTTAGCTGGGGTTGCCGTCGATGTCATTTTTGATAGCGTGTCCGTTGCAACAACCTACAAGGAAAAGCTAGCTGAGGTCGGTATCATTTTTTGCTCGATTTCAGAGGCTGTGCAGAAATATCCCGAATTGATCAGGCAGTACCTGGGTACTGTCGTGCCGCCTGGGGATAATTACTATGCAGCATTGAATTCCGCCGTGTTTACGGATGGTTCTTTCTGTTTTATTCCGAAAGGTGTCAAATGCCCGATGGATTTATCGACCTATTTCCGTATCAATACGGAAGAATCCGGGCAATTTGAGCGCACGCTGATCATTGCGGAAGAAGGAGCATCCGTTTCGTATCTTGAAGGATGTACCGCTCCCCGGTTTGATACCAATCAGCTTCATGCTGCGGTCGTCGAGCTGGTTGCACTGGATGATGCGGATATCAAGTATTCGACCGTACAGAACTGGTATGCCGGAGATGAGAATGGAATCGGCGGTATTTACAATTTCGTGACCAAGCGTGGTTTGGCAAAGGGCAGGAATTCACGTATTTCCTGGACACAGGTGGAAACAGGATCGGCCATTACCTGGAAATATCCTTCATGTATTTTGCGTGGGGAAAACTCGGTTGGTGAATTTTATTCCGTTGCGGTAACCAATCACCATCAACAGGCCGATACCGGCACCAAGATGATTCATATTGGTCCGAATACACGTAGCACCATCGTGAGCAAGGGGATTTCGGCCGGGCAATCGAACAGCAGTTATCGTGGTCTAGTCAGGATTGCCCCGACCGCCAGGAATGCCCGTAATTATTCACAGTGCGATTCGATGCTGATTGGCAGTCATTGTGGGGCGCATACTTTCCCGTATATTCAGGTACAAAACGAGAGCGCACAAGTGGAACATGAGGCTTCAACATCCAAGATCGGGGAAGATCAGTTGTTCTATTTTGCCCAGCGCGGTATTGGTGCAGAAGAGGCGGTGTCAATGATTATCAATGGTTTCTGCAAGGAAGTTTTTCAGCAATTGCCTCTGGAATTTGCAGTGGAAGCTACCAAATTGCTCAGCTTTAAACTGGAAGGAAGTGTCGGATGATAGATGCAAATAGTAAAACACTGCTTGAAGTGCATGATTTGCATGCAACAGTGGGTGGGATCGAAATTCTTAAGGGGGTGAATCTTACAGTCAGAACTGGCGAAATTCACGCCATTATGGGGTTGAATGGGTCAGGCAAGAGCACTTTTTCCAAGGTTCTGGCTGGTCATCCCAGCTATGAAATCACCCGAGGTACGGTGCTTTTTGATGGGCAGGATATCTCAGCACTGGCGCCAGAAGAACGCGCGCAGGCCGGTGTATTTCTGGCTTTTCAGTATCCGGTGGAAATACCGGGTGTGGCCAACAACCAGTTCCTGAGATTGGCGTATAACACTGTTCAGGGAAAGCGTGGCAAGGAAGAGTTGGATCCACTCGAGTTTGATGATTTCGTGCGTGAGAAAATGAAGCTGCTCAAAATGAGCCCGGATTTTCTCGATCGAAGCGTCAATGAAGGATTCTCCGGAGGGGAGAAGAAGCGTAACGAAATATTGCAGATGGCATTGCTTGAGCCTCGCCTCGCCTTGCTGGATGAAACGGATTCAGGGCTGGATATTGATGCGCTCAGAATAGTGGCAAATGGCGTTAATCAATTGGCCAACAAGGATAATGCCCTGATTCTGGTAACGCATTATCAGCGTTTGCTGGATTATATCGTTCCTGACTATGTGCACGTGATGGAAGCGGGACGTATCATCCGCACCAGCGGCAAAGAATTGGCGCAGGAGCTGGAAACACATGGCTATGACTGGATTCATGCAAGTGATCGGGTAGCCGGAGCACAGCCATGAATACAGTTGCCAGGGATGATTACCTTGAAAGGTTGATCGAATCCTGGAAAAAGGAAATCTCTCCTGCTCGTTCTATACCGTATCTGGATCAGCTCCGGGCAAATGCATTGGGCCGTGTTGAACTGCTCAGATTGCCTACAATCCGTGATGAGGAGTGGCGTTTTACCGATATTTCCTCACTCAGGAATACACCATTTCCGAGAGCATCTGCAGTTGCCTCGACGGATCTGGATGATCAGCGGGTTGATGCTTTTCTGGATGAGACGGCTTGTAAACTGGTGTTCATTGATGGCCAGTATATGCCCGGGCTGTCGAATCTGGCGACAGATGATGATTCCATCACGGTTTGTAGTCTGTCTGAATTAACCACCGGTGCCCGCGCCCACATCGCAGAGCAGTATCTTGGCCAGCTTGCTAGTTTTCAGGAGAATGTATTCGTGGCGCTGAATACTGCATTGATGCACGAAGGTGTTTGTATTGTCGTGTCAGCAGATGCAGCTGTAAAAGTGCCGCTCCATATCCTGTATATCTCATCCAGCAAGGATGTGTCTGCTTATCCGCGTTGTCTCCTGATTGCAGAGACGGGAGCAAGGGTGACCCTGGTCGAAGAATATGTGGCTTTGCATGAGGGAGTATCCCTGACAAACGCAGTGATGGAAGTGTATGTCATGGATTCTGCTAGTGTGAACCATGTCCGTGTGCAACACGAAAGTCAGCAGGCTTTTCACATCGCAAACAGTTTTGCGCAGGTTGCAAAGGCCGCGCACTATGATTCGATCAATCTTGCGTTGGGTGCGCGCATTTCGCGTTTTGACGAGAGAATTACACTGGCGGGTGAGAATGCAGAGTGTGAGGTGGATGGATTGGCTCTGATTGCAGATCGTCAGCTCGCAGATACTCATACATTTATCGATCACGCTCTTCCGTATGGCAAAAGCAGGCAGCTCCACAAATGTATCGTGGACGGGAATGCTCACGGTGTTTTCAGTGGAAAAATCATGGTGCGCCCACATGCGCAACTGACTGACGCGAGACAACTGAATCGCAGTTTGTTGCTATCAGACAAGGCGCGCATGGATACCAAGCCTCAACTGGAGATTTTTGCCGATGACGTTAAATGTGCCCATGGTGCCACGGTGGGCCAGCTGGACAAGGAGTCGCTGTTTTATCTGCAGAGCAGAGGGCTTGCCGAAGTGGCAGCGCGCAACTTGCTGACCTATGCCTTTGGTGGGGAGATCATCGATCGTGTCGTGGTACCTTCACTCAAACGGCGGCTTGAAGAATATATTCTTGCGAGAACACGAATTGGTTAAATCATGAAAATGGCCGACGCATTATTGACACCTGCTGCACGGCAGACGACAGCACCCGGAATGGAGCAGCTGCGTGCAGATTTCCCGATTCTCGATATCAAGGTGGGTGACAATCCGCTGGTTTATCTCGATAACGCCGCTTCCAGCCAGATGCCGCAAGCGGTTATTGATCGTCTGGTGCGTTACCAGAAAACTCAGCATGCCAACATTCACCGCGCAGTGCATCATTTGTCCGATCTTGCCACACAGGAGTATGAATCAGCACGGCGCAAGCTGCAGCGTTTCATCGGTGCGCACGAAGACAGAGAAGTCATTTTCACTAGTGGTACAACTGACAGCATTAATCTGGTCATGCACGGCTACGGCCGCAAATTTATCCAGAGTGGTGACGAGATCATCCTGACGGCGCTGGAGCACCATTCCAACATCGTACCCTGGCAAATGCTGGCCGAGGAAAAAGGTGCGCATATCCGGGTGGTTCCGATCAATGATGCGGGCGAGCTTCTGGTGGACGAGTATGAAAAGCTCTTCAATCCGAGAACTCGGTTTGTGGGGTTGTCCCATGTGTCCAATGCCCTTGGCAGTATCAATCCGGTCAAACGTATGATTGCCACGGCTCATCAGCATGGCGTGCCGGTTCTGATTGATGGTGCCCAGGCAGCACCTCACATGAAAATCGATGTGCAGGATCTCGATTGTGATTTTTATGCATTTTCGGCACACAAAATGTGTGGTCCTACCGGAGTCGGCATTTTGTATGGGAAAGCACGCTTGCTTGAATCCATGCAGCCGTTCAAGGGAGGGGGAGACATGATTACCTCGGTTTCCTTCGAAAAAACCACTTATAACGAGATCCCGTATAAATTCGAGGCGGGGACTCCCCCTATCGCAGCAGTCATAGGTTTTGGTGCAGCTATTGATTACCTGGAGCAAATTGGTCTGGATGCCATTGCTGCTTATGAACATGAATTGCTGGTTTATGCTTCGGAACGGATCAGGCAGATCCCGGGTGTAAAAATTGTGGGTGACTGTCCGGATAAAGTAGCGGTGATATCGTTTGTCATGGATGGTATTCATCCACATGATGTGGGTACCTTGTTGAACCAGGATGGAATTGCCGTGCGCACGGGCCACCACTGCGCACAACCGATCATGCAGCGTTTCAGGGTGGCGGCAACGTCCCGTGCTTCATTTTCGTTTTATAACACTAAAAAAGAGATCGATGCCCTGGTGGAGGGAATCCGGTCCGTACAAAAGGTTTTCGCACAATGAGCCAGAAATCGATCTATCAGGAAGTCATTCTTGATCATAACCGCAAGCCGCGAAACTACGGCTCGCTGCATTCGCCTACCCACCATGCAACGGGACACAATCCCTTGTGTGGCGACCGTATTGATCTGGATATCAATATGATTAACGGGCATATCGAAGAAATTGCATTCCAGGGGGAGTCCTGTGCAATTTGCAAGGCGTCTTCCTCGATGATGACCAATGCTGTCAAGGGAAAAACCAGCCAGGAAGCTGAATCTCTGATACAGGAATTCAGGGAAATGCTGGTGAACGGAGAAGAAAAAGATCTCGATCATCTTGGCCGTCTCAAGGTGCTTGCAGGAGTGCGCGATTTGCCAACCCGTGTCAAATGCGCAATTCTGCCGTGGCATACTTTGTATGCTGCAATGAATTCGGCGGATAGTGCCACAACCGAGGCGGATAACCATGCAAACGAGCTTGTAGCCAACACGCATTGATATATTGCCATGCCAAAAATTGCTGAAATCGAAGGGACACCCAATCCCAATGCATTGAAATTTGTGCTGAAAGAGCCACTGACCTGGGGTGTGGCCAAATCCTACGACAATGCCGGCCAAGTGGTTGATGATCCGCTTGCTGCAGCCTTGTTCGATATTGACCATGTTACCAACGTCTTTTACGTGGATCGCTGGATTACGATTACACAGGATGGAGGTGCTGACTGGCAGGATCTGGCGAGGGAGGTGGCTGATCCGATTCGGGCAGCACCGGCAGCAACGGATCAATCGGCGTCAGTGGTCGCTGCAGCCAATGAAGCTCTGGCTAACCTGAGCGAGGAGGATCAGCAACGACTGGAGCGGATCAATATTCTGCTGGATGAAGAAGTGCGGCCCTTTCTGCAGCATGACGGCGGCGATCTTCATGTGCTGTCACTGGAAGGCAGTATTTTGCGCATTCATTATCAAGGTGCCTGCGGTACCTGTCCCAGCTCGATTTCTGGAACCTTGCGAGGAATTGAGCAGCTTTTAAGAACAATTGAGCCAGATATCCGGTTAGTTTCTGCCTGATGGCAAAAAGCGGTAGCAATTCCAGTTTCTATCAAAACTCCTCAGTATGGTTGATTTCCACGATCATGTGGAAATCGGCTTCTTCCTTTTCAGCACGGCACGCTGGCTGACCCGGTAACCTGTTTCCTGCTGTTTTCTGGTTGTGGTATTTGCCCTTTCACTCATGGGGAAATGGGTTTTTAATGTATGCTTGTTCGCATTGAAATGGTTTCCCTGTTATTCCATTCGGGTATCAGGCTATTTTGATGTTAAAACGCAGAATTCCTGTTTATTTCATAAATTTGCCAGTTTACGAGCCGTGCTATAAATGTCTAGTTGAATGGCTGTCCGGCTAAAAACTGTAATTGCCGGTTATATTCCGAACAGTGATTTTGTAGATTTATATATTTAATTACCAAAAGAGGTGGATATGGGCAGTTCAGGTAAAAAGGTCACCCGAATGAAATCGACTGCAATTCTGGCTCCCGCGATAGCGGTTATCCTGACGCTTACTGCTTGTGGAAAATCCATGGATGCACAGGCACTGGTGGCCGAGGCAAAACAGTATCAGCAACAAGGTAACGACAAGGCTGCCATTATTCAATTAAAAAACGCATTACAGCAAAGCCCGAATGATCCGGAAATCCGTTATTTGCTGGGAACACTGTACAACAAGGAAGGGGACATTCTGTCTGCTGAGAAGGAACTGAGTAAGGCGCTTGATCTCGGTATGGATCCGATCAAAGTGTTGCCAGATCTTAGCCGTGCCTGGCTCGGGCAGGGTAAATTCCAGCAAGTGCTGGATGAAACCGGAAAATTATCCGACAAAGGAAATTTTGCGGAACTGCTAACTCTGCGAGGGAATGCTTCACTGGCACTGGGTAAAATTGAAGAAGCCAAGGCATTGTTTGAACAGGCCTTGCAGGATAAACCGGGATTTGCTGATGCGTTAATGGGTGTGGCCAGAACTGCTCTTGCCCGCAACGATATTGAAGCTGCCATGAATTTCTCCGAGGAAGCGGTGAAGCTCAATCCGGAGAACAGCGATGCAATATTGTTCAGGGGGGATTTACTGCGGGCGCAGAACAAGATTGATGAAGCACTGGCAGATTACGACAAGGCAATAAAACTGAATCCGGAATCAGTGGCTGCCTATATCAATCGGGCGACCATATCAATCAGCACCAAAAAATTTGAGGCCGCTCAGGCTGATCTTGATGCTGTTCGCAAAATTGCTCCTGGCAGCCTGCCTGCGGCCTATACCCAGGCATTGCTTGATTCCAGCCAGGGCAAGCATGCAGCCGCCCTGGAAACCTTGCAGCAGATTCTGAGTTCCGCTCCGGGTCATTTGCCAAGCGTGCTACTTGCAGGTGCTACACAGTTTGCGCTGGGATCATTGCCCCAGGCGGAGCAGTATGTGGAGCAATACCTGAAGGCGATACCGAACAATCTTTATGCCATCAAGCTGATGGCATCAATTCAGCTGAAAAATAATCAGGCAAAAAAAGCAGTTGCTATCCTGACCCCGGCACTCAAATCGGTTCAACAGGATCCGCAGCTCCTCGCTCTCGCGGGCGAAGCCTACATGCGTTCGGGGGATTTTACGAAAGCAACCGAATATTTTGAGAAGGCTGGTGAGCTTTCTCCGGATAACGCAGCGTTATATACAGCAATGGCTATGAGCAAGATGGGGCAGGGAGACAGCAAAAGCGCGATTGCTGATCTGGAGCAAGCCACCAAGCTGCATGATCAATCCGGACGGGCTGGTGTCATGCTGGTGCTGACGCACCTGCAGCAGCGCGAATTTGACAAGGCTCTGAAAGCCGTTGATTCGCAACTGGCCGAGCAACCGGATAACCCGCTGTTGCATAACCTGAAAGGCGGTGTCTATCTGGGTAAGAAAGATCTGGCCAAGGCACGCGCAAGCTTCAACAAGGCGCTCTCCATCCAGCCGGATTATTTCCCGGCCATTTCCAATCTGGCCAGAATCGATTTGCAGGAAAAACACCCTGAAGCTGCGCAAAAACGTTTTGAAGAAGTTTTGCAGCGGGATAAAAAGAATGTGCAGGCGATGAATGCATTGGCAGGCATTGCCATGGCAGGCGGAAACAAGGATGAAGCTACCCGGTGGCTGGAAAAAGCCAGTGGGGAAAACCCGGATGAGGTACAACCTGCCTTGCAACTGGGGGCGCATTATCTGGCCACGAATGAATCTGCGAAAGCACTGGCGCTGGCGAAAAAACTGCAAGGTACCTATTCCGATAACTTGAGTGTGACGGAACTATTGGCTCGTTCGTATCTGGCCAGTGGCGACAAGGATGCTGCTCTGGAGAATTTCGAGAAACTGGCGGCGAGACTGCCTGATTCAGCGCCAGCCCAGTTACAACTGGCGCAACTGCATGTGGCCATGCAAAACACCAAGGCCGCTGCCGAGTCGCTGAAGAAAGCTCTGAAGATCAAACCGGATCTTTGGGAAGCCAGGCTGATGGAGGCGCAACTGGCGGCCGGGGAGAACCGTGTGGACGATGCGCTCAATATTGCACGGGAAATGCAAAAACAGCATGAGAAACTACCAGTGGGATTCGAACTGGAAGGTGATCTGCTAATGGGGCAAAAGAACACAGCAGCCGCTGCAGCGGTTTATGAAAAAGCATTGGCCAAACAGAAAAACAGTCAATTACTGATCAAGCTGCATGCAGCCATGAGCCAGAGTGGAAAAGAAAAACAGGGTGATCAGCGTGTCAATCAATGGCTGAAGGAAAATCCGGCTGATGCGGTGGTACGCACCTATCTTGCGGGCGTTTATCTTGCTGGTAAAAAATATGATTCTGCCATCAAGGAATACCAAACTATTCTGAAGCAGCATCCCGATCATGCAGCTACATTGAATAATCTGGCTTGGGTTTATCAGCAGAAAAAAGATCCTGTCGCTCTGGAGTATGCGGAAAAAGCCTATAAACAGGCCCCGGATAGCCCCGCTATTCTGGATACACTGGGCTGGATCCTGATTGAAAAGGGAGATGCCGAGCGAGGTACTTCCCTTTTGAAGAAAGCAGTTGCCGCTGTACCGGAAGCGACTGAAATCCGTTATCACTACGCAGTTGGGCTTTCAAAATCCGGTAATCAGGCGGAAGCACGTCAGGAACTTGAAAAATTGCTGAATAGTGACAAACCTTTCCAACAGAAAGATGAGGCGCAAAAATTGCTGGAAAGCCTGTGATCAAATAATGCTGGTTTAGCGCACTTGTGGTGAGCAGTGCGAAAGTGGCCAACGTTTACCGGACTACCCGGGAAAAATTAGTCACGTTCGCGGAATGTGTCAGGCCAGTTATGCAAAAACGCTCCTTGTGGATGCTGCAGGATTTCACAAGGGGCGTTTTTGTATGTGTGAGATAATCTGCTTTTGTTTGTGACAGCATTTATCCGGCATGCATAACTCCATCGAAAGCTTCATCGGCCATACTCCGCTGGTCCGGCTCAGGCATATTCCAGGTGAAACCGGCAATATCATTCTGGCGAAACTGGAAGGTAATAACCCAGCTGGTTCAGTCAAGGATCGGCCAGCGTATTCCATGATCATGCGCGCGCAACAGCGCGGAGACATCCGGCCGGGAGATACGCTAATCGAGGCCACCAGTGGCAACACCGGTATTGCACTGGCAATGGCAGCGGCGATTCTGGGCTATCGCATGATTCTGGTCATGCCGGAAAATCAGAGTCTGGAACGCCGCCAGGTCATGTCTGCTTACGGTGCTGAACTTGTACTGACTCCCAAGGAAGGCAGTATGGAGCTTGCCAGGGATACGGCCGAGCAGCTATGCAGTGCCGGCAAAGGGATTATTCTCGATCAGTTTTCCAATCCTGATAATCCACTGGCGCATTACGAAGGTACAGCACCCGAAATCTGGCAGGATACAGCAGGAAAAATCACTCATTTTGTCAGTAGCATGGGTACCACCGGCACGATCATGGGATGTGCCCGCTACTTCCGGGAGCAAGCGCAAAAGGTGGAGATTATCGGTGTGCAGCCGCAGGAACATGCGCAGATTCCCGGAATCCGCAAATGGCCGGAAGCATATCTGCCCAAAATTTACCAGCCGGAATTGGTTGATCGCATTTTGCTGGTATCTCAACAGGAAGCCGAGGACATGGCGCGCCGTCTGGCGCGCGAGGAAGGGCTGTTTACTGGCATTTCTTCCGGAGGCGCTCTGGCAGCTGCATTACAGGTATCTGCCCAGGCGGAAAATGCAGTGATTGTATTTGTCGTGTGCGATCGTGGAGATCGTTATCTATCTACCGGGGTTTTCCCTTCCTGAAGGATATGAAACCGGACTGGCTCTGGTTTCATCGTGATATTTTCCCAAGTCGTGTGTGCCGGCTGTTTGCACGGTTCTGGCTGTTTTTTCTGATTTCTGTTTTATCTTCTCCAGCTGTTGCAGCGCTACCCGGATTTGAATTCATGCTGGAGCATATCCGGCATCCTGTCTTTACTGCACGCTCCGCTGAAATTAAATTCACGGCGTTTCCCTCCCCCGCGCTTGTAGTCACCCTTGATGATCTGGTCATGGGGGGGCATAGATGGCGCAATCTTCGGATGGAATGTAATCAGATTCATGTTAGTCGTGATGGGGCTGATTGCGATGCAGGCGTGCTACGCCTTGGTAAAAAATCCTTATCTGTCAATGTTCAGTTTTCTCTGCAGCGCAAATCGTTGGTCATCGGGATTCAACCTGTTCCGGTTACCGGCGTAAGGGAAAAATGGCGGCTGGAGATAGGCTGGCAGGAGGACAAATGGCATGGCGTGCTGAAAATAATGAATGGAGATGGAACATTGCTGGCGGATCTGCTCCCTCTGGAAGAACAACAGATACAGATTCATCAAGCCAGGCTCAACGGCGAGATTCATCTGAGCGGCAGTGGGGTTGCTATTTCAGCGTTGTCTGCGCACTTGAATGTCAGCCAGTTATCCTTTGGCGATGCGAGCGGCTTGCATGCGGGTGAGCATATCAGCCTGCAGATGGATGCAGACGCCCGGCAAACAGGAAAAGATTGGCAATGGCGGGGAAAAATTGCCTGGCCAGAGGGAGAAATTTTCTGGCAACCTTTTTATTTCTCCGGACAAGGGCATGAATTTGCCATCGCAGGCACGCTGCATGATCGGCATATCAATGTTACGCACGGCAGGGTGGATCTGGCAGGGATAGGTAAGGCCAAATTTTCCGCAGTAGCTGATGTGGCAGGCCGAACATTGCAGCAGATCCGGTTTTCAGCCACAGATCTGGAATTATCCCCGCTGTTTGACAGCATTCTCCGTCCGTTGGCTGTGGATACTGCGCTGGCTGAAACCAGTGCTGGCGGGCGAGCGGATTTCGACTGGCATTATCGAGATGGCGAGCATCAGTCGCTGGTAATCGATTTGCGGGATGTATCACTGATTGATGCACACGATCGATTTTCCATCGAAGAATTGAATGCGCATATCCCATGGAATCATGATGAGAAACGAAACGGGTCGATCCAGTTCGATAACGCCAGGGTTCTGGGCATTCCATTGGGAGCAACCCGTATTCCCATCGAGACAAAAGGCGCGCAATTCAATATTCCCCGTGCAGAAGTGGCGGTGCTGGATGGGAAAATGCAGATCGAAAATTTCCTGGCCATTCATGAGACAACCGGCTGGCAATGGCAATTCAATGGTGCGCTTTTACCCATTTCCATGGAAAAACTGACCGAAGCCCTGCGCATCCAGCCGATGTACGGAACATTATCCGGTACCATCCCGAAAATGCGCTACGCCAATTCGACTATTACGATGGAAGGAGAACTTGTTTCCGGGATATTCGATGGCGTTGCCGTGGCCAGAAATCTGGTTCTGGAAAATCCGCTCAGCCTGACGCCGCATTTGATTATGGACATGGCTATGCATCATGTTGACCTTGATTTGCTGACACGCGCTTATTCGTTTGGCAGCATGCAGGGGCGGGTCGACGTGGAAGTCAATAATCTTGAGCTGGTTGATTGGGAGCCAGTGAGATTTGATACAAAACTGGTCAGTAGTGCTGGAAATTACAAGCGCAGGATCAGCCAGGCGGCCATCAAAAACCTGATCGCTTTGGGAGGGGGAGGAGCAGTGACTGCCATTCAGAGAGGTTTTCTCGGATTGTTTGGACAGTTCAGCTATGCTGAAATCGGCTGGCGTTGCAAGTTGCGTGGCCATATCTGCCAGATGGGTGGAATTGAACCGGCCACAAGTGACATCAAAAGCTATGTGCTGGTCAAAGGGAGCGGCATACCGGCAATTACCATTACCGGCTATAATCAGGAGGTGGACTGGCCCGAGCTGCTGAAGCGCCTGGAGCGCGCAGTTGAAAGCAGTAACCCGATTATTCACTGAGATTGATGACAAAACGTAATTACTACCCGATTCTGCCGATAATTGCAGGATTCGCACTGACAGCCTGTGTGACGATCAATATCTACTTTCCGGCAGCGGCGGCCGAGAAAGTGGCCGACAAAATTATCGAGGAAGTCTGGCAAACCGGGGGAAAACCCGGTGGCAATACACAATCTGGAGGTAAACCGGGTGATGATGCCGGTAATAAAACCGATAAGGCCAAGCCGTGACGATCCTGTTTTTTAGGGAGCCTCTGAAAAACGTCAGCGAGACAATCAATTCAAGGCAAAAATCGGAGAAAAAACGGAGTTTATACGTAATAAATGCGCATTTTGAGCCGATTCTTAATGCAGAAATGACAACACAGGTGGTTTTTCAGAGATTCCTTAGAGGATGCTCTCATGTATAAACAGTTGATACGATGCACGGCGCTGGTTTTGCTGGGCCTTTTTCTATGGGCGGGCCATGCCGGTGCGGTGGATTTTGAAGCCAATACTCCGGCTGTCACCCGGTTGAAGCAAAATATGCAGCAGCGCCATAATCAGCTGGCGCCATTTTATGACACTGGTGCAGTAGGCCTGACACGTGACGGCCTGATTGTATTGCGCGATGCCAATGCTGTGCCATTATCAGGGCGACAGGCAGTGAACGCGCTCGTTGCAGCGGAAAATCAGGATCGCAATGCCCTTTACCGGGAAATCGCGCTGGCCAACAATCACCCCGAATGGGAAAACGATATCCGTTCGACATTTGCCCAGCGCTGGATTGCTTCGGCGAGGTCAGGCTGGTGGTATCAGCAAGGAAATGGCACCTGGCAAAAAAAATAGCCGGGTGTTGGCAGTTGGCAGAATGAGTAAGTTGTGTCATTCCATGGATGAGCGGAAAAACTGCTTGAAATGGAATACCAAATAAGTGAACATTGTTTTGTTAGGGAACCTCTGAAAAATATCAGCGAGGTAGTCAGTTCAAGGCAAAAATTGGCAAAAAAAGTGGAATTTATACGTAATAAATGCACATTTTGAGCTGATTTTTAACGCAGAAATGACAACGCAGGTGGTTTTTCAGAGGTTCCTTAGGTAGTAAGGGGATAACCCCCGTGAGTGGCGGCGCAAGCCGCCGTATCGTTTCAGGATCAGAAAAATCAGGTGTGCCTTCCGTGTCTCATGTAATGAATACTTATGCACGGCTGCCCGTTACCTTTGTCAAGGGTGAAGGGGTGTGGCTGTGGGATGATCAGGGTAACCGCTATCTCGATGCGCTATCCGGGATCGCGGTGTGTGGAGTTGGGCATTGCCACCCGGTGCTGGCAAAAGCCCTGTGCGAGCAGGTTTCGACATTGATTCATACTTCCAATGTCTATCATATCCAGCATCAGGAGCGTCTGGCAGACAAGCTGGCCAGTTTGTCCGGTCTGGAGAAAGTTTTCTTCTGCAATTCCGGAGCAGAAGCGAATGAAGCGGCCATCAAGCTCGCGCGACTTTACGGCCATAATCAGGGAATCAGCCTGCCAACGATTATCGTGATGGAACGTTCGTTTCACGGCCGGACCATGGCGACATTGACTGCAACCGGCAATCGCAAGACGCAGGCGGGTTTTGAGCCTTTGCTGACTGGATTCGTGCGGGTGCCTTACGATGATCTGGAAGCCGTTAGCAAGGTGGCGGCCAACAACAAGGAAATCGTGGCCATCCTGCTGGAAACCTATCAGGGCGAGGGTGGGGTCAATTTCCCTCAGGCCAGTTATCTGCAGGGCTTGCGCAAGATTTGCGACCAGAATAACTGGCTGCTGATGCTTGACGAAGTGCAGTGTGGTCTGGGGCGTACTGGTAAATGGTTCGCTTTTCAGCATAGCGATATTCTGCCGGATGTTATGTCGCTGGCAAAAGGGCTGGGTTCCGGTGTTCCGATTGGCGCCTGTCTGGCAGGTGGCAAGGCGGCGGAAGTATTCAAGCCCGGTAACCATGCTTCCACCTTTGGCGGAAATCCATTGGCTTGCCGGGCTGCACTGACAACGCTCGACATCATTGAACAGGAAGGGTTGATGGAAAATGCCGTGACCATCGGCAGTTTCATGCGGGAGGCGTTCGGGCAGCGTTTGCATGCCTGGCAGGATGTGCTGAAGATTCGTGGACAGGGAATGATGATTGGAATCGAGCTGCCGGTACCTTGTGGCGAACTCGTGCTTGAAGCGCTGAAACGTCGCGTCCTCATCAATGTCACTTCTGAAAAGGTGGTGCGGCTACTGCCGGCATTGAACATGCAGCGGGAAGAAGCAGAACAGGTGGTGACCGAGGTGTCTGCGCTCATTACCTGGTTTCTTGAAAACCGGGTGAAATAATCTTCCTGCCCATTGTTTAGGGAGCTTTTGAAAAACATCAGCGAGGCAGTCAATTCAAGGCAAAAATCGGCAAAAAAGCGGAGTTTATACAAAATAAATGAGCATCTTGAGCCGATGTTTAACGCAGAATGACAATCCAGATAGTTTTTCAGAGATTCCCTGGCGGTGGGGAGTGAATCATCCATCCGCCCCGGGGCTTTCCCGGGTGATGTGATCGCCCCGCCTTTCTCGTTTTTCCTGATATTTTTCTTTGACAAGAGTTATTTATGCAGATCAGGCATTTTCTACAGTTCAAGGATTTCGACCAGCAGGATTATGAATACCTGTTTGACCGGACACGCTGGATCAAGAACGAATTCAAGCAATATCGCCGCTACTGGCCATTGACCGATCGTACGCTGGCCATGATTTTCGAGAAACATTCAACCCGTACCCGGTTGTCGTTCGAGGCAGGGATGCACCAGCTGGGCGGCAGTGCCATTTATCTTTCCACCCGCGATACCCAGCTGGGACGAGGAGAGCCAGTGGAAGATGCGGCCAGGGTGATTTCAAGGATGGTCGATATCATCACCATCCGCACTCACGAGCACGGAATCATCGAACGATTCGCTGAAAATTCGCGGGTACCGGTGATCAATGGCCTGACTGATGAATACCATCCCTGCCAGATTCTGGCGGATATTTTTACCTTTATGGAGCACCGTGGCAGCATAGCGGGCAAAACCGTGGCCTGGATCGGTGATTCCAACAACGTATGCAATACCTGGCTGCAGGCTGCCGAGGTATTCGATTTCAATGTGCATGTGTCCACACCGCCGGGCTATGAAGTGGAACCGGAACGGGCAGGCTTGTATGGCACAGATCACTATGAACAGTTTGCTTCTCCGCATGAGGCCGTGAAGGGCGCGGATCTGGTCACGACGGACGTATGGACCAGCATGGGATTCGAGGATGAAGCGGCAGCGCGCAAGAATGATTTTGCCGATTTTCGCGTGGATACCGAGATGATGGCGGGCGCAAGGAAAGAGGCCCTGTTCATGCACTGCCTGCCGGCACATCGCGGCGAGGAAGTGGATGCAGAAGTGATAGACGGCCCGCAGTCAGTAGTATGGGATGAAGCCGAGAACCGGCTACATACACAAAAAGCATTGATGGAATACTTGCTGCTCGGCAGGATTGGTATCAGATAAATCTTCTGGTGAACTCAAAAATTTAAAATTGCGAAAGAACATGGATAAAGTCAAGAAAGCAGTGCTGGCGTTCTCGGGTGGGCTGGATACCTCGGTTATTCTGAAATGGCTGCAGGATGCCTATCAGTGTGAAGTGGTGACATTTACAGCGGATATCGGTCAGGGTGAGGAAATCGAGCCGGCGCGCGCCAAGGCCAGACAATTTGGCATCAAGGAAATCTTTATCGAGGATTTGCGCGAGGAATTTGTGCGCGACTATGTTTTTCCCATGTTTCGTGCCAATACCATTTATGAGGGTGAATATCTGCTGGGCACCAGTATCGCCCGGCCACTGATTGCCAAGCGTCAGGTGGAGATTGCCCAACAAACGGGGGCTGATGCGGTATCTCATGGCGCAACCGGCAAAGGCAACGATCAGGTGCGGTTTGAGCTGGGCTACTATGCCTTGCAGCCGGATATCCGGGTGATTGCACCCTGGCGCGAATGGGATCTGACTTCACGCGAGAAATTGCTGGCTTATGCCGAGAAGCAGGGTATCCCGATTGAAATGAAGCAGAAGGCAGGATCGCCCTACAGCATGGATGCCAATCTGCTGCATATTTCCTACGAAGGGCGCGCACTGGAAGATCCGGCGGTAGAGCCGGAAGAAAGCATGTGGCGCTGGACAGCTTCGCCCGAAGCTGCACCCAATGAACCCGAATATCTGGAACTGGAATATGAGCGCGGCGATATCGTTGCACTTAATGGTGAGAAATTGTCTCCTGCAACCATTCTGGCCAGACTCAACCAGCTGGGTGGAAAACATGGTATCGGACGTCTTGATCTGGTGGAGAACCGCTATGTCGGAATGAAGTCGCGCGGCTGCTATGAAACCCCGGGAGGTACCATCATGCTGCGTGCGCACCGCGCCATTGAATCCATCACCCTCGACCGAGAAGTGGCTCACTTGAAGGATGATCTGATGCCCCGTTACGCCGCGTTGATTTATAACGGCTACTGGTGGAGCCCGGAAAGGAAATTGCTGCAGGGGCTGATAGATGAATCCCAGACAAACGTCAATGGCTGGGTTCGGGTCAAGCTTTACAAGGGAAATGTGACCGTGGTCGGGCGCGATTCAAAGACGGATTCATTATTCGATCCCAACATTGCAACGTTTGAAGAGGATGGTGGAGCCTATCATCAGGCCGATGCCGCCGGTTTCATCAAGCTCAATGCACTGAGAATGCGGATAGCAAAAGCCCTGCATAGACGCTGATTCGTTTCGCCATAACCCGATTGTTTCATCATCCCTGTCAGGCGGTGTTGGCTACCAGAATTACAGCCAACACCTGTCGGCAGAGGATCGCTCCCATGCGCTGCGCCTTATCCCTGCCGCTAAATTTGCAGGAAAACACCTGATTGACTATTTTCCTGGCGGCCTTCTGCATTTTTTGACGGATCAGTCTGCACAGCTGTCATTACGTGCGGCACTTCCCGACTATCCCGATTGATACAATTTCTCTTTATTTCAAGGAAGGGATCATGAAAAACCCCGCGGCTATCGAATGGAAATTCTTGCCTGTTCCTGTGCCAACCGGAAAAACTCAATCCAGCCGTGGTATACGCCGGCTGGCGTATACGGATTGGGGCGATCCGGGAAACCGGGATGTGGTGGTGTGTGCGCATGGCCTGACACGCAATTGCCGAGATTTTGATTTTCTTGCAGCTGCACTGGAACAGGATTTTAGAGTGGTTTGTATCGATATGGCCGGGCGCGGGCGCAGTGACTGGCTGGAAGATGCAGCAGATTATAATTCGGCAGCGACTTATGTGGCGGATATGGAACGTGTGCTTGAACATATCTGGCAGCAAAATAGCAACGGCCATTTCCAGATTTACTGGGTAGGGGTATCGATGGGTGGTTTGATCGGCATGCTGCTTGCCTCCCGTGAGCGCCCCTCCGTGCATTATTGTTTCAAAACGCTGGTGATGAGCGATATTGGCCCTTATGTTCCTTCCCGGATATTGAGCCTGTTTTCAAATTCGATTGGCAAGGATCCGCGTTTTCCGAACCTGGATGCGCTGGAAGCACACATGCGCAGCACGGCGTTGCCCTACAGCGCGTTCACAGATGAGCAATGGCGCCATCTGGCAGAGTACAGCGCATATCAATATGGGGATGGCACGGTGGGGTACCGCTATGATCCGGCGATTTCATCCGGCTTCAGACCGGATCACATCAGGGACATTGATTTGTGGAGCTACTGGAATCAGCTGGCACTGCCGGTTTTCGTGCTGCGGGGTGAAAAATCGGAGGTGCTGACACTGGAAGTCGCTGCCAGAATGCAGCAACATCGAGCGAATGTGCAAATACGCGAACTGGCTGGTATCGGGCATTCCCCCATGCTGATGGATGCTGTTCAAATCCGTCTGGTCAGGGATTATCTGCTTGGTATCAGAGGGCAGACACCTTGTTATCCCGGCTGATCGGAGGAATGTCCGTACAACTTCCCTGTTGAATCCTCAGTGCTTGATCCGGACCCGGTAGCTGAGGATGGTTTTTTCATTTGCCGGCACCTTGACCAGCCATTCAGCCAGGTTGGCAGAAGATTTGGAATGCGGCTGCGATTCTGAAATTATCTTCCATTCACCAGGAATAGGTTCTTGTACACGAATCGAGACTGCCTCCGGTCGTGCGTTTTGTATTTCAATCTGGTGGGCTGTTTCGGTGAAACGTCGTGACGGTGTATCCAGCTGCTGGAAATCGGTCTGTGCTCTTGAGGCGGTGATATTGAACGCTTTGCCCAGTTTTACCTGAATCAGCTCATCCCTGGCAGTATGGTCGATACGATCCTCACCCAATAGCTGGGTATTACCCTGGTTATCTTCTTTGTAGACACGCATGGTGCCCTTGGGTAGCGGCACGCCCAATCCTTCTCCCTTGTTTTCAAACTGGATGAGCACGGACGGCTTCAATTTTTCATTGAGGACGGGATATTTGCTGTAGTAATACCCTTCCGTGCCGCGTAACAGAAATTCCTGATTGACAGGAATCCCGGTGGCCGACATCAGCGTGATTTGCCTGCTCTGATTATCTGCCAGGGTAATAGGGGCCGGCAGGGTGTAAAGATGATATTCGGCGAGTGATTCTTCCTTGATTGACTGGTATTCAGCTGCATCCGCCACCATAGCCATCATTTTTCTTGCCGGAAATGGTTCTGAACTCACCTGATTGATTTCCCCGGCGACCAGTTGCAGATGGCTGTCGGGGTAGGCAGAACCACTGTGATTGGAGATGGAAATCAACCCGTTAAGATCAAGCAGGTTATTGTCGGCATTGAGCCGGGCGACATAATCGATCTGCCAGGCCAGGCCGGACGACAGATACGATAATTCAAGTGTTTGTGTGCCAGAAATAACGGAATCCAGTGTCAGTGTCAGAGTAGGGCGATCATGCAGGCCGGCGGGAATATCCGGGAAAGTGATTCGTCCTTGAGTGCCGATTTCGATCCGATCCTCGAATTTCAGGACAATGCCATCGCTGGTGGAAAGTACCGTGGCTGCTTCTACTGTTTCTGCGCCAGTGGCAGGATTAACGTTAATTACATTGATACGCTGCCCAATGTATTTTTCCAGTAATTTTTCCGGAGTGAGCAAATCAAAATCAAAACTCTGCTCCATTACCCGGATTTTGGAAGTGTTATCCGATGCGCGCAGCATGGCTGTTTCCGGGCGGATTTGAGCAGAAATCTCCTGCCAGGCTAGTTTGTTGAATCCTTTTTCCAGGGAGACCAGACGCAAATCCCTGACCAATGCCAGATTTTCGTTGTAGATGGTAATGCTGATTTGTTGCCGGTCTTGCTGCGTGGTGATTTTTCCGCCCGTATGCATGCCAAACCCCTGGATACTTGCCGTGGCAAGAGTCAGGGGTAATATGGCCTTACAAAACATTCTCAGCGTTGCCTGCATATCATTCTTCCTCTGATTTTTAGTATTGTTTTTTAGCCTGATGTGAGCAAACCACAGGTCGGCACGTTGCGTGCCATTATGCTGTCTGTTTATTTTATCTATTAAAAAGCAGTATAAGCGCCTTAAGCCGAAATTGCTGGATTGGCTACACGATTTCAGCCATTGCGGACAAATCAGGCGATGTTTCGGTTTTGTTGCTGGCGGTAGCGCTGCTGGATGCAATGATTTCTGGCGGACTATCCGGCTCGCCTTCCGCATTCTGCTGCTCCGCTGCATCACCGGATTCTCTGGTAATTGAAGTTTCCGTGGCGGCTTCGATTTCAGCTTCTTCCTCCCGATCATCCGGATTGATTGCGTCCTCATCTGTGCAGCATGGAGCGGCATTGTCCTGCTGATTTTCAGTTGTGAGGGTTTCAAGCGGGATTTCCCCATCAAAGCAATTCTGAATCATCTGCGTCATTTCGATTTCTTCCCGGATTTTGCGTGATGCCATGGTAATGGCTGCCTCATCGGTCCGGATACGCGCCTGCGCAGCTTCAATCGCCATAGCTTCGACCGCTTCACGTGCAATGGCACGTTCAATGGCAACTGCATCCTGCTCAATGCGCTCCTGTATGGCCATCAATGCCGAGGATTCAATCCGGATTTTATGCAATACCATAGCCGCAGCAGTTTCTACAGCCTGAAGCCGTTCTTCTGCCTTCGCCATAGCGATAATCTGGTTCTGGGCAAGGCGGGTTGAAAGTTCGGTCAATTTTTGTTCAATTTCCATGCGGGTAGCAGCAGCGGATTTGGCTTGCCGGACTGCTTCAGCCTGTTTCTTCTTGTTCTCGATCAAGCGCGCTTCTGTTTCCGCCAATTCACTGGCTTCTTTCTCTACCTGTCTATCCAGGGCAATACGTTCTTCAGCCAGACCGGTTGCGCGAGTTTCTGCCGTAATCTTATCCTCGGCCGTTTTTCTGGCGACAGCTTCCGCTGCTGCACGAGCCCGTGCGCGTCGGATAGAGGTTTCCTGGGCCTGTATGCGCTCCTTGATGGCATCGGTGACAGCCTGATCGGTTTGCGCTTTTTCATTGAAAATGGCGGTTTCCTGTTCCTTTGCCTGTGCTCTTGCTTCGGCAGCAGCACGTGCCTCGTTTTCGGCATGCGTGTGTGCTTGCGTCTTTTCCAGCAGCTGCGTATCTGCCTGGGAACGTTCCAAAGCGGCCTGGGCTGCTTCTTTCTCGGCCTGTGCAACTTGTTCTGCCATCAGCCTGGCTTTTCGTTCTGCCTCGATTCTGGCTCGCTCGGCAGCAGCAGCTTCCAGTTCAGCAGCAGCGCGTGTTTCCGCTTCCGCTTTGGCAGCCAGATTGAGCTCACAACGGGATTGTGCCGCTTCAACTGCCTTCCTCTCTGCATCCAGTCTGGCTTGCTCAGCTTCTCGCGCACTGATTTCGGCCTGTAACCGCTCCTGGGCCTGTGCTGCCAGACCCGCTTCTGACATGGTGCGCAACCGGATTTCCTCAAGCGCCTGACGCTCTGCTTCCGCCTTGGCGTGTGCCAGTATCGTGTTTTTTTCATCCTCCTCGATTCGCGCGCGCGCCAATGCAGTTGCTTCAGCTTCCGCAGCAGAGGCGGCCAATGCTATTTTCAACGCCTCTTCACTGGTTTTTCTGCGGGCAATGGCCGCTTCGATGGCTCTTTGCTCGGTTAGCTCCCTTTCGCGTGATTTTTCCAGCGCCAGCGCTTCTTCCTGTAAGCGTCTCCGTGCTTTCTCGGTAGTAGCCGCTTCGGTTTGCACCTTGGCGCGCAGCGCAGCAACAGTTTCTTTTTCTGCTCTGAGGCCATCCTCAACCGTCTGGCGCAATCTTGCCTCCAGTTCCTGGCGTGCCTGGGCTTCATGCGCAGCCATGGCTTCCGCTCTGGCACGCGCCCTGGCTTCTTCCGTGGCAGCAGTCTCAGCTTTGATGCGTGCCTCGGCAGCCAGCCTGGCACTGGCTTCCACCCGGGCACGTGCTTCGGCAGTAACGCGTGCCTTAGCTTCGGTTTCTATCCGGCTTTTGGCTTCCTGGATTGCCATATTCTCGGCCTCCAGCCGCGTCGCCAGATTCTCTTCATCCAGAGATCCGTAATCATCTTGCTCCGGGAGATTGCCATTAGGTGGCAAAGTGCCGCTGGTTGTGGTTTTGCCGGTATAAAGAGGAACCACATTGGATTCATCTTCGTTTTCCGTCTGGGAATTGATGTTCAGAATCGACCTGAGATGAGATTTGAATAGCATGGCGGTTACCGTTGTTGTCTCATGAAAAATTTGCGAGTGGTGCTTACCTTATCAATCAGCAGGGAGAAGTGATTGATCGAAAAAGGGGTGAAAATTCCGGTTAATCCAGAGAACGCAGAAAAATAAATCACTGGTTTATTCATGGATGGCCGTACCTGCTTGCTCTTGGGAATCTCTGAACAACGATCTGCATTGTCATTTCTGCGTTAAACATTGGCTCAAAATGCTCATGTATTACGTGGAAACTCCGCTTTCTCGCCGATGTTCGCCTTGAACTGATTACCTCGCTAACGTTTTTCAGAGGTTCTCTTATGGAATTCCGGCACCGTTTGCGGCAGCACTGGAAAGTGAGCGCATCATCGAAAAACTTTCATGAAACAGATGATTGATCAGGGGAATGAAATAAGGTAAAGCCCATGATATGACCAGCAGGCCGATCCCCAGCGTTAGCGGAAAACCGACAGCAAAAATGTTCAATTGGGGGGCTGCGCGTGTCAGGATGCCCAGAGCCAGGTTGGTGATCAACAAGGCTGCCAGTACTGGCAAAGCCAGATGCAATCCCAGCGTAAAAATTTTCATACCCCATTGAACCAGTACCGTGAATGAGACCGTATCCATTCCCGCTGTACCGATGGGTAATGTGGAAAAACTTTCTACCAGAATGCCAATCACCTGCAGATGCCCGTCAATCGCCAGAAACATGAGCGTGGCAAGCAACCCGTAAAAACGGCCAACCAGCTGAACCTGCGCGGATTGCTGTGGATCGAAGAAAGTGGCAAACCCCAGACCCATTTGCATACTAGTGATTTCACCTGCCATTTCAACTGCAGTGAAAACGATGCGTACGGAAAAACCCATGGCCAGGCCGATGATCATCTGTTGTAACAGTATGATGAGACCCACACCGGAACCCGGATCAATTTGCGGCAACGGAGGAAGCAGGGGTGCCACCAAAATGGCCAGCAGCACGGCCAATCCCAGCTTTGTTTGTACCGGGATCGAACTGCTGCCCAGCAGCGGGGTGCTCACCAGGACAGCAAGAATTCTAACCAGCGGCCAAATCAGGGTGGCCAGCCATCCGTTCAGCTGTTCTGTCGTGATATTGAGCATTCAGCCCACCCGATCCAGGAAAATTGTTCGCTGATTAGCCGTGGATGATCCAGGGGATACTGGTATAGAGCCGCTGGATGTAATCAGTCATGATTTGCAGTATCCAGGGGCCGGCCAGCGCCAGCGTAATAAAAATGGCCAGCAGTTTTGGAATGAAAGACAGCGTCATCTCATTGATCTGGGTGGCTGCCTGAAAAATACTGATGACCAGTCCCGTTATCAGTGCCGCCAGCAACAGGGGAGCAGCAATAGTGAGCGTGGTTTCCATGGCCTGCCGGCCGATGGTCATAACCTGTTCCGGATTCATGGCGTGATCCTTTTCAAACGTAAAAACTCTGGGTAAGCGAACCGATCAGCAAATGCCAGCCATCCACCAGTACAAACAGCATCAGCTTGAACGGCAGTGAAATAATCATTGGCGACAGCATCATCATACCCATGGCCATCAGCGTGCTGGCCACGACCATATCGATGATCAGGAAGGGGATGAAAACGATAAACCCGATCTGGAAAGCAGTTTTTAGCTCGCTGGTGATATAGGCAGGCACCAGGATTTTCATGGGCACCTGTTCCGGACTTTCGATTTCCTCGCCTCCGGCAATCTGGGAAAACAGCGCAATATCGGCCTCGCGAGTCTGTTGCAGCATAAAGGATTTGAGCGGCACGCTCGCTTTTTCCATGGCCTCGATCACGTTGATTTTGTCCTCCGCGAAAGGTAAATAGGCTTCGGTATAAATCTTGTCGATCACGGGCGACATGATGAAAAAAGACAGAAACAGCGTCAGCCCGATCAATACTTGACTAGGCGGGGAGGATTGCGTACCCAATGCCTGCCGCAACAGCGACAACACGATGATGATGCGGGTGAAGCTGGACATCATCAGCACGGTTGCCGGCAAAAATGTCAACGAAGTCAGCAGCAGCAGTGTTTGCAGACTGAGGCTATAAGTGGCACCGCCACCGGTGGAGGGTGTGCTGGTAATGGCAGGCAATCCAGCCTTTTGTGCCAGCACCGGGGTAGCCAGGCCAATACCTATAGCCAGCAGAGCACCATATCCCAGATTTTTTCCGGATAAGATCTGCCGTAATCCGGTGATTGAATGCCTGATCCAGTCAATGTTGTTCATGATTTTGCTCCAGATGCGCCTGCAGCTTTTCCGTAAAACGGCTGGCGGGAGAGGGTGAGACTGCTTCACCGGCGGGCAATGATTTTTTGTCCACCTGGTGTAACAGATTGATCTGATTCGGTGTCACCCCCAGCACCAGCCAGGTATCACCAATTTCGGTGATCACGATCTTTTCCCGCTGGCCGACGCTGATAGCGGAAACCACTTTCAGCAAGCCATTTCGTTGGGCAGGGTGGAAGCCGATTTTCTTGAATAGCCACGCAATCAGCGCAATGAATGCCAGAACCACAAGCAACCCGGCCGATAATTGCAGCATGCTGGCGGTTGAAATCACCGGCGGTGGCGGGACATACCCCGGATTTTGTGTGGATTCGGCCCAACCCCACTGAGGTATCCACAACAACAGGGCAGCGGCGATCCGGGCAGATGGGCCAGACATCGGTTTAGGCTTCAATTGGGTGCTCGCTCCGATGTGGGTTAGCGATTCAGTTTACGGATGCGCTCGCTCGGGGTGATGATGTCGGTCAGGCGGATGCCAAATTTTTCATTGACGACCACCACTTCCCCCTGGGCAATCAGACAACCATTGACCAGCACATCCATCGGCTCCCCGGCCATACCATTCAGCTCCACCACTGAACCTTGCGCCAGTTGCAGCAGATTTTTGATGGCGATGCGCGTGCGGCCCAGCTCGACAGTCAGTTGCACCGGAATATCCAGAATCATGTCGATATCGTTGCGGGTATCACTCAGCGCATCATTACGGGAAAACTGCTCGAACACAGCGGCTGATTTCGTCAGATTATCGCTGGCCAGATGCGTCGCAGCGTTGCTGGAAGCATCTGTTTCTTCAGAGGCCTGCTGTTCTGCCATGGCGGCTGCCCAATCGTCCTGTTCGGTTTGAGGCTCTGTCAGTGTCGAATCATTCATTTTTTGCTCCGGTATCAGTCGATTTCATTGGAAGGTCGTATGTTTTTGACTTTTAGCGCATAGTGACCATTCAGCACGCCATAGTGACAATCCATGATGGGCACATTGTTTGCGGTGGCCACTACGGTTTCGGGAATATCGAGTGCAATGACATCACCTTCCTGCATGTTGAGGATTTGGTGGAGCGTTATCTGCGCCTCCCCTAGATTGGCAGTGATTTCGATTTCCGCACCCTGCACTTGTTTCGAGAGCATCTTGATCCAGTTGTTATCAGCTACCTTCTGTTCTTCCTGCATGCTGTTGCTGAGTAAATCGCGGATCGGTTCCAGCATGGTGTAGGGAATACAGATATGGAATTCTCCCCGGTTACCGCCGAGGTTCAATTCAAATGAACTGGCCACAACCATATCTGTCGGGGAAGCAATATTGGCAAATTGCGGATTCATCTCCGCACGGAGGTATTCAAATTTGACCTGGTAGACTGATTTCCATGCTTTTTCGTAGTGCTCGAACAGCACATCCAGCAGGCGCCGGATAATGCCTTGTTCGGTCATCGTGAATTCGCGCCCTTCCACCCGGGTATGGAAACGGCCATCGCCGCCAAACATGTTATCCACGATCAGGAAAATCAGGTTCGGATCAATGGTAAACAGCACCGTCCCGCGTAACGGCTTCATGCTGGCCATGTTGATATTGGCCGGAACCACCAGTGAACGGGTAAAGTCGCTGTATTTGATCGTGTTGAATGAGCCGATAGAAATATCCACAGCCCGGCGCATAAAGTTGTACAGCCCAAGTTGCAGCGAATTGGCAAATCGAGCGTTGATAATCTCCAGAGCAGGCATGCGGCCACGCACAATCCGGTTCTGTGTGGCCATATTGTAGGGACGCACACCCCCGGGATAATCAGCCTCGTCCTCTGTTTGATCGGTTTTTGGCTGCTTGTCACCGCTTTGGTAATTCAGCAGCGCATCAACTTCATCCTGGGTGAGAAAATTCTCGGCCATGGCGCAAGGGGTTACTGAATGATGAAAGAAGTGAACAGCACATCCAGGATGTCGTCTTTCAGATCATCAGCATCTACTTTTGATCTGATCGATTCGATGATCTCTTCGCTCAGTTTCTTTTTACCTTCCAGCGTGTTGATCTCGCCCGGTTTCTTGCTGGACAGCAATAGCAGAATCTGGTTACGGACTTCCGGTTTTATAGCCTCAATCGCCTTGACAACGTCACCCTCGTTTACCTTGAGTGATAACTCCACCTGTAAATAGCGGGATTCCCTGTCATTTGATTGCAGATTGACAGTAAAACTCTCCAGCTTGATGAAAGTGACAGGCTGATCTTTCTTTTTTTTCTTTTTCTTTGCTTTCTTTTTATCTACCTCATCATCATCATCATCAGCATCGTCGTCATCGTCTTCATCCAGCTGATTCTGCTGATCTTGCTGATGTTTCATGTAATACCAGGTGCCGCCACCTGCTGCACCTACGGACAATAATCCGATCAGAACAAACAGAATCATTTTTTTCTTGCCGCCCGAGCTGGCTGGTGCCGTTTCTTCGCTCATGATTTCTCCCGCGTAGATATATGGATACGGGCGAATTATGGTGAATGACCCGAGATTTCGATGATGCGAACAACTGCCAAATCCCAGGCTATTTCCACATACTGTCCGGGGAATTTATGTTGTGAGCCGCGTAGCGGCGTGGCGACCCAGTGGAGTAAAGCAGTACAAAAATCGGTAAAAAAGCGGAGTTCATACGCAATAAACAAGCATTTCGAGCCGATTCTTAACGCAAAAAATAATAACGCAGGTAGTTTTTCAGAGGTTCTTTAGCAATTTTCCAGCGTGATGTTGCCTATCCACCAGTGGATCAGGTGGTTTTCAATCGGGATGCAGGCATCGGGGTGGCAGGGGATGCAACGGGGGGTGAAGTCGGTGCAGGGGCGGGGAGTATTCAGCCGGACGTGATACAGATAGCCGTTGACCGCCCCGGGCATTTCACTCCCGCGCTGCATTGTTTCGCAGACAGGTGCCCCGTTTGCAACCGGGTCGGCATAGAGCTGTACCTGGATGGATTCCGGAGGAATACCGCCGAGGTACACCGGCACTTCAAACAACCAGCCATGTTCCTCCCGGGAGGCGATCAGGTTTCCCCAGTGAATTTCGTGCCAGCTGGTTTCCAGTTGGGCATCCCATTGGCACAACGCTTGCGCAGTGGTGCTGCCATCGGCGGTGCGTTGCCGGAAAGCAGTGGCTGCGGGGAGATAGAGTTGCTCGACATACTCGCGCACCATCCGGTTGCTGCTGAACTGCGGAGCAAGATGCGCCATGCTGGTGCGCATAAGAGCTACCCACGCGGCTGGAATGCCGCTGGCGTCGCGCTCGTAAAACATCGGCACAATTTCATCTTCCAGCAGGTGATAGAGCTGCTCTGCTTCTGCCGCATCCCAGCCGGATCCGGTGTGTTCATGGCCATCACCCAGTGCCCAGCCGGCATCCGGTGTGTAAGCTTCAGCCCACCAGCCGTCGAGTTCGGAAAGATTCAATCCGCCATTGGCCAGCACTTTCATGCCGCTGGTGCCACTGGCTTCCCACGGGCGGCGTGGCGTGTTGATCCAGACATCCACGCCCTGCACCATTTCCTGTGCCAGAGCGATGTCGTAGTCTTCCAGAAACACGATATGGCTGCGCACATCAGCGCGCTGAGAAAACCGTACCCATTCCTGGATAAAGCGCTTGCCTTCGTTATCGGTGGGGTGCGCCTTGCCCGCTACCACCAGTTGCACCGGCCGGTCTGTCCGGGTCAGCAACCGGGCCAGCCGTTCATGATCGTGCAGCAGCAGATTCGGACGTTTGTAGGCAGTAAAGCGGCGGGCAAAGCCGAGTGTCAGCACATTGGGGTCGAGTATCCGGTCAACCTGGCTGATTGTTTCCTCATCCGCGCCCCTTTGTCCCAGTTGCACCCGCATCCGTTGCCGTGCATGGCGAATCAGATCAGCCCGCTCCTGACCGCACAGATTCCACAGCGCGGCATCATCCAGTTTGTGTATTTGGGCGGCGAGCGCTTCTTCCGAACCCAGCCAGCGGCCCTTGCCGCAGTAGTGCGTCCAGATTTCATCCGCCCAGGGAGAATCCCAGGAAGGCATATGCACACCATTGGTGACATGCGTTACCGGCACTTCATGTTGCGGCCAGCGGGGATATAGTTTCTGGAAAATGCTGCGGCTGATCTGCCCGTGCAAGCGGCTGACGCCGTTCATGCTGCCGCAGGTGCGGGCAGCCAGATAAGCCATGTTGAAAGGTTCGCTTTCATCCTGCCCGTTGCTGCGCCCCAGTGCCAGCAGTGCTTCAACCGGCATATCCAGATTTCTGGCGTAAGGCTGGCCATATTTCATCATCAGTGCGCGCGGAAAGGTATCAAACCCCGCTGCCACTGGAGTGTGTGTGGTAAACAGGTTGCCCGGCCGTGTGGCCCAGAGCGCCTCCCGGAAATCGATCTGCCGCTTTCTGGCAAAACAGCGGGCGCGCTCCAGCGTGACAAAAGCGGCATGGCCCTCGTTCAGGTGGCAGACGTCGATTTCCAGCGCTAGCGCCTCAATCAATCGCCAGCCGCCGATACCCAGCGCGATCTCCTGAATCAGGCGGATTTCCTCCCCGCCGCCATACAGTTTGCCGGTGATGCCGCGATCAAGCGCGCTGTTCAATGGATTATTGCTATCCAGCAGATACAGGCTGATTCGCCCCACCCGCGCTTCCCAGACATGCAGCTGCACGGTTCTGCCCGGCAGTGCGATCGGGATGGATAGCCAGGTGCCATCATGCGCCAGCACCGGGCGCAAGGGCAGGCTGCTGGAATCATTGTAGGGATAGATTTCCTGCTGCCAGCCATCGGCATCCAGCATTTGCCGGAAATACCCTTCCTGATACAGCAGACCAACTGCGATCACCGGCACAGCCAGATCGCTCGCCGCCTTGAGATAATCGCCCGCCAGCACGCCCAGCCCGCCGGCATATAACGGCAGCGCCTTGCCCAGGCCATATTCCATGCTGAAATAGGCAATGCCCCGCAACTCGGCATCGCCATACACATCACCAAACCAGCCGCCACAACTGCAATAACCATCGCGTGCATTCACCAGCTGATCAAGGTGTTGCCGGAATGCCTGGTTCTGGCCCAGCGCCTGCAGCCGTTCATGCGACAGGTTTTGCAGCAGGACAAACGGATTTTCGCCCAGCTCCCATAACTGCGGATCCATGATTTTCCACATCGCATCCCCGGCATGGCTCCATGTCCAGCGCAAATCCATGGCCAGATCGGCGATCTGCTCCACCAGCGGCAGCAGTTCTGCGGGTAAATCTCTCAGGTAAGGGATAAGGAAACGGGGCAGGCTCATGTTTCATCCTCCTTTCGTGGCGATTCCGGAAGTGTACTCCCTGGTGGATTGGCTGATTTGCCGTGATGGCCTGTAGCCTTTCTTCACAAGGACAACATGATCGGGTTGAGCCCGAATTGTGTCATGCGGTTCAACCCGATTGCGATCCTGATCGAATTCAGATGAAGGTTGCTGCGGATACGCCGAAACGCTTGCCCAAAGCGCGCACCTGGCGAATGTTGAGCTCGCGTTTGCCGGATAAAACTTCTGATACCACACCCTGGCTGCCAATTTCGGGTAAATCACCCTGTTTCAGGCTGTGCTGCTCCATCAGGAACTTCAGTGCCAGTATTCCGGTTGCTTCAGGTTGAGGGTGTCGCCTGGCTTCGTAAGTTTCGATCAGCTCTCCCACAATATCTACCAGCGCCATTGCCGGGTGGTTTTCATCACCCGAGGTTTCATCCAGCAATGCTTCCAGCATTTGGTGCATACGAGCGTAGTGCGCTTCATCGCGGATAGGAGCAATATTCGTGATGGTGCGAAACTGCTCCCAGGCCGGTAATAGCTGTTGTATGTCGATGGTTGCATTCATGGCTTCCAGTCTCCTTGATCGTAGTCCCGATGTGTTAGCACGGCTTTGATATAGATGATTTGTTTTTCGAACCGGACATAGGCTATCAAACGATATTTGTGACCTCCAATGTTGAATACGGAGAGCTCTCCAACCCTATCCACCGCATTAAAAACAGATTTAAGTTCGGCCCAGTTGGCAAAGTGGTTTTTTTCAATCACTCGTCGCCAGCCCAGCAAAGGTGCTTCTGCCTGGGGGTGGTCGGCTATGAAAGCGCGCAAGGCACTGTTACTGATAATTTTCATCCGGGTATTTTATCTCAAATAGAGATAAATATAAGTTGAGCCTTGATGAGAGTGTTTATGCCTTGAAACCCTGCCAATGATGAACAACAGGGAATTCGAATTTTTCTAAAGTCTGTATGGCGACAGTCGTTATACTCCCCAGCAGTATTCAGGAAGCAAGCAGTACGCTGCGAATTCTGTTTTCTTTTTCAACCCCATGGAGAACTTAATCATGCAACACAACCAACAAGGTTTTACTTTGATTGAATTGATGATCGTCGTGGCGATCATCGGTATTTTGGCAGCCGTGGCAATCCCAGCGTATCAGGATTACACCGTTAAGGCTAAGGTATCGAATGTAATGTCTGCAGTTGATTCTGTTAAATCAGCTGTTGCAATTTGTATACAAGAAAATGGGGGAGTAGCAACTAGCTGTGATGGGGGAACTAATGGCATTCCTGCAATTTCAGGTACAAAAGAGGTTGCGTCAGGATCAGTAACTGGAGGCGCTATTTCACTCGTTTTGCAGGGTGGCTTGGGAGGGGGCATTACACTAACACCCACGGCTGGAACTACTTCTATAACTTGGGCGCTTTCTGCAAATACAGCAACACCTGCAGCAGCAGCAACTGCTTTTACTAAGTCTTTTTAACTAATTAAGAATTTTTTCTCTAAGAACCGCCCTCGGGAAACCTTGGGCGGTTTTTTGTTTCTCACAACAAAATAAAAAACACCCATATTGCCTGTTTGATGGAGAAGCTGCCGTTCTGGTGGATTATCGGGATGACTACTGAGCAGGAGCAAATATGGCCAGAATGCACAATCCCCCTTATTCCGGTGAAACCCTGCGCGAAGATGTACTGCCTACGCTTGGGCTAACCGTAACCCGGGCGGCAAAAGCGCCGGGAATCAACCGTGTTACCCTCGCGCGTGTGCTGAACGGCAAGGCGGGTATCAGCGTCGATCTCGCCTTGCGCCCGGAGGCTTGGCTGATGATCCAGGCGCGGCAAGCGGGCTGAAAGGTTAGCTTGCGGCTGTCTCGCAAAGAGCGGGGGGGTGTCCATCACACCTTGTAATGCCATTCCCACCATCCTTGTAATTCCCCTCCCACCATCCTTGCGAAGCGGCATAGCCGGTGAAGCAATCCAGTATTTGCTTGATTGTCTCTCGTAGTGCGTGACGCTACAATTCCGGAATGATTCTCCATTCCAAGCATGAAGGGTTGCAATTGTTCTGCGAAACGGGAGATAAATCAGGTATTCGATCGGATCATGCTGCATTCAGGGTTCTGTTGGCACATGATTCGTTCATCAAGCGCCGTGAACATGTGTTGAAGGGGTGCCATTATGATCCAGATCAGCCAGGAGTTGCTGAAGCTGTTTGCCAGTAAGTACATCTGGTGGAAAACGCCGGAAGAGGCCGCGGCTATGCCCGGGCGAGTGATTGCCCAGGTCATGAACATTGGCGATTACGCTGATGTTCAGGCCCTTGTTGCGCAAGTGGGCGATGCAGTACTTCGCGATGTGCTGATGCACGCAGAAGCTGGTCAGTTCAACGAGCGCTCCTGGGCCTATTGGCACTACCGCCTTGGCCTGTCGAGCGTGGATCATGTTCCGCCCTTACCTGTGCGGAAGTTTTCATGACTGGCAAGTTCAAACCCTGCATGGATATATTGCCTTCCGCCCAAAAGCGCTTGTGGCCGGAGCTCAGAAATGCCGTGAATCTCGGATTCACGCTATACGGTGGCACCGCAATTGCACTTCGGCTGGGGCACCGTAATTCAGTCGATTTCGATTTTTTTTCGGAAAAGCCGCTGGATCGGGAAGCCATCAAAGCGGCTTTTCCGTTCATGGAGCAGTCTACGACGCTTCAAGATCAAGATAATACCTGGGGTGTGCTTGTCCCCTATGGGAATTCAGAACGGGAGTATGTCAAAGTTTCGTTCTTCGGCACTATTACGTTCGGACGAGTGGGAGAGCCGGATTTTACTGACGACGGTGTTTTGCAGGTAGCTTCCTTTGACGATCTGATGGCAACAAAAGTCAAAGTGGTGCTTCAGCGGGCGGAGGCCAAGGATTATCGTGATGTTTCTGCAATGATCAATGCCGGAGTGGGTTTGTCACGCGGAATCGCATCTGCTCGTCTGTTGTATGGGCCGAACTTTCAGCCGAGCGAAAGCCTGAAAGCACTGGTCTATTTCAACGATGGTGACTTGAAAACACTGACTGCTGACGAAAAAAGGACGCTGGTCGATGCGGTCAAGGCTGTGCGCGATCTTCCTGACGTGGCGCTGCTCTCAAAATCCTTGAGTGGCCTGAGTTGTATTGACCCGGATACCATGTAGAGATTGAGCATTGCCTGGCTGTATTCCCTGGAATAGCGAAATGATTGATCTCCCGTTTTCCTGATTTTCTGAAGGGTGGCTTATCACCCATCCCTGGGTTGCCGCGCCAGCCTGCGGCTGTCTCGCAAAGACCGGGGGTTTGTCCATCACGCCATGTAATTCCCCTCCCGCTATCCTTGTAATTCCACTCCCACCGTCATTGCGAAGCGGCGTAGCCGGTGAAGCAATCCAGTGGCAATACTGGTTCAACAGACAGGGTTGCCTGTTTCCCCCCGCCACGCCAATGCTGGATTGCCGCGTCAGCCTTGTAAATACCGGGGTTTTCTTGCCGTGGATAAACAGCAGTTTTTCTGGCTGCCGGACAGCAGCAGGCATCATTCGGACCTGGCCACTTGGCGTGGATATGAATCAGGCTGTTTTTTATATAGCGTTTAGCCGTATTCATAGTTTCTCTGTGTTTTTTTGGTGGTGAATCGGTGTTAATCGGAATCTACAGCCTTGCATTTGTATTGGGTGTGCTTTGGCTACTGCAGCAGCCGGTATTGCCTGGAATTTACTGGGCGGCAGGTCTGGTTCCGGTTGCGCTGGTGGCCTTGTTTTTTTCTCAGTTCCCTTCCCGTTTTTCAATAGGTATCGTTCGAATTCTTCTGTTTGTAACGATGGTGGGCGCTGGTTTTTTCTGGGCGGCGTACCGGGCGCAGGATAGGTTGGCGGATGATCTCCCTTCTGCTTGGGAAGGAAAGGATATTGCGGTTGTTGGGGTGGTTACGGAAATGCCGCAGCTTTCCCGGCAAAGTGTGCGTTTCCGGTTTGAGGTGGAGCAGGTACTGATGCCGGATGCCGTGGTGCCGTCCCATGTTCAGCTTGCCTGGTATCGTGATGCCAGACGTGATGGGGGAGGGCTGCCCGGAATCATGGCGGGTGAACGCTGGCAGTTGACCATCCGGCTAAAGCGGCCGCATGGTAGTGCCAACCCACATGTGCCGGATTATGAAGCGAAGTTGTTTGAACGTGATGTGCGGGCAACCGGGTATGTGCGGGCGGGGCAGGGCAATCGGCGGCTTGAAATACTGGAGGATAATCCGGCTTATGTGTTCGAGCGTAAGCGTGATGAAATCCGCAGCCGGTTTCAGCATTATCTGGCGGATTATCCGTATGCTGGGGTGCTGGTTGCGCTGGTGGTGGGGGATCAGCGTGCTATTCCACCGTCGCAGTGGGATATTTTTATTCGTACCGGTACCAGCCATCTCATGGCGATTTCCGGTTCGCACATTACGTTGCTGGCTGGAATGATATTTCTGTTGGCATACCGGGCCTGGCGATGGGCTGGCCTGGCGTTGTGGCTGCCTGCCCGCAAGTTTGCGCTGGTGTGTGGTCTGGTTGTTGCAACCGGCTATGCGTTGCTGGCTGGTTTTGCCGTGCCTGTGAGGCGCGCGCTGTTCATGATGACAATGATCGTGGCGGCATTCTGGCGCAATTGGCATGTACGTATGTTGCCGGTGCTGGGGTGGGTGTTGCTTTTGGTTGTGGTGCTGGATCCCTGGGCGGTGACTGCGGCGGGTTTCTGGCTATCTTTTGCAGCGGTGGCGCTGATTTGTCTGGTGGTTTCGGGACGAATTGGCCGCGCCGGGGTTGTTGCTGGCTGGGTGCGCATTCAATGGGCGATTACGCTGGGGTTGTTGCCGCTGTTGCTGATTCTGTTTCAGCAGGTTTCGCTGGTATCGCCACTTGCCAATGCCGTGGCGATTCCGGTGATTACTTTTATTATCGTGCCGCTTGCGCTGCTGGCCACCATTCCGGGGCTGGAATTTCTGTTGCTGGTTGCGCATCCTGTGCTGCAGGGAACCATGATGGTATTGCAATGGCTGGGCGAGCTTCCGCTGGCAACGTGGGAGCAGCAGGCGCCGCCATTGTGGGCCGTGATTGCGGCGATTTTCGGTGTGGTGTGGTTATTGCTGCCGGGCGGGCCGGGGCTGGGTATGGTGGCTGGGTTTCCCGCGCGCTGGCTGGGAATTCTGGCCGGGTTGCCATTATTTCTGATTTCTCCTGAAAAACCGGCAGAGGGAGAGCTCTGGCTGACAGTGCTGGATGTGGGGCAGGGGCTGGCTGTGGTGGTGCGCACCCGGAACCACACGCTGCTTTACGATACCGGGCCGGGGTATGGTGAGAGTGATAGCGGGAAGTATGTGATTTTGCCTTATCTGCACGGGGAGGGGCTGCAAGCGCTGGACCGGATGATCGTTTCCCATGTGGATTCGGATCACAGTGGCGGGGCGTTGTCGGTGCTGGAAAAAATAAACACCGGAATGCTGTTGTCCTCAATTGTCGGAGATCATCCGATCCGGCAGTCAATTTCCGATAATCGCTATTGCCTTGCAGGGGATGCGTGGCAGTGGGATGGCGTAGATTTTGAAATTCTGCATCCGGCAGAATCTACAAATTTGGCGGTAAAACGCAAAACCAACGAAACAAGTTGTGTGATAAAAATAACAACGGTTCACGGTAGCGTGTTGTTGCCGGGGGATATCGGCAAGGAAACAGAGGCGGTGCTTCTGGGGCGTGCGGGAGATTCGCTTGCTTCCAATGTGCTGGTGGTGCCGCATCATGGCAGCCGTTCTTCATCATCACCTGAGTTTGTGCGGCAAGTGAACCCCGATTTCGCTATTTTTACGGTGGGTTATCGCAGTCGTTTCGGCCACCCGCACCCGGAAATAGTACAGCGGTATGTTGCGCAAGGCAGCAGGCTGCAACGCAGCGATTATGACGGTGCTATTTTGGTGCGATTTTCCGGGGGGCGGGTAGCTGTCGATTCATGGAGGAATCTCAACCGTCGCTTCTGGCATGACGAATGATTTCTATCTGATGGGAAAAGTGGGCTATCCGTCCATGTGTTGTATGGGGATATATAGCTGTTATATCAATATATTAGTAAAAAAATAAAAGATGCAGGGAGACCAGTGAACGCTTTTCCCGGCGTGTAGGAAAAATTCCTACAAGCTTTCCAGACAAACTCTTACTAAAGATATGGTAGTAGCCTCCTTTACGGTATCTGCTCCCGGGTTAAAAATGCACACATCATTTTTCAGTTCAATCCGGTTCAATTCGTACATGTCAGAAGGAGTAGTAAAAATGGGGACAAATCAGATTCTGGATGAAATCAGGGAAGTTAATCTCGGTTATTTGCTACTGGCCCAACAGATGTTGCGTGAAGACAGGGTTGCTGCCATGTACCGCTTGGGTATTGATGAGGATATCGCCGATATTCTGATCAAACTGACCAACAATCAGCTACTCAAAATGGCCGGATCCAACATGTTGCTGTGCCGGTTCCGTTTTGACGACAGTCTGATTGCAGAGATACTCACCAGTCATAAGCAGGATCGTGCATTGACACAATCTCACGCGGCAATACTCATGGCAGGCCAACCTGCTGAGAAAATTTCCTGAGCATTCACCTGAAGGAGAAACAGTCATGAAAGATAAAAGTATTTTGTCCGAAGGCAGACAGATTCAGCTTGCTACCGAGCTGGTTCGTTTAGGTGCGAGGCTGCAGGTACTGGAGGCTTCCACCACGCTTAGCCGGGAACGATTGGTAAAGTTGTACAAGGAAGTCAAAGGGGCTTCTCCTCCCAAAGGAATGCTTCCTTATTCGGAAGACTGGTTTACAGGCTGGCAGCCCAATATGCATGCTTCGCTGTTCATCAATATCCATAGCTACATTACCCGATACACAAAGGTCCGTGATATTGATGCAGTTATCAAGAGCTATCAGTTGTATCTGGAGCATATTGAGGTTAACTGCCTGCAGCGCATATTGAGTTTTACCCGTGCCTGGATGCTGGTACGTTTTGTCGAGAGCAAGGTGTTATCCGTGACACCCTGTATCAAGTGTTCCGGTAATTTTCTGGTGCACAGCCTGGATATTAAATCCAATCATGTCTGTGGACTTTGCCATGTACCTTCACGAGCAGGCAAGACCAAGCGGCCAGTACAGGAGGTTGTGGAAGTTCAGGAAGTTGCAGTTAAAGAAGCATGTGCGATGTGACAGGTTTTTCCCGGTGTTATCTCTGTGTTACCTTGTTTTTCCTGTTTCCTGCCAATATCAGGCACCTGGTGGCTGTTTATAGAACCAGGTGCCCTGTTCCAAAAGCAATTTTCGGCAAACAGCCGGAAGTTTTGTAACGATTTCCCGCATTAGGGAATCACTGATTAAATCCCACACTGCCGTACATGGTGTTTTGCGGATGGAATGTAAGACGAGTGAGGCAGTGAATGGTTGGTTTCTTTACAACGGGATCAACGCCGCAGTTCATCTGCAGAACCATTACCCCAAAGAGTTGCAGAAGAAGCATGCGCTCGCTATACCGTGCTCCTGCTGTGGTCTAATTTATTCGGACACTTCGATAGAAGGAGAATCCGGTTCATCCCCTGAAGAACAGCAAATGGCACGAGTTTTTCAGGGGTGATTACGTAATAAATGAGCATTTTGAGCCGATTTCTAACGCAGAAATGACAGTTCTTCAGAGGTTCCTTAATCAATCAACCGTTTCAGGTTGTAAAGAAACATGGCGATTACACCCAGCAGAAGCATTGGCCAGTATGGGGTGATGGATTCGTACCAGTTCGTGCCAACGGAAACCGGTATTTCGAGATTGAATTCAGTGTTGTGCGTATCTGTGCCGGATAGCCGGAGTATGTATTCTCCGGGTTCGTTTATCCGAACTTCTTGCGTGATAATGCCCGATTGGTAATTTCTGGCTGGAATCGATAAAAGCGGTTCCATGGTTGTTTCGCTGTTTTTTCTGGCCAGGCTGACTGTTAACGGTTGTTCCCGTACAGAAACCGGATAGAGCAAATCAACGGTGATGTTGAGTAAACCAGGCCCGGGCACTTTCCCGCAGAAAATGGGGACGGATGCGGCGCTCATTGCATCTTCCGGTATTGCGTAATCTTCGGGAATGAAATAAGCGGAATAACCTACCAGCAGCGTATCTGATTCAATGGTGCAGGTGCCGCCACGAAAGCCTTTGGGGTAGGTGTCCGACATACTTCCCTGTGGATTTACCTGAAACTGTATGCCGATCAGCACAATGCTGGTAAATACGACGATACCAATAAAAAGTCGTTGAATATTCACAGACAGGTTTTGCCAGATCGCGATCATGTTGCCTCCTTGAAAAGTGATCAGGGGTGGTGCTTCCTTGCGGTTATTTTCTGTGGTTACTTTTTTGTGGCAGGTTTTAGGAAAAATCCGGATTTATTGCGCGCTGCGTAAAATATCTGCTGCCGCAAGCCGGCCAATTTGCGCTATTTCACTATTACCGGTCACCATTGCCGTTACTATGGTGCCGTCAATCAGCAGGTTGAGCTTCTCCGTTACCATCTCCGGCTCCTTCACACCGCTTGCAGCGACGATGGCCTGCAGTCCTGCAGTAAATTGCGCTTTGTAACCGTTAGCAATTTCCTGAATCCAGCTATTGCATTTCTCGTGTTCGGCAACAGCATTGATAAATACACAGCCGTAAAAAATCTCGCTCTCAAACCAGTCCTGCATTAAATCGAACAAGGCCAGAATTCGCTCGGTTGGCGGACATTCCATTTGCGGAAGGTCGTGGTCAAACCAGCGGAACCAGATGCTGGCCTCTGCTTCAAATACGGCTTTGAGCAGATTTTCCTTGGAGCCATAGTGGGTGTAGAGACTGCGCCGTGATACGCCGGATTCTTCGATGATGCGGGCGATTCCGGTGGCGTGGATACCCACCTGGCAGAACAGGCGGCGTGCCGTCAGTAGAATTTTTTCCTCGACAGGGATTTTTGCGGGCATTTTTTGGATAAGTCAGAGTGTTATCGGATAGTTAAAATTTCCGCTAATTCTCCTGTTTTTTGCCGAGTTGTTGACTGATTTTTCTGGCAATTTTGTCCGCCTCCAGTCGAATCTCGCGCAATTGTCCGCTGAGCGGGTTGACCTGGCCAATAAAGTACAGGCGTGGCGCGTTTGCAAATTCCTGGTCTCCTGCAATTTTGGCCCGATCTTTTTCATCGGTAATGCCAGGCACCTGGATGAGATCGGAGAAGCCAGTGCGAAATCCGGTACCCGCAACAATGACATCCGGTTGCAGGGTTGTGGTGCCTGGATCAGGATTGTGTCCGGTTGGAACGGTGCTCAGCACTTCTACATTTCCACCGGATATTTTCTGAATTGGCCCGACAACCTTGATGCGTCCAGCGCGGATATCATCGACGAAAGGGCCGTAAAGAATCGGCACGACATTATTGATGGCGTATTGTTTCAATGTTGACATGGTGGGGGAGGGTAGTCCGTATGCGGACAAATCACCTATCGTGGCGCTCCGGAAAAAACCCAGTATGCGATCCACCAATGCATTTGGCAGCTGTCTTAATATTATTCCGAGCCCAACAAAAGGGATGCCAAAAATACTTTTGGGCAGGAGTTGAGGCGGTGTTCTGACAGATAGCGTGACTGAACTGGCGTATTCCACTAATCTGCTGGCAATTTCGGCTGCCGAATTGCCGCTGCCAACTACCAGCACATGCTTGTCTGCGTAATCATGTGCACGTTTGAACAATGCGGAATGAATGATGCTGCCGGTAAAACTCTTTTTGCCTTCCCATTCGGGAATGACAGGAATGCGATTGGCACCAGCGGCAATGACGACAGCGCGAGCTTCAAATTGTTGATTTTCATTGTCGGTGATCTGCCAGATACCGCGTTCCTGGTCGTAGCTGATTTTTTCAACCTCGATACAGGTTTGTACAGTAAAGCCGCCACGTTCGGGCATTTTCTCAAGCAGAGCCACCACTTCATCGCGTGAAGGCCAGCCTCCTGCAGACAGGGGAAACTTGCTGCCCGGCAGTGCGGAACAAAAACGACCCGAATTCAGGCGCAGCCCATCATAATGATTCCGCCAGACATCGCCGATAGCCGGTGTGCGTTCCAGTACCAGCGGGGTAAATCCGGCCCGGGTCAGTTCATGTGCGGCTGACAGGCCGGCAGGACCGGCACCGATTATGGCTACATCATGGATATCACTGGTTTTCATCGTTTATCTCCTTTCGGTTTTGATCAGAACAACCCGGCAGGGGGAGTTGATCTGCTTATTTCGGCTTGTGATGAATTTCGATATTGACTGGTACCGGGCGCATGATGGTGTCGGGTATGGGCGCGGTTTGTTTCAGTTTTTCCAGCAGTGCGACCACTTTTTCCTGTGGTGCATCGGTCTGAATTTCCACGACTACGTTGATGTCTTCAAACCCGGGGTTGCCCGGCTCTACTGCGAACGCTGCCCGGAAATTGACGCGCCCGGAAACATGTACGCGGAGCGATTCGACATTGATACGGGCGGTAGATAATCCGCCAATATAGGAGGCTGTCAGACAGTGGCCGACTGCGGCCAGTAACATATCCTGCGGCGTGATTCCCATACCGTCCCCACCGTAGCGCGGGGGTTCATCGCCGATGATTATTTGCCCATCGGTGACATTCGCTGTGGTGTGATAGCCACTATCCCATACGACTGTAGCCTGATAGCGGGGTTTTGAGAGACTACCGTTATCTTCCTCCCTGATCTGGTTCTGTATTACAAATGATTGCTCGATGTTGATTCCATTGACGATTGTTTTTTTATTCGGTGAAGTCATGGCTGGATCTCCAGGTGGGAAATTATTGGCAATTGTAGACTGTTCGTTCTACTTTTGCCGGATGATATACCCTGAATAATCTGATGGCAAGAGTAGGGTTTTTATGTTGCTAAAGACGCAGGGTTGATACAGGAAATGGCTGAATATGCGGAGAGAAAATCTGGAGTGTTAGCGGGTAACGGAGTAAACGATTTGGAAAGCATCCCATTGTAGTTTTGGGGATGCTTTAGTTTGCATTCGGTTAAGGAATGTGTGCCGGAAACGGCACAATATCAAATGTACCTGTCATTCAATTCTCCAGCTTGGTAAAGTTCTGGATTGCGGATTTCTTTTAATGCAAATTATCCATTTGTGAGGATATTTATGATTAATGAACTATTTATTGCGTTCTGGAATGTCGAAAATCTGTTTGATGTTGAAACAGCGGATCGGTCAGAGAAAATTCGCAAATTGATTGCCAGGGATATTGCGGGTTGGGATGAAGTTTTGTTAGGGACAAAGTTGGGGCAGTTATCAAAGGTGATCCGATCCATGAATGCGGGCGCAGGTCCGGACATAATGGGTGTTTGTGAAGTTGAAAACAGGGCTGTTCTCATGAAACTTGCAGAGAAGATTGCCTCTGACGGTGGGCGTGAATACCAGGTTGCGCATGCGGATACGAGCGACAACCGGGGGATTGATGTTGCTTTTCTATATGACCCTGCTATTGCCAGCGTATCTCCGAATCAAACCTACCAGCACTGGATCGTAAAACGCTTTGCAACCCGTGAGTTGTTTCAGGTGAATTTTGAAGTTAATGGGCAGATTGTGGTGCTCGTCGGGAACCACTGGCCATCGAGAACAGCGGGGCAATATGAATCCGAGCCTTACCGGATGACGGCGGGCGAAACACTGTCTTACTGGGTCGAGCGGATTCAGCAAGAGCTGGGCAATGATGTACCTGTTGTCGTGCTGGGGGATTTTAACGATGAGCCATTCAATCGCTCATTGATTGAATATGCGCTATCCATTAATGATAGCCGCCGGGTGATCAGCGGAAAAAATCCATATCTGTTGAATCTGATGTGGCCAATCCTTGCCTCGGGTGCAGGTACATACACTTATGGCGGGCAATGGAATCTGTTTGATCAGATTATGGTAAGTCGTGGAATTTTGAGCGGAAAGAGCGGGTGGCAGTTGCATGGAGCAGCGCAAATCGAAGCTGCTGCATTCATGTCGTACCCGAAAAAAATTGGGCCGAGACGGTTTGGCATTAAACCTACCGAAAGGGATGTTGCAGGATTTAGTGATCACTATCCTGTAAGCATCAGACTGAAGCGATAAGCTCCTATTGCTGTTAAGGAATCTCTGAACAACGCCTGCGTTGTCATTTCTGCGTTAAACATCGGTTCAAAATGCGCATTTATTACGTATGAATTCTGCTTTTTATCTGGCGCCAGCGCCTCACCCTATACGGGCCAGCCTTACGGTTGTTCGCTGCGTTTTACTTGCGTCTCCGGTTTTCGCCTTGAACTAACTGCCTCGTTGACGTTTTTCAGAGATTCCTTAAGTTGCAGCAAATACGGATGCCCTGCTCCAAAAACAGGTTGGTTCCGAGTATCCAATAAAAAAGCCTGCAGTGAAGCAGGCTTTTTTTATTATAAAAACTGATATCCGGTTATAACAGCGGGATAATCAGTAATGCCACGATGTTGATAATTTTGATTAACGGGTTGATGGCAGGGCCAGCAGTGTCCTTGTAGGGATCGCCTACCGTATCGCCAGTTACAGCAGCCTTGTGGGCATCGCTGCCTTTGCCGCCGTAGTTGCCGTCTTCAATGTATTTCTTGGCGTTATCCCACGCGCCACCACCCGCAGTCATGGAAATGGCGATAAACAGGCCGGTAACAATCGAACCCATCAGTACGCCACCCAAGGCTTGTGGACCAAGGAAAACTCCCACCAGTACCGGAATCAGAACTGGCAACAGGGATGGAACGATCATTTCCCGGATGGCAGATTTGGTCAGCATGTCAACAGCACGGGAATAATCAGGTTTGCGTGAGCCATCCATAATTCCCGGGATTTCCTTGAACTGGCGGCGAACTTCCAGAACAACCGAGCCGGCTGCACGACCAACTGCTTCCATTGACATGGCGCCAAACAGGAAAGGCACCATACCGCCGATGAACAATCCGATGATGACCAGGTGATTGGATAAATCGAACGTCAGCAATTTATTGGCATGCTCCAGTCCGTGGGTGTAATCGGCGAACAGAACCAGCGCAGCAAGTCCGGCGGAACCGATGGCATAACCTTTGGTAACAGCCTTGGTGGTGTTGCCCACCGCATCCAGAGGATCGGTAATGGCGCGTACGGATTCAGGCATGCCCGCCATTTCGGCGATACCACCGGCGTTGTCGGTGATCGGGCCATAGGCATCCAGCGCAACGATGATTCCGGTCATGGATAGCATGGCCGTTGCAGCGATGGCAATTCCGTAAAGACCGGCAAGTGAATAGGCAACAATAATGCTTGCACATACTGCCAGTACGGGGGCTGCAGTGGCACGCATTCCCACGCCAAGTCCAGCGATGATATTGGTGGCATGGCCGGTGGTGGAGGCATTGGCAATATGCTGCACCGGTGGATATTCAGTGGATGTGTAGTATTCCGTGATTACTACCATCAGGCCGGTGAGTACCAGACCAATGGTCGTGCTGGCAAACAGACGCATGACCAGTTCGCCACCGCCGACATCGACGCCATCCAGTGTCAGGGTTGCATCTCCCATGAACCATACCGTGATGGGCAGGTAGGCAAAGAAAGCAATTCCACCAGCAACAGCCAGGCCGCGATACAGGGCGTTCATGATTTTTCCGCCTTCGCGCATCCTGACGAAATAGCAGCCGATGATTGAAGCAACGATAGATGCGGCACCCAGTGCTAGAGGATAAACGGCTGCATTGCCTGTGCCGGTATGAAACAGCAGGGCACCCAGTAACATGGTGGCAATGATGGTGACAGCATAGGTTTCGAACAAATCGGCAGCCATTCCTGCGCAATCACCCACGTTATCACCCACGTTATCAGCAATGACAGCAGGATTGCGTGGATCATCCTCAGGAATTCCGGCTTCAACCTTACCCACCAGATCGGCACCTACGTCTGCACCTTTGGTGAAAATGCCACCACCCAAACGGGCAAAAATGGAGATCAGCGAGCCACCAAAGGCAAAACCAACCAGCGGGTGAATGACATCACTGATATTACTGGTTTCATCTGCACCACTTACGAGCAGGGCGGTATAACCAGCCACACCCAGCAATCCGAGTCCGACAACCAGCATTCCGGTTACGGCACCGCCACGAAAGGCAATGGCCAGTGCTTCATTCAGACCGCTGCGTGCGGCTTCGGCTGTGCGTACGTTGGATTGTACGGAGACGTTCATTCCCATGAATCCCGCCAGGCCGGAGAGTATTGCACCCAGAGCAAAACCAATGGCAGTATTCCATGAAAGCGCCAGGCCAATGATGGCAAATAGCACCATACCCACCATGCCAATCGTTAGATACTGCCGTTTGAGATATGCTGACGCGCCTTCCTGTATGGCAGCTGCAATTTCCTGCATGCGTGCATCACCAGCGGGCTGTGCGTAAATCCGCCGGATCCACAGGCCACTAAAAATCAGGGCAAGTATCGCGCTGCAGATTGCAATCGTTAAACCGTTTCCCATAAAGAACTCCAGTTAAAATCAGACCACCCTAAATACATACGGAGCCAGGCCTGATGGCTCCGCATCAATCCACAATCGAAATCATGAACAGCCTAAACGCATATTTTATATGCTCTTGCTGCCAAAAAACAAAACAGATTAAATTTTGAACTCGGCCAGTTTTTTAGCCACAGCGACATTTTTCAGCCTGACATAGTCGGGTAACCCGTTTTTATACGGAGGGTAATCTTCCCCCTCGATCAGCGGGCTGAGGTATTCACGACATTTATCGGTGATGCCGAAACCATCTTCACTGATGAAGTCCCTTGGCATCATTTTTTCCACATTGGCAACCCTGGAAAGTTCTGCCATGCCGGTTTTCCAGGTGTAGGGCGAGCTGGAAGTGCGTTCGATAGTTGGCATGACGGAATTGTGTCCGGCAATCGCAAACTCCACGGCAGCCTTGCCCATGGCATAGGCCTGTTCCACATCTGTTCGGGAGGCGATATGCCGGGCAGCACGTTGCAGATAATCAGCCACGCCCCAGTGATACTTCAGTCCCAGGCCATTTTTGACGATATTGGCGATTACCGGCGCCACCCCGCCTAGTTGTGCGTGCCCAAAGGCATCGCGCAATCCCTGATCGGACAGAAATTTGCCATCCGCACCCTTTACGCCTTCTGACACAACAACCGTGCAGTAGCCGTATTCCTTGACGTAATGATCGGTTTTGGCGAGAAATTTCTCCTCGTCAAAGGTGATTTCCGGGAACAGGATAAGGACGGGTACCTCGCGATCCTTGCTGGAAGCTAGTCCGCCAGCGGCCGCAATCCAGCCTGCATGACGCCCCATGACCTCCAGAATAAAAACCTTGGTTGAAGTTTTGGCCATGCTGGCCACATCGAAACTGGCTTCCAGCATGGAGACCGCAATGTATTTGGCTACAGAACCAAATCCCGGGCAGCAATCGGTAATGGGAAGATCGTTATCAACCGTTTTGGGCACATGAATTGCCTGAACCGGATAACCGAGTGTGTCGGCAAGTTGCGAAACTTTCAGGCAGGTGTCGGCTGAATCGCCGCCACCGTTATAGAAAAAATAACCGATATCGTGCGCTTTGAATACTTCGATCAGGCGTTCGTATTCGCGCCGGTTGTCTTCCAGGCTTTTCAGCTTGTAGCGGCAGGAACCGAAAGCACCAGAGGGTGTATGGCGTAATGCGCGGATGGCTTCGGCGGATTCTGCGCTGGTATCAATCAGATCCTCGGTCAGTGCCCCGATAATGCCGTTACGCCCAGCATAGATTTTTCCTATTTTATCGGGATGAGCACGGGCTGTTTCCAGTAAACCTGCTGCGGAAGCATTGATTACAGCAGTTACACCACCTGATTGAGCATAGAACGCATTTTTTATAGCCATTTTCTACTCCTGGTTGATCAAAAATTTGTGTTCTTCAAATGCCGTGTAACAAACTCAGAGCAGCGTTCACCTTCTTTGCCCGAGTGCTGCAATGATATTTTCCTGTATGGTTTCCACGCTGCCGGTTCCAGCAATTTTGATGTAGCCTGGTGCTTCCGGATCGTTGCTGTTTGCCCATTCAAGGTAATACCCAACCAGTGGCAGAGTCTGATCATGGTAAACCTGAAGACGCTTGCGCACGGTGTCTTCACGGTCGTCATCACGCAAAACCAGGTCTTCTCCGGTAACATCATCCTTGCCGGCAACTGCCGGTGGGTTGAATTCAACGTGATAAACCCGGCCGGATGCCGGATGAACGCGGCGGCCGGACAGACGGTTGATAATTTCGGCATCGGGTACGTCGATTTCGACAACATGGTCTATGCACACCTTGGCTGTTCTAAGGGCATCAGCCTGGGGGATGGTGCGGGGAAAACCATCAAATAAAAAACCGTTGGCACAATCAGGTTCTTCAATCCGTTTGCGTACCAGATCGATGATGATTTCATCCGGAACCAGACCCCCGGATTCCATGATTTTTTTTGCCATCATGCCCAACTCCGTCCCTGCTTTGACAGCATTGCGGAGAATGTCGCCGGTGGAAATCTGCGGAATGGAAAAATGTGCGCGGATGAAATTGGCTTGCGTGCCTTTGCCGGCGCCTGGTGCGCCCAGTAAGATGATACGAATGATCGTCCTCCTTGGATGTTATCAGGGGATGATGAGCATCCCGAAGCTGTATGTAGCGCAAAATCCTGATCGTGACCGTATGGCAATCGAATCCGGGTAAATTGGCGCTCTTCTTTTGTTATTTGCCGGCGATTATATCCCACGCACGCTGGCAGCTCGAAATTTTTGGGAACTTTAGCGTATTGGCATAACACCTGCGCTGGCCACCGTTTTTTACAGACTGAATATGCGATAATTTCGCTCTGCTTTTTCCGGGAATAATCATGGACGAAAATAAAAACAAGGCACTTACGGCAGCGCTTGCCCAGATCGAGAAGCAGTACGGCAAGGGTTCGATCATGCGATTGGGTGATAGCGATGTGGCGAAAGATATTCAGGTGGTATCCACCGGTTCGCTGGGTCTGGATATCGCGTTGGGTGTGGGCGGGCTTCCGCGCGGGCGGATTGTCGAGATTTACGGCCCGGAATCTTCGGGTAAAACTACGCTGACGTTGCAGGTGATCGCCGAGATGCAGAAACAGGGCGGGACAGCAGCTTTCATCGATGCGGAACACGCGCTTGATCCGCAGTATGCCCGGAAGATTGGCGTCAACGTTCAGGAGTTGTTGATCTCCCAGCCGGATAATGGCGAGCAGGCACTGGAAATCGCCGACATGCTGGTGCGATCCGGATCGGTTGACGTGATTGTGGTGGATTCAGTCGCGGCATTGACACCCCGGGCTGAAATAGAAGGAGAGATGGGCGAGCCGCAGATGGGATTGCAGGCAAGGCTGATGTCGCAGGCTTTGCGCAAGCTGACCGCCAATATCAAACGAGCCAACACCATGGTGATTTTCATTAACCAGATTCGCATGAAAATTGGTGTGATGTTTGGTAACCCGGAAACCACCACCGGGGGGAATGCGCTGAAATTTTATGCTTCCGTGCGTCTTGATATCCGTCGTACCGGATCAATCAAACGTGGCGAAGAAATTGTCGGTAACGAGACGCGCGTCAAGGTGGTTAAAAACAAGGTTGCACCCCCCTTCAAACAGGCGGATTTTGATATTTTGTATGGCGAGGGAATTTCGCGCGAGAGCGAGATCATCGAGTTGGGTGTGTTACATAAGCTGATTGAAAAGGCAGGTGCCTGGTATTCCTATAATGGGGAAAAAATAGGGCAGGGCAAGGATAATGTGCGTGAATACCTGAAAGAGCACAGGGATATCGCGCGCGAAATCGAACAAAAAATACGCGCTGCTGTGGGTCTTGTTGAAGCAAACAATCGAGCTGTTCCACCTTCTGCTGGTGAGTAGGCGTGAATCTGTACGCCCGTGCACTGGAATGTCTCGCCCGGCGGGAGTATTCACGGCAGGAGTTGGAAAAAAAGCTATCCCGCCATGAACAATCCACCGATGAATTGAAAAATGTACTGGACAGACTGGAGCAGCAAAAACTGCTATCGGATGAGCGGGCGGCCGAGCAGATTTTGCATGTGCGCAGCCGCAAATATGGAAGCAGACGGATACGCTTTGAGTTGCAGGCAAAGGGAATAGCGGGTGAATTGATTGAATCCGTGCTGGAAGATTTTGAACCAACCGAATTTTCCAGTGCGCGTACCTTGTGGTGCAAGAAATTTGGCATTGCACCCACTTCTCCGGAAGAACGGGGTAAACAGATTCGTTACCTGGCCGGGAAAGGTTTTTCTTCCAAAGTAATAAGCAAGGTTTTGTCCGATGCTCGCGAAATGGAAAATTGATATGTGGAGTGTCGTGCCGGGTGAGGTTATTGCGCAAGATGTGTGCATAAGGTGTTGATATGAAAAGCAGTGAAATTAGACAGAAGTTTCTGGAATTTTTTGAAGCGCACGGTCATACCGTCGTGTCGTCCAGTCCGCTGGTGCCGGGAAATGATCCCACGTTGCTATTTACCAATGCGGGAATGGTGCAATTCAAGGACGTGTTTCTCGGCCAGGATAAACGGCCCTATGCGCGCGCTGTAAGTGCACAGCGTTGCGTGCGCGCCGGAGGAAAGCATAATGATCTGGAAAATGTAGGCTATACCGCACGGCACCATACATTCTTTGAGATGCTGGGTAATTTCAGCTTTGGTGATTATTTCAAGCGCAACGCCATTCTGTTTGCCTGGGAGTTTCTGACGGGCCCGCTGAGCATTCCCAGGGACAAGCTGTGGGCGACTGTTTATGCGGAAGACGACGAGGCGGCGGATATCTGGCTGAATGAAATCGGAATAGCCCCTTCGCGGCTGGTCCGGATAGCGACTTCGGATAATTTCTGGCAGATGGGGGATACCGGACCTTGCGGCCCCTGCTCGGAAATTTTTTACGATCATGGGCCTGAAGTGGCAGGTGGGCCTCCCGGATCAGAGGACGCGGATGGTGACCGTTACATCGAAATCTGGAATCTGGTATTCATGCAATATAACCGGGATGCTAGCGGCAAATTGCATCCATTGCCCAAGCCATCGGTGGATACCGGCATGGGGCTGGAGCGTATTGCAGCTGTCATGCAGCAAGTGCACAGCAACTATGAAATCGACTTGTTCCGCAGCCTGATTGAAGCGGCAGCCAGGGTAACCGGCGCGCAAGATTTGGCGAACAATTCGCTCAAGGTTGTTGCCGATCATATCCGCGCTTGCGCTTTCCTGATTACCGATGGCGTAATCCCCGGAAACGAAGGACGGGGCTATGTATTGCGGCGCATCCTCCGTCGCGCCATTCGGCACGGATACCGTTTGGGGCAGAAGCAGCCATTTTTTCATCTGCTGGTGGATGATCTGGCAGACGCCATGGGGCAGGCTTATCCTGAACTGATGGCAGCGCGGAAGCATGTAACCGGTGTGATCAGGCAGGAAGAAGAGCGTTTTGCTGAAACACTGGAAAATGGCATGGAAGTACTGGAGGCAGCGTTATCTGGTGGGAACAAAACGCTATCGGGCGAAGTGGTTTTTCGCCTGTACGACACCTTTGGTTTTCCGGTGGATTTGACGGCGGATATTGCTCGTGAACGAGATATTACGGTGGACATGGCCGGATTTGAGATCTGTATGACGCAGCAGCGCGATCGGGCGCGTGCCAGTGGCAAATTTGCCATGCAGACTGGTCTTGAATATACCGGGCAGCCAACCGAATTTTATGGCTATGACACGTTGCAGCATGAAGCACGGATTCTGGCGCTGTATAAACAAGGCAGTCGTGCAGATTTTGTGGAAGCGGGCGAGGAAGCTGTAGTTGTGCTGGATCAGACACCCTTCTACGCGGAATCCGGGGGGCAGGCGGGCGATAGCGGAGAGTTGTTGTCAGGGAACGGCACATTTATTGTGAAGGATACCCAGAAAATTCAGGCGGGTGTGTTTGGTCACGCCGGGGTATTGAGCAGTGGCCGTATTGCCGTAGGCGATCGGGTAATTGCCCGGGTGGATCAGATTGCCCGGACCAGTACAGCCTACAATCATTCGGCAACTCATCTGCTGCATGCGGCATTGCGCCAGGTGCTGGGTAACCATGTGGCACAGAAGGGATCATTGGTGGATGCTGGCAGATTACGTTTCGATTTTTCTCACAACGGCGCCATGCAGGCAGATGAAATACGTCAGGTTGAAAATCTGGTTAATACCCAAATACGCAGGAATCATGAGGTTGCGACACAGCTGATGGCTTACGATGATGCCGTCAAGCAGGGCGCCATGGCGCTGTTTGGTGAAAAATATGGTGATACGGTACGTGTTGTGGCAATGGGTGATTTTTCAACCGAGCTATGTGGCGGTACCCATGTAAACCATAGCGGTGATATCGGCTTTTTCAGAATCGTGGCCGAATCCGGCGTGGCAGCAGGTATTCGCCGGGTGGAAGCATTGACCGGAGATGCAGCGCTGGCTTATACGCAACAACAGGAATTGCAGTTGCAGCAGGTGGCCGATGTATTGAAGGCCGCGCCACAGGAAGCGGCACTGAAACTTTCCCAGATACTGGACAATGTTCGGCAAATGGAAAAAGAGGTTGCTGCCTTGCGCTTGAAACTTGCCGGTATGCAAAGTTCTTCCCTGATTGAGCAGGCACGGGAAATCAAGGGGGTTCGTGTACTGGCCACGGCGTTGGAAAATGTTAATGCCAAAACACTGCGGGAAACGCTGGATAATTTCAAAACCCGGTTAAAACCTTGTGTTGTGGTACTGGGGACAACTGAGGGTGGCAAGGTGGCGCTGGTTGCTGGTGTAACGGATGATCTGACAAACAAGCTCAAGGCGGGTGATTTGATCAATTTCGTTGCGCAGCAGGTGGGTGGAAAAGGGGGCGGGCGTGCCGATATGGCACAGGCCGGTGGCACGAATCCGGAAAATCTGCCGCAAGCCTTGGCAAGTGTGTTTCGCTGGGTGGAACAAAATCTTTAAATCCTGCCTGATATTTGTATAAACCTGAAAATAACCCGCATTTGTTATTCCCGATAATTCTTTCTGACAATTTTATTTGATCATGACGACAGCCAGACATTGCAAATTACTGATTCTTGGTTCCGGCCCGGCCGGTTATACAGCTGCCATTTATGCAGCGCGCGCCAATCTTAATCCGGTGTTGATCACCGGAATGGCACAAGGCGGACAGCTTACAACGACAACAGATGTTGATAACTGGCCGGCTGACGTTGATGGTGTGCAAGGCCCGGAACTGATGGAGCGATTTCTGAAACACGCCGAGCGCTTCAAAACAGAAATCATATTTGACCATATCCATACCGCCAAACTGACAGGAAAGCCGTTTGAGCTGATTGGAGATCAGGGAACGTATACCTGTGATGCACTGATTATTGCGACAGGTGCTTCTGCCAAATATCTTGGCTTGCCTTCCGAAGAGGCTTTTATGGGGAAAGGAGTTTCTGCCTGCGCAACTTGTGATGGTTTCTTTTACAAAAATCAGGATGTGGCTGTAATTGGCGGTGGTAATACTGCGGTTGAAGAGGCGCTGTACCTTTCCAATATTGCCCGTAAAGTTACTGTGGTGCATCGGCGTGACAAATTCCGTTCGGAAAAAATTATGATCGATAAGCTGATGGAAAAGGTGAAAAACGGCAAGATTGAGCTTGCACTGGATCATGTGTTGGATGAAGTGAAGGGTAATGACGGTGGTGTTACCGGAATACGCATTCGCCATGTGCAGAACGAAACAGCACGTGATCTGGATTTGCAGGGAGTGTTTATCGCCATTGGCCATCATCCCAATACTGATTTATTTCAGGGACAGCTGGAAATGAAAAACGGTTACATCGTTACGCAGGGCGGGAATGAGGGGAATGCAACAGCAACCAGCATTCCTGGTGTATTTGCTGCGGGCGATGTACAGGATCATATTTACCGGCAGGCCATTACCAGTGCAGGTAGTGGCTGTATGGCCGCCCTGGATGCCGAGCGGTATCTGGAAAAATCTTCCTGATTGCAGCGAATTCTTCATTTACCCATTTCCAAATGAAACCATGCAATCAATCTTTGTCCGAGGTGGGTGCGCGTGATGACGATGTAGCCTTGTTTCGTGAGGCCATGCGAGGGGTAAAACCCCTGATTGAATCCGGGAAAATTGTTCATTCATCACTCCGGCGGCAACTGCCGGTCAAATTTGTTGTATTCGATTCCCCGGACAGGGAAAACATGTTTTCTGATGGTTGGCAGCCAGATATGGCTGAGTGCGGGGAATGGTCCTTCGTCCGCCCGGGATTGCAGCGCCATACTCTACGAAAGTTACGGCGAGGTAACTGGCCAGTTCAAGATGAGCTTGATCTGCATGGATTGAACCGGGATGATGCGCGTCAGATGCTGGCAGAATTTCTGGAAAACTGTCTTCTGCAGCAATTCCGCTGCGTGCGCATTATCCATGGCAGGGGATTGGGATCAAAGGATCGCAAACCTGTACTGAAAATGCTGACGGGAAACTGGCTGATGCAACACCATGCTGTGCTCGCTTTTTGTCAGGCATTGCCTGAGCATGGGGGAAGTGGTGCTGTTTTGATTCTTCTGAAAAGTGTGGGTAAATAAATAATTTTCCTGCGGCAAAATTTGAATATAACTATCAATTAGCAAGCAACTAAATGAGAACACTCACAAAGGAAATGCTGGCACACCTGTCTCCTGAGCAGGCAATACAGCTGCTGAAAGATGGTAACCAACGTTTTGTGAGCAACTTGAAGCTGAATAGGAATTTGCTGCAGCAGGTGAATGAAACCTCGGAAGGGCAATTCCCATTTGCTTTGGTTCTCAGCTGCATCGATTCGCGCACTTCGGCCGAGTTGATATTTGACCAGGGACTGGGGGATATTTTCAGTTGCAGGATAGCTGGAAATATTCTTAACGAAGACATTCTCGGAAGTATGGAGTTTGCTTGTCGTATTGCCGGTTCAAAGGTCATCATGATACTGGGTCATACCAAATGTGGTGCAGTCAAGGGTGCGTGCCACGGTATCAAACTGGGCAATTTGACTGCTTTGCTGGATAAATTGCAGCCGGTCATGGACGCAGAGCTATCAGGTAAAGCCATTTCTGATACACCGGATCCGGAATTTATGGAAAACATCGCACGCTCGAATGTGCGCTATGTTATGGAAGAAATTCCAAGGCGTAGCCCTGTTATTGCAGAAATGCTGGATAACAGGGAAATTGCTTTGGAAGGTGGAATGTACGATGTGGATACGGGGATGGTTACGTTTTATGACAAGTAATCGTCTTTAAGTAACTTCTGAAAAACGACCTGTGTTGTCTTTCTGCGTTAAAAATCAGCTCAGAATGCTTATTTATTACGTATAAACTCCGCTTTTTACTCGGTGCCAGCGCCTCGCCCTACGGGCCAGCCTTGCGGCTGTTCGCAGCGTTTTACTTGCGTCGCCGATTTTGCCTTGAACTGACTACCTCGCTAATGTTTTTCAGAGGTTCCTTAAGACGTAACAATCCCCGTTGGTTAGAAACTGCTTTTGTAGCAATGATTTTAGAATCCCAATTCTGCCAGAAGATCATCAACCTGTGCCTGGTTGACGTAAACATCTTCTTGTTTTTGTGGATTAATTGTCGGGCCGTTTAATAGGTTGTTACTTGGTTTGGCCGCTATTTCTTTGCTGGCCGGAGTATCTCCTAACAGTTGCTGAGTTTCTCTCTCAATTGTTTCAATTGTTTGCAAGATTCTCTGGATAACCTGGCCTGTCAGATCATGAAAGTTTTGTGCCACCAGGATTTCTGTCAGATAGATTTGCGTGGAGGCTGTTTGATCCGGAACTTCATTCAGAAAATCAAGTGTCTGCTTGAGTGCATGATGTATAACAGGTTCGTTTGCAATGGTGGTTACGGTTTCTTCAGGTATCTGCTTCCATAAATTATGTAAACTTTCGGCGTTTGCAGACAGATTCTCAAGGATAGGCTTGGCATTCTCTACTGCGAGCAAAGTAGATTCGGCAGATTGAGTTGTTTTGCTGATAATGTAATTCAGCTCATCCTTGCTGTTGGTTATTCCGTGGCTAGCTTGTTGCAAACGCTGATCATGTCCAAGCTCGGACAAGCAGCTGTGCAGCACTCTCGTGACCCATTTCAGGTGATCTACAATTTTTTCATTAGTATCCAAGCTGCTGTTCATTTTTTGGCGACACCTGTTGACTAATCAATAAAAATTCCGGGTTTACGCATGTACTGCCATATTCTGGATAATTTTGTTCAGTTTCTCGTCGAGTGTGGCTGCAGTAAAAGGTTTGACGATATACCCGCTTGCGCCAGCCTGGGCAGCAGCAATGATGTTTTCTTTCTTGGCTTCGGCGGTGACCATCAGCACGGGAATGTCTTTCAATGTGTCATCTGCACGGACATTTTGTAACATGGTTAATCCATCCATATTGGGCATATTCCAGTCGGAAACAACAAAATCAAAACCGCCATCGCGAAGTTTTTTTAGTGCCATTGCTCCATCCTCTGCTTCTTCGACATTGTTAAAGCCGAGTTCTTTCAGCAGATTGCGAATAATTCTGCGCATGGTTGAAAAATCATCCACTACCAGAAATCTGAGATTTTTATCAGTCATTGTTTTGTCTCCTTAAATAGATTTTCTTTGTGCTCAACTGGTTGAATCCAAAATCCGACCTGTCAGTAAACGGATCAGCAGGGAGAAACTTGAGTAAATATTGGCTGATGTTGTCACGAGATTTTTGCGAAGACAGTAGTTTTTCACACAGGAGAAAATTCAGCTTTTGGATGAAGTGTTGCGGTGGGGGTATTCGAGGGCAACAAGATCAGCTGCTTCATTGAGCAAAAACTGCTTGAATACGCTGGAAATGTTGGAGAGACGCCTGTTTTTCTGGTGGACAACATTCCAGTGCCTGGTAATCGGAAGCCCTTGTATATCCAGTATTACTAACCGGCCTGCTTCAAGCTCCAGTCTGATAGTATGCAGCGACATAATGCCCAGTCCCATACCGGCTTGAATGGCTTGTTTTATAGCCTCTGCAGTATCCGCTTCCATCCCTTTCTGAATGCTGATTTTTTCTTGTGCAAAAAAACGTTCCATTGCGTTTCTTGTACCGGAGCCCGGCTCACGAACGAGAAAAATTTCCTGCTCCAATCGTTTGACTGGGATTTGTTTTTGCTTGCAGAGTGGGTGATCTGGTGGAGCAATAATCACGAGCGGGTTTTCCATAAACGATTCGGAAGTAATATCCAATCCTTCCGGTGGCTGGCCCATGATTGCCATATCCATATTGTTGTCAGATAGTTGTTTGAGTACGTTCTCACGATTGGAAACATGCAGGCTGATAGTAATGCCGGGATAGCGCTGGCAGAAGCTGGCCAGTAGGTTGGGCACGAAATAGTTGGCTGTGCTGACGACGGCGATGCTTAACTTGCCACGTTCTAATCCTTTCAGTTCATCAAGAGCGAGCTCCATATCAGCCAGTTGCCGGGTAATAGCGCGGCTATAGTGAAATAACTCCTTGCCGGCTTCAGTCAGATGAATGCGTTTGCCTATTTGTTCAAACAGAGGAAGAGCGACCATTTCCTCAAGTCGTTTGATCTGAATAGAAACGGCTGGTTGAGTCAAATGCAGCTCCTCAGCTGCATGAGTGAAATTAAGGAGACGTGCAACTGACTCAAAAATCTTTAGTTGGTGCAGGGTGATATGTAGCATAACGGGGCAGAAAGCATGATTAGCAGACAAGTATAAATAAAATTATATGATAACCATTACAATTATTAATTTTAACTTATGATTTTTGCCGGGTATAGTTGGCCCTGCAGTAAAGATTAATTTTTTAACGCTGTAAGCCGCCTTGGTTTCAGGTGATGAGGCGGGAATTTATTAAGGAGATTACAGAAATGGCTGTTAAAACTTATAACGCTGGTGTCAAGGAATACCGGCAAACTTACTGGACACCCGAATATGCGCCACTGGATACAGATATTCTGGCTTGCTTCAAAATCACACCACAACCCGGCGTGGATCGTGAGGAAGCAGCAGCTGCTGTTGCGGCAGAATCCTCAACCGGAACCTGGACCACGGTATGGACTGATTTGCTGACCGACCTGGATTATTACAAAGGCCGTGCCTATCGCATTGAAGACGTACCCGGTGACGATACCTGTTTCTATGCATTTATTGCGTACCCGATCGATCTGTTCGAAGAAGGATCCGTCGTCAACGTGTTTACCTCCCTCGTTGGTAACGTATTTGGCTTCAAGGCGATTCGTGGACTACGTTTGGAAGACGTGCGCTTCCCGATCGCTTATGTCAAAACTTGCGGCGGCCCTCCTCACGGTATTCAAGTTGAACGCGATATGCTCAATAAATATGGTCGCGCGCTGCTCGGTTGCACGATCAAGCCAAAATTGGGTTTGTCTGCCAAAAACTATGGTCGTGCCGTATACGAATGTCTGCGCGGCGGTCTGGATTTAACCAAAGATGATGAAAACGTCAACAGCCAACCGTTCATGCGCTGGCGCCAACGTTTCGATTTCGTTATGGAAGCCATTCACAAGGCAGAACGCGAAACTGGTGAGCGTAAGGGTCACTACCTGAACGTAACTGCACCGACTCCGGAAGAAATGTACAAACGCGCTGAATACGCCAAAGAAATCGGCGCGCCGATCATTATGCACGACTACATTACCGGTGGTTTCTGTGCTAACACAGGTTTGGCAAACTGGTGTCGTGACAATGGCATACTGCTGCATATTCACCGTGCAATGCACGCGGTGATCGACCGCAATCCACATCATGGTATTCACTTCCGTGTGCTGGCCAAGGTTCTGCGTCTGTCCGGTGGTGATCACCTGCATTCCGGTACCGTTGTCGGTAAATTGGAAGGCGATCGCGGTGCAACGCTGGGCTGGATTGATTTGATGCGTGACAGCTTCATCAAGGAAGATCGCAGCCGCGGCATTATGTTCGATCAAGACTGGGGTTCCATGCCTGGCGTATTCCCGGTGGCTTCAGGTGGTATTCACGTTTGGCATATGCCGGCGCTGGTAGCCATTTTTGGTGACGATGCTTGCTTGCAGTTTGGTGGCGGTACCTTGGGCCATCCATGGGGTAATGCTGCCGGTGCTGCTGCTAACCGTGTGGCACTCGAAGCTTGCGTGGAAGCGCGTAACCGTGGTGTAGCCATCGAGAAAGAAGGCAAGGCCATTCTTACAGATGCAGCTAAAAACAGTCCTGAACTCAAGATTGCCATGGAAACATGGAAAGAAATCAAGTTTGAGTTCGATACAGTAGACAAACTGGACGTAGCTCACAAGTAAAAACCAACCTGCTCCTCGCATGTTGAATGCATGTGAGGGGGATTATTACCTGCATGGAGTAAATTGAATGTCAGAAGTCATTGATTATAGAAGCCGTTTGTCTGATCCAGCCAGCCGTAAGTTTGAAACCTTTTCCTACCTTCCGTCATTGGACAAGGATCAAATCAGAAAGCAGGTTGAATATGTTGTCAACAAGGGGTGGAATCCGGCTATTGAACATACCGAACCCGAGTTTTTGATGAGCAACTATTGGTATATGTGGAAGTTGCCCATGTTTGGTGAAACCGATGTGGAACGCATCCTCGCGGAAGCTGAAGCTTGCCATAAAGCTAACCCGAACAATCATGTACGTTTAATTGGTTATAACAATTTCAATCAGAGCCAGGGAACAGCGATGGTGATCTATCGCGGAAAAACGGTCTGATAACCCATAAGAACACGCAGTAAGGGATTGCTGTATAACAACCCCCCGTTGCTGCAAGGTGACGGGGGGTTTGTTTTGCCTAATAACCTAAACGCGTTTGAATACTGGAGAAAAAATGAGCGACGTTATCAAGCAACATTTCGTTAAGAATGAGCCATATTACCGTCCGGTTATGGATGAAGTGGCGCTGTACGAAGCAGCCTATTCCGTACGTATGCCTATGATGCTGAAGGGCCCAACGGGATGCGGAAAAACCCGTTTTGTAGAATACATGGCATGGAAGCTGGGTAAGCCGTTGATTACTGTGGCATGTAATGAGGATATGACAGCTTCTGACCTGGTTGGGCGCTTCCTGCTTGATGCACAAGGTACGCGCTGGCAGGATGGTCCGCTGACTACTGCGGCGCGTTACGGAGCGATCTGCTATCTGGATGAAGTGGTCGAGGCAAGACAGGATACAACGGTTGTGATTCACCCGTTGACCGATAACCGCAGGGTTCTGCCACTCGAGAAAAAAGGTGAACTGGTTACAGCACATCCCGATTTTCAGCTTGTCATTTCGTACAACCCGGGTTATCAGAGTTTGATGAAAGATCTGAAACAATCAACCAAGCAACGTTTTGGCGCACTGGATTTCAATTATCCCCAGCATGACATTGAAACTGAAATCGTTTCGCATGAAACCGGAGTGGATTCTGCAACGGCTGGGAAACTGGTTTCCATCGCTGAGCGTGCCCGTAATTTGAAGGGCCATGGGCTGGATGAAGGGATTTCAACACGTATGCTGATCTACGCTGGCAATCTGATTGCCAAGGGTGTGAATGTTCATGCGGCTTGTCGTATGGCGCTGGTTCGTCCTATTACTGATGATCCGGATATGCGCGATGCACTTGATGCTGCTGTTACAACGTTTTTCTGAGAACCTAATTTATCCGGTATTAACTTTCTTCAGGGTACATCATGAGTGTGAATCTGACGGATTACAGTGAGTTGCTGGAATCGCTACAGCCCGAGTCCATGTCGTTGCTTGAAAATACCTGGCATGATGCGATCAGAACGCTTTCCCCACGCGGCATAGATAATTATCTAAAGGGTGCTTCAGCTTTGCAGGGGCTTGGGCGTGGTCGCTCTCTGGTTGATGCCTGGATCAATGAAATTCCTCTGGTAGCAAAGGAAGTGGGCGACGAAGTGATCAGCGACCTGGCAACCACCTGCCTGATGCTGGCATCCAAAACCTCCGGCGCAGTGATAGAAATGATCATAGCCACGTCAGCTACTGCTGCAGGCAGGTTGGGTGATCAGGACTTGTTTCGTAATTATTTGCAGTTTCTGAGTACATTTACGGCACAGGCTCCGCGAGGGGTTCGCCCAATGCTGGATAAGCTCGATGTGCTGTTCAATCAGCTGACATTGGGTGGTTTACGGCGCTGGGCCTTATGGGGTGCACATGCGCACAGGACTGATTATGAAGCACAACTTCAGTACTTCAGCCTGAGTTCCAAAGAATCACTGGCCATGCTGCAGAAGGAACGCAAGGGCACGCTTTTCGTGGATATTCAGCGGCGTATCAACATTTATCTGCGTGCATTATGGGCGCGTGATTTCTACATGCGTCCGACATCGGGTGATTTTGAGAGCCGGGAAGGTTACCGTCCCTTTATCGAGGATTACATCATTCATCTGCCCGATGCTTATGATGCCCATGGTGAAGTTGCGGCCAGTGAAGTGTATCGTGCAGCAGCTGCCCATGCAGCAGCACACCTTGTGGAAACAAGATATCCGATTTCTGCCGAATCGTTGAATCCACTGCAGATAGCGGTTATTTCCGTGATCGAGGATGCGCGGGTGGAGGCCTTGTCCATTCGCCGTTTTCCTGGTTTGCGGCATACCTGGTCAGTGTTGCACACAGCAACACCAGAAATGGATACGACGATAGGGAATTATCTTAACCGTCTGGCTCGTGCCTTGATTGATCCTGACTATGTGGATCCGGATGCATGGGTGACTCAGGGGCGGCTGCTATTTGCCGGCGTGCAGGATCGTCTGGATGATAACCAGATATGCTGGGATATTGGTGTGCAGCTTGCTCATGAAATCATGGCCAAGAAGATACCATTCAATCCAAGAACGGATGTGCTGACAGCTCCTTATCTTGACGATAACCGTTATTTCTGGGAGTTTGAGGAGTTCGATTTCGAGCGATCCATTGCGGCGGGCTATGAGCCGCCCAAACAGGTGCGCAAGCATGTGAGCGTCATGGAGTTCATCAATGAACTCGATGTAGAGACAGCTGGGGACGATGCTCAAGAAATATGGGTGTTGGGAACAGAATTATTTCCCTATGAGGATTTCGGGGTTTCCTACAATACTCTGGAGGGCAAGGAACCGGTTGCCTCGCCTATCCACTATGCAGAGTGGGATTACCAGATTCAACTGGAACGCCCGGCATGGTCGACTGTTCAGGAGAAGCGTGCAAAACCCGGGGATATCCAGATCATCGATGATATTACCGCCCAGTACAAACGGGAAATTCATCGTATGAAATTTTTGCTGGATGCGATGCAGCCGCAAGGAGTGCAAAGAATCCGCAAACTGGAAGATGGCGATGAAATTGATATCAACGCAGCAATTTCTTCGCTGACGGATATTCGTATGGGGCAGTATCCTGATCCACGTGTCATGATGCGGGCTGTGCGCAAGGTAAGGGATATATCGGTGCTGGTACTGCTGGATCTGTCCGAATCTACCAACAACAAGGTGAACGGACAGGATTTTACCGTGCTGGACCTGACCAGGCAGGCGACTGTGTTATTGGCAGATGCCATTAACCGGATAGGTGATCCTTTCGCGATACATGGCTTCTGCTCGGATGGACGGCATGATGTCGAATATTACCGTTTCAAGGATTTTGATCAGCCTTACAATGAAATTCCAAAAATGCGGCTCGCCGGCATGACAGGCCAGTTGTCCACTCGCATGGGAGCAGCCGTACGCCACGCAAGCCATTTTCTGAAACAGCAGCGCGCAGCCAAGAAGCTGTTGCTGGTGATAACCGATGGCGAACCGGCAGATGTGGATGTACGCGATCCACAGTATCTGCGCTTCGATACTAGGAAAGCAGTGGAAGAAGCAGGGCGTTCGGGCATACTAACCTACTGCATGAGCCTTGATCCGCGTGCAGACCAGTATGTATCCAGAATTTTTGGAATGCGGAATTATATGGTAGTGGATCACGTGATGCGATTGCCGGAGAAATTACCGCTGTTGTACGCCGGGCTGACTCGTTAAAAACCTGACTATAGGTGAGCTTATGAAGGAACAAATTTATTTGGGAGTGGATCAGGATGCTGATGCCGGATTGACTCCCTTGGGGCGTATCGTGATTGATGCGTGGATTTTTGGTATTTTGCCCGAGAGCGAGACTTGTGCCGGCTGGAATACATCCCGGATGCAGATACTTTATGAAGAGGTCTATGCTGCATGGGAGCCTTATGCGCACCTTCCCAGCCGTTTGCCACCAGAACTGCAGCAGCGGCATTCCTCTTTCTATTCACACAGAATTTCTATTGCAAAAAATAGTGGGTGGAATACTGATCTCAGTGATGAATCCTGATTGAAATTGCTACTTTCTTATTCTTCTTCTCGCGGCAGATTCAGGCTGTGAAATTCGTTTATCACATCGTCAACTATTAAATTCAGCCTGGTAATGGAACAAGAAGCCGTCACCTAAACGGGGCGGCTTCTTTTGTCATTAAGAGTGATCTGCTGTGGTTTTCTGCCGGAATGAAATGATCTTTGCCGGATGATGTGGAGCCTGTTTTGTCATCATCAGGCTTAAAGCAAGCGGGAACTCACTTTGCAAGCGCCGCATGATGGCAGCTTGTCCTTCCCGGTAAAAGACGGCTTCAAATTCTATTGGCTGATTAAGTGCCACTCGATCATGCGAGTGAAAATTCTGCCAGGCAATATCAATCCAGCATTTGCGTTGACTATCAACAAATACAAATTCTTCGGTATCGATGATGGCCAGGTATTGCATGCTGCGGATGGGGATGAATAACTGCCTTGTTTCACAGCGCGCAAGCAGCTTAATGGCCAGATTATAAGTCGAGGCCGGGAGTGTTCGTTTCTCCCGCTTGATTTCGGGATCGCGATAGCAGGTAATTTCCATATTCCAATATCCCCCAGTCAAATGATTTGATAACAATTCCTTTGTTCGGAGAAAGTGACATTTCCTGGCGGAAATTATGGTCTTTTAACAGGCCAATGGGAGCCATTGTGTATTTTGCCAAGGCTACATCCCATATCCGTCTGGTTTATTGAAGGTGTCCCGGGAGAGAGGTTTTTAACCGCGGTTCCAGCACCCTGTAACTTGATATTTGTCAAACTTTCGTAAAGATTGTAACGCTAATCCAGAAAATTGGGTGGAAACGTACGGTATGAAAAAATCCGGATATCAGCCTGGATCAGACGTTGAAGAAACCTCTGCAAAACTACCTGTATTGTCTTTCTGCGTTAAAAATCGGTTCAAAATGCTCGTTTATTACGTATAAACTCCGTTTTTTACCCGGCGCTAGCGCCTCGCCCTACAGGGCAGCCTTATGGCTGTTCGCTGCGTTTTACTTGCATCACCGATTCTCGCCTTGAATTGGCTGCCTCACTGACGTTTTTTAGAGGTTCCTGAAGTGGATCTTTGCCGGAGATTAAAAACAGGATTGATATGAACACTTCCGCCCTCGTCTGGTTTCGCCGAGATTTGCGCTGTTACGATCATGCCGCGCTGTACCACGCGTTACGCCGTCATCAGCAGGTATATTGCGCCTTCATTTTTGATACCGATATTCTTGATGTGCTGCCTTCACGCCAGGATCGACGTGTCGAGTTCATCCAGGCCAGTATTGCCGAACTACACGATGCGCTGCAAGCACTGGCCCGGCAGAATGGCGCTGCAGGAGGTGGTTTAATCGTACGCCATGGCCCGGCTGCGGTATGTATCGTGCAGTTGGCGAAGCATCTTGGCGTGAAGGAGGTGTTGACCAACCGTGATTATGAGCCGGATGCAAGAGCGCGTGATCAGCAGGTGGCGCAAGCATTGCGCATAGCGGGAATTGATTTCAGTGATTACAAGGATCAGGTGTTACTGGAATGTGATGAAGTACTCACCGGCCAGGGACGGCCTTATAGCGTGTTTACACCCTATAAGCGAGCCTGGCTGCAGAAGCTCGATTCTTTTCAGCTCAAACCTTATCCGGTTGAACGCTATGCCCACCATCTGGCAGGATGGTCTGAAGCCGGGCCTCTGCCAGCCTTGGAAGAATTGGGTTTTCAATCTGCCAATCTGCACGCCTTGCCCTTACCTACCGGGATGCGCGGAGCGCACACATTGTTGCAGGATTTCTTGCCACGCATGGCGAGCTATGCGGAAGCACGGGATTTTCCCGGGCGCAAGGGTGTGTCCTATCTGTCGGTACATTTACGCTTTGGTACAGTGTCCATTCGTGAATTGGCGGGCGTTGCCCTGCGTCAGGCAACGCAGGGTTGTGCCGGCGCTCAAACCTGGTTATCCGAACTTGCCTGGCGCGACTTCTATTTTATGATTTTGTGGCATTACCCGCGTGTAGTCAGCCAGTCATTCCGGCCTGAATATGATTGTATCCAGTGGGATGATGCACCGGCACTGTGGGATGCCTGGTGCGGTGCACGTACCGGATACCCACTGATCGATGCGGCCATGCGCCAATTGCACCAGACGGGGTACATGCATAACCGTTTGCGTATGGTGGTGGCCAGTTTTCTGACCAAGGATCTGGGTATTGACTGGCGTAGGGGAGAGCGGTACTTCGCAGTGCATCTCAATGATTATGATCTGGCGGCCAATAATGGCGGCTGGCAATGGGCGGCTTCCACGGGATGCGATGCACAACCCTGGTTTCGTATTTTTAATCCGGTAATACAGTCACAAAAATAGGCTATGTTGTAATTAATTGTTGAAACTGCCTTGTTTTCCCAAGAGATGCGAGGAAACAAAGCGTTGGCGTAATATTTTGGCCGAGACGGTCAATCATTCTGTGCCAACCGAGATAATTCCCAAGA